>Ga0180221_1000733_pt1 | contig 25663 bp, 26 predicted proteins | sample eDN5th37CKraftMG_FD_151339 | JGI IMG/M metagenome (GOLD analysis project Ga0180221, IMG submission 151339) | Enriched Miracle-Growth compost microbial communities from Emeryville, California, USA - eDNA 5th pass 37_C Kraft MG (version 2) (version 2) ...
CGACGCCGTCCTGCTCGGTCGGGACGGGACGGCCCGCGGCGTCCAGCCCGAGCCGGTACGCGAGGTCGAGGACGAAGCCCAGAGCCACGAACGCCGCCGCGTCCACGACCATGCCGAACCACCGACGCCACACCGTCACCGGCCGGGGCTCGCCCCGGTGCACCGCCAGGTCGCGCGAACGCGGCATCCACCGGAGGACCACCGGCGCGAGGAGCGCACCGACGAGACCACCGAGGGTGTTCGTCAGGAGGTCGTCGACGTCGCCCAGCCGGTACGAGCACGGGATCAGACCGAAGATCCCCGTGTACTGGGTGGTCTCGATGAGCAGCGACGCGGCGAACGCGCTCACGACCGTCGGGACGAGGCGCCAGCCCAGGAACCGTCGCACGATCAGGCCCCATGGCACGAACAGCACGACGTTGAGCACGACCTGGAGCACTGCGGGGCTGCGGACCGCGACGCGCAGCGGCTCCCCGGCGGTGGCGTCACGGATGTCGTCGACGAACCGGAACGGGTCGAGCTGCGCCGACGTGTACCCGTGGGCGGCGCACCACGCCGCGAGGTCGCCCGTCGGCAGCGGGAGCAGCGTGTACGCGACGAGCGCGACCCCGTAGACGGCGACGGCCGCCGCCCCGACGAGACGACGGCCGTTCAGCGCTCCGTACCGCCGCACCTGGAACAGGAGGATCGGGACGAGCAGCAGGCCGAAGAGGACGACGCCGCCCACCACGCCCACGTACGCGGGCCACGTCCAGGTGCTCACCCGGCGAGGCTAGGTCCGGTCGTCGGGGGTCCGCTCGTCGGCGGTGGCGGTGCCGTCGGTGGACTTGGACGCAGAGGCGGAGACGTCGTCGGCGGAGGCGGTGCCGTCGACGGAGGCGGCGTCGATCGCGCGGTCCTCGACGTCGGCGTCGTCCTCGATGCGGGACGTCCGCGGGCCCTTCGCCGCCCGACGGCGCTCGACCCGCTCCGCGAGCCAGCGCGCGGCGGCGTCGCGGGGGCCGCGGAACGCGGCGTACGAGACCATGAGGCCGATCAGCACGGCGACGACGAACCAGATCGGCCCGGTCAGCCCGAGCAGCCACAGCACGACCCACGCCGCCGCGATGAGGGCGAGCCGGAGAAGCGTGTACACGAGCAGGGGCATGTGCTCAGGGTACGGGCCTAGGCTGGGACCCATGTTCCGCGGTCTCCTGGTCCTCGCCGCCATCGGCCTGCTGGTCTACGCGCTCACCGACTGCGTGACCGCGCAGGACAAGCGGCCCGCGGGCGCCCCGAAGGCCCTGTGGATCCTGGCGATCGTCCTGCTCCCGGTGCTCGGTCCGGTGCTGTGGCTGGTCCTCTCGCGCAGCCCGGGCGCGGGGACGTCCACGCCGCCCGCGCGGGGCTCGCGTCCGTCAGGGCCTGTCGCGCCCGACGACGACCCCGACTTCCTGCGCCGGCTCGACCTCGAGCGTCGCCGCCGCGAGCAGCGCGACCGCCGTTCCGCCCCGCGCGACGACACCAACCAGGACCCGAGCGCCTGAACGGACGGCCGCACCCCCGGCTCGTCGCCCGCCCACGCCCGCCGCGTCGCCCACCTCGCCGAACGCAGGCCTAGGTACGGTCTCCGACGCCGGCCGCCTCACACCGCCGCCGAACACGGGCATAGGCACCGATTCACGCGCGAAAGCGCGCCTCACCCCATGATCGGCGTCGGAGCGCGTGCGCAAGCATGCTCGGCGCCACACTCCGGCCGAGCACACTGGGACCCGCCCGCTCGTTCGTCGAGCACGGGCTCGTGTCCCCGCTCGGCGGCGAATCCGGTACCCAAGCCCGTGCTCGGCGAGGATCCCGACGCGAAACGTCGCCATCGGCGAACGGAACGTCACCGCCGCCGAACGGAACGCCACCGTCGGCGAACCCAGCGTCACCCTCGGCGAACCCAGCGTCACCGTCGGCGAAGGCGGGGCGACGACGAACGCGCGGGCGCGGGACGGTGTCGAAGGACGTCACGGAGTCCGCACGGCCCCCAGGGCCGGAGGACGACAGTCCGAGACACCGTGCCGCGCCCCGCGCGGACGCAACCACGACGAGCCGACGTGCGACGAAGAAGATCAGCTCGTCAGACCGGAGTACGAGTGCTTCCCGTCGAAGATGAGGTTCACGCCGGTGAAGTTGAAGATCACGCACGCGTACCCGACGATCACGAAGTACGCGGCCCGCCTCCCGGACCAGCCGCGCGTCGTGCGGGCGTGCAGGTACCCGGCGTAGACGACCCAGACGATGAACGTCCAGACCTCCTTGGGGTCCCACCCCCAGTACCGGCCCCAGGCGTGCTCGGCCCAGATGGACCCTGCGATGAGGGTGAAGGTCCACAGCACGAACCCGACGGCGTTGAGCCGGAAGCTGAGGACCTCGAGCTGGCTGGGCGTGGGGAGCGCGTCGAGCCAGCGGAAGGCGCGGTGGTTGAGCACGGCCGACCCGTTGTCGCGGGAGTCGCGCAGGAGCTGGAGGACCGAGGTCACGAACGCGACGGTGAGGATGCCGGCCGCGGTGATGGCGACGCCGACGTGGATGACGAGCCAGTAGGACTGGAGCGCGGGCTGGACGCCGTCGGCCTGGACGAAGAAGACCTCCTGCGCGAGCGCGAGGAAGAGCACGGCGAGGAGCGTGACGAACGCCCCGAGGAACCGGACGTCGCGGAACCGGCTGACGAGGAGGAACACGGTGAGCGCGACGCACGCGCCGACGAGCGTGAACTCGTACATGTTGGCCCACGGGGTGCGGCCGGCGGCGATGCCGCGGGTCACGATGGCGAGCACGAGGAGCAGCCAGCCGAGGGTCGCGGTCGACATGCCGATGCCTGCGGCCTTGCGGTTCACGGGGCGCTCGGTGACCTCGCCGTCCCCGCCCGGCCCGGCCGCCCGGGCGGTCGCCTCGGCGAGCGACGCGGTGAGGTCGCCGCCCGCGGCGCCGACGCCGACGAGCTCCTTGCGACGGCCGCCGAGCCGCGCGACGGACGCGAGGTCGCTGCGCGACTCGCCCAGCCGTGTCAGGTCGACGAGGAACGCGATCATCGAGACGGTGAGGACCGTCAGCGACGCCCACACGAGGTGGGTGCTGAGCTCTGCGTAGCTCATCGGGGGGCCTTTCTCGGAAGGTTCGAGGATGCGGTGGAGGACCCGGTCCCGGCGGCGCTCTCGACGACCCCGTCGACCTCGCGCTGGAGCCCGGAGTCGTCGCCTCTCGCGAGGCCGGCGGCGTCTATCACTGTACGCGGGCGGGTCTCGCCCGACTCGTCGTCGGTGACGTCCTCGCTCCACACCCGCAGCCAGACGCGGCGGCGGGGCGTGAAGAGCGACAGGGCGAGCCCGAGGAGGGCGCCGAGCGCGAAGACGAGGATCCAGGTGAGCGCGGGGTCGTAGCGCAGGTCGAGCGCGACGTACCGCGGGAGCGAGTCGAAGGTGACGGTGCCGAGCCCGTCGGGCAGCTTGACGGTCTGGCCGGGCTGGATGGTCAGGGTGACGGGCTTGCCGTCCTTGGTCGACTCCGTCATGTCGCTGGTGTCGAGCCGGTAGACGTTCTGGGGCGTGCCGTCGTCGAGCCCGAGGTTCCCGTGCCAGACGTTGAGCACGAGCATCGGGTTGAGCGGCTGCGGGTAGATGGACGCCTGGGTGGGGTCGTCGCTGGCCGCGGTGGGCAGGAGGAACCCGACGAGGCCGATCTGGTCGAGCCCCGCGGACACGTCGGGCACCTTGACGACGCCCTGCGACGTGTAGTTGGTGTCCTGGGGGATGAAGACGACGGGCCCGGAGTACGCGACCTCGCCCTTGGCGTCCTTGACGGTGATGTTCGGCGCGTAGCCGTTGCCCTGGAGGTAGACCTTCGCGCCGCCGACGTCGAGCGGGTGGTTGACGCGGATCTTCTCGGCCTTCTCGGGGGCTCCGGGCTGGCGGACGGTCACGAACGCGGTGAAGTTGCGCGGCTCGGCGGTGGCCGTCGTCGTGAACTCGGACGTGAACTTGTCGAGGGTCATGCTGAACGGGTCGAGCGAGCTGGCCCGCCAGAACGCCCCGGACTCGAACGTGTCGTAGTCGACGACGGAGTTCGCGAACCCGTGGCCCTCCGAGACGATCACCTGGGCGCGGTAGTGGAGCACCTGCCCGGTGCCGATGGCGATGAGGAGCCCGAGCAGCGACAGGTGGAACAGGATGTTGCCGGACTCGCGGAGGTACCCGCGCTCCGCGGAGACGGTGCGCCGGCCCTGCGCGTCGGTGCCGGTCTCCACGCGGAACGTCGGGAGCCAGCGCACCCGCCCGCGCAGGTGGCGCACGGCGGCGTCGACGACGGCGTCCGGCGCGGTCGCGGTGGTCGCGTGCGCCTTGGCCGGGAAGCGGTCGAACCGGCGCGGCGTCTTCGGGGGGCGCTGGCGCAGCGCCTTGGTGTGCGCGACCGCGCGGGGCACGATGCACCCCACGAGCGACACGAACAGCAGGATGTAGATCGCCGAGAACCAGACCGACGAGAACACGTCGAAGAACCCGAGCTTGTCGAGGATCTTGCCCGCGGTCGGGTTGTCCTGGAGGTACTGCGTGACGCCGGACGGGTCGATCGACTGCTGCGGCAGGATCGAGCCCGGCACGGCGGCCACGGCGAGCAGCATGAGGAGCATGAGCGCGACGCGCATGCTCGTGAGCTGCCGCCACATCCAGCGCAGCGTGCCCTTCCAGCCGAGCTTCGGCATGACGGGCGCGCCGTCGGCGCCGGGTCGTCCGCCGCGGGCGGGCGGCGCGGTGGTCGCACCGTCCTCGTCGTGCGCGACGAACGCGTCGTCGATGCCCTCGGGACGGTACGGGCGACGCTCGTCGCCCTGCTCCGCGATCTGCGCGGCACCGGCGGCTCCCGCCGTCCGACTCTCCGCTGCCGGCTCCCGCTCGTTCACACCTGCACCCCGTACCTCGACGCCCAGCCGCCCAGCGCGGCCGTCCACGTGCCCCAGACCCCCGTCACCATCGCGATCCCGATGAGCACGAGCATGCCGCCGCCGATCCGCAGGAACGCGAGCCGGTGCCGCCGCAGGAAGTCCAGCATGCGCCTGCTCGACTGGAGCCCCAGCGCGACGAGCACGAACGGGACGCCGAGGCCGACGCAGTACGCCACGGCGAGCGCCGCCCCGCGGACGACGGTCGCCTGGTCGAGCGCGAGCGCGTACACGGCGGTGAGGGTCGGGCCGAGGCACGGCGTCCAGCCGAGCCCGAACACGATCCCGAGCAGCGGCGCGCCCCACAGGCCGGCGCGCGGCGTGACGTGGATGCGCCGTTCGCGCTGCAGGAACGGCAGCGCCCCGAGGAACGCGAGGCCCATGAGGATCACGACGACGCCCAGCACGCGGATGAGGACGTCCTCGGCCTGCCGGACCTGCGTCCCGAGCGCGCCGACGAACCCGCCGAGCACGACGAACACGAGCGTGAACCCGGCGACGAACAGCCCGACGCCCGCGACGACGCGCGCGCGACCCCGCGCGGCGCTCGGCGCCCCGGCGGCCCGGGTCCCGGGCGCCGCCCCGCCGGGGAGCGCGTTGACGCCCGCGTTGGACGCGGCCCACCCGCTCACGTACCCGACGTAGCCGGGGACGAGCGGGAGCACGCAGGGGCTGGCGAACGACACGAACCCCGCGACGACGGCGACGGGCACCGCGAGCAGCATCGACCCGCTGAACGCCGTGGTCGCGAACCCCGACGACGCCTCGAGCACCCCGTCCGCGAGCATCACGACGTCGCGGTGCTGCCGGCGCGGACGTCGTCGACGAGGCCGGCGAGCGTCGCCTTCGTCGTCGAGCCGAGCACGCGCGCGGCCACGCGACCCTCCGCGTCGAGCACGACGGTCGTCGGCACGGCCTGCACGGGCACGACGCCCTGCAGCGTGGCGACGACGGCGCCGCTCTTGTCGGAGATCGACGGGTAGGTGATCTTGAAGGTGCGCTGGAACGCCTCGGCGGCGCCGGCGTCGTCGGTGGAGTTGATCCCGACGAAGTGGACGCCGTCCTTCTCGCTGGCGGAGAGCGACGCGAGGTCCGGGGCCTCCTTGCGGCAGGGCGCGCAGCCCGCGTACCAGGTGTTCACGACGACGACGTCGCCGCGCCAGGCGGAGGTGTCGACCTTGGTGCCGTCGAACGCGGTCCCGGTGAGGGTCACGGGCTTCGAGCGCTCGCTGGGCGTCCACGTCTTGACGGACCCGTCGCCCTGCACGAAGCCGAGGTTCCCGCCGTCGTTGCCGGAGCTCGACGTGCAGCCGGCGAGCAGCAGCGCGCCGACGGTGAGCAGGGTCGCGAGCGCGCCCACGCGCGCGCGGCGCCGTCCGTGGACGGTGGGCACGACGTGCGCTGCGGCGGAGCGGGCGGGACGGACAGGGCGCGGCACGGTGCCACCGTGCCGCCGCAGCCTGGGCGCGTCCTGGGAATCCGGGCCCTCCGGGGCGCTGGAGGGGCTGTTCGTGACCACTGTCACGCTCCCGGCACCGTGGACGCCCCCGGGAGGAGGTCGGCGGCGGGCTCGGCGTACTCGATCCCGACGAGCCGGTCCCCCTCGAACGTGAGCGACGTGACCGACGCGAGCGAGCACTGGCGGCGTCGCGGATCGTGCCACAGGCGCCGGTGCTCGGCGGACAGCCGCGTCACCCAGACGGGGAGCTGGTGGCTGACGAGCACGGCCTCGTGCCCGCGCGCCGCCTCCCGAGCGCTGTCGACGGCGGCCCGCATGCGCGCGGCCTGCTCGCGGTACGGCTCGCCCCACGACGGGCGGAAGGGGTTCCACAGGACCTTCCAGTGGCGGGGGTGGCGCAGCGACCCGTCCCCGATGCCGAACGTCAGTCCCTCGAAGTGGTTCGCGGCCTCGATGAGCCGGTCGTCGCTGCCGAGCTCGAGCCCGAGCGCCTCCGCGAGCGGGGTCGCGGTCTCCTGCGCGCGCTGCAGCGGGCTCGCGACGACGTGCGTGACGTCGTGGCCCCCGTCGGTGAAGTGCTCGGCGAGGCGCTGCGCCATCGCGCGCCCGCGCTCGGACAGCCGGTACCCGGGGATGCGGCCGTAGAGCACGCCGTCGGGGTTGTGGACCTCGCCGTGACGGACGAGGTGGACGACGGTCACGGGAGCGGCAGCGGGGCTCGGGTCAGGGCTGGGCACGCCCCCGATTGTCGCAGAGCCGCCTGAGGAGCCGGGCTCCGGTCAGGCGAGGGCCGTCGCGCACGCGTCCCGGACCCGCGCCATCGCGTTCCCGAGCGAGAGCAGCTCGTCCCGCGTGAGGACGTCGACCAGGTAGGTGCGGACGATGTCGACGTGCGTGGGCGCGGCGGCGACGAGCGCGTGCCAGCCCGCGTCCGTCATGGAGCAGTGGACGCCGCGCTTGTCCTCGGCGGCCGCGACACGACGGACCAGGCCGGCCCGCTCCATCCGGGAGACGGTGTGCGTGACGCGCGAGCGCGAGTAGGCCAGGCGCTCCGCGAGGCGCGACATCCGCAGCGAGCGGTCGGGCTGCTCCGAGAGCTGGACGAGCACGTCGTACTCCGGCACGGAGAACGGGAGCCGGCGGTCGTGCTCGCGGACGAGAACCTCCTGGAACCGGGCGACGCCTTCGAGGAAGTCGCGCCATGCGGCCTGCTGCTGGGTGTCGAGCCAGCGGTGGTCGTTCGAGGTGTTCACGGCTGCATTGTGTCCATGACGTGCGGAGATGCCCTAATGATGGGGTTCGACGACGCTCTCCTGAGCCCGGCTTGACCGGCGTGGGAGCAGTGCGTCCAGCGCGCCGCGACGTGGCGCCGGTTCTCGCGGCGTCCCGGTCGGTCGGACAGCCGATCACGACGACGAGGCGGATGTGACGCACGCCACATCCGTGCAGGGAATGTCTGGGCAGGGGTGCCAGTTCAGTTGTATGTTCAACCAATCCTGGTAACGAGCCACGCCCCTGAGGAGCACCCCATGACCGCCACCGCCCTGCCCACCGGCGTCGTCCCCGGCACCTACGAGATCGACCCGTCGCACTCGTCCGCGAGCTTCACCGTCCGCCACGCCGGGATCTCCAAGGTCCGCGGCACCGTCGGCATCACGAGCGGCGCGATCGTCGTCGGCGACACGCTCGAGGTCTCGAGCGTCTCCGCCGAGCTGGACGCCCGCACCGTGAGCACCGGCGACGCCAACCGCGACGGCCACATCCAGAGCGCCGACTTCTTCACCGTCGAGAAGTACCCGACCTGGACCTTCACCTCGACCTCCGTCTCGGGCTCCGGCGACGAGTTCGTCGTGACCGGCGACCTCACCATCAACGGCGTGACCCAGTCGGTCGAGCTCGAGACCGAGTTCACCGGTGCTGCCGTCGACGCGTTCGGCAACGAGCGCGCGGCGTTCGAGGCCAAGACCGAGATCTCCCGCAAGGACTTCGGCATCACGTGGAACGCGGCCCTCGAGGCCGGTGGCGTGCTCGTCTCCGACAAGGTCAAGATCGAGCTCGACCTCTCGGCGATCGTCAAGAAGGACTGACCTTTCCAACACCCCACGTACGGGTGGTCAGAACCTCACGGCACTCAGGTGCCGCCAGGTTCTGACAGCCGCGCGACACGAAGCGGGTCGTCAGAAGCTCGCCAGAGCAGAGTCTGGTGAGCTTCTGACGGCCCGCTTCGTCGTTCAGCGGGCGAGCGCCCGGCGGACGCGCTCGCCGTCGAGCCGCCAGTACCCCTGGCGCACCCCGTCGACCGTCACGACGGGCACGAGCTCGCCGTACTCCTCACGGAGCGCGGGGTCGGAGTCCACGTCCTGCTCGACGTACCGCTCCCCCGCCTCGGTGCACGCCTCGCCGACGAGGACGCGCGCGTCCTCGCACAGGTGGCACCCCTCCCGCACGTACAGGACGACGCGCGGCCGGACGGCGTCGTCGGGCGCGACCGGGGGGACGGCAGGAGCGGGCTCGGGGGACGTCACCACCCCAGCGTAGGTGGCGCGTGCAGGTGGTGTGCAGGACCTGCACGACCGCCGGCCGCTCGTCGTGAACGCCCAGCCGTCGCCCCTAGGGTGGGGCGCATGTCACACGTCCCGGGTCACGAGCACGCGGTCGTCGCGCGCCCCGCGACGCCCGCGGGCGAGACCGCCGACGCGTCGGCCGTGGCCGCGTTCTTCGACGTCGACAACACCCTCGTGCGCGGCGCGAGCACCTTCCACCTCGCCAAGGCCCTGCACGCCCGCGGCTTCTTCCGGGCTCGCGACATCGCCCGGTTCGCCGTCCACCAGGCGCGGTACGCCGTCTACGGCGAGAACGCGCAGCACCTCGACAAGGTCCGGGCCAAGGCGCTCTGCCTCGTGGCGGGGCACTCGGTCCACGAGGTCCGGGACATCGGGGAGCAGGTGTACGACGACGTCCTCGCGCTGCGGATCTTCCCGGGGACGCGGGCGCTGCTCGAGGCGCACCTCGCGGCCGGCCACCAGGTGTGGCTCGTGACGGCCGCGCCCGTCGAGGTGGGCGGCCTGATCGCCCGGCGGCTCGGCGCCACGGGCGCGCTCGCGACGATCCCCGAGCACGACGCCGACGGCGTCTACACCGGCCGCCTCGACGGCGAGCTCATGCACGGCGCCGCGAAGGCGCGGGCCGCGCGCGACCTCGCCGCCCGGACCGGGATCGACCTCGACCGGTCCTACGCCTACGGCGACTCCCTCAACGACGTCGACCTGCTCGCCGCCGTCGGGCACCCGTGCGCGGTGAACCCGGAGCCGCGGCTGCGGAGGCTCGCGAAGGCGTCCGGCTGGGACGTGCGCGAGTTCCGGCAGCCGACCCGGCGCGCCGCCCGGACGGGCGTCAAGGCGGGCGGCTGGGTGGCGGCGGGCTGGGCCGCGACCTCGCTGCTGCGCCGCGCCGCGCGCCGCTGACGGCTCCGCGAACCTCCCGCGACGACGACCTGCCGCCCCCGCGACGTCGACCTCCCCCCGGAGGTCACCTCGCAGGAGCCGAGACGCACGAAGGGCCCGACCGCACGCGGTCGAGCCCTTCTCGCTCACGCCCGGCAGGCCGGGCGGGGCGTCACTTCTTGTTGCGACGCTGGTGGCGCGTCTTACGAAGCAGCTTGCGGTGCTTCTTCTTCGCCATGCGCTTGCGGCGCTTCTTGATGACGGAGCCCATGGGTCCTCGCAATGATCGAAGGTGTCAGATCGTCGCCTCGTCCACGTGTCCCCCGACCCTGCGACGTGCGGCGAGCTGACGAGCTGACGACGCGGTCGACGACGGCGGGACGAGACGAGACGAAGGCCGTGGACCAGCCTACCGCGCCGACCCTCCCGAGCCGAAACCGGGGTCAGTCGAGGTACGGGTCGAGGCCGAGGAGCGGGAAGACCTCGCGGCGTGTCGCGAGGATCGACCGGTCGAGGTCGTCGGCCGGGTCGTACCCCTGCGACCAGGGCTTGAACGTCACGGGATGGTCGCCCATGCGTCGCGGCGGCTCCTCCCCGGCGCCCTCGGCGACGTCGTGCCGCCAGGACGCCGGCAGCGGCGTCTCGGGGTCGAGCGGGCGGTGCACGACCTCCGCGACGACGTTCGCCCACGCGCGCGGCACCACGTCGATGACGGCGTACCCGCCGCCGCCGAGCGCGACCCACCGGCCGTCCGACAGCTCGTGCGCGAGCGCGTGCACCCGCTCCGCGGCGATCCGCTGCGCGTCCACGCCGACGTGCAGGTCGGTGAGCGGGTCCTGCGCGTGCGAGTCGCAGCCGTGCTGGCTGACGATCGCCTCGGGCGCGAACGCCCGCAGCACCGCGGGCACCACGGCGTCGAACGCGCGGAGGAACCCCGCGCCGTCGGTGTGGCGCGGCAGCGCGACGTTGACGGCCGAGCCCTCCGCGCGAGGACCGCCCGTGTCCGAGGGGAAGCCCGTGCCCGGGAAGAGGGTCTGGCCGCTCTGGTGCACGGACACCGTGAGGACGCGCGGGTCGTTCCAGAAGACCCCCTCGACGCCGTCCCCGTGGTGCGCGTCGACGTCCACGTACGCGACCCGCGTCGCGCCGTCGTCGAGCAGGCGGCGGATCGCGGCGGCCGCGTCGTTGTAGATGCAGAAGCCCGACGCGGCGTCCCGGCGAGCGTGGTGCATGCCGCCCGCGACGTTCACGGCGTGCGCGGCCTCGCCCGACCAGACGGCCCCCGCGGCCACGTACGAGCCGTGGAAGATACGGGCCGCCGCCTCGTGCATGCCGGGGAACACCGGGTCGTCCTCGGTGCCGAGCCCGCGCAGCGGGTCCGTCGTGCCCGTCTCGGACGCCGACCGCACCGCCGCGACGTAGCGCTCGTCGTGCACGAGGGCGAGCTCGTCGTCGCCCGCGGGGACGGGGTCGACGAGCTCGACGCCGGGCACGTCGAGCAGCCCGAGAGCCCGCACCAGGCTCATCGTCAGGTGGAGGCGAGAGGGCGCCATGGGATGGCCGGGGCCGAAGTCGTAGGCCAGGAGCTCCGGGCTCCAGACGACGAGCGACCGGGACGGGTCCGCGTCCGGCGCAGGCGCTGCGTCGGGGTCGCCGACGGGGGCGGGGGCGGCGGCGTCGCGCGCGTCGAAGGGAACCGGCACGGGGATCACGCTAGTCTGCCGGGGCGGGCGCGGGCGAAGAGCCAGGTCAGGTGACGGCACGAGCCGGCGCGCGGCGGGCGGCCGCGACGAGGACGGCGCAGCGCCCGACGCACCACGCGAGGGACGCGGCAGACGGAGGAGGGACGTGGCCGAGGCCTTCAGGGACCAGTTCGTGACCGCGCGGGGCGTCGTGGACCGCCTCGCCCGGCGCTCCCCCGCGCGGCTCGCGGTGTTCTCGTTCGGCGGCGTCGTCGTCGTCTTCACGCTCCTCCTCCTCACCCCCTGGGCGACGGCCTCCGGGCAGAGCGCGCCCCTCGTCGACGCGCTGTTCACCGCCACGTCCGCGGTCTGCGTCACGGGCCTGACCGTCGTGCCGACGGGTGTCTTCTGGTCGACGTTCGGCCAGGTCGTCATCCTCGTGGCGATCAAGGTCGGCGGGCTCGGCATCATGACGCTCGCGTCGATCCTCGGGCTCGCCGTCTCGCGGCACCTCGGGCTCACGCAGCGCATGCTCGCCGCGACCGAGGTCAAGACGACCCGGCTCGGCGAGGTGGGCTCGCTCATCCGGGTCGTCATCATCACCTCGACGTCGCTCGAGCTCCTCGTCGCGCTGGCCCTCTTCCCCCGGTTCCTCGTGCTCCGGCAGACCGTCGGCGAGGCTGCCTGGCACGCGCTGTTCTTCGGCATCTCCGCCTTCAACAACGCCGGCTTCGTCCCGACCGTCGAGGGGCTCGAGGGCAGCGTCGGCGACTGGGCGCTGTGCGTGCCGCTCATCATCGGGACGTTCATCGGGTCGCTCGGCTTCCCGGTGATCCTCAACATCATGCGCAACCGGCGGCGCCTGGACCGGCTGTCGTTGCACGCGAAGCTGACGCTCGTCGTGGGGGCCGTGCTCGTCCTGGTCGGCGCGATCGCGTTCCTCGGCCTGGAGTGGACGAACCCCAAGACCTTCGGGCCGCTCAACGTCGCGAACAAGATCCTCGCCGCCGTCTTCCAGGGCATCATGCCGCGCTCGACCGGCTTCTCGACCGTCGACATCGGCGACCTGCACGAGACGAGCTGGCTCGTCACCGACGCGCTCATGTTCGTCGGCGGCGGCAGCGCGTCCACGGCGGGCGGCATCAAGGTCACGACCCTCGCGGTGATGCTCCTCGCGATCGTCGCGGAAGCCCGCGGCGACCGGGACATCGAGGTGTTCCGACGCCGTATCCCGCCCGAGACGATCCGCCTCGCGATCGCCGTGACGTTCGTCGGCGCGACCGCGGTCCTCGTCTCGAGCCTCCTGATCCTGCAGATCACCGGCTGGAGCCTCGACGTCGTCGTCTACGAGGTGATCTCCGCGTTCGCGACCGTCGGGCTCTCGACGGGCGTCACGCCGGACCTGCCCGAGGCCGGCAAGTACGTGCTGGTCGTGTTGATGTTCGTGGGCCGCACCGGGACGATGACCCTGGGTGCGGCGCTCGCGCTCCGCAGCCGTCGCCGCGTCATCAGGATGCCCGAGGAGAGGCCGATCATTGGTTGACACCACGCCCACGAAGTCCGTGGACCCGCGGGTCCGCGAGGTGCGTCCGCGCTCCGAGGAGCGGGCCGCGGGCGCGCTCGTGATCGGGCTCGGCCGCTTCGGGCAGTCGATCGCGACGTCGCTCGACCGGCTCGGCCAGGACGTGCTCGTCGCCGAGAAGAACCCGGACCTCGTCTCGCAGTGGTCGGGGCGGCTCGCGCTCGTCGAGGCGGACGCGTCCAACCCCGAGGCGCTCGAGCAGATCGGCGCGCGGGACTTCTCGGTGGCCGTCGTGGCGGTGGGGACGGCGCTCGAGGCGTCCGTCCTCATCACGGGGAACCTCGTCGACCTGGGGACGCCGCAGATCTGGGCCAAGGCCGTCTCCGCGGAGCACGGCCGGATCCTGCAGCGCATCGGCGCCCACCACGTCGTCTTCCCCGAGTCCGACGCCGGGAACCGCGTCGCGCACCTCGTCTCGGGCAAGCTCCTCGACTACATCGAGGTCGAGGACGGCTTCACGATCGTCAAGATGCGGCCGCCGAAGGAGACGCACGGGTTCACGCTCGAGCAGTCCAAGGTCCGGTCGAAGTACGGCGTCACGATCATCGGCGTGAAGTCGCCGGGCGTGGAGTTCCAGTACGCGACGCCCGAGACGCGCATCTCCCCGACGGACCTGCTCATCGTGTCGGGCCCGGCGGAGCTGCTCGAGCGCTTCGGCTCCCGGCCCTGACCGGGCAGTGGCGCGCCGCGCGCGTCACGGCGTCCGACGGCGCAGCGTGAGCCCCCCGACGACGACGGCGCCCGCGAGGAACGCGACGATGACCGCGACGTCCCCGGCGACGTCACCGAGCGAGCCGCCGGCGGCGAGCCGCTGCATCGCGTCGACGCCGTAGGTCAGCGGGAACGCGCGCGAGATCCACTCGAGGACCGTGGGCATCTCGTCGCGCGGCATGAGCAGGCCGCACACGACGAGCTGCGGGAAGACGATCAGCGGCATCATCTGCACCGCCTGGAACTCGGTGCGCGCGACCGCCGACGCCGCGAGCCCGAGCGTGCAGCCCAGGACGGCGTCGAGCACGGCGACGAGGACGACGGCCCCGGACGAGCCGTGCACGTCCATCCCGCAGACCCACACGGCGAACCCGGTCACGACGAGCGCCTGCGCGACCGCGACCGCGCCGAACGCGACCGCGTAGCCGCCCACGAAGTCGCCCTTGCCGAGCGGGGACGCCATGAGCCGCTCGAGGGTGCCCGACGTCCGCTCGCGCAGCGTCGCGACGCTCGTGACCAGGAACATCACGACGAGCGGGAACAGCGCGACGAGGATCGGCCCGAACTGGTCGAGCACGGGCGTGCCGTGGAACATCCACGCGATGAGCCCGAGCAGGACGCACGGGAGCAGGACGATCAGGGCGATGGTCCGCGGGTCGTGGCGGAGCTGGGCGAGCACGCGCCGCGCGGTCGCCGCGGTGAGGGCGGGGGTCATCGCGCGTCCTCCTCGACGAGCGCGAGGAAGGCGTGCTCGACGTCGTCGGCACCGGTCCGCGCGAGCAGCTCGGCCTCGGTCGCGTCCGCGACGACCGCGCCGTCCCGCATGAGCAGCAGGCGGTCGCAACGGCTCGCCTCGTCCATGACGTGGCTAGACACGAGGAGGCTCGCGCCGTCGTCGCGCAGCCGGCCGAACAGGTCCCACAGGTCGCGGCGCAGGACCGGGTCGAGGCCGACCGTGGGCTCGTCGAGCACGAGCAGCTCGGGTGCTCCCAGCAGGGCGACGGCGAGCGAGACACGCGACCGCTCCCCTCCCGACAGGTCGCCCACGCGGGTCCGCGCGTACCGGACGAGGTCCACCTGCTCGAGCACGCGGTCCGCGTCGCCCGACGACGACCGCAGCACGGTCGCGAAGTACCGGAGGTTCTCGGTCACGGTGAGGTCCGCGTAGACGCTCGGCGCCTGGGTCACGTAGCCGACCCGGCGCCGCAGCTCGGGCGAGCCCGCGGGCCGGCCGAGCACCGTGACGGTCCCGCCCTGCACCTCCTGGACGCCGACGATCGCGCGCATGAGCGTCGTCTTGCCTGCCCCGCTCGGTCCGAGGAGACCCACGACCTGGCCCACCGGGACCCGAAGGTCGAGGCCGTCGAGGACTGTGTGCGGCCCGCGCCGGACCGTGAGCCCGGCGACGTCGACGGCGGCGGCCATCGCTTCATTCCCCATGTGAGGAATTCTGCTCCTCGTCGGTGCCGACGGCAAGGTCTCCCGTGAGATACCGCTGGAGCGTCGGCCCGACGAGCGACGCGACGTCGTCCGGAGACATCGACGCGACGGGCTCCAGCCCGATCACGACCCGGGCGACCAGCAGACCCACGACCTGCGACGCGACGAGAGCCACGCGGACGTCGGCGTCGGGCGCGTCCAGCACGGACGCGATGCTGCCGAACACGGTCCGCCGCACGTAGTCGACGAAGACCCCGGCCGCCGGGTCCGCCGACAGCGCCCCCGAGAGCACGGTCCGCAGCCTCGCCCGGCCCTCGTCGGTGTCCCACACGCCGAGCACGAGCTGCGCGAGCCGCTCGCCCATCGTGTCGCGGGGGCCCTCGCCGAGGGCGCCCAGGACGACCCGCGGGTCCAGCCCCTGCGGCACGAGCCCCGCCGCGAGGAGGTCCGCCTTCGAGTCGAAGTAGTGGCGGACCAGCGCGGGGTCCACGCCCGCGCGCCGCGCGACGCCGCGCACGCTCGTCGCGTCGAACCCGCGCTCGGCGAACTCGGCGCGCGCGGCGTCGAGGATCGTGGCGCGCGTGTCCGCGCCCGCCGGGCGCCGCCCGCGCCGCTGCCTCTGGCCCGGCCTCACATCACCCGGCATGGCCCCAGCGTAGGGGCCACCGCCGGCGAACGGCCGGTCAGGACGTGAGGGCGGCGAGCTCGGCTCGCACCGGGACGAGCCGCGTGAGCTGCGTGACGTGCGCGGGGGTCAGCTCGTCGAGGCTCGCGACCTGGAGGAGCTTCATGGTCCGCACGACCTGGTCGCGCAGGATCTCGATGGTCCGGTCGACGCCGGCGCGGCCGCCCGCCATGAGCCCGTACAGGTACGCGCGCCCGACCAGCGTGAACCGGGCGCCGAGCGCGACGGACGCGACGACGTCGGCGCCGTTCATGATCCCGGTGTCGATCGCGACCTCGAGGTCGTTCCCGACCTCCCTCACGACGTGCGGGAGCAGGTGGAACGGCACGGGCGCCCGGTCGAGCTGGCGTCCGCCGTGGTTCGACAGCACGATCCCGTCGACGCCGAGGTCGGCGAGCCGCCGCGCGTCGTCGACGTTCTGGACGCCCTTGACGACGAGGGTGCCGGGCCACATCCCGCGGATGACGGAGAGGTCGGCGAACGAGATCGACGGGTCCATCGCGGCGTCGAGCAGCTCGCCGACCGTGCCGCCGGTCGAGGTGAGGGAGGCGAACTCGAGCGTCGGCGTCGTGAGCAGGTCGAACCACCACCAGGGGCGCGGGACGGCGTCGAGCACGGTCCGGAGGGTGAGCTGCGGCGGGATGGAGAAGCCGTTGCGCTTGTCCCGGAGCCGCGCGCCGGCGACGGGGGTGTCGACGGTGAAGAACAGCGTGTCGAACCCTGCGGCGGCGGCGCGCCGGACGAGGTCGTAGGAGACCTCGCGGTCGCGCATGACGTAGAGCTGGAACCAGTTCCGGCCGTGGGGGTTGGCGGTCTTGACGTCCTCGATCGACGTGGTGCCGAGAGTCGAGAGGGTGAACGGGATGCCCGCCGCCCCGGCCGCCCCGGCGCCCGCGACCTCGCCCTCCGTCTGCATGAGCCGCGTGAACCCGGTCGGAGCGATGCCGAAGGGCAGCGCCGACGGCCCGCCGAACACGCTCGTGGAGGTGTCGACGGTCGACACGTCGCGCAGGATCGACGGGTGCAGCTCGACGTCCTGGAACGCCTGTCGCGCGCGGCCGAGCGAGATCTCCGCCTCCGCGGCGCCGTCGGTGTAGTCGAACGCGGCGCGCGGCGTCCGTCGTTTCGCGAGAGCCCGCAGGTCCTCGATCGTGAGTGCGGAGGCGAGCCGACGGCGTCGGGCGTCGAGGTCGGGACGCTTGAAGCGGACGAGCTCGCGGAGCTCGGTGGGGCGGGGCAGCTGACGCTGGACCACGGGTGGACCACCTAACGGGTCTCGTAGCGGACGGGAGGGAAGGAGCCGGCGACGACGGCGCGCAGCGACTCGAGGTCGTCGCCCACGAGGCCGAGCGCCCGGGCCTGGACGAGCACGTTGCCGATCGCGGTCGCCTCGACGGGCCCGGCGAGGACCGGCAGGCCGGAACGGTCGGCGAGCGCCTGGCACAGCAGCGTGTTCTGCGCTCCTCCGCCGACGACGTGGATCGCCCGCACCGGTCGGCCGGCGAGGCGGGAGGCGGTCGCGACGGCGTCGGCGAAGGCCTGGGCGAGGCTCTCGACGATGCTGCGGACGAGCGCGGGGCGCGACGACGGCGCGGCCAGTCCGCGCTCCTCGAACCAGCCCGCGATCCGGGCGGGCAGGTCGCCGGGCGCGAGGAACCGGGCGTCGTCGACGTCGAACACGGGCGCGGGACCGGTGATGTCGGCGGCCGCGGCCAGGAGCGACTGCAGGGTGCTGGACTGCTGGGCGGGCGTCGCGGTGCGGTCCCAGGCCCGGATCGACTCCGACAGGAGCCACAGCCCCATGACGTTGTGCAGGAAGCGGATGCGCCCGTCGACGCCGCCCTCGTGGGTGAACCCGGCGAGCCGCGCGTCCTCGGTGAGGACGGGTGCGTCGAGCTCGAGCCCGACCAGACCCCAGGTCCCGCACGACACGTAGGCGACGTCCCGGTCCGCGGCGGGCACAGCGACGACCGCCGACGCGGTGTCGTGCGACCCGACGGAGGTCACGGGCAGCGCACGCCCGACGACGTCCGCGACGTCTCCCGTGAGCGTGCCTCGCGGCGACCCCGGGTCGACGAGCGGCGGGAGCACCCGCTCGGGCACGCCGACGAGCCGCGCGAGCTCGCGGTCCCACTCCCCCGTCCGGACGTCGAGCAGCCCGGTGGTCGACGCGTTGGTGCGCTCCCCACCGACCTCGCCCGTCAGCCAGTACGTCAGCAGGTCGGGCACGAGGAGCATGCCGTCGGCGACGTCGAGCAGCCCGCCCCGGCGGTCGACCGCGAGCTGGAACACCGTGTTGAACGGGAGGTGCTGCAGCCCGTTGCGCCGGTACAGCTCTGCCGGTCCGACGACCGCGTGCACCGCCTCGACCCCGGCCGCCGTGCGGTCGTCGCGGTAGTGGTACGGGATCCCGAGGACGGCGCCGTCGTGCAGGAGCGCGTAGTCGACGGCCCACGAGTCGAGGCCGACGCTCGCGATCTCGCCGGGGTGCTCCCGCTCGGCCTGCGCGAGCCCGCCGAGGACGCCCCGGTACAGGCCGAGGAGGTCCCAGTGCAGGCCGTCCCGCGTACGGACCGGCTCGTTGGGGAACCGCGCCACGTGCCGCAGCCCGAGCCGTGGGACCCCGCCCGCTCCGCCGTCGGGGGCGACGGCTCCCACGACGACGCGGCCGCTCGTCGCCCCCAGGTCCACGGCGGCCACGCTCGCGGCGGTCACGCCACCCACCTGCTTCTCACAGCAGGCCTCAGCGCAGGAACGCGGCGGCGACGCCGGCGTCGACGGGGACGTGCAGCCCGGTGGTGTGGTCGAGGTCGGACGTGCACAGGACGAACACCGCGTTCGCGACGTGCTCGGGCAGGACCTCGCGCTTGAGCAGCGTCCGCTGGGCGTAGAACTCGCCGAGCTTCTCCTCCGGCACCCCGTAGACGGCGGCGCGCTTGGCGCCCCACCCGCCCGCGAAGATCCCCGACCCCCGCACGACGCCGTCGGGGTTGATCCCGTTGACCTTGACGCCGTGCTCGCCGAGCTCGGCAGCGAGCAGCCGCACCTGGTGCGCCTGGTCGGCCTTGGTCGCGGAGTACGCGATGTTGTTCGGACCGGCGAAGACCGCGTTCTTGGACGAGATGTAGACGATGTCGCCACCGAGCCCCTGGGCGATCAGGACGCGGGCGGCGGCCCGCGAGACGAGGAACGAGCCCTTCGCCATGACGTCGTGCTGGAGGTCCCAGTCCTTCGTCGTGGTCTCGAGCAGCGGCTTGGAGATCGACAGGCCGGCGTTGTTGACGACGAGGTCGAGGCCTCCGAACGCGAGCACCGCGGCGTCGACCGCGGCCTGGACCTGGTCCTCGTCGGTGACGTCGGCGCGGACCCCGACGGCCACGTCGGGTCCGCCGATCCCGGCCGCGGCCTCCTGCGCCTTCGCGAGGTCGAGGTCGGCGATCACCACGCACGCGCCCTCGGCGGCGAGCCGGGTGGCCGTGGCCTTCCCGATGCCCGACGCCGCACCGGTGACCAGGGCGACCCGCGTCGCCAGGGGCTTGGGCCTCGGGCGGCGCGCGAGCTTGGCCTCCTCGAGGGCCCAGTACTCGATGCGGAACTTCTCGGCCTCGTCGATGGGCGCGTAGGTGGAGACGGACTCGGCGCCGCGCATGACGTTGATGGCGTTGACGTAGAACTCGCCCGCGACCCGCGCGGTCTGCTTGTCGGGGCCGTAGCTGAACATCCCGACGCCCGGGACGAGGACGATCGCCGGGTCCGCCCCGCGCATCGGCGGCGGCTCCTCGCCGCGCGCGCGGGCCGCGGCGGCGCCCCGCTCGTAGTACGCGGCGTAGTCGGCGCGGTACGCCTCGTGCAGCGCGGGCAGCCGTCCGACGACGTCCTCGACGCTCGCGCTCGCGGGCAGGTCCACGACGAGCGGCTTCACCTTGGTGCGCAGGAAATGGTCGGGGCAGCTCGTCCCGAGCGCCGCCAGCTCCTCGAGCCGCTCGGAGGCCAGGAACTCCAGCACCTTCGGGGCGTCGGTGAAGTGCCCCACCTGCGGCCGGTCCGACGACGCGAGGCCGCGCAGGTGCGGGGCGAGCGCCGCCGCCCGGGCCCGGCGGGCGTCGTCGGGCAGGGCCTCGAAGCCGGGGCGGGCGGCGCCGAACGGCTCGGGGCGGCCGTGCTCGGCGAGGTACGCCGCCGCGGTGCGGATGATCCAGAGCGAGCGCTCCTCGGCCTCGTCGGACGTGTCGCCCCACGCGGTGATGCCGTGGCCGCCGAGGATCGCGCCGACCAGCTCCGGGTTCCCGGCCTTGATCGCGGCGATGTCGAGCCCGAGCTGGAAGCCGGGCCGGCGCCAGGGCACCCACGCGACCCTCCCGCCGAAGACCTCGGCGGTGAGCGCCTCGCCGTCCGCGGCCGTGGCGAGAGCGATCCCCGAGTCCGGGTGCAGGTGGTCGACGTGCGCGGCGTCGACGAGCGCGTGCATCGCCGTGTCGATCGACGGCGCGGCGCCGCCCCGGCCGTGCAGGCAGTAGTCGAACGCGGCGACCATCTCGTCCTCGCGCTCGACGCCCGGGTACACGTCCGGGAGCGCCCGGAGCCGGTCGAGGCGCAGGACCGCGAGCCCGGGCTCGGTCAGCGTGCCCAGGTCTCCCCCCGAGCCCTTGACCCACAGGAGCTCGACGTCGGCGCCGGTGACGGGGTCGGTGGCCGTCCCCTTCGCGGACGTGTTGCCGCCCGCGTAGTTCGTGTTGCGGGGGTCGGCGCCGAGGCGGTGGGACCGGTCGAGCAGGGCCGCGACCGTCGGGTGGGTAGTGCTGGACGTCATCGGTCAGGCTCCCCAGCTCGCTGCGGTGCCGCCCACGCGGTCGGCCTCGATCTTCTCCTGGTAGCCGCTCGCGAGGTACGCGGCCATGGGGTCCGCGGGCAGGCCGCGCTCCTCGCGCCACGCGGCGAGCGCGCCCCGCACGTCGGTGTTGAACGCGTCCATGAGGACGGTGTTCGCGGCGAGGACGTCGTGCGCCTCCTGGGCGGCGCCCAGCGCCTCCAGGTCGACGAGGAGCGCCTTCGTGGTCGCCTCCTGGACGTTGAGGACGGACCGGATCTGCCCCGGGACCTTCGCCTCGAGGTTGTGGCACTGGTCGAGCATGAACGCGACGTCCGGGTTGGCGTACCCGCCGCCCTGGGTCACCTCGAACAGGATCCGGAAGAGCTGGAACGGGTCGGCCGCCCCGACGATGAGGTCGTCGTCGGCGTAGAAGCGCGAGTTGAAGTCGAACGAGCCGAGCTTCCCGAGGCGCAGGAGCTGGGCGACGATGAACTCGATGTTCGTGCCCGGCGCGTGGTGGCCCGTGTCGAGGCAGACCTTCGCGCGGTCGCCGAGGGCCACGGTGTGCACGTAGCTCGTCCCCCAGTCGGGGACGTCGGTGTGGTAGAACGCCGGCTCGAAGAACTTGTACTCGAGCACGAGGCGCTGGTCCTCGCCGAGCCGCGCGTAGATGGTCGCGAGCGACTCGGCCAGGCGGTCCTGGCGCGCCCGGATCGAGTCCTGTCCCGGGTAGTTGGTGCCGTCGGCGAGCCAGATCTTCAGGTCCCGGCTGCCCGTGGCGTCCATGACGTCGACGCAGCGCAGGTGGTGGTCGATCGCCTTCTGCCGGATCCGCGGGTCGGAGTGCGTGAGCGAGCCGAACTTGTAGTCGTCGTCCTGGAACGTGTTCGAGTTCACCGTGCCGAGCCGGACGCCGTTGTCCTCCGCGTGCCGCGCGAGGTCGGCGTAGGAGTCGACCTCGTCCCACGGGATGTGGATCGCCACGGTCGGCGCCAGGCCCGTGAACCGGTGGACCTGGGCGGCGTCGGACACCTTCTCGTACGGGTCCCTCGCGGTACCCGGCGTCCCGAACACCCGGAACCGGGTCCCGGAGTTCCCGAACGCCCACGAGGGGAGCTCGATGGCCTGGGCCGCGAGGGCGTCCGAGACGGACGCCGGGAGGGAGAGATCAGTCATCATGCGCACCTTCGGGATCGAGTTGCTCTTCGAGCTGGAAGACCTGTCGCAGCCTCACGAGGCCCTGGTCGGGGCGCCCCTCGAGACCCTCGAAGAAGCGGGCCGACTCCCGCTCCCAGGCCGTGGCGACGGGTGAGCGCGCGAGGTACGCCTCGGACGCCGCCAGGTCGTCCGTCTCGAAGTAGCCGACGAGGAGCCCGTCGGGCCGGAGGAAGATCGAGTAGTTCCTCCGGCCCGACGCCGCGATCTCGCGCAGCATCGCGGGCGGGACCGACCGGTGACGGGCCACGTACTCGTCGAGCAGCTCGGGCCGGACGCGGAGCTCGAAGCAGACGCGCTCGGAGGCGGCGGGCCGCGCGGCGGGTGACGTCATCGGTCTCGTCCGGCCGGCTCAGAAGTTGAACTGGTCGATGTTGCTGGAGTTGAACGCGGTCGGGTCGCCGAGCAGCACCTCGCCGTTCGCCCCGACCTTGTAGTCGCCGAGCTTGCCGGCCTTGAAGGAGTCGCCCTCCTTGCCGGTGATGGTCCCGTCGACGAGCGCCGCCGCGGCGTACGCGGCGAGGTAGCCGAGGTCGGTCGGGTTCCAGAGGTAGAACTCCTTGACCGTGCCGTCCTTGACGTACTCCCGCATCTGGTTCGGGGTGCCGAGGCCGGTCAGCGCGACCTTGCCCTTCTTGTCGGACGTCGACAGGTACCGGGCCGCGGCGGCGATGCCGACCGTCGTCGGGCTGATGATGCCCTTGAGGTTCGGGTGCGTCTGCAGGAGCGCCGCGGTCTTGTCGAAGGACGTCTGGTCGTCGTCGTTGCCGTACACGGTGTCGACGAGCTTGATGTTCGGGTGGTCCGCCGCGAGGTCCTTCTTCATGAGCGCGATCCACGCGTTCTGGTTGGTCGCGTTGGCCGCGGCCGAGAGGATCGCGATCTCCCCCGAGTCGCCGATCTGCTTGGCGATGCCGTCGACCTGGGCCTTGGCGATGCCCTCGGGCGACGCCTGGTTGACGAAGACGTCGCGGTACTGCGGGTCGGTGTCGGAGTCGAAGGTGACGACCTTGGTGCCGCTCTGCTTCGCCTGCGTGAGCGCGTCGCCGATCGCCTTGGGGTCGTTCGCGGAGATGACGATCGCGCTCGCGTGCTGCTGCGCGGCCGTGTTGATGTACTGCACCTGCGCGTCCGGGCTGGCGGCCTGCGGACCCACCTGGGAGTACTTCCCGCCGAGCTCGCCGACGGCGGTCTTGCCGCCCGCGTCGGACGCGTCGAAGTACGGGTTGCCCAGGTTCTTCGGGATGAAGACGACGTTGAGGTTCTTGCTACCGCCGTCGCCCGTGCCGGACTCGGACGGCGAGCCGCCCGTGGAGGCCTTGGAGCAGCCGGTGACCGCGAGGGCGATCGTGAGCGCAGCGGCGCCGATGACGGCCGTGCGTCGAGAGATGGTGCGCATCGGAGGGTGTCCTTTCACTTCACTGTGAGACGACGGTCTGGGGTCCTGCGGAGGAGCGCTTGGCTCGGGAACGCCTGGCGGCCGCGTCGGACAGGCGCGCCAGGACGGGGGTGGAGATCACGGACAGCACGAGCAGCAGCCCGATGACGATGCTGATGACGTTGACGGTGACGCCCTGCAGGCGCAGGGCGCTGGAGATGACGCCGATGAGGAGCACACCGGCGATGACTCCCGGCAGGCGCCCGCGCCCGCCGAAGATCGAGACCCCGCCCAGCAGCACGGCGGCGATGACCTGGAGCTCGAGACCCGTCGCGTTGTCGCCGCGTGCGCTGCCGTACCGCAGCGTGAAGTAGATGCCCGCGAGCGCCGAGACGACCCCGGTCAGCACGAAGAGCACGAGCTTGGTCCGCTTGGCGGAGACGCCGCTGAAGGTCGCAGCCTCGCTGCTCAGGCCGATGTCGTAGACGCCGCGGCCGAAAGGCGTGAAGTGCAGCAGCAGGATGAACACGACGGCCAGGACCGCGAACACGATCATGACGCTCGGGATCCCGCTCGACCCGATGACCTGCGAGGCCTTGCTCGTCCAGTCCTTCGGGAAGTCCGTGACGGCGGTCGTCCCCAGCAGCCCGACGGCGACCCCGCGGTAGAGCGCGAGCGTGCCGATCGTGACGGCGAGCGACGGCAGGCCGACGTAGCCCACGAGGAATCCGTTGAGAGCCCCGCAGACCACGCCGACCAGCAGCGCGACCACGCAGGCCAGGGCCATGCCGACCCCGTGCTCGTGCAGCAGGCCCATGGTCGCGCTGGACAGCCCCACGACGCTCGCGACCGACAGGTCGATCTCGCCCGTGATGACGACGAGGGTCATCGGGAGGGCGATCAGGAGGATCGTCGTCGTGTCGAGCAGCAGGTACGTCAGGGTGAGGGTGTCGCCGAAGTAGGGCACGTTGCTGTAGGCCCACATCGAGACGAGCACCACGAGGGCGATGACGGCGGCCTCGCGCGTGAGGAGCAGGCGTCGCCAGAGCGGGTGCGCGTAGGCGCGGTAGGTGGTCGTGCTCACTGCTCGTCCCTCGCTTCGATGAGTGTGCGGGCCTGACGGGTGGCGAGGACCCGGTCGAGGACGATGGCGCCGATGATGAGCGCGCCCACGAGCGCCTGCTGCCAGAAGTCGGAGATGCCGACCATGGGGAGCGCGCGGTTGATCGTGACGAGCAGGACCGCGCCGATCGCCGCACCCCAGACGGTCCCGCTGCCCCCGAAGATCGCGACGCCGCCGATCACCGCGGCGGCGACGGCCTGCAGCTCGATGCCGGTCCCCGCGTCGGAGCTGACGGTGCCGTACCGGGCGGCGTAGATGACGCCGGCCAGCCCGGCGAGCGCGCCGCTGAGCACGAACGCCGCGATCACGCGACGCCGTACGGGAAGCCCGTACAGGACGGCCGCGTCGGGGTCGGAGCCGACGGCGTAGAGCTCCCGGCCGCTCCGCGCCGTCTGGAGCACGTAGCCGACCGCGACGACGATCACCGCCGCGACGACGAACAGGACCGGGATGGAGAGGATCTGCTTCGTGCCGAGGCTCAGGAACCCGGCAGGCATGTCGGACGCGTTGACCTGGCTGCTGCCCGCCCAGGTGAGCACGATCCCGCGGTAGATGTAGAGCGTGCCGAGCGTGATGACGAGCGCCGGCACCTTCCCCCACCCGACGATCAGCCCGTTGACGAGGCCGAGCACCGCCCCCACGACCAGCCCGGCGACGAACACCGAGATCACCGGCAGCCCGGGGTGGTCGATGAACAGGCGCCCCGTCATGTACGCGGTGAGGCCCAGCACCGAGCCAACCGACAGGTCGACGTTGCGCGTGATGATGACGACCGTCTGCCCGGCGGCCAGCACCAGCAGCATCGACGGCGTGAGCAGGAGGTCCCGCCACCCGCTCGCGCTGAACACGAACCCGGGGTTCTTGACGGTCGCGGCGAGGATCACGAGCACGAGCACGGCGAAGATCGAGATCTCGCGCGAGTGCAGCAGCGTCTTGAGCAGGCGCTCGCGCGGTGGGAGCGAGCTCGGCTCGACGAGGAGGGTGGTGGCCTCGTCGTGGGTCTCGGCCTCGGGCCGCGTGTCGGTCTGCGGCGTCTGCGGGGTCGTCACGCTGCCTCCTCGGAGTCGCGCCCACGGGTCGCGGCGTGCATGACGCGCTCGGGGGTCGCCTCGTCGCGGGGCAGGTCGGCCGTCAGCCGGCCCTCGCGGACGACGAGGACGCGGTCGGCCATG
>Ga0180221_1000734_pt1 | contig 25662 bp, 26 predicted proteins | sample eDN5th37CKraftMG_FD_151339 | JGI IMG/M metagenome (GOLD analysis project Ga0180221, IMG submission 151339) | Enriched Miracle-Growth compost microbial communities from Emeryville, California, USA - eDNA 5th pass 37_C Kraft MG (version 2) (version 2) ...
CCGACTCGTGCTCGCGCAGAACCCCGATGATCTGCTCTTCCGAAAACCGCTTCCGCTTCATCTGTCCGTCCTTCAATCAAGGCCGGACTCTAACTCCAGGTGGAGGAAAAACTCAGTGGCAGGTCAGACTCAAATGGCCCGGTGGAAATTATTTATCGGTGTTCTGAAAAGAGCCGCTGGAATGGCAGCCTGGCGAATGGGGGGCGTCTTGGCAGGGGGCGGAAGGTCAGCACGTCCAGATCGCTGGTGTTGGCGGCGGTCTTCATTATGGATGGGGCGTGAGCTGCTCTGCACGCCAATGGATCATTTTCCTGGACGCCGTCGGCAAGTGCGGGAGATGCAGGGTGTGCCAAGGAGATTGACGATACGAAGCCAGGATATATCCGCCAGAGATCCTTGGTCTCTCCGCCGTACTCTGGTCCCGCAGCATGGGTGCGGGCAAGCTACGCCGCAATGTCGTAGCGAATAGCACATACTATTGGTTGCAATTCCAATCTACTACAGTATGCGGACAATAGCGGATATCGCTCGGGGGATTCGGGGTGGCTGTCAAGAATGTGGTTGTAAGGAGACGGATCGGATCCGGGGTGGAGCGCGTCGTTTACCTTCATCCGGTTTGGGAAGACATTGTTATCAAGATCAACAGGGACGTGCCCATAGATCGGAACGATATAGACTATGCCTACCTGAGCAGGATCGAGACAACACCGGTTCTGCCGAAGATGTACGGATGGGTCGAGACGCAGCTCGGACGTGGTCTTATGTTCGAACGCATCCACGATGATGACGGCAAGACAAGCCTCAACCTGGTCGAGGCGTTGCGCTGGGAGCGCATAACGATCGAGGAAGGGCGGTCCCTGCTTCAGGAGGCGCTCGCCGCGCTGCTCAAGCACGGGATAATCCTGCACGACGACGAGAACGTGAACAACTTCCTCGTTCAGAACACAGCGTCCGGCCGGCAGTTGATCCTCGTGGACGGGTTTGGACCCTTCGTCATGACAGCCAAGGCCCGATTGCGCATGCGTTTCCCTCGGCTGGGACGTGAAAAGGCGCTGCGCAGCTCGTACAACCTGCTTGCTGCTTATGAAAAGGAAGTCCAGAAGCTTTGGCTTGAGAAGACCCTGCTAGAAGACGCTTAGCCAACCCAGGAAGAGCGGGTTCCTGCTTTTTCTTAAATTGCCCTCTAACAAAAAGGGCGGCATCGCTGCCGCCCTTTCCGTAAACACTGAGTGGACTGATTAGAAGTCCATGCCACCCATGCCGCCCATGCCACCTGGCATTGCCGGAGCTGCGTCCTTCTTCGGAAGCTCGGCAACCATCGCCTCGGTGGTGATCAGCAGCGAAGCAACCGAAGCTGCGTTCTGCAGAGCCGTGCGGACAACCTTGACCGGGTCAACCACGCCCATGGCGATCAGGTCGCCGTACTCGCCCGTCTGAGCGTTGTAGCCGAAGTTGTCGTCGTTGACGTCAAGCACCTTGCCGACAACGATCGAAGCTTCATCACCTGCGTTGTCAGCGATCTGGCGAACCAGCGACTGCAGAGCGCGGCGGATGATGTTGATGCCTGCGTTCTGGTCGTCGTTTGCACCGGTGACGGTGATCTTCTGAGCCGAACGGAGCAGAGCCGTACCACCGCCAGGAACGATACCTTCCTGAACAGCCGCGCGGGTTGCGTTCAGAGCGTCGTCGATACGGTCCTTGCGCTCCTTGACTTCGACTTCCGTCGAGCCGCCAACGCGGATCACGGCAACGCCACCAGCGAGCTTGGCAAGACGCTCCTGGAGCTTCTCGCGGTCGTAGTCAGAGGTGGTCTCTTCGATCTGGGCCTTGATCTGGCCAACGCGACCTTCGATCTCGTCCTTGCTGCCAGCACCGTCAACGATGGTGGTGTTTTCCTTGGAGATCGAAACGCGCTTTGCACGGCCGAGCATTTCAAGGGTAACGTTCTCGAGCTTGATGCCGAGGTCTTCGGAGATGACCTGGCCGCCCGTGAGGATCGCGATGTCCTCGAGCATCGCCTTGCGGCGATCGCCGAAGCCCGGAGCCTTGACGGCAGCAATCTTCAGGCCGCCACGCAGCTTGTTGACGACGAGCGTAGCAAGAGCTTCGCCTTCCACGTCCTCAGCGATGATGAGGAGCGGACGACCGGACTGAACGACGGCTTCCAGAACCGGCAGCATGGCCTGCAGGTTGGAAAGCTTCTTCTCGTGCAGGAGAATGTACGGGTCTTCCAGTTCGGCGACCATCTTCTCTGCGTTGGTGACGAAGTACGGCGACAGGTAGCCGCGGTCGAACTGCATGCCTTCGACGACTTCGAGCTCGGTCTCGGCGGTCTTGGCTTCCTCAACCGTGATCACGCCTTCGTTGCCGACGCGCTGCATTGCTTCAGCGATGTCGCGGCCAACCTGCTCGTCGCCGTTTGCGGAGATCGTGCCGACCTGCGCAACTTCAGCGGAGGTGGAGATCTTCTTGGCCTTGGCCTGAAGGTCCTTGACGACTTCTGCAACAGCGAGGTCGATACCGCGCTTCAGATCCATCGGGTTCATGCCGGCAGCAACCGCCTTGTTGCCTTCGCGAACGATCGCCTGGGCCAGAACGGTTGCAGTGGTGGTGCCGTCACCTGCGATGTCGTTGGTCTTCGAAGCAACTTCGCGGACCATCTGGGCGCCCATGTTCTCGAACTTGTCGTCCAGTTCGATTTCCTTGGCTACCGATACACCGTCCTTGGTGATGCGCGGAGCGCCAAAGGACTTGTCGATGATGACGTTACGGCCCTTCGGGCCGAGCGTTACCTTCACGGCATCAGCGAGGATGTCGACGCCCTTGAGCATCTTCTCGCGAGCGGTGCGGCCAAACTTAATTTCTTTAGCTGCCATGTTCAAATTCTCCTGGGATCAATTCCAGCCCGAGGCCGAAGCGATCCGATGTTTTCATTTACCGTACGGGTTTCGGCTGTCGCTCGCCCACCACTCACGGGATGTTCGAGCGACGAACGTTGGTTCCGTGGTGGATTAGGCGATGATGCCCATGATGTCGGATTCCTTCATGATCAGAAGGTCTTCGCCATCAATCTTGACTTCGGTGCCCGACCACTTGCCAAACAGAACGCGGTCACCAGCCTTCACGTCGAGAGCGATGTACTTGCCGTCCTCGTCGCGTACGCCAGGTCCTACAGCGATGACTTCGCCTTCCTGCGGCTTCTCTTTTGCGGTGTCCGGAATGATGATGCCGCCGGCAGTCTTCTGCTCGGACTCAACCCGGCGAACGACTACGCGGTCGTGAAGCGGGCGAAAATTCGTTGTGGCCATGTCTTGAACCCTTGATTCCCAAATTGAAATGAGCTTTTCCTCGGTTCGGGCAGAGGAAGACCTCTGTTAGCACTTCCCCAATTCGAGTGCTAACGAAGAGATAAGGAGGGTGCCCGACAGAGTCAAGAAGGGGTGCCCTCCATTGGTGCAGCAAGGTAAGTCCATTGATCGTCCGCTTCTGGGCGTTCTCCTCACGATCTGCTTCGGCATGATCATTCCCTTCAGCGACGTTTTCGCGAAGATCCTGATGGGCTCGGTGCCGCTCGTCACCATCCTGCTCGCCCGTTTCACGGGGCAGGCGCTCATGTCCGCGCCGGCGCTTCTGCGCAACGGCATGAAGATGAGCGGCCGCCTGTGGATGCTCACAGGTTTCAGAACCGCGCTCCAGCTCTATTCACTGGGGCTCATCTACATCGCTTTCCGCTACATTCCGCTGGCCGATGCCATTGCGATCGGCTTTATCTCACCCTTCCTGCTCATGCTGATGGGAAAATTCTTCCTTGGCGAACAGGTAGGGCCAAGGCGCATCTCGGCCTGCGGTGTCGGGTTCATCGGGACGATGATGGTGATCCAGCCCAGTTTCTCGGAAGTGGGTGTGGTCGCACTCATCCCGTTGGCAAGCGCCTTCACCTTTGCGCTTTATTCGCTCACCACGCGCCAGCTCGTGCGCGAGGGCGATCCTGCCCTGATCCAGGGAATCAGCGGCGTGCAGGGTGCGGCCATGATGGTGCTGGTGGCGCTCGTTGCAGGCAGTTCGTTCGAAGATGCCAGGATCGTCGTTCCTTCCGTGGACGAAGCCTGGCTCCTGTTCGGCATCGCCTTCGTCGGCAGCTTTGCGCACATGCTGATGACCTGGGCGCTGCGCCTTGCGCCGGCGGCAACGCTCGCGCCCGTCCAGTATGCGGAGATCCCCTTTGCCACGCTCATGGGCTGGTTGTTTTTTGCAGAATTCCCGAATGACGTGGCGGCCATGGGCATGATGCTCATCGTTGGAGCGGGGCTCTACATCGTCTACCGCGAACGGGTCGTGGCACGACAGAAGGCGGTCGAGGCTGCACAAGGTGCGCAGCCGGTTCAGGTAACGCCGCCCGACCCACAGGCGGCCACCACCCCGGCGGGTTGAGCAACTCCTCGTGATCTAGACCGGGCGTTTCAGCGACGCCCGGGCAGCCTCGACCTCGTGGCGGACGCAGCATCCGTGCAGGTGGTCGTTCACCAGCCCGATGGCCTGCATGAAGGCGTAGACGGTGGTGGGGCCGACGAAGGACCAGCCGCGCTTCTTCAGGTCCTTGGAGATCTTCGTGGAGACCTCGGTTTTCGCCATTGCCCGCAACGTCGCGAGGTCCACCTGCGAAGGTCGGGCCTCCAGCTGGGGCTCATGCCGCCAGAAATAAGCCGCAAGCGAGCCTTCCTGTTCGCAGAGTTCGATAGCGCGTTGGGCGTTGTTGATCACCGAGCGGATCTTTCCTCCATGGCGCACGATGCCCTTGTCTTGCAGCAGACGCTCGACATCATCCTCAGTGAAATGCGCAACCCTGCGGAAGTCGAAGCCGGCGAAGGCCGCGCGGAAGTTTTCCCGCTTGCGCAGGATGGTCAGCCAGGAAAGCCCCGACTGAAAACCTTCAAGGCAGATCTTCTCGAAAAGGCGGATGTCATCGACGACCGGGCGGCCCCACTCGTGATCGTGGTAGTGGAGATAGTCTGGCAGGTTGCCATGCCAGAAGCATCGAAGCTTTCCATCCGGCCCCTCTATCAAGCCGCTTTCACTCATGCCGACCCCCGATCATCACTTCAAACAATTCGTTTACCAAGACGCTCAACCCAAAAATAACCAAGAACCCAGATTCGCCTAAAGTATTGCATCGGGCGAATAGTTATTCACCATTTTGTTGCTTCTTCGGAGCAGTCTACTGACATGACCGGGGGCGATGAACGGTCTGAGGATAGTTGAAGCGCCTCCGATGACTGTCTGTCAAATCCGGTTCGGGTATTGCTGAGTATTAAGTACAGAGAGTGTTCCATGACGTATTTTTTACGAACTGCCGGACTGCTGTTTTTTGCTGCTCTGGTCACACCTGCAGGCGCACAAGGCAGATATGTAGAGCCGCCACCCGTGGTCGTCAGTCCCGATCTTTCGGCTCCGTGGGTGATGCAGCTCCGGAATAACCAGCGCACCGTGGCGCAACCGCGATATGCGCAGCCCCAGTATCGGGGCGTACCCCAGCAGCCGCAAAGCCTGCCAAGGCTTAACGTGCATCCTGTTGGGGCCACCCAGCAGATGCGACAATACCAACCGCCGCAAGTCCAGGGGCGCAGGCCAAAGGACTATTCACACCTCCAGATCGACCCGCGCTTCCTTCCGCAGGAGGTGCAGTATGAGGGGAACCACGCCGTCGGCACGATCGTCGTCGATACGAAGCAGAAGTTCCTCTACCTCGTTACCGCACCCGGCCAGGCGCGCCGCTATGGCGTCGGTGTCGGCAAGGAAGGGTTCGGTTGGACCGGCTCGCACAAGATCACCAACAAGCGGGAGTGGCCGGACTGGCGACCGCCTGCGGAGATGATCGAGCGCGAGAAGAGGCAAGGGCGCATCCTGCCGGTTCACATGGCTGGGGGTCCGCAGAACCCGCTGGGAGCGCGTGCGCTCTATCTGGGCACGACGCTCTACCGCATCCATGGCACCAACGCTCCGTGGACGATCGGCCAGAACGTATCTTCCGGCTGCATCCGCATGCGCAACGAGGATGTCATTGATCTTTATGAGAGAGTAGGCGTCGGCACGAACGTTGTCGTGATCTGACGCCAGAGTTACGGGGGACGGGCTTGCTTGAGGGGAAGCTGCTCGTCACGCAAAGGCAGCGCTTCAACAGAGGCGCTGCCTTTTTTGTTTCAGACCACAGAAGCCAGGCCTTCCGGCTTGGGTCCGCCAAATGCCCAGTCCAGCAGCTGCACGGTGTGAAGCACCTGCAGGTTAGAGCCCGACGCGATCTGCGTCATGCACCCAATATTGCCGGTCGCGACGATGGAGGCGCCAGTGCGCTCAAGGTTGCCGACCTTGCGGTCGCGCAGACGCTTTGAGATATCCGGCTGGAGGATGTTGTACGTTCCGGCCGAACCGCAGCAGAGATGGCCTTCGGCTGGCTCCTTCACCACGAAGCCTGCGCGGGTCAAGAGCTGGCGCGGTTCACGCGTAATCTTTTGCCCGTGCTGCATGGAGCAGGCGGAATGGTAGGCGACTTCCAGTCCCGGGGTGAGCTCCGGTTCGGGAAGGTCGATGCTTGCGAGGTACTCGGTAATGTCCTTCGCAAGTGCCGACACGCGGGCCGCTTTCTCGGCGTAGGCCGGGTCAAGGCGCAGCATGTGGCCGTAGTCCTTGATCGTCGTGCCGCAGCCGGAAGCCGTGATGATGATCGCGTCGAGGCCGCCATTGTCGATGAGCTGGCACCAGCCGTCCACGTTGCGGCGGGCAAAGTCGAGGGCATCATCCTCACGGCCCATGTGGTGGACCAGCGCGCCGCAGCAACCTTCCCGCTCCGGCTTAGCGACCTCAATGCCGAGGCGGTTCAGCAGGCGGACGGTCGCCGCGTTGATCTCCGGGTCCAGAACGGATTGCGCGCAGCCCTCGAGGATCGCCACGCGCCCACGCGGAGAGGCAATCTGCTGCGACGGCTGCGGACGCGGCGAGGGCAGGGAGGCGGGCGCCAATTCCAGCATGGCCGCGACAGGCTTCAGCGCCGTGCTCATGCCGAAGAGCTTGCTGAACGGCTTGCCGATGCGAGCAAGCTTCAGGGCAGCGCGGAAACGACTCGGGTAGGGCAGGATGTTGGCGAGCAGCGCGCGGTTCAGCCGGTCGAAGAATGGCCGCCTGTAGGTCTTTTCGATATGCGCACGGGCATGATCCACGAGGTGCATGTAGTTCACGCCGGAGGGGCAGGTGGTCATGCAGGAGAGACAGGAGAGGCAACGATCGATGTGCGTTGTCGTCTCCTTGTCGGCAGGCCGGTCATTCTCCAGCATCTCCTTGATGAGGTAGATGCGGCCGCGCGGGCTGTCGAGCTCGTTGCCGAGCTCGACATAGGTGGGACACGTCGCCGTGCAGAAACCGCAGTGGACGCATTTGCGCAGAATGGTTTCCGAATGCGCGACCGCCGGATCTGCAAGTTGGGCTGACGTGAACCGTGTCTGCATGGTTTAGAGAATCCAGCTCGTGGGGTTCTTGATCGGCTCGCCGCGGCTTGCTGCCTGCAGGCCGATGACGCAGCGCACGACAACCCAGATTGCCACCACCAACATGAGCAGGAAGCCTATGCCGACGACCATCAGCAGCATCGAAATGAAGCCGTAAAGCACACCGATCCAGAAGGTGCGGATCGCCCAGGTGTAGTGTGTTTCAACCCAAGCTTCAGAACGCCCGCGATTGATGTAGGCGAGGATAATGCCGACGAGACCGGTGATGCCCACCACGAAGCTTACGATGTAGAGCACGTAGATGAGCTGGACGTTTGGAATACCAGGATCGAACCAGCCAGCCTGCCTGGCAGGAGGCGTTCCCTGAGGATAGTTATTGTCAGTCATAAGGTCTCCCCCTCTAGGTTGTTGGCGAGGCCGGTTGGATCATCCGCCCCGGGTTCAGGATATTTCTTGGATCGAACTGTTCTTTCAAGCGGGCCGACAGTGCTGCGAGAGGTGCTGGCTGCGGATGGAACACATCGACCTGACGGCGGAGCGATTCCGGCGCCCGTACAAGCGTAGCGTGGCCGCCGCCAAAGTGGGTGATCAGCTTGCGCAAAACTTCAGCTTCGGGATCCGATTCCATGCGCATCCAGATCAGTCCGCCTTGCCAGTCATAGTAGGCGTTTGCCCCAGCGGCACGGCGGAACGTATCGACCAAACGTGGCCCCATCATGGGCGCGACGGATACACGCCACACCGGCGAGGGAGTGCCGTCGCAGAAGGGATGGCAGTCGCGGATTTCGCGCCAGAGAGCGCAGGATTGCTCGGCTTCCAGAACATCGCCTACGCCGTGACTGCGCAGCAGGCGCGTCAGGTGATCGACTCGGTACTCGACCGAGGGAGCCACGCCTTCAATGCGCAGAGCCGTCTTCGGTCCGCCGACCAGCGCACGGTCCAGGAACTTGGCGATGACACCTTCCGGAAGGTGCGCCGCTCCGGAGACTTCGGCGCTCGATCCCATCGCCTCAGCCATGGCTTCGGCGGCCTGATGATCGTCCAGACCGTTCAGGAGCAGCGTCTTCTCGGTTTCGGGCGCCGGAAGGACCTTGAACGTCACGTCGGTGACGACGGAGAGCGTGCCCCAGGAGCCGGCGAGCCCCTTGGAAAGATCATAGCCGGTGACGTTCTTCACCACGCGACCGCCAGACTTAAAGGTCTCGCCACGGCCTGAAACGGCCGAGATGCCGAGGATGTGGTCTCGCGCAGCACCTGCCTTGAGACGGCGGGGACCGGAAAGATTGGCGTTAAGCGTGCCGCCGATGGTGCCCCGACCGGCCTCAGTTCCAAGCAACGGGCCGTAGTCCATGGGCTCGAAAGCAAACTGCTGGTTGTTGGCGGCGAGCAGCGCCTCGATCTCGCTTATGGGCGTACCGGCGCGGGCCGATAGCACCAGCTCTTCGGGCTCATAGAGCGTAATGCCCGTGAGCTTCGAGAGGTCGAGCAGATGATTGGCTTCGACTGGCCGGCCGATGCTGCGCTTCGAGCGCTGCCCCACGATTTCAAGCGGCGTTTCCTCGGCGACAGCCCAGCGGACCGTCTCCAGAACTTCCTCTGGCGTGGTTGGGGTAAACAATTGTGTCTCAGCCATCAGAAGCGCTCAAGCTCGGGGAAGGGCACCTGCCCACGGTGGACGTGCATGCGGCCCAGCTCGGCGCAGCGGTGCAGTTGCGGGAACACCTTGCCGGGGTTCAGCAGGTGATTGGGATCGAAGGCGCACTTGACGCGGATCTGCTGGTTCAGATCGCTTTCATCGAACATTTCTGACATGAGATCGCGCTTCTCGACGCCGACACCATGCTCGCCCGTCAGCACACCGCCCACCTTGACACAAAGGCGCAGGATGTCCGAACCAAAGGCCTCTGCCTTGTCCAGATCGCCCGGCTTGTTCGCGTCATAGAGAATGAGCGGGTGCAGGTTGCCGTCGCCGGCATGGAAGACGTTGGCGACGCCGAGGCCGTATTTCTCGGACAGCTCGCGCATTCCCGCCAGCACGCGTGGAAGTTCCTTGCGGGGGATCGTCCCGTCCATGCAGTAATAGTCGGGCGAGATACGGCCAACTGCCGGGAAGGCCGCCTTGCGGCCCGCCCAGAAGGCAAGGCGTTCGGCATCCGAGGTCGAGATGCGGCTGGTGGTGCAGCCATTCTGAGTGGCGATTTCGCTCACGCGCTCGATCAGATGATCCACTTCGGCCATCGGGCCATCAAGCTCAACGATCAGTAGCGCTTCCACATCAAGGGGATAGCCGACCTGGACGAAGGCTTCCGCAGCGTGGATGGCGGGACGGTCCATCATTTCCATGCCGCCCGGAATAATGCCTGCGCCGATGATATCGGCTACGCATTGGCCGCCCTGTTCGCTTGTCGGGAAGCCGATCAGCAGGGCGCGAGCCGTCTCCGGCTTCTTCAGGATGCGGACCGTAACCTCGGTCACGACTCCGAGCAGACCTTCCGAGCCGGTCATCAGGCCTAGGAGGTCATAGCCTTCGGCATCCAGATGCTTGCCGCCAAGACGGATCACCTCGCCGGTCATAAGCACCATCTCGATGCCCAGAACGTTGTTTGCGGTGAGGCCGTATTTCAGGCAGTGCACGCCGCCGGAGTTCTCCGCCACGTTGCCGCCGATGGAGCAGGCAATCTGCGAGGAAGGGTCGGGCGCGTAGTAAAAACCTTGGTGCTCGACCGCATGGGTGATGCCGAGGTTGGTAACGCCGGGCTGGGCAACGACCACGCGGTTGGCGTAGTCGATCTCCAGGATACGGTTGAAGCGGCTCATGACGAGCAGAACCGCGTCCTTCAGCGGCAGCGCGCCACCGGAAAGCGATGTGCCGGACCCACGCGGTACCACGCGGATGTTGCGATCATGGCAATATTTCAGGATGCGCGAGACCTGCGCGACGGTCTCGGGCAGGACGACGACAAGAGGCAGCTGGCGGTAGGCGGTAAGACCGTCTGACTCGAAGACGCGCATGCCTTCTTCTGAATCGACGACGCCCTCGCCCGGAACAATGATCCGCATGTCCGCAACAATCTCGGCACGCCGGAAAAGCGTAGCGGCCTGGGGTTCGGGCATCTTCAGTCCGGACATTGAAACCAGCCTCGTCTTGGTTGGTGCGCGTCTCGTGCACGGGTTGTCGCACAACTGGTTAAAACAATTGACCAGTCATCGTCAACGGCGTTATGTACCCATCATTGTCGCATGAAATGGTTACTACGGTGCAGCCTGTTTTCACCACGATCGATCACGGACGGACGTCAGACGCCGTCGTGCGCCAGATCGAGAGCCTGATCCTGGAAGGGGTCTTGCGGGATGGCGACCGGCTGCCGGGTGAACGCGACCTTGCTGCATCCATGAATGTGTCACGGCCCGTGTTACGGGAGGCGCTCAAGGCACTCGAAGCGCGCGGGCTCATCGTGGCGCGTCAGGGAGGCGGCAACTATGTTGCCAATGTGGTGGGCGAGGTGTTTTCCGCACCAATGCGGGAGTTGATCGCCGCTCATCCCAAGGCGACAGCCGACTATCTGGAATATCGCCGCGAGATCGAGGCCATCACGGCCGAGATGGCGGCCCGCCGCTCCACCAGCGCCGACCGCCAGATGATCGCCAGCATCATCCAGCGCATGGAAGAGGTTCACGCAGCCGGAGACTTCGATGCCGAGGCGGAAATCGACGTCGAGTTTCACAACGCGGTGGGTGAATGCGCGCACAACTTCATCCTCCTGCATAGCCTGCGCTCGTGCTACCGCCTTCTTTCGGATGGAGTGTTCCAGAGCCGCGCGAAGCTCTATCATCTGCGCGGGGCAAGAGAAGCGCTGCTGGCCCAGCACAGGAGCATTGCCGGTGCGATCCTTGCCGGCGATGCTGCGGCGGCACGGGAGGCAGCCATGGCGCATATCGACTTTATCATTCAGGCAACCGCGGAATCTGAACGGGCTGACGACTGGCAACGCGTCGCCCAGCTGCGGCTGCAGCATCGCCTCCAGGGCAGGACGCCGTCCGCACCGGAAGCACTCTCACCAGGCCTCGGCGGCGAGGCAGACGGGGAATAATCTTGAACCAGCAAACACCACAATCGCGCCGCGTCGGCCTTTTCGTCACCTGTCTCGTGGACCTGTTCCGGCCCAGCATCGGCTTCGCCTCGGTCAAGCTCCTCGAAGACGCCGGCTATACGGTGGACGTGCCGATGGCGCAGACCTGCTGTGGTCAGCCCGCCTATAACTCGGGTGACCGCGAGGACACGATCGCCATCGCGCGCAAGACAATCGAGACCTTCGAGGACTACGATTATATCGTCGCGCCGTCGGGCTCGTGTGCCGGGATGCTGAAGAAGCACTACCCGGCGCTTTTCAAGGATGGCGACTGGGCCGAGCGCGCGAAGGCCTTTTCGGCCAAGGTCTATGAGCTGACCAGCTTTCTCACGGATGTCGCCGGTGTGGATCACGTGGACGTGGTGCATCCCGGTAGCGTCACCTATCACGACTCCTGCTCGGGCCTCAGGGAGCTTGGCATTCGCGAGCAGCCGCGCAAGCTGCTGAGGTCCGTAGGTGGTCTGGAAATCAAGGAGATGCCGGAGTCCGATGTCTGCTGCGGTTTCGGCGGCACGTTCTGCGTGAAGTATCCCGACATCTCCAATCGCATCGTGGAAGACAAGACGGATTCAATTCGCCAGTCCGGAGCCAAGACGCTACTTGCGGGCGACCTCGGCTGCCTCATGAACATGGCGGGCAAGCTGCAGCGGCAGGGCAGCGACGTTGAAGTGCGCCACGTGGCGGAAGTGCTGGCGGGGATGTGTGACACACCCGCCATTGGCAGGAGGAAAGACTGATGGAAATCCGGTCACCTGCGTTCAAGGAGAATGCCCGCGCGGCGCTTGATGATCCGCAGCTGCGCCACGCGCTGGAGCATGTCAAATCGGGCTTTATCGTAAAGCGTGCGATGGCGGCGGAGGCTCTGCCCGAGTTCGAGAAGCTGCGCGATTCAAGCAAGGCCATCAAGGACGAGACGCTCGCCAATCTCGACAAGTATCTGGAGGCCTATGAGACGAAGGTCACCGAAAGTGGTGGCCATGTGCATTGGGCGGAATCGGCCGCGGATGCGCGCGACATCATCCTGAAGATCTGCCAGTCCGTCGGCGCGAGGACCGTGACCAAGGGCAAGTCGATGATCTCGGAAGAGATCGAGCTCAATGACTTCCTGGAAGGCAATGGCGTACAGCCGGTCGAGACGGACCTCGGCGAATACATCATCCAGCTGCGCGGTGAGCATCCGAGCCACATCATTGCGCCAGCCGTGCATCTCGCGCGCAGCCAGGTGGAGGCGGACTTCCGCCGAGTGCATACGCATCTGCCCGTCGATCGGGACCTGACAGAACCGGTGACGCTGCTTTCCGAGGCCCGCAAGGTGCTGCGCGCGAAATATTTCCAGGCGGATGTCGGTATCACGGGCGCGAACTTCCTCGTGGCAGAGACTGGTACGTCGGTGATCGTCACCAACGAGGGCAACGGCGACCTGACGCAGATCCTGCCCAAGGTACATATCGTGCTGGCCTCGATCGAGAAGATCGTGCCCACACTTTCAGACCTTTCACAGGTGCTGCGCGTGCTGGCGCGCTCAGCGACGGGTCAGGACATGAGCGTCTATACGACACTCTCCACCGGCCCGCGCCGTGCCGGGGATCCGGACGGACCGGAGCAGTATCACGTGGTGCTGCTCGACAACGGCCGTTCCTCGATGATCGGCACCGAGTTCCAGGAAATGCTCCGCTGCATCCGCTGCGGCGCGTGCATGAACCATTGCCCCGTCTACCATGCCGTTGGCGGCCATACGTATGGGTGGGTCTATCCGGGCCCGATGGGGTCGGTACTGACGCCATCGCTGATCGGGGTGGACAAGGCTGGGCATCTGCCGAACGCTTCTACCTTCTGCGGGCGATGCGAGGCGGTGTGTCCGGTGCGCATTCCGCTGCCGAAGATGATGCGGCACTGGCGCGAACGCGAGTTTTCGCGGAGGCTCAATCCGGCAACGCAACGCTACGGCCTCAAGGCCTGGGCCTTCTTCGCGCGGCGACCGCGGCTCTACCGCCTTGCCACCTCGATCGGCATTCCGGTCCTGTCGCTGTTTGGCGGGCGAGGGCGGTTCAAGAGCCTGCCACTCGCTGGCGGATGGACGAGGCATCGGGATATGCCCGCTCCGGAAGGCCGTACGTTCATGCAGGAATGGAAGCAGCGCGAGGCGCAGAAGCAGGGAGCCAGAATATGAGCGGGCGCGAAGCTATTCTGAACCGCTTGCGCGTCGCCCTTCGTGAGGGCAAGGACGATGCAACCCGGGAGCAGGCCGTGCAGGCGAGAATCGCCGCCGCACCGCGCGGTGTCGTTCCAATGCGTGGGCGGCTGCCGGATGATGATCGGGTGACACTTTTCTGCGCGATGGCGCAGAAGGTCTCCGCCACGGTGGAGCGGGTAGGATCCTCGGCGAATGTGCCAGGCGCGGTTGCTGCTTACCTGCGCCAGCGCAATCTTCCCGCGCGGGTCCGAATGGGTGCCGACGCAAGACTTGGTGCGATGCCGTGGAACACCGAGCCGTCGCTTGAGATCGACAGCGGCAGGGCACAGGACGAGGATCTGGCCGGCGTCAGCCATGCGATTGCCGGTATAGCGGAAACCGGCACAGTGGTGCTGCACTCAGGCCAGGACAACCCAACTACGGTCAATTTCCTGCCGGAACATCACCTTGTCGTGGTCCGGGCGAAGGATATCGTCGGAGACCTGGAAACCGTCTTTGATCAGGTGCGCCAGACGTTTGGCAAGGGACACATGCCGCGAACGCTGAATTTCATCACCGGGCCATCACGCTCTGCCGATATCGAGCAGACGCTGCTGCTTGGTGCCCACGGGCCGCGCGCGTTGCATGTGATCGTGGTCGATGGCGACTGAGGGCGTTACCTTCTCGGATGCGAAGGCGCCGGAGGGCATGCGCATCTACGCGATCGGCGACATCCACGGCCGCTTCGATCTGCTCTCGCAAATGCATGAGCGGATCGTGGCGGAGATCGAACGCGACAGCCCCGCCGACTGGCGGATCATCTATCTCGGCGACTACGTGGATCGTGGACCCGAGTCGAACCAGGTCCTCGAATTCCTGAGCACGGAGACGGCAGCCGATCCGCGCGTCATTGCGCTAGCCGGCAATCACGATGCGGGGATGCTGAGCTTCCTCAACCGTCCGAGGCGGGACGGGCTGTTCGCGCTTTATGGCGGGGATACGACAGCGCAGTCCTATGGGGTCGAGCTGCGGCTGGCACCGAAGGATAAATTACTCGCGAGTGCCGCTGAGCTGGAGAAGGCCGTTCCCGAAAAGCACATCGAGTTCCTGCGAAACCTTCCGGTGTCGGCGAGCTTCGGTGACCTTTTCTTCTGCCATGCAGGGGTGCGTCCGGGCATTCCGCTCGAAGAGCAGAAGCGCGACGATCTTCTGTGGATCAGGAACGAATTCCACGACCACTTCGGGCTTTATCCGAAGCTCATCGTGCACGGGCATACACCCAGACTCGCACCCGAAATTCGCCTCAACCGCGTCAATCTTGACACGGGTGCGGTGAAATTCGGGGTGCTGAGCTGTATGAGATTTGAAGATACCCGGAAGGATCTGATCCAGGTGTCAGGAAGCTAGCGCTGAGCGCTGATGCCGTAACCATCGGCCGTCTGGTAGGTGGAGTTGCCGGTAGCAGCATAAATGCCGGCACCAGAGGTCAGCACTGCGCTAAGCATCAGAAAAGAAAGCAAAGCAATACGCATCGAGTCGTCTCTTTCGGGTCAATAGATAACGTATAGACGTATCTGGTTACCGATTGGTTCCCGTATATCTTGCTGAGGGGGATTGTTGCGGCCTCCAAACTGCGAGGCCGGGCAGCGCAATACTCCTTGCCATGGAATTTGCAAGGACAATTCGCAGGCAGGTCAGACTCCCATGTGAATTGTTTCGTCGGCGCAACACCCAAAAGAGGTAGTTGTCCCCCAGGCGGGTGAAGTCGTGCGTGCAAGCGCTTCTGCCTGCGTCAGGATAGCGGTTGAGCTTGACGAATTTTTGTGGGCGGCGCATCAAGCGCGCATGCGAGCCAACTACAAGATGCAACGCCTGTACGTGACCGAGAACCTTGCCCAGGATGGGCAGGTCGAGTTGGGACGCGACCAGGCACATTACCTCACCAACGTGTTGCGGATGGGCGAGGGGGCAGAACTTCTCGTCTTCAACGGGCGCGACGGCGAGTGGCGTGCGCGGATCGACAGCGTCAGCAAGAAGGCCGTGCGGCTGCAGCTGGTGGAGCTCACCCGGCAGCAAACACCCGACACCGACCTGATCTATTGCTTTGCGCCGATCAAGCACGGTCGACTTGATTACATGGTGCAGAAGGCCGTCGAGATGGGTGCGGGCACCCTGCAGCCCGTTCTCACCCAGCACACGCAGGTGACGAAGCTCGGGACTGACCGGCTGCGCGCCAATGTCATCGAGGCTGCCGAGCAGTGCGGGATCCTCTCCGTGCCGGAGGTCAGGGAGCCGGTGAAGCTCGAAAAGCTGCTGGACGGCTGGGAGAACGACCGCGCGTTGATCTTCTGCGATGAATCGGTCGAGCACAACAATCCGCTGGTCCAACTGGAACAGCTGAAGGGACGCAAGTGCGGGCTGCTCATCGGGCCGGAAGGCGGCTTTTCAGAAGGTGAAAGAACCTACCTGCGCTCCCTGCCGTTCGTGCTGCCGATTCCTCTTGGCCCGCGCATTCTTCGGGCGGATACTGCAGCTGTAGCAGCGCTTGCCTTGATACAATCGGTAATCGGCGATTGGCGTGATGACGAGTTTGTGAAGCTCGCCGAACCCACGGTTTAGAAATATTCGCTTGATTGCCCCCATGTTCTTGGCCAATCAGGCAAGCTTACGAGTCTGAGGAAGATATGGCGCGCGACACAACTGACAGCCAACCGATCGGATCCATTGACGATCTCGTCGATTACATCGCGAAGGGCTGCAAACCAAAAGACCAATGGCGCATCGGCACCGAGCACGAAAAGATCCCGTTTTACGTAGAAGGCAACCTGCCGGTCCCTTACGAAGGTGACCGTGGCGTCCGCGCGCTGCTTGAGGGCATGCGGGATCTGCTCGGCTGGGAGCCGATCGTGGATGCGGGCAACATCATCGGCCTCGCGGAGCCATCGGGTCAGGGCGCCATCTCGCTTGAGCCGGGCGGGCAGTTCGAGCTCTCGGGCGCGCCGCTCGAAAGCCTTCACGAGACATGCCGAGAGAGCAACACGCACCTCGCGCAGCTGCGCAAGATCGCCGATCCGCTTGGCATTCGTTTTCTCGGTCTCGGAGCAAGCCCCAAGTGGTCGCTCGCCGAAACGCCGCGTATGCCCAAGTCCCGTTACGACATCATGACGGCCTACATGCCCAAGGTGGGCACGCAGGGCCTCGACATGATGTACCGGACCTGCACGATCCAGGTGAACCTGGACTTTGCGTCCGAAGAGGACATGCGCCGCAAGATGCAGATCGGCATGCGCCTGCAGCCGCTGGCGACCGCTCTCTTCGCCAATTCGCCGTTCACGGAAGGCAAGCTCAACGGCCTGCAATCCTGGCGCGGCGACATCTGGCGCGACACCGACAACCAGCGTTCCGGCCTGCTGCCGTTCACCTTCGAGGAGACGTTCGGCTTCAGCGACTATGTCGAGTGGGCGCTGGACGTGCCGATGTACTTCATCATCCGTGATGGCAAGTACCGCGATTGCACGCACATCACCTTCCGCCAGTTTCTTGAGGGCGCGCTCCAGGGCGTGGAGCCCACCATGGGCGACTGGACCAATCATCTGTCCACCCTGTTCCCGGACGTGCGCATGAAGCGCTTCCTGGAAATGCGGGGGGCTGACGGCGGCCCGTGGCGGCGGATCTGCGCGCTGCCGGCCTTCTGGGTTGGCCTTCTCTATGACGACGAGGCCATCAAGGCAGCTGAAGAGATGACCCGCGGCTGGAGCTTCGCCGAAGTTCAGGCACTGCGCGATTCCGTGCCTGCCGCAGGCCTCTCGGCCGAGTTCCGGGGCCAGCCGCTCCTGAAGACGGCGCGCGAGGTGCTGGAAATCTCGCGTCTGGGCCTCAAGAACCGGGCGCGGCTCAACGGCGACGGTCAGGATGAGACCGTGTTCCTCAGCACCCTCGATGAGGTGATGGCGCGCGGCACCACCAGCGCCGAGGAAATGGCATCAGCCTTCCAGAACCGATGGGGCGGTTCCATCGACCCGATCTTCCACGAGCAGGCATACTGATCGGCAGTAGTGGCACCGGCTAGAACCCGCCGTTTGCCTGGTAACGGAAGTGTCATTCAGTCGTGGATGGCCTTCCAGCTCCTGCGTTGACTTTCCGCAGAAGGCTTTTTATAAGCCACGCACGCTCGGGCACCGTTCCGGCGTACCTTTGGTATGCCTACGGTCAGAAGCTCCTGTTGTACCAACAGAACCAAGAAGGGCCGCACTCCGCGGTATTAAAATAAATGAAGCGCACATATCAGCCCTCTAAACTCGTCCGTAAGCGCCGTCATGGCTTCCGGGCTCGCATGGCTACCACCGGTGGCCGCAAGGTTATCGCCGCTCGTCGCGCGCGTGGCCGCAAGCGCCTGTCTGCTTAATCCCTAGATCAGGGTAGGAGACTTGGCGGAAGCAGCGGGAGTGCCTCTACCGGGGCGGCTCAAGAAACGAAGCGAATTTCTTGCAGTCCGTCGTGGAACGAAGCGTCGCGGCCCGCTCTTTCTGCTTGAAGTTCTGGAACGCGGCGACCAGGGTTTGCCGCGTTTTGGTATTACGGTCACCAAGAAGGTGGGCAACTCCGTTGAACGGAACCGTATTCGCCGGCGTGTGCGTGAGGCAATTCGCACACATGCTGCTGGTGACATGTCGCCGGGACGTGACTATGTGATCGTCGGACGACGGGACATCCTTTCCGTGCCATTTGATGCGCTCAAGGAAGAGCTTTCCCGTCGGATGCGCGACAACAAACCCGTTAGACCGGGCTGAGGAAATCATGGAAAATAATCGCAATCTGCTCATCACCATCGTGCTTTCGGTGATCATCCTGACCGGATGGCAGGTTTTATACATGAATCCGAAGGTCGAGGCGCAGCGCGAAGCGGCTCGTATCGAGGCTGAACAGCAGGCTGCCCAGGCACCGCAGCCGGGAACCACCACGCAGGGCGACGCCGCCATCCCCACGCCCGGAGCCACGTCCGGCACGGAAGTGCCCGGCGCTTCGGCGACTGCTCCGGCACCGGTGTCGCGCGAAGCGGCAGTCTCGACGGGTAACCGCATCAGGATCGATACGCCGCGCATCGGAGGCTCGATCAACCTCGCTGGCGGACGTCTCGACGATCTGCTGCTGAAGGATTATCGCGTCACCGTCGATGACAATTCCCCGAACATCCAGCTTCTCAATCCTTCGGCCCTGTCGGACGGATATTATGCCGAGTTCGGTTTCGTTGGCTCCGCCACGAGCGGTTCCGTACCGGGTCCCGACACGGTCTGGACCGCAGAGAGCGGCGCGACGCTGACGCCTGATTCTCCGGTCACGCTCACCTACACCAACGAGAACGGCCTCACTTTCCGCCGCACGATTACCGTTGACGGCAACTATCTCTTCACCGTCTCCGATACTGTGGTCAATGCCAGCGGCCAGCCGGTCGAACTGCGCAGCTACGGTCGCACCACCCGCATGGGCCAGCCGACCACCGCCGGCCTTTACATCCTTCACGAAGGTCTGATCGGCGTGACGGGCGAGAAGGGCCTGCAGGAGATCGACTACAGCACGGCACGCGATGATGGACAGATCAAGCCCGGCAAGTCCGAGGACGGCTGGCTCGGCATCACCGACAAGTACTGGGCTGTGACGCTGATCCCGAACGCCGGTGTTGCCTTCGACCCGCGCTTCGCTTTCTTTGCCGATGGTCGCGAGCGCTTCCAGGCCGACTTCCTGACGGACCCGATCGTGGTTCCCGCCAATGGCGAGAAGACCATCTCGAACATGCTGTTCGCGGGCGCCAAGGAAGTGCACGTCATCGACGCCTACGAGTCGTCCAAGAACATCCGCCAGTTCGAACTGCTGATCGACTGGGGCTGGTTCTACTTCATCACCAAGCCGATGTTCTATCTCATCGACTGGCTCTACCGCGTGCTCGGCAACTTCGGTCTCGCTATCCTCGCTACGACCGTGATCGTGAAGGCGTTCTTCTTCCCGCTCGCCAACAAGTCGTACAAGTCGATGGCGAAGATGAAGCAGGTGCAGCCTGCCCTCATGGAGATCCGCGAGAAGTACGGTGACGACCGTATGAAGCAGCAGCAAGCCATGATGGAGCTGTACAAGAAGGAAAAGATCAATCCGGTTGCAGGCTGCTGGCCAGTGCTGGTGCAGATCCCCGTCTTCTTCGCGCTTTACAAGGTTCTGTACGTCACCATCGAGATGCGTCATGCGCCTTTCTTCGGCTGGATCCAGGACCTTGCTGCGCCGGATCCGACCTCGCTGTTCAACCTGTTCGGTCTGCTGCCTTATGACGTGCCGGCCTTCCTGCTGATCGGCGTATGGCCGCTGATCATGGGCATCACGATGTTCCTGCAGATGCGCATGAACCCGACGCCGCCCGATCCAACCCAGGCGATGATCTTCAACTGGATGCCGCTGATCTTCACGTTCATGCTGGCAAGCTTCCCGGCCGGTCTGGTCATCTACTGGGCATGGAACAACACCCTCTCGATCATCCAGCAGGGTGTGATCATGAAGCGCCAGGGCGCCAAGCTGGAGCTTTGGGACAATCTCACGGGTATGTTCCGCAAAAAGCCGAAGCCGGCAGAATAACCAACGGACATGAATTGGCCCGCTTCGGCGGGCCTTTCCTTTTGTTGCAACCTCTGGCCAACTGTCATTGCGGTGAAAGCGAAGTCAGGAGAGAGAGCATGAACGGTCCGGATCCTGCCGAGAAATATCCCATGGAGGGTTTTCCGCGCGTTGGCTTCCTGAAGGCCTTCGTGGACCAGCAGAACATCGAGATCGGCGAATATACCTATTACGACGATCCCAACGGGCCGGAGACCTTCGCCGAACGCTGCGTGCTTTACCACTACCCCTTCATTGGCGACAAACTGATCATCGGGCGTTTCTGCGCCATCGCTGAAGGCACGCAGTTCATCATGAATGGTGCAAACCACGCGATGAGCGGCTTTTCCACCTACCCGTTCAACATCTTCGGGAAGGGTTGGGAAAAGGGCTTCGACGTTTCGACATGGGCAGAAGCCGTGAAGGGCGATACGATCGTTGGAAACGACGTCTGGATCGGCTATCAGGCTGTCATCATGCCGGGTGTGCGGATCGGCAACGGCGCGATTATCGCAAGCAAGGCAGTGGTCAGTCGGGACGTGCCGCCCTATGCCATCGTTGCGGGAAATCCCGCGCGGGTTGTGAAGATGCGGTTTGACGACGATCTCATTGCGCGGCTCGAGGCCGTTGCCTGGTGGGATTGGCCGGTTGACAAGATTACACGAAATCTCGATGCGATCCGCGGGGCGGACATCGAGCGACTGGAGAATGCTGAATGAGCGCTGAGACCGAGACGCAACAGGCAGGCGAGACCCCGGCGCCCGGAATCTCGCGCGAGACGGACATGCTGTTCCGGCGCGGCTTCGTGTTCATCCGTGGTGTGCCCTCGATGAAGTTCCTGCCGCCTGAAGGGCCCCACGAGGTTGCCTTTGCGGGCCGGTCGAACGTGGGCAAGTCTTCGCTGATCAATGCGCTGGTGCGCCACAAGGGGCTGGCGCGTACATCGAACACACCCGGCCGTACGCAGGAGCTCAACTACTTCGTTCCCGACGGCTACAGCGGCAAGGACGGCGATCTGCCTCCCATGGCGATCGTCGACATGCCGGGCTATGGCTTCGCCAAGGCGCCGAAGCCGCAGGTTGAGGCGTGGACCAAACTCGTCTTTGATTACCTTCGCGGACGCGTGACGCTGAAGCGCGTCTACGTGCTGATTGATTCGCGCCATGGCCTGAAGGAGATTGACGAGGAGGTGCTCGGCCTGCTCGACAAGGCCGCCGTGTCCTACCAGATCGTGCTCACCAAGGCAGACAAGATCAAGGCGCCGGCGCTGACCAAGCTTGTTGAAGAGACCGCGAAGAAGATCGTGCGCCGGCCTGCAGCCTTTCCAGTGGTGCTGGCGACCTCGTCGGAAAAGGGCTGGGGGTTGGACGAGCTGCGCATGGCAATTTCCACCGCCGTCGAATACGAGCCGGCACGGTGAACAAGAGCGCGCAAAACGCAACTGTTCGTTTGCCAGCGGTTGCGAATGCGCTATTAGACCAATCAGTGCTTCCTTGAGGAAGGGGAAGCAAAAAGACTTTCAGGGCTGGCATCGTGCTATCGGGAAGTTGTGTTCAGACTTTCCAGGGACGCTGCCCAGACAGGCGATCAAGCGTGGACATGGGATATGACAACTCTTTCTGATGCCGAAGCACAAGCCAGTCTTCTCTCTGCAGCTCTGCCCTTCATGCAGCGCTACGAGAACAAGACCGTGGTCATCAAATATGGCGGGCATGCAATGGGCAATCAGGAGCTCGGGCGTGCATTCGCACGTGACATCGCGCTCCTGAAGCAGTCGGGCGTCAATCCGATCGTCGTGCATGGCGGCGGTCCCCAGATCGCGGAGATGCTGAAGCGCCTCGGCATCGAATCCAAGTTCGAGGGCGGACTGCGCGTCACCGACCAGCGTACGGTCGAGATCGTCGAGATGGTGCTTGCCGGCTCCATCAACAAGGAAATCGTCGCGCTGATCAATGCCGAAGGCGAGTGGGCCATCGGCCTCTGCGGCAAGGACGGCAACATGGTTTTTGCCGAGCAGGCTCGCAAGACGGTGGTGGATCCCGATTCCAACATCGAGCGCGTGCTTGACCTCGGCTTCGTTGGCGAGCCGGTCGAAGTTGACCGTACGCTTCTCGACCTCCTGGCGCGCTCCGAGATGATCCCGGTCATTGCTCCGGTCGCACCCGGCCGAGACGGCAACACGTACAACATTAATGCGGATACGTTTGCCGGAGCGATTGCTGGTGCGGTCAAGGCTGCACGGCTGCTGTTCCTGACCGACGTCCCCGGCGTTCTGGATCGCGATGGCAAGCTGATCGATGAGCTGACGGTCAGCCAGGCGCGCTCGCTGATCAAGGACGGTACGATTTCCGGTGGCATGATCCCGAAGGTCGAGACCTGCATCCAGGCGATCGAGCGCGGCGTTGAAGGTGTCGTCATTCTGAACGGAAAGACCGCCCACGCCGTTCTGCTCGAGATGTTCACGGAGCGCGGCGCTGGTACGCTTATCGTGCCGTAGGGTGCTTGGCTGCTTTGAAGACAGAGACAAGCCGGAGCCATTATGGTTCCGGCTTTCTTTTTGGATGTAGCTTAACGATCAGTTCACCAGTACCAGAACGATAATTCCGGCGGTGATCAGCAGGCAACCGGCGATCTCGGTCCGGTTAATTCGTTCGTGGAAGAACCAGACCGAGGATGCGATGGTGAAGAGCATCTCGATCTGGGCGAGCGCCTTGACGATCGCGGCCTGCTGCAGGGTCATTGCCATGAACCAGCCGAAGGAGGCGGTAGCGCCCACGGCTCCGACGAAGAGCGATGGCTTCCAGGCCTTGCCGATTTTCCCCAGCTCAGCGCGGTCGCGCCAGAGCATCCAACCGAGCATCAGCAGCGTCTGAAGCAGGATCGTGTAGAGGAGGGTGGTCGCTGCCTGCATCATGAAATTGGGACCGCCGAGCGACAGCGAAGCCGCGCGGTACGTCACAGCCGAGACGCCGAAGAAGGTGCCCGACGCCAGGCCGATGAGGGCGGTGCGGCTCACGAGAGAGGCAAAGAGATTGCGCCAGCTCATCTCCACATGCGCAACCGAGATCAGCATGACGCCCACGACGGAGATGGCTATCGCGAACAGGGGACCAACCCCAGCCGATTCATGCAGCAGGATCAGGCCGAAGATTGCTGCCTGTATGGGTTCGGTGCGGGAATAGGCGGTGCCGACGGCAAAGTTCCGGAACGAGAAGAGGTACACGAGCAGGAACGTCGCAGCGATCTGGGAGACGCCGCCAATGACTACCCATAGGAAGAACATCGGCGTTGGCGAGGGAATGGGGTAGCCGATCGCCAGATGGAGGATCAGGACGTAAAGGGCCGCAAAGGGGAGACCGAAGCCGAAGCGCACGAATGTGGCTCCGGTTGTGCCCATCACGCGTTTCAGATATTTCTGGGCCGCGGAACGCAGGTTCTGCAGGAACGCAGCAACTATCGTAATTACTATCCAGGCTTCCATCGGAGATCACAGGGCAGGTAGGTGAGGGATAACCGGGTCATTCAAACAGCGTCGAACGATCCGAGACAACTGTCGTACGAAAGCGCTTGTATCCTGAATATCATCATCGAGGAAGGGTACAATGCTTCCTGCATCAGCCAGCGAAACGCTAGACGAGACCGCTAAGGACACACAGTGAACAAACCTGATCCTACCGAATTTGAGCATGTGAGAAGCTGGGTCTTCGATCTCGACAATACTTTATACCCTCACGATGCTGATCTGTTTTCGCAGATCGACGTGTTGATGACGACTTATGTGTCGGAGTTTCTGCGCCTCTCGCGCGAGGATGCCCGTAAACTACAAAAGGATCTCTATCGCGATCACGGAACCACGCTGCGTGGCCTGATGGACCTTTACAACGTGGATCCTGACGACTTTTTGCAAAAGGTTCATGATATCGACTACAGCTGGCTGAAGCCGAATCCGGCGCTTGGCGAGGCGATCCGGTCGCTGCCTGGCAGGAAGTTCATCTTCACCAACGGCAACAGGAGCCATGCCGAAAAGGCCGCTGCCCAGCTCGGCATCCTCGATCAGTTCGAGGATATCTTTGACATTGTCGCGGCCGGGCTCATCCCTAAACCCGCCAAGGAAAGCTACGAAGCGTTTGTTGCGCTCCATGGCATCGCGGGCCCGGATGCGGTGATGTTCGAGGATCTCGCGCGCAACCTGGCCATCCCGAAGCAATTGGGGATGAAGACCGTTCTGATCGTGCCGCAGAACCTGGAGGAAACCTATTCGGAAGTCTGGGAGAGGGACCTTGGACGGGAAGACGAGGTCGACTACGTCACCGACGACCTCACACTGTTTCTACAGACGATAAACAGTCGGTAAACGTTCGGCTGTCACGCGCTGGTCATAGGGGGGGGCCTAAACAGCCGGCAATGCTGTGGCGGAAAAACCAGATATACTTCACTGTCCCGGACGTCGAACATGCCCGCCGTGGACTACAATAGTCCGGCCACCAAGCTATGGCAGGAAGTTTCCTATGGTATGTTCCGGAACAAGATTATTTCAGCTTTTGCTTCAAACGCCGAAATAATCCGGTCACATTTTCTCGCAGTTCCAAGCGCCAGAAGAATATTTTTCTATGAAATTATCATAGTAATTTTAAATAGTAATGCATTAACGTTATGCTGGCTGACTGCTGTGATGACTCTCTGAAAGGTGCGGAGGCGCATGTTCCTTTCTGGGGAGGATGTATGTTCCGATCTCCTGGACAGCCTTTTCATGGAGTGATTTCGTAAACTCCCGCAGTTCGGGATGGATGCAATCAACAAAATAGTGCCAATCATCCTGATCCATCGTGCTCGATGTGATCGAAAGCAGGCTGCGCATGCCACTGCCCTCGTGCGGAATTGTATAACCGCAGGGACCAACTCCGTATTGAATGGCATCCTCGAGCACACAGCGGCCGCTTTGGTCCGGATGAAGCTCAGTCCAGAAGAAGGGGTTCGCGGCGGCTGCCCCGATGCGAAAGACCGGGTCATATGTAAAATATGACTCACGCAGGTATCTCGTCACCCATCTGCCTGGATACGTACTCCACGCATAAGGAAAGCAGGAACGATCCTGTTCTCTAGGCTCAGGACTCGTTAAATCAAAGCCAGAAGATAACGGCAGCGGCGATGCATATTGCTGAGAAGAAAGTATGCGCACATCGGTCGTAGCGCGTCGCGATGCGCCGCCAGTCCTTGAGTTTGGCGA
>Ga0180221_1000737_pt1 | contig 25625 bp, 23 predicted proteins | sample eDN5th37CKraftMG_FD_151339 | JGI IMG/M metagenome (GOLD analysis project Ga0180221, IMG submission 151339) | Enriched Miracle-Growth compost microbial communities from Emeryville, California, USA - eDNA 5th pass 37_C Kraft MG (version 2) (version 2) ...
TTTACGGGGACCGCCGCGGTGCGCCCGGGCGCGTCGGCGAGGGGCGCGCTCATCGCGGCACCGCCTCGACCACGGCGCCCGCGACCCGGCTCGGCCGCGCCTCACGCACCCGGGCGGCCACGGCGCGCAGCCACACGTCGTCGCGCTCGGCAGCCGGCTCGTCGCCGTACGCGACGCCGTCGAAGAGCCGGCCCGCGGCGCCGAGCTCGGCGGCGACGTCCGCGAGCCGTGCACCGGCCTCGACGGTCGCCTCGTGCGCCGTACGCCCGGGCCGCTCGTCCAGGACCGCGCGCTCCTCGAGCGAGCGCACCACCGAGCGGAAGCGCTCGAGGACCGCAGCGGCCCACTCGCCGCGCGCCGCGGCGGCGTCCGCCGCCGCCTCGAGCTGCACGGCCGTCCGCACGTCGTCGGCGTCGAGCACCGCCCGTGCCGTCGCGGCCCTCCGGCGCAGCCGCACGGGGCCCGCGACCCAGAACGCGATCGCGAGGACGGCGGCGAGCACGACCAGGGCCCCGACGAGGGCCAGCCGCAGGTCGACCTGCTGCCGCGAGGCCTCGTCGAAGAGGCCCAGCAGCCAGTTCCAGAGCCGCGTGAGCAGCGAGTCGCCCGTCTGGTACACGGGGTCGGCGAGCTCCTCCACCGCCCATCGCCGGGCCGTCGGCGCATCGGGGTCGACCGGGACGCCGAGCCTGACGGGCCCGACGAGCCCGACGAGCCCGCTCAGCCCGCTCAGCACGGCGCCGCCCCGCGGTCGGGGAGCCTCACCCGTCCGCCCCGGCGGCGCGCGCGAGCTCGACGTCCAGCCCCTCGCGGCGCATGCGGACGTCGATGTAGAGCAGCGCGACGGTCGCCGCCATGAAGGTCGTCGTGAGCGTGAGGGAGACGATCTCGCCGACGGACACGACCGCGACGTAGCCGAACGACAGGGGGTCGGTGAACACGAGCCCGGCGAGCAGGCCGACGGGGAACGTGACGATCGACGTCGCGATGCCCACCAGCACGCTGACGAGCAGGTAGATGCCGAACAGGCGCCACCAGCTGCGGCGTGTGAGGCGCCACGCCCGCCGGACGGTCGGCCACATGCGCCGGCCCTCGAGCATGAGAGCCGGCGGGACGAGCAGCGTGCGGACGCCCACCCACACGAGCGCGACGGCGAGCAGGAGGGCGCCGACGATCCCGACCGCCACGGCGGCGCCGACCTGGTCCGCACGGGCGAGCAGCACGACGGCGCCGGTCACGACCCCGATCGCGACCACGGCGGCGAGGCCGATCAGCAGCGAGAACCCCACGACGAGCCACACGCGGCGCTGGCGCAGCACCTCTCCGATCGTCGCGGTGCGACCGAGCACGGAGCGGCTCACCGACACGATGAGCAGGCCGGTGAGCACCGTGGTGGCCAGCGCGGTCAGGGGCTGCGACACGAGGGACCCGACGCTCGACCCGACGAGCTGCGTGGTCCCCAGGCCCGAGTCGACGACGTCACCCGCGATCGCGCCGGCGACGATGCCGCCGACGTACCACTCGAGCACCGCTCCGACGAGGACGGCCACGGAGACCACGATCGCGGCGAGCCCGAACATGACCTTGGGGTTCGCGCGGATCGCGCGGAAGCCGCCGTCGAGGATCTCGCCGAGGTTCAGGGGACGCAGCGGGATGATCCCCGGCTGCACGGCCGGCGGCATCCACGGCACGGCGGGCGCCCCGGGCGGGGGTGCGTAGCCGGTCGGGCCGTCCCAGGAGCCGCCCCAGCCGTTCTGCCCCGGTGGCTGCCCGGGAGCCTGCCCGGGAGCCTGGCCGGGTGTCGGTCCCGGAGCCTGCGGACCGTACGTCGTCGGCTGCCCGTAGCCCGCGGGCGGGACGGGTGCCGCCGAGGGCGCCTGGCCGTACGGCGGGGCCGGCGGGGCTGCAGGCGCGGGTGTGGCGGGGGACGCCGGTGCGCCCGAGCCGCCGTAGAGCGGCGCCGGCGCGGGCAGCGGGTCGGGCTGCGGCGCGGCCGGCGGCTCGGGCCGCCCGTCGGGACCGCTCGGGCCACGTCCCTGCACGTCGTCCTCGCTCATCCGCTGCGTCCCGCTCCTTCGACCTGGCCCCGGCCGGGCCGGGGGCGTGCTGGCGCCCCATCGTGCCACGGGGGGACCACGCGACGGAGGCACCCGGCGGGCGGCTGTGCACAGCGCACCGGACGGCGGCCCGCCGCGCACGTGCTGGTCACGTGCCGGTCACCCGCACGGCGGGCCCGGTCGGTGCCGCCACGGGTGCGACAATGTGCGCCATGAAGGGACGCATCCTGGTGGTCGACGACGACACCGCCCTCGCCGAGATGATCGGCATCGTGCTGCGGTCCGAGGGCTTCGAGCCCGTGTTCTGCGAGGACGGCGACGAGGCGCTCGGCGCCTTCCGGGCGGCGCAGCCGGACCTGGTGCTGCTCGACCTCATGCTGCCGGGCAAGGACGGCAACGAGGTGTGCCGCCTGATCCGCGCCGAGTCGGGCGTCCCCATCGTCATGCTCACCGCCAAGAGCGACACGGTGGACGTCGTCCTCGGCCTGGAGTCCGGCGCCGACGACTACATCTCCAAGCCCTTCAAGCCCAAGGAGCTTGTCGCACGGGTCCGCGCGCGGCTGCGCCGCAGCGACGAGCCGGCGCCCGAGCACCTCACCATCGGCGACGTGTCGATCGACGTGCCCGGGCACCGCGTCGAGCGCGCCGGCCGGCCCGTGTCCCTCACGCCGCTCGAGTTCGACCTGCTCGTCGCCCTCGCGCGCAAGCCGTGGCAGGTGTTCACGCGCGAGGTGCTGCTCGAGAAGGTCTGGGGCTACCGGCACGCGGCCGACACGCGCCTGGTCAACGTCCACGTGCAGCGGCTGCGCTCGAAGATCGAGCACGACCCCGAGCAGCCCGAGATCGTCGTGACGGTCCGCGGCGTCGGCTACAAGGCGGGCGTGACGACCCCGTGACCCGGACGGTCCCGTGCCCTGGCTGACGGCGCCCGCGGTCCGCGCCGGCCGTGCGTGGCGGCTCGTCCGCGCCCGGGCGCGGCGGCGGCTGCGCGGCTGGCGGCACGCGTGGCGCAGCTCGCTGCAGGTCCGCGTCATCACCACGACGATGGCGGTCGGGCTCGTCGCGCTGATGGCGGTCGGCGCCTACGTCGGCGAGCGCACGCAGCAGGGCCTCTTCGAGGGGCGCGTCGAGCAGCTGCTCGAGGAGAGCGCGCGCAGCACCCGGCAGGCGCAGGAGACGTTCAGCCCTTCGACCGCGACGACCGGTGTCGAGGTGCGTCACCTGCTCGAGGACGTCGCGAAGGCGCAGAAGGCGGGCGGCGCGGGGGACCGGGAGGTCTTCCTGCTGCGCGCCCCCGGCCAGACCTCGTCGGTGTCGGTCGCGTCCGCCGCGTCCGACAAGTCGCTGCTCGGGCTCGTGAGCACCGAGCTGGCGGCCGCGACGGCCACCGGCGGCCAGCGCTGGCAGTCCGTCGAGTGGCCGACCGGCGACGGCCGGTCCGTGCCCGCGGTCGTCGTCGGCCAGAACGTCGACGTGCCCGTCGTCGGCACCTACCAGCTGTTCTTCCTGTACTCGCTGCAGGCCGAGCAGGACCGGCTCGACTTCCTGCAGCGCACCTTCGCGCTCGCGGGCGCGGTCCTCGTCGTCCTGCTCGGCACGATGACCTGGATCGTGACGCGCCAGGCCGTGCGGCCCGTGCGGAACGCCGCGCTCGTGGCGGAGCGGTTCGCCGACGGCCACCTCTCCGAGCGGATGCCGGTGAAGGGCGAGGACGAGATGGCGACGCTCGCACGGTCCTTCAACGAGATGGCCGAGAGCCTGCAGGTGCAGATCCGCCAGCTCGAGGAGCTGTCGACCGTGCAGCGCCGATTCGTCTCGGACGTCTCGCACGAGCTGCGCACCCCGCTGACGACGATCCGGATGGCCGGCGAGGTCATCCACGCGTCGCGCGACGACTTCGACCCGGCGGTGAAGCGGTCCGCGGAGCTGCTGCAGACGCAGCTGGACCGCTTCGAGGACCTGCTCGCCGACCTGCTGGAGATCAGCCGGTTCGACGCGGGCGCCGCGGTGCTCGACGCCGAGAGCCGCGACGTGCGCGACGTCGTGCTGGCCGCGACCGAGCACGAGAGCGCCCTGGCCGAGCGCCGCGGCTCGTGGCTGTCGGTGAGCATGCCCGAGCAGCCGTGCGTCGCCGACATCGACCCCCGCCGCGTCGAGCGGGTGCTGCGCAACCTGCTGGTCAACGCGATCGAGCACGCCGAGGGCAGCGCCGTCGTCGTGACGGTCGGCGCCGACGCGCAGGCCGTCGCCGTGAGCGTGCGGGACCAGGGCGTGGGCATGACGGCCGCCGAGGCGGAGCACGTGTTCGACCGGTTCTGGCGTGCCGACCCGGCACGGGCGCGGACGACCGGCGGCACGGGCCTCGGCCTCGCGATCTCGCTCGAGGACGCGCACCTGCACGGCGGCTGGCTCGACGCGTGGGGGCGTCCGGGCCGCGGGGCGGTCTTCCGCCTGACGCTGCCGCGCCGCGCGGGCATCCGCCTGGAGCGGTCGCCGCTGCCGCTCGAGCCGGACGAGCCCGCCGAGCAGCGGCCCGTCGGCGAGCGCCCGCGCACCGACCCTGCCCGGGTTCCCGTGCTGCCCGACGAGCTGGGGCGGCCCCGCACGGGAGAGATGCCCGTCGTGAGCGTCGCGTCCCGGCCGACCGACCGCGAGGAGCGGCGATGACCACCGACCGCACCTCGGCGGCCGCGCGGGCGCGCGCCGCGCTGCTCGTCGCGCTCGTCCTGGTGCTCGGGGCGTGCGCGGCGATCCCCACGGCGGGTCCCGTCCGCACCGGCGACGCGCAGGTCGACGAGAACCCGGGCATCGACGTCATCTCCGAGGGTCCGCGGCCCGGCGCGAGCCCGGCCGAGATCGTCGAGGGGTTCCTGCTGGCCGGCTCGACCGGCTTCCCGGACTTCGTGACGGCCCGCGAGTTCCTGGCCGGCGAGGCGCGCAGCACGTGGAAGCCGCTCGAGGGCGTCGTCGTCGCCGGCTCGCTGGAGTACGACGCCTCGAAGGAGACGGAGGTCACCGCGGACGTGCCGGTGCTCGCGCGCGTCGACGCGGAGGGCCGGTACGTCGAGGCGGCGCCGGACGCGCGCGAGCAGGTGACGTTCGAGCTGCAGCAGGACGCCGAGGGGCAGTGGCGCATCGCGTCCGCGCCGGACGGGCTGATCCTGCCGCGGTTCGTCTTCGACGCGCAGTTCCGCCAGACGTCCGTGTACTTCCTGTCGGCGGACCTCACGCAGCTCGTCCCGGAGACCCGGTGGTTCCCGATGCGGACCCTGGCGACGTCCGTCACGCGCGCGCTCCTCGCGGGGCCGTCGGCGTGGCTGCGCGACTCGGTGACGACCGCGATCCCGGCAGGCGTGCAGCTGAAGCCCGAAGCCGTCTCGGTGGACGACGACGGCATCGCCCAGGTCGGTCTGACGCCGGCGGCGACGGTGCTCGGCGGTGACCGCGGGCTGATCGTGTCGCAGCTGGAGGCGAGCCTCACGCAGATCGCCGGCGTCGGCGGCGTGAAGATCCAGGCGGACGACGTGCTGCTCACGGACGCCGCCACGCTGGAGCGTGGTGCGCCGACCGACGGCGACCTCGAGTTTTTGGCGGACGGCCGGCTGCAGCGGCTCGACGGAGCGCAGGCGACGGACGTGCCCGGCGTCGGCGACCTGAGCGGGCTCGACCTGCGCACCCCGGCGCGCAACGAGGACGGCACGGTCCGCGTCGCGCTCTCGGGCGACCGCCTCGTCACCCTGCCCACCACGCAGGAGGCGTCGACCGTGCTGCTGCAGGCGCGCGGGCTCGTGCCGCCGTCCGTGGACCGGTTCGGGTGGGCGTGGACCGCGCGCTCGGGCGGGGAGCTCGTCGCGGTGCGCGCCGGCTCGCCCGTGCAGGTCGTCGAGGCGCCCTGGCTCGACGGCCGCACGGTGCGGTCGGTGCGGGTCGCGGCCGACGGGGTGCGGGTCGCTGTCGTCTCGGCGAGCGCCGACGGCGTGAGCGTCGACGTCGCCGGCATCGTGCGCGACGGGTCCGGGGCTCCGCAGCAGCTCGGCGCCTCCTCCCTGCGCGCCGGTGCCTCGCTCGTCGACGCGCGGGTCGTCGAGTGGGCGGACGAGTCGACGCTCGCCGTCATCGGCCGCGCCCCGGCGCCGGGCGCGACGAGCGACGTCGTCAACCTCGTGCCCGTCTCCGGCCCGACGACCGCCAAGCCCGAGGTGCCCGCGATCGAGTCGCTGGCCGCCGGCCGGACGCTCGTCGCGGGCTCGCAGGACGGCGTGCTGCGCCGGCTCGTCGGCCCGTCGTGGGTCGCGGTCACGGGCGTCGAGGGCGCGCACGACCCGAGCTACCCCGGCTGAGCCGAGGCCGCCGCGCCCGGCGCTGCCGGTGGCGTCCGCGAGCCGTGCACAGGTCGCGCGGCGGGCGGGTCGGCCCCCCGCGCGGGCGGTGCGGCGGCGTCCCGCGGCGGGCCCCCGGCAGCGTGGGCGCATGACGAGCACCGGGCGGCGCGTCGTCGGCGGGCTGGCCGACGGGCTCCTCGAGCTCGGCCGGCTCGTGCTGCCCGTGGACTGCGCGGGCTGCGGCGAGCCGGACATGCCGTGGTGCGACCGGTGCGCACGGTCGCTGGGGGAGCCCTGGCGGTGCGAGCACCTCGCCGGGCGGCTCGACACGCTCGCCGGCGCGCCGCCCCCGCCGGTGTGGGCGACGAGCCGCTACGTCGGCGAGGTGCGGCGGGCGGTCGTGCGCTGGAAGGACCGGGGCCGGCTCGACCTCACCACCCCGTTCGCCGCGGCGCTCACGACGGCGGCCACGCACCTGGCGCCGCAGCTCGGCCCGGGCGGGGCCGACGTCCTCGTCGTGCCGGTGCCCTCGTCCCCGGCGGCGCGGCGGTCACGGGGGACGGACCCGGTCGCGGCGCTGGCCGAGGCGGTCGCGACGGGGCTGCGGGTCGCGGGGGTGCGGGCCGTCGTGGTGCGGGCGCTGCGTCGCCGGGCGGGGGGCAGGGACCAGGTCGGGCTGGGGGCACGGGACCGACGGGCGAACCTGCGGGGCGCCGTCGTGCCCGTCCGCCGGGCCGCCCGTGTCCGGGACGCCGCGTGGCACGCGGGTGCGCGGCCGGCGGTCGTGCTCGTCGACGACGTCCTCACGACCGGCGCGACGTTCGCGGCGTGCGCCGCCGTGCTGGGCGCGTCGGGCCTGCCCGTGACGGCCGGGCTCGTGCTCGCGTCGACGCCCCCGCCGGGCGCCGACCGGCCGGTGCGCGTGCCGCCGCGACCCGTTCCCGATCCACCCGTGCGGCGAGTGGCTGACCCCGCCGGAAACGGGTTAGCGTGGTGATCCGCACCGGCGGTCTCGCAGGCATCAGCGAGCGGCCGCCGGTTCCCCGCCTGAGCGGGAGGGAGGCGATGCCGACGCGGCCCCGACGGGGCTCGACAGCACTGGTCCTCGGGCGGCGCAGGCCGCCCCGAACCCCCTTTCAGGAGGCTCACATGGAGATCGTGGTTGCCGGCCGGCACACCGACGTCGCGCCCCGTTTCCGGGCGCACGTCGAGCAGAAGCTCGCGAAGGTCGAGCAGCTGGCCCCGCGCGCCCAGCGGATCGACGTCCTCGTCTCGCACGAGGCCAACCCCCGACAGTCCGGAAGCTGCGACCGCGTCGAGCTGACGGTTCTGGACAAGGGGCCCGTCATCCGCGCGGAGGCGTGCGCCGACGACCGGTACGCGGCGCTGGACCTCGCGCTCGGGAAGCTGCTCGAGCGCCTGCGTCGCACGCGCGACCGGCGCAAGGACCACCGCAACCACACTCCGGTGCCCCCCGTCGACGTGCGTCCTCCGGCCGAGGACGAGCCCGCGGCCGCCGCCGACGGCGGGCCCGTCGTCACGGAGGACGGCGCGATCGAGACGACGCTCGGCGACTCGCCGGTCGTGATCCGGGAGAAGGTCCACCAGGCCCTCCCGATGACGGTCGACGACGCGCTCTACGAGATGGAGCTCGTCGGCCACGACTTCTTCCTGTTCGTGGACGCGGAGACCGCGCAGCCGGCGGTCGCCTACCGGCGCCGCGGCTGGAGCTACGGCGTGATCAAGCTGGACACCCCGGTCGCGGGCGCACCCGCGGCGGAGGCGAGGCCGCAGGCCGTCAACGCCTGACGGCCCGACGCACCCGGCAGCCCGGGGTGCGCCGCTCGACGACCGGCCCGTCCGACCTGGACGGGCCGGTCGTCGTCGTCAGGAGCGCTCCGCTTCCCGGACGGCCTGCTCGGCGGTGTCGGAGTCCTCCGGCACGATGGGCCCGTGGAACGGATGACGCTCGCTCAGGCCCGCCGCACCGCCCTGGCCGCCCAGGGCCTGCACGTGCGCCGTCGCGAGCGCACCGGGCCCGTGACCGCCCGCCAGCTGCAGGGCGTCGTCGACCGGGTCGGGCTGCTGCAGATCGACTCGGTCAACGTCATGGCGCGGGCGCACCTCATGCCGCTGTACTCCCGGCTCGGGCCGTACGACCCCGCCCTGCTCGACCGGGCCGCGAGCCGGGCTCCCCGCCGGCTCGTCGAGGCGTGGGCGCACCAGGCGTCGTACGTGCCGCCGCGGACCTACCGCCTCCTGGGGTGGCGCCAGCGCGCGTACCGCACGGAGGCGTGGGGCTCGATCGCCGGGGTGCCGATGCAGCACGCGGCGGAGGTCGAGGCCGTCCGTCAGCTCGTCGCCGAGCGCGGGCCGCTCACGGGCGCGCAGGTCCACGAGCAGCTCGAGGGCTCGCAGCGCGCGGACCGGACCGAGTGGGGGTGGAACTGGACGACGGCGAAGCGGGTGCTCGAGTTCCTCTTCTTCACCGGCGAGCTCACCGCCGCAGGGCGCAACGGCGCGTTCGAGCGGCGGTACGACCTGACGGAGCGCGTGCTCCCCGCGGACGTGCTCGCCGAGCCGGAGCCGGCGGAGGACGACGCGGTGCGCGCCCTGGTGGAGATCGGTGCCCGCGCGCACGGCGTCGGGACCGTGCGGTGCTTCGGCGACTACTTCCGCATCCGCGGACCCCGCCTGCGGCGCGCCGTCGACGAGCTCGTCGAGGACGGCACGCTCGAGCCGGTCGAGGTCGTGGGGTGGGACCGCCCGGTGTACCGGCACCGCGACGCGACGACCCCGCGCCGGGCCGCCGGACGGTGCCTGCTGAGCCCGTTCGACCCGCTCGTGTTCGAGCGCCGCCGGCTCGAGGAGCTCTTCGGCGTGCGGTACCGGATCGAGATCTACGTGCCCGCGCCGCAGCGGGTGTGGGGCTACTACTGCCTGCCGTTCCTGCTCGGCGAGCACGTCGCCGCGCTCGTCGACCTCAAGGCCGACCGGCAGGACGGCGTCCTGCGCGTGCACGCGGCGCACCACGCGCCGCAGGCCCCGGGGGTCCACCGGCAGGCGCCCGACCCGCAGCTCGTCGCGGACGAGCTGGCGCTCGAGCTCGAGCTCACCGCCCGGTGGCTCGGCCTCGACGGCGTGGTGGTGGGGGACCGCGACGGCGTGGCGCGCGGCGAGCTCGTCAGCGCCCTGAACCGCGCCGAGGCGGTGTGAGCGCGACGGCTCGCCGGCACTTCGCGCTCGTCGCGCTGGCCGGGGTGCTGTGGGGCACCGGCGGGCTCGCGGGGGCCGGGCTGATCGACGCGACGGGCACCTCCGCGACGGCGGTGGCGTGCTACCGGCTGCTCGGCGGCGGGCTGCTGCTCGCGCTGCTCGTCGTCGCGACGCCGGGCGCGGTCGTCCGGGTGCCGCGCACGCGGGCGGTCCGCGACCGGGTGCTCGTCACCGCGGTGCTCATCGCCGCGTTCGAGGCCGCGTACTTCGCCGGGGTGGCCCGCGCGGGGGTGGCCCTGTCCACCGTCGTGACCCTGGGCGCCGCGCCGGTCATGGTGGCGCTCGCGTCGGCCGTCCGCTCGCGCCGGCCGCCGGACCGCACGACGTCGACGGCGCTGGTCCTCGCCCTCGTCGGGCTCGTCCTCCTGGTCGGCACGTCCGACGGCTCGGGCCCGAGCCCGGCCGCGGGCGTCGTGCTGTCGCTGCTCGCGGCAGCGGCGTTCGCCGGGCTCACGGCGGTCCAGACGCGACCGGTCCCGGGCCTCGACCCGGTCACCCTCATCGGGGCCGCGTTCACCCTCGGCGGCGTGCTGCTCGTGCCCGCGGCGCTCGTCGACGGCGGGCTCGTCCTGCCTGTCGACGCCCGCGGCTGGGCCCTGCTGCTCTTCCTCGCGGCCGTGCCCACCGCCGCCGCGTACGCCGCCTACTTCACGGGGCTGCGCACGGTGAGCGCGACCGCGGCGACCCTGCTCGCCCTCCTGGAGCCGCTGACGGCGGCGGTCGGGGCGGTCGTCGTCCGGCACGAGCGGCTCGGCGCCGCGGCCCTCGTCGGGGGTCTGCTCATGCTCACGGCCGTGGTCGTCCTGCGCCCACGCGGGGAACCCTCGCCTACGATGGACGCGCCCGGCCGAGCGGCCGGTCCAGAAGGCCACCCCGACGCCGTGCGTGCCGAGGGGTGCGACGACGTCGGGAGTGGTGCGTGACCGCGATCCTCGAGAAGGTCCTGCGACTCGGTGAGGGCCGGATCCTCAAGAAGCTGTCGAACGTCGCCGACCAGGTGAACGCGCTGGAGCCGAGCTTCGAGGCGCTCTCGGACGCGGAGCTGCGCGAGGAGACCGACCGCTTCAAGGAGCGCCTGGCCGCGGGCGAGACGCTCGACGACCTGCTGCCCGAGGCGTTCGCGGCCGTGCGCGAGGCGGCGCGCCGTACGCTCGGCCAGCGGCACTTCGACGTCCAGCTCATGGGCGGCGCGGCGCTGCACCTCGGCAACATCGCCGAGATGAAGACCGGTGAGGGCAAGACGCTGGTCGCGACCGCGCCGGCCTACCTCAACGCGTTGAGCGGCAAGGGCGTGCACGTCGTCACGGTCAACGACTACCTCGCGAGCTACCAGTCCGAGCTCATGGGCCGCGTCTACCGGTTCCTCGGGCTCTCGACGGGCTGCATCCTCTCGAACCAGACGCCGGCGGAGCGGCGCGAGCAGTACGCCGCCGACATCACCTACGGCACGAACAACGAGTTCGGCTTCGACTTCCTGCGCGACAACATGGCGTGGTCGACCGCGGACCTCGTCCAGCGCGGGCACAACTTCGCGATCGTCGACGAGGTGGACTCGATCCTCATCGACGAGGCGCGCACGCCGCTCATCATCTCGGGCCCCGCGTCGGGCGACGCGAACAAGTGGTACGCCGAGTTCGCGAAGGTGGCGCGCCGCCTGCAGGTCGACCGCGACTACGAGGTCGACGAGAAGAAGCGGACCGTCGGCATCCTCGAGCCGGGCATCGAGCGCGTCGAGGACTACCTCGGCATCGACAACCTCTACGAGTCGCTCAACACCCCGCTCATCGGCTTCCTCAACAACGCCGTGCGCGCCAAGGAGCTGTTCAAGCGCGACAAGGACTACGTCGTCATGAACGGCGAGGTGCTGATCGTCGACGAGCACACCGGGCGCATCCTGCCGGGCCGTCGGTACAACGAGGGCATGCACCAGGCGATCGAGGCGAAGGAGGGCGTCGCGATCAAGGCGGAGAACCAGACCCTCGCCACGATCACGCTGCAGAACTACTTCCGCCTCTACTCCAAGCTCTCCGGCATGACCGGTACGGCCGAGACCGAGGCAGCCGAGTTCCAGGGGACCTACAAGCTCGGCGTGGTGCCGATCCCCACCAACCGCCCGATGCAGCGCATCGACCAGCGCGACCTCGTCTACAAGAGCGAGGCCGGCAAGTTCGACGCGGTCGTGGAGGACATCGTCGAGCGCCACGCCAAGGGGCAGCCGGTGCTCGTCGGAACGACGAGCGTCGAGAAGAGCGAGCTGCTCTCCTCGAAGCTGCGCAAGCTCGGCGTGCCGCACGAGGTCCTCAACGCGAAGCAGCACGCCCGTGAGGCGGCGATCGTCGCGCAGGCAGGCCGGAAGGGCGCGGTCACGGTCGCCACGAACATGGCCGGCCGTGGCACCGACATCATGCTCGGCGGCAACGCCGAGTTCATGGCCGTCGCGGACCTCGCCGCGCGCGGGCTGGACCCGGCGGAGAACCCGGAGGAGTACGAGGCCGCGTGGCCGGCGGCGCTGGAGAAGGCCCAGCAGGCGGTCGCGGCGGAGCACGACGAGGTCGTCGAGCTCGGCGGGCTGTACGTCCTCGGCACGGAGCGTCACGAGTCCCGGCGGATCGACAACCAGCTGCGCGGCCGCTCCGGCCGCCAGGGCGACCCGGGCGAGTCCCGCTTCTACCTGTCGCTGCAGGACGACCTCATGCGGCTGTTCAACTCGGGCGTCGCCGAGGCGATGATGACCCGGGCGGGCTTCCCGGAGGACATGCCGCTGGAGTCCAAGATCGTCACGCGCGGCATCCAGTCGGCGCAGTCGCAGGTCGAGGCGCGCAACTTCGAGATCCGCAAGAACGTCCTCAAGTACGACGACGTGATGTCCCGCCAGCGCGAGGTCATCTACTCGCAGCGGCGGCGCGTGCTGGAGGGCGAGGACCTGCACGTGCAGGTGGCGCACTTCCGTGACGACGTCATCGAGGGCTACGTCCGCGGCGCCACGGCGGAGGGTCGCCCGGAGGACTGGGACCTCGACGCGCTGTGGACGGCCCTGCGGGCGGTGTACCCGGTGTCCATCACCCCGGAAGACGTGCTCGAGGAGGTCGGCGGGCCGACGCGGCTGTCGGCCGAGGTGCTCGAGCGCGAGCTGAAGTCCGACGCGGAGCAGGCCTACGTCGAGCGCGAGGCCGCTCTCGGGGCGGACAACATGCGTGAGCTCGAGCGGCGGGTCACGCTGTCGGTGCTCGACCGCAAGTGGCGCGAGCACCTCTACGAGATGGACTACCTCAAGGAGGGCATCGGGCTGCGCGCGATGGCGCAGCGCGACCCGCTCGTCGAGTACCAGCGCGAGGGCTTCCAGCTCTTCAACGCGATGACCGACGCCATCAAGGAGGAGACGGTCGCGTACCTGTTCAACCTGGAGGTCCAGGTGCAGGACGCGCCCGTCGTCGACGCGGCGTCCGCGGCGGACGCCGCGACGTCCGAAGGCGCCGGCGTGCTCGTGGCGAAGGGGATCGACGGCCCGCGCCAGACCCCGCTGCAGTACTCCGCGCCGACGGTGGACGGTGACGGCGGCGTGGCCGCTGTCGCGGCGCAGGACGAGGACGAGGCTCCCGCAGCTGCGGGCAACCGCGAGGAGCGGCGCCGCGCCCAGCGGCAGCAGCGCAAGCGCTGACACTCCGCGAGGCGGAGCGACGACGGCCGACGGGCCGGCGCGACACCAGGTGGCGCGCCGGCCCGTCGTCGTCCGGGTGCGCACGCGCACCGAACGCTCAGGCGAGGTCGAGCTCGGTGACGCGCCACGCACCGCGGTGCGTCTCCAACCGGAGACCGACGGCCCGCACGCGCCTCCCGTCGTCGACGACCGCGCTCGCCTCGTAGGCGTGCGGGCCGAGGGCGTTCCCCATGAGACGGCGCACCACGGCTCCACGCGCGGCTCTGCTCTCGGACGCCCGCAGGGCGCGAGCCGTGAGCGCGGCGCGCCCGCGCAGCGCCTGGAAGACGCCCGGCGCCAGCCAGCGCGCGAGCTGCCCCACCGGGCGCCGGCCGGTGACGGCCTCCACCGACGCCTGGGCGATCGCGGCCGCCAGCGCACGGGCGTCGCCCTCCGCGTCGCGCCGCGGCTCGTCCTGCGCCGCCGCGAGCGCGGCCCGGTCCCGCGCGCGCAGGGTCTCGACGCGCTCCTCGAGCCGCGGGGGCACGGCGAGCGGGTCAGCCACGGACGGCCGGACCCGGTCGGCCACCGGCACCAGCCGCACCCGTGGCACCGAACCGGGCCGTGCCCCTGCGGGACGCCCCGTCCGGACGGCGTGGGCCGGCAGGCGGGGGTCGCAGGCGCCGCGGGCGGCTGGACGTGCAGCGGCCGGGACGGCAGCGGGCGGCGTGCCCGGCCTCGTCTCCGGCCCAACCGGTGCCAGGCGCAGGCGCTGGACCGAGCGCAGGGTCTCCTCGGCTGCGGAGCGCGCCACCTCGACCGTGGCGGCGCTCATCGCGCGTCCTGCGGGACCACGAGGACCTGACCCGGGAGCAGGAGGTCGGGGTCCGCGCCGATCGTGCTCCTGTTGGCCTCGTACCACCGGGGCCATGCGTCGCCGATCTCCGCCGCCGTCGCGTCGGGCCCGATCGCACGCCGGGCCAGCGCCCACAGCGTGTCCCCGCGGCGGACGGTCACCGTGGCGCGTCCGTCGTCCTCCGTTGCGGAGCCGCGCGGGTCGAGATCGGGACCTGCTGCCTGACCCGCCCTGCCGGTCCTCGGGGCGGGAGCGGACACGTCGGTCGTGGCGGACGGCGCCTCGGTCGTGGCGGACGGCGCCGCGGTGCCGGCCGGCTCGACCGTCGGCGCCGCAGGGGTGTCCGTCTGCCGTCCCTGCTCCGTGCCGGCCGGTGCGACGTCCGTCGGCTGGGGGACCTGCCAGCCGAGGTCGGCGGTGGCCGCGAGCTCGACGACGTCGCCCGGTGCGTCGCCGACGGACGGGGCGCCGCCGCGCGGTGCGACACCGGACGCCTCGCCCGACGAGCCGGACGAGGAGGTGCGGGGCCCGCTCGCGTCGCCGGTCTGCTGCCCGAGCGAGGCGACGGGTGCGGCGGAGACCGCGGTGCGGTCCCCGTGGACGGGGAGGTCGGCAGGGCTGGGAGCCGCGCCGGCCGCCGCGACCCCGCCGAGCCCGAGTCCCGCGCCGACGGCGGCGGCGAGCGCCCGGCGCACGATGCTCGGTGCCGCGGCACGGACGACGCGCTCGCCGACGCTCCAGGTCCGCCCGGCGGCGCGGGCGAGCGCGCAGACGAGGGCGAGTGCCGCGCTCAGCGAGAGCCAGGCCGCGGCGACGGCACCGGTCGTGGTGACCGCGACCTCCACCCACCCGTCCACGGCAAGGCCGGGTGCGCTCGGCGCGGGCAGGCCCCGGCCGAGGTCCCGGGCGCGCGAGCCCAGCAGCAGCGCCACGCCGGCGCTCGCGGCGAGCAGGAGGAGCAGCACGGCGGTGGAGGGGACTCGCGTCGAGCGGCGGTGGAGGTGGGCCGGAGTTGGCGTCATGTCGTCATCCTTGATGCCGTTTGATGTTGTTTGATCGTGATGGATGGCGCCATGTGTAGCGGATGGATGCTGGTGGTGTCCAGAACGTCCGTTTCCGACCGCCTGGGACCGCTACGGTGGCCGCGTGCGGTGGGAGGCGCTGTTCGCGGACATGGAGGCGCAGCTCGAGCGGGCACGCCGCGAGGGGGAGCACCACGAGGTCGCGGACCTCGCGCGCGCCGAGCGCGCGAACGTGCCGTGGACGGACCGCGTACGGGCGTCCCGCGGGTGCGAGCTGCGGGTCCACGTGGGGGAGGGCGAGCCGCTGCGCGGGGTCCTCGTCGACGTCGCGGCGCACTGGCTGCTGCTAGCCCAGTCGGCTCGCCAGGTGCTCGTGCCGGTGACGGCGGTCGTCGCCGTGGAAGGGCTGACCGTCCAGGCGGCGCCCGCTGCGGGTGCGGTCGAGCGGCGGCTCGGCCTGGGTCACGCGCTCCGCGCGCTGGCGCGGGACCGGGCGCCGGTGGTGGTCCACGCCCGCGGGCTGGTCGTTGCCGGGCGCGTCGACCGCGTCGGGGCGGACCACCTCGACCTCACGGTCGCCGACGGCGCGCGTGGCGGGTCGTCCGTCGCCGTGCCGTTCGCGTCGCTGATCGCCGTCCGGTCCGGCTGACGGTCAGCCCTCGGGGGGGACCTCGCCCGCGGCGATGCGCTCGCGGGTCTGGCGGTACATGCGCTGGATGTACCGCTCGAGCTCCTCGGCCTCGATGCGCCACACGTTCTTGCCGCCGAGCTGGATCGCCGGCAGCTCCCCGGAGCGCAGCAGCGAGTACACCTGCGTGCCGGTGATGTTGAGCGTCTCCGCGACGTCCGCGACCGTGAGGAACCTCGGGGCCATGCCCGCAGTCTGGCACGCCGGCGCGGGCGGGAACGTCTGTCCACAAACCGCCCACGCGCGGACGGCGGGCCGGGCAGGATGGGCGTCCGGCCGCCGCCACCGGCGCCGTCGACCACCGCGCCCCGTCACGCCGGGCGCGGCCCGGCTCGCCCTCGGCGAAGCCACCGACCGGACGAGGAGAGGCATGGACCTGCTCGAGGTGCCCGCACCCGCCGCCGCTCGCCTGCGGCGCCCCGGATGGCGCGACCCACGGCTGCTGTCCGGGCTGGTGCTGATCGCCGGCGCGGTGGCGCTCGGGTCCTGGGTCGTCTCCTCCGCCCAGCACACCGTGCCGGTGTACGTCGCACGCGGCGCCCTGGTGCCGGGGACGGCCGTCGCACCCGACGACCTCGCGGTCGCGCAGGTCCGGCTGACCGACGCCGCGCTCGAGCGCTACGTCCGCGCGGACGGTCCTCTGCCGGAGAACGCCGTGGTCGTGCGGGTCGTCGGCGACGGCGAGCTCGTGGCGCGCTCGGCGCTCGGGTCGGCCCAGGACCTCGACGTGCGCGCCGTGGCGGTGCCGCTGCGCGGGACCGTCCCCGCCGACCTCGCCGCCGGGGCGCTCGTCGACCTCTGGCTCACGCCGCCGGACGCCGTGAGCCCGACCGAGCTCGCGCAGGGTGTCGTGGTGCAGGAGGTCGCGGAGCAGGGCGGGGGGCTCGCGAGCGGGAGCGCGACGGTGCACGTCCTCGTCCCGCGGCAGGACCTGCCGCGCGTGCTGGCCGCGTTGTCGTCCGACGGCGACGTCGCGGTCGTGCCCGTGCCCGGGACGGGCCGCTGAGGTGGGCGTCGGCATCCTCTCCGCGGTCGGCGGCCCCGCGGAGTCGCTGCTGGTCCGGGCGGCGGAGCAGTCGGCCGGCCGGGCTGCCGTCACGCGGCGATGCGCCGACCTGACCGAGCTCCGCGGCGCCGCGGAGGCGGGGCTCGGCGCGGTCGCGGTGGTGCCGGGTGACCTGGACGGGCTGGACCGCGAGGCGGTCGACGCGCTGCGCCGCGCGAGCGTCCGCGTGGTCGGCCTCGCGGACGCCGACCGGCCCTGGCGCGCCGAGCGGCTGCACGCGCTGGGGGTCGACCTCGTCCTCGACCCGCCGCGAGACGAGGAAACGGCGGCCGACCTGCTGGACGCTGTGCTGGCCGTCCTGGACGCGGGGCCGGCACCCGCGCCGCACTCCGAGGCCGCCGACGCGCCGGCGGAGCCGTCGGGGCGCATGGTCGCGGTGTGGGGGCCGACCGGTGCGCCTGGCCGCACGACCGTCGCCGTGAACCTGGCCGCGGAGCTCGCCGCCGCCGGACGCTCGTGCGTGCTCGCCGACGCCGACACGTACGGCGGCTCGGTGGCGCAGGTCGTCGGCCTGCTCGACGAGGCGCCGGGGCTGGCGGCCGCGGCGCGCGCGGCCGGGCAGGGCGTGCTCGACGTCCGCACGCTCGGGCGGCTCGCGCCCGTGCTCACCGAGGGCCTGCGCGTGCTGTCGGGGATCTCGCGCGCCGACCGCTGGCCCGAGCTGCCGGGCCCGTCGCTCGACGTCGTGTGGGAGGTGGCCCGAGCGCTCGCGGACTGGACGGTCGTCGACTGCGGTTTCTGCATCGAGGAGGACGAGGTCCTCAGCTACGACACCCGTGCCCCGCGCCGCAATGCCGCGACCACGAGCGCGCTGGCGGCCGCCGACGTCGTCGTGGTCGTCGGCGCGGCGGACCCGGTCGGCGTGCACCGCCTCGTGCGCGCGCTGGGCGACCTCGGGGACCTCGTGCCCGGCACACCGCGGAGCGTCGTCGTGAACCGCGTCCGCGCCTCGGTCGCGGGCTCGCGGCCCGAGGAGGCGGTCCGCGACGCGCTGGCCCGGTACGCCGGGGTCTCGTCCGCGACCCTGCTGCCGGATGACCGCGGCGCCCTCGACGCCGCACTGCTCGAGGCGCGGACCCTGCGGGAGGCGTCGCCGTCGTCGCCGGTGCGCAAGGCGCTCACGGCCCTGGCGCACGAGCTGGACGCCGCCGTGCCGGTGCCCGCGCACGCGTCGCCGGGAAACCTTGCGTCGACTGCGTCGACGGGCATCTTCTGAGCCGTCCGGCCGTGAGCCGGTGGCTCACCGGTGCCGCAGCAGGGTCGGCGTGGTCAGCGCGGGAGCGTGAGGACCTCGGCGCCGTGCTGCGTGATCGCCACGGTGTGCTCGCTGTGCGCCGTCCGGCAGCCCGTGGCGCTGCGCAGCGTCCAGCCGTCGGGGTCGGTGACGAGCTCGTCCGTGTCGGCCATGACCCACGGCTCGAGAGCGAGCAGCAGCCCGGGGCGCAGCCGGTAGCCACGGCCCGGACGTCCGGCGTTCGCGACGTGAGGGTCCTGGTGCATCGTCGAGCCGACACCGTGCCCGCCGAACTCGGTGTTGACCGTGTAGCCGGCCCCGGTCAGCACGGCCCCGATGGCGGCGGAGACGTCGCCGACCCGGGCGCCCGGCGCGGCGGTGTCGATCGCGGCCTCCAGAGCGCGCTCGGTGGCCTCGACGAGCGCGAGGCTCTCGGCGGTCGCGGACTGCCCGACGACGAAGCTGACCGCGGCATCGGCGACGACGCCGCCCAGCGAGACGGCGAGGTCGAGAGTGAGCAGGTCCCCGTCGGCGAGGAGCCGGTCGTGGGGGAGCCCGTGCAGCACCGCGTCGTTGACCGATGTGCAGATGTGGTGACCGAACGGGCCGCGCCCGAACGACGGGGCGTAGTCGACGTAGCAGGACTGCGCGCCGGCGTCCTCGATCATCCGCCGCGCCCAGCCGTCGATCTCCAGCAGGTTGGTGCCGACGGTCGTGCGCTCGCGCAGGGTGTGCAGGATCTCCCCGACGAGTGCGCCGGTGCCCCTCGCCCGGGCGAGCTCCCGCTCGCTCATGATCTCGATCATCGTCACCTCCGGACCGATAACTATCCCGGTCATACTATCCCGCTACCATCGACGCATGGTCCGCCTGCCGCTCACCGACGCCGACGTCGCGCGCGGCCGCCGGCTCGGGGCCCTGCTGCGGAGCGCGCGTGGCGAACGCACGGTGCTGGCCACCGCCCTGGCCGCCGGGGTATCCCCGGAGACGCTCCGCAAGATCGAGTCGGGCCGTGTGGCGACCCCGGCGTTCTCCACGGTCGCGGCGGTCGCCCAGGTGCTCGAGCTGTCGCTCGACGCGCTCTGGGCGCAGCTCCGTGATCCGCTCGAGCCGGCGGCCGAGCCGCAGGACCCGTCGTCGACCGGCCCGGGGCGTCTCGCCTCCTGAGGCTCGTCCCCGCGCGGCCGGGAGGCGTCGGCCGGCTCGTCGGCGCACGCGCGGCCGGTCGCGGGCACACTGAGCGCATGCGCATCTACCTGCCGGCCACGCTCGACGAGCTCGACGCCCCGCTGCGTGCGCGCCGGGCCGCACGCCGTCACCGCGGCGCTGCGCGCCGAGCTGCCCGACGAGGACGAGGAGGGGCTCGAGTACGCCGCCCAGCTGGCCGCCGCGTCGGACTCGCTCGCGCGGATCGCCGCCACCGCGGACGCGCCCCGGCTGCGCCTTGTCGTCTCCGCGGACGTGGCCGACGCGAGCGTCAGCGTCGTCGGGCCGGACGACCCCAGCGCCGTCGAGGTGGGCGTGGTCGCGCACGACGCGATCGTGTGCGTCCACGTCGACGAGCCGGAGGCGCGCTCGGACGTCGAGCGGGCGCTCGCCGGTGACGCGGAGGCGCTCGAGCGGCTCGAGGAGGCGGACCTGCTCTGGTACGACGTGACCGAGCTCGGGGCGATCCCGCGCTGACGGCGCACCCGCGGGCCGCCGCGGCGTGGCGTCCGTCACGATCGCCCGATCGGCCCGCCCGTCAGTTGGACCGGCGCCCCGCGCCTCGGGTATCGTTCACGGCCGGTACGACGTCCGGTCGGCTCACGCCGACATCCGATTCCCTGGTCCGACGACGCAGCGATGCGCCGCCGGGGCGGTGGTCGGGAAGCGGAGGTCATACCCCCATGGGGTATGGTGTAATTGGCAGCACGAGTGATTCTGGTTCACTTAGTCTAGGTTCGAGTCCTGGTACCCCAGCGCGAGCACCGCTGCTGAGCCGGCGCGGTTCCGATTTCGGAACGGCGAAGGATCTCAGGTAGAGTGTTCACTCGCATGCAGGGCCCTCGGGCCCGGCAGGCAAGCAGGCCCCCGTTGTGTAGCGGCCTAGCACGCCGCCCTCTCACGGCGGTAGCGCCGGTTCGAATCCGGTCGGGGGTACGTCGGAAGGCCCGGTCACCTGGTGACCGGGCCTTCGTCGTTCTCGTCGCCCGTAGTCCGGGCGGCCTGCAGCCGCGCCGATCCCCCGCGCGGCGCGGTGCGGTGCCGTGCCGTGCGGTGTGGCGTGACGACGCACGAAGGCCGGCGACGCCCCGCACCGGGGGTGCCGCCGGCCTCGCGACGGGTCAGTCGGCGGTGCGCCGCAGGACCTCGGTGAGCCGGTTCGCGGCCGAGACGACCGCGGAGGCGTGCAGCCGGCCGGGCTGGCGCGTGAGCCGCTCCAGGGGGCCGGAGACGCACACGGCGGCCACGACGCGTCCGGACGGGCCGCGCACGGGCGCGGAGACGGACGCGACGCCGATCTCGCGCTCGGACACCGACTGCGCCCACCCGCGGCGGCGGACGCCCGACAGGATCGTCGCGGTGAACTTCGCCCCCTGAAGGCCCCGGTGCAGCCGGTCCGGCTCCTCCCAGGCCAGCAGCACCTGTGCCGCGGAGCCCGCCTGCATGGTGAGCGTGGCCCCGACGGGGATGGAGTCCCGCAGGCCGATCGGGCGCTCGGCCGCGGCGACGCAGATGCGCATGTCGCCCTGCCGGCGGTAGAGCTGGGCGCTCTCGCCGGTGTGGTCCCGCACCGCGGCGAGGACCGGGCCGGCGGCTGCGAGCAGGCGGTCCTCGCCGGCCGCGGTGGCCAGCTCGGAGAGGCGGGGACCGAGCACGAACCGGCCCTGGAGGTCGCGGGCGACGAGACGGTGGTGCTCGAGAGCGACGGCGAGGCGGTGGGCGGTCGGACGGGCGAGGTGGGTCGCCGTCACGAGCTGCGCGAGGGTGGCTGGGCCGGCCTCGAGCGCGCTCAGGACGGACGCGGCCTTGTCCAGCACGCCGACTCCGCTAGAGTTGTCCATAGGTCGATATTGTCGTCTCGCAGGCTGAGATGCAAGCAGCAGGCTCGCGACACGCACGGACCACGACCGAACACCCGGGATCATCCCCCTCCCGGGTGCAGAGCGACAACGGGCGAACAGCCCGTGGAGAAGGACGAGACATGGCCGGCACGTTGGCGGAGAAGGTGTGGGACGCGCACGTCGTGCGTCGCGGGACGGACGGAGCGCCGGACCTCCTCTACATCGACCTCCACCTCGTCCACGAGGTGACCAGCCCGCAGGCGTTCGAGGGCCTCCGGCTCGCGGGCCGCCAGGTGCGTCGTCCGGACCTCACCATCGCGACCGAGGACCACAACACGCCGACGCTCGACATCGACCGGCCGATCGCCGACACGACGAGCCGCACGCAGATCGACACGCTGCGCCGCAACGCCGCCGAGTTCGGCGTCCGGATCCACTCGCTGGGCGACGCGGACCAGGGCATCGTCCACCAGGTCGGCCCGCAGCTCGGCCTCACGCAGCCCGGCCTGACGGTCGTCTGCGGCGACTCCCACACCTCGACGCACGGCGCGTTCGGCGCGCTGGCGTTCGGCATCGGGACGAGCGAGGTGGAGCACGTCCTCGCGACGCAGACCCTGCCGCTCGCGCCGTTCAAGACGATGGCGATCACCGTGAACGGGCAGCTGCCGCCCGGCGCGACGAGCAAGGACATCATCCTGGCGATCATCGCCAAGATCGGCACCGGCGGCGGGCAGGGCTACGTCCTCGAGTACCGCGGCGAGGCGATCCGGTCGCTGTCGATGGAAGCCCGCATGACGATCTGCAACATGTCGATCGAGGCGGGGGCCCGCGCCGGCATGATCGCCCCGGACGAGACGACGTTCGCGTACCTCAAGGGCCGCCCGCACGCGCCGGAGGGCGCCGACTGGGACGCCGCCGTCGAGTACTGGCGCACGCTGCGCAGCGACGACGACGCCGAGTTCGACGCCGAGGTCGTCCTCGAGGCGGCGGACCTCGAGCCGTTCGTCACGTGGGGCACCAACCCCGGCCAGGGCCTGCCGCTGTCGGGCTCCGTGCCCCGCCCGGAGGAGATCGCCGACGAGAACGAGCGCGTCGCCGCCGAGCGCGCGATCGAGTACATGGGTCTGGTGCCCGGCCAGCCGCTGCGGTCGATCCCCGTGGACACGGTCTTCATCGGCTCGTGCACCAACGGCCGCATCGAGGACCTGCGCTCGGTCGCCAAGGTGCTGCGGGGCCGCAAGAAGCACGACGACGTCCGCGTGCTCGTCGTGCCCGCCTCGGCGCGCGTGCGCCTGCAGGCGGAGGCCGAGGGGCTCGACCGGATCTTCCTGGACTTCGGCGCCGAGTGGCGCAACGCCGGGTGCTCGATGTGCCTCGGCATGAACCCCGACCAGCTGACGCCGGGGGAGCGTGCCGCGTCGACGTCCAACCGCAACTTCGAGGGCCGTCAGGGCAAGGGCGGCCGGACGCACCTCGTGTCGCCGCTCGTGGCCGCCGCGACCGCCATCCGCGGCACGCTCTCGTCGCTCGCCGACCTCGACCTGCCCGAGGGCACCGACGTCTCGTCGTTCGACGGCTCGCCGCTGGCCCCCCTCGACCCGCGCGTCCTCGTGCAGGTCTGACCCCCGACCGGAGAAAGTCACCATGGAGAAGTTCACCCAGCACACCGGCGTCGGGGTCCCGCTGCGCCGCAGCAACGTCGACACCGACCAGATCATCCCCGCGGTCTACCTCAAGCGCGTGACCCGCACGGGCTTCGAGGACGCGCTGTTCGCCGCGTGGCGCGGCGACCCGGCGTTCGTCCTCAACCAGGACGCGTACCGGTCGGGCTCCGTGCTCGTCGCCGGTCCGGACTTCGGCACGGGGTCGTCGCGCGAGCACGCCGTCTGGGCGCTCAAGGACTACGGGTTCCGGGTGGTCATCTCGGCGCGGTTCGCCGACATCTTCCGCGGCAACTCGGGCAAGCAGGGCCTGCTGGCCGCCCAGGTGGCGCAGGAGGACATCGAGCTGCTCTGGAAGATCCTCGAGACCAAGCCGGGCACGGAGGTCACGGTCGACCTGGAGGCGCGCACGGTGACGTGCGACGACGTGGTCGTCCGCTTCCACGTCGACGACTACACGCGCTGGCGGCTCATGGAGGGGCTCGACGACATCGGCCTCACGCTCGAGCACGAGGCGGAGATCGCGCAGTTCGAGGAGCGTCGCGAGCCGTGGCGCCCGCGCACCCTCCCGGCGAAGCACCTGCCGAAGGTCGACATCGCCGCCGCCCGCCCGGTCGGCGTGCCCGTCGAGCTCGGCCCGACGCGCTCGGCCTGACGAGACCGGCCTGACGAGACCGCTCCCGACGAGCCCCGACCCGCCCACCGGGTCGGGGCTCGTCGCGCGCGGGCGGCGGGCGGCCGCCCGCCGGTCTAGCGTGGTCCGCGGCCGGCGGCTGTCGCCGGCGAGCTGGGCTGAGCTCGGCCGAGCGCGCGCGGGCACGGCGGGCTGGTCGAGGTGATGTGCCCTCCGGCGCGCCGCTGACGGCGCTCCGGGCGAGGTCGTGTGAAGGTGCCGTGCCGGTCGGGCCGCTCCCCGCGCGGGAGTGCGGCTCGCGGCCGTGGCTGGGTGAGGATGGTGCGTGTGAGCCAGGACCTGCTGTACGTCTCGGGCGGTACGCCGCTGTCGGGTGAGATCACCGTGCGCGGTGCGAAGAACTTCGTCTCGAAGGCGATGGTCGCGGCGCTGCTGGGCGAGACGCCCACGGTGCTGCGCAACGTGCCGGAGATCCGCGACGTCGCGGTCGTCACCGGCCTGCTCGAGCTGCACGGCGTCCGCGTGGACGCCGACCCGGTCGCCGGGACGCTGCGGCTGGACCCCTCCGCCGTCGAGTCGGCGCACGTCGCGGACATCGACGCGCACGCGGGCGCCAGCCGCATCCCGATCCTGTTCTGCGGGCCGCTGCTGCACCGGCTCGGGGAGGCCTTCATCCCCGACCTGGGCGGCTGCCGGATCGGCGACCGGCCGATCAACTACCACCTCGACATCCTCCGGCAGTTCGGCGCCGTGGTGGACAAGACCGAGAACGGCATCCACATCCGAGCGCCGCGCCGGCTGCAGGGCACGAAGATCGCGCTGCCGTACCCGAGCGTGGGGGCGACCGAGCAGCTGCTCCTGACGGCCGTGCGCGCCGAGGGGATCACCGAGCTGTCGGGCGCCGCGATCGAGCCCGAGATCATGGACCTCATCAACGTCCTGCAGAAGATGGGCGCGATCATCTCGGTCGACACCGACCGTGTGATCCGCATCGAGGGCGTCGAGCGGCTCGTCGGCTGCACGCACACCGCGCTCGCCGACCGGATCGAGGCCGCGTCCTGGGCGTCGGCCGCACTGGCGACCGGCGGGGACGTCTACGTCCGCGGCGCGACGCAGCCGGAGATGACGACGTTCCTCAACACCTTCCGCAAGGTCGGCGGCGAGTTCGTCGTCGACGAGGAGGGCATCCGGTTCTTCCACCCCGGCGGCCCGCTGCGCTCGATCCAGCTCGAGACGGACGTGCACCCCGGCTTCATGACGGACTGGCAACAGCCGCTCGTCGTCGCGCTCACCCAGGCCACGGGTCTGTCGATCGTGCACGAGACGGTGTACGAGAACCGGTTCGGCTTCGTCGACGCGCTGATCGGGATGGGTGCGACCATCCAGGTCTACAAGGAGTGCCTCGGCGGTCGGCCGTGCCGGTTCGGGCAGCGGAACTTCTACCACTCGGCCGTCGTGTCGGGCCCGACGCCGCTGTCCGCCGCGGACATCGAGGTCCCCGACCTGCGCGGCGGCTTCAGCCACCTCATCGCCGCGCTGACGGCGAAGGGCACCTCGGCGGTGCGCGGGATCAGCCTGATCGACCGGGGCTACGAGCACTTCACCGACAAGCTGACCGCCCTCGGCGCCGAGTTCGACCGGCCGTGACGCGACGCTCCCGCACGGGCGCGCCGTCCGTCGCCGGCGGCCCGGGTCCGGGCCGCGCGGCCAGCAGGTAGCATCGGCTCCCGTGCCGTCGCCGACCCGATCCAACCGCGCCTACCGCGTGGTGGCCCGCATCGTGCGCCCGTTGCTCTTCTCGATGACGCGGCCCGACTGGCACGGTGCGGAGCACCTGCCCACCGACCGGGGCTACATCGCGGCGTCGAACCACATGACGAACCTCGACCCCCTGACGTTCGCGCACTACCTGTGGGACAACGGCGTCGCGCCGCGGATCCTCGCGAAGGCGCCGCTGTTCGCGGTGCCCGTCGTCGCGGGCGCGCTGCGCGCCACGGGGCAGATCCCCGTCTACCGGAACACCACGAACGCGGTCGACTCCCTGCGTGCCGCGATCGCCGCCATCGAGCAGGGCGAGTGCGTCGCCGTCTTCCCCGAGGGGACGCTCACGCGCGACCCCGACCTG
>Ga0180221_1000739_pt1 | contig 25582 bp, 16 predicted proteins | sample eDN5th37CKraftMG_FD_151339 | JGI IMG/M metagenome (GOLD analysis project Ga0180221, IMG submission 151339) | Enriched Miracle-Growth compost microbial communities from Emeryville, California, USA - eDNA 5th pass 37_C Kraft MG (version 2) (version 2) ...
GATGTCGCGTACGCGCAGGTCATGGTGGCGCCGCCCGATCCGCTGGCGCCCAAGCTCCAGACCGACCCACGCAAGCCGCTGCCCACCTTCCAGCGGTCGAACCGCGCACCGTTCGCCCAGGCGCCCGCCTCGTCGGTGTTCACGCCGCCGGCCGCCGGCGCCGGCCGTACCGGATTCGACTCCACCAACAGCCGCAAGACTCATCCGCAGCGCGCCGCGCGCTCGCGTGCCGGCGCCGCGACCTCGGCGCAACCGACCGAGGACGCCCGCGCGATCGCGCCGGGCCTGGCGCAGCCGCCCGCCGCTTCGCCGTATCAAGCCGCACCGAAGACGGGGCAGGGCGCTTACGCGCAGGCGCCGGGCTCGCCGCCCGAGCCGGCGATCGGCCCGATCCGCCGGCCCGTGCCGAAACGAAAGCTGCTCGCGGTCGAGGACCCTTACGCGCCGCTCGGCCTGCGCGCCGGCAGCTTCGATCTGTTTCCGGCGGTCGAGCTGATCGGCGGCTACGACACCAATCCAGGCCGCAGCCCCAATGCCAAAGGCGCCTCGCTCTACGCCGTCGCGCCCGAATTTCGCGCGCGCTCCAACTGGTCGCGGCACGAACTGAAAGCCGATCTGCGCGGCAGCTACACCGGTTACGCGCCGGACCAGACGCCGACACTCAGCCGTCCGAACTTCAACGGCAAGGTCGACGGCCGCATCGACGTCACCCACGCGACGCGTATCGATCTCGGCGGCAATCTGCTGGTGGCGACGGACAATCCGAACAGCCCCAATCTGCCCGCGGGCATCGACAAGCTGCCGGTCTATACAACGGTGGGCGGCACGGCGGGGCTGGGGCAGCGGTTCAACCGCTTCGATGTGTCGATCAAGGGTGACATCGCGCGCACGTCCTATCAGGACTCCAAGCTGCTCGACGGCTCGACCGCCAGCAACGAGGATCGCAACTACGATCAATATGGCGGGCGGCTGCGCGGCGGTTACGAACTGTCGCCCGGTCTGATGCCCTTCGTCGAAGTCGGCATGGACCGCCGCAAGCACGACCTCAACGCCGACTTCTTCGGCTATCAGCGCGACTCGCGTGGCGTTACCGGAAGCGTCGGCGCGACGTTCGAGATGACGCGCCTGCTCACCGGCGATGTCTCGATCGGCTATGTGAAGCGCACCTACGAAGACCCGCGGCTGTCGGATCTCAGCGGCCTGATCGGCAACGCCTCGCTGATCTGGCAGGCGAGCGCGCTCACCACGGTCAAGCTCGCCGCCGCCTCATCGATCGGCGAATCGACGATTCCCGGCGTGCCGGGCGTCTTCTATCGCGACATCGGCCTGCAGGTCGATCACGCCTTCCGGCAATGGCTGGTCGGCAGCCTGAAGCTCGGCTTCGGTCTCGACACCTACAAGAACGGCGCGATCGAGACCTCGACCGGCACCACCACGACGATCTGCGATTGCGAGCCGGCGACGACGTCCACGACGACGACGCAGACGATCACCGACCGCATCGACAATCGCTATTCGTTCGGGCTCGGCATCACCTACAAGATCGACCGCAACGTGCAGGTGAAGGGCGAATTCCAGCAGCTCTGGCTGCGATCGAACGTCACCGGCGTGGATTACAACGCCAGCATCTTCATGCTGGGTCTGCGGCTGCAGAAGTGATCTGCCAAAGGGAGGGGCCGCCACCGCGGCCACCTCGGGGTGAGGCGTGATTACTTCTCGCCGAGGAGCCGCGTGATCTCGGCGCGCAGATCCTGGGCAAGGTCAGCCCGGTCCAGTCCATAAGCGACGTTGGCGGCCAGGAAGCCGATCTTCGAACCGCAGTCATAGCTGCGGCCTTCGAACTTCAGACCGTAGAACGGCTGCGACTGCGCCAGCGCCACCATCGCGTCGGTGAGCTGGATTTCGCCGCCGGCGCCGGTCGCCTGGTTCTCCAGGATGTCGAAGATCTCGGGCTGCAGGATGTAGCGGCCGGTGATCGAGAGATTGGACGGCGCTTCGTCCTTCTTCGGCTTTTCGACCATCTTGGTGATCGAGAAGGCCTTGCCCTTCGATTCGCCGACGCCGACCACGCCGTACATGTGCACGCGGTCCATCGGCACTTCCTCGACCGCGATGATGTTCGCCTTGGGATCGAGGTTGGCCGCGGCGTCGATCATCTGCGCGAGGCAGCCGCGCGGATGCTGGACCAGCACGTCCGGCAGCAGGAGAGCGAAGGGCTCGTGCCCGACGATTTCGCGCGCGCACCACACCGCATGGCCGAGGCCGAGCGGCGATTGCTGGCGCGTGAAGCTCACCGTGCCGGCGGCCGGCAGGTTTTCTTCGAGCAGCTTGAGTTCCGCATTCTTGTGGCGCTCGACCAGCGTGACCTCGAGCTCGAACTGCCGGTCGAAATGATCTTCGATGACGGCCTTATTTCGGCCCGTAACGAACACCAGATGCTCGATGCCGGCTTGGCGTGCCTCGTCCACCACGTGCTGGATCAGCGGGCGGTCGACGACCGGCAACATTTCCTTGGGCATCGCCTTGGTGGCGGGAAGAAACCGGGTCCCGAGGCCGGCGACGGGGAAAATAGCTTTGCGGATGCGCGTCATTCGGTCGATGATGGTTGTTGGCGGGAACATGCCAGACTGTGGAATGAGAAAGCACGCTGGAACTCTGAGGTCCAGCGCGCATGGGGCGTACGGTAACTAAGAAACCTGATTAACCGCCTCGAAACGATATCGCGTCTTCCATAGGGCTCCGGGGCAGTACTCAAGCAAGCAGATAGGCATGCGAAGGGCCAATACTCATCTTTTGGCGGCAGCGCTCGCGGTAACCACGTATTGCGGGGCGGCAGCCCAGACCCAACGCGCTGACCTGTATTCGGGTCCAACGGGTAGCATTGCGCCTGCAGATTCTGTCGCAAGAACGGCAGCGCCGGTCTGGAGCGGCGAATCAGGCGCGTCGGGCCACCCGCAAATGGACGCCGCGGCCATCCGCGCGGCTGCCGTCAACTTCCCAAGCTGTCTCGAGCGCATGTGGCCTTTGGCCGCGCGGCGCGGAGTCAGCCAGCACACATATCGCACCTACACGGCGTCGCTGACGCCGGACCTGCGGATCATGGATCTGCTGGACAACCAGCCGGAATTCACGAAGTCCTTCTGGGATTATCTCGATGTGCTCGTCACCGACGAGCGCATTCGCAAGGGCCGCGAAATCCTCGAAAAGCACCGCGCGACGTTCGATGCGGTGGAGCGCGCTTACGGCGTCGACCGCCACGTCATCGCCGCGATCTGGGGCGTCGAAACCAATTACGGCACGATCGGCGGCGACAGGCCCGTGCTGCGCTCGACCGCGACGCTCGCCTGCATCGGCCGCCGTCAGGCTTATTTCCGCGACGAGTTTCTCGCGACCATGGAAATCCTGCAGCACGGCGACGTGCGGCCGGAGAAGCTCGTGGGGTCGTGGGCCGGCGCGTTCGGGCCGACGCAGTTCATGCCGACCGCGTTCAAGCGCTTCGCCGTCGACTTCGACCACGACGGACGCCGCGACGTCATCGACTCGATGCCCGATCTCATCGCCTCGACCGCCAACAACCTGAAGAAGGATGGCTGGGTCACGGGTCAGACCTGGGGCTACGAGGTGGTGGTGCCGGCGAACTTCAATTTCCTTCTGTCGGAAAACCACCGCACCATGTCCCTGCGCGAGTGGGAGCGGCATGGAATCAGCCGCGCCAACGGTCAGCCGTTCGCGCGCGGCGACGACATGGCCTTCCTGTTGGTGCCCGCCGGCGTGCAGGGGCCGGGCTTCCTGATGCTGGCGAACTTCCGCGCCATCATGAAGTACAACCCGGCCGAGGCTTACGCGCTGGCGATCGGCCATCTGTCGGACCGGCTGCGCGGCGGCGGCCCCTTCGTCCAGGCTTGGCCGCGGTACGAGAAGGTGCTGTCGCGCGCCGAGCGGCTGGAGCTGCAGGAGCTTCTGGCGCGCCACGGCTACGACGTTGGCGAACCGGACGGCCGCCTCGGCTCCCGCACGCGCTCGGCCATTCGCCACTTCCAGTCCCGGATGGGGCGCGTGCCGGACGGCTTTGCCTCGGCGAGCGTGCTGGAGCAGCTCCGGTCCCGCTGAGGCCGGTGCCGGGGTAACCAGCGCCCGACCTTCGAGTTGACATTTTTGGCGTGCTATTGGCCCATAAGCTGGCGTCGATCCGCGTTTGCGCGGTGTTTTCCGTTCCACAAGCCCTTGGGCGAACGGCATGTTTGGTAAGTTCCGGTTCTCGCGCGGTCTGCTGGCGACGGCCCTGTTCGTGGCCGTGGAAGGCATGGCCGTGGCCGGGCTCACGCTGACCGCGACCGCGCCGGTGGAGGCGCAGTGGTTCGGCGACGACAGCTATCGCCGCCCGCGGCAGCAGCAGCGGTCCGGCGGCGGTTTCTTCCAAAATTTGTTCGGTCCGTTCGATCAACGGCCCTCTTATCCGGGCGGCCGCGACTATTACGAACAACAGCCGCACATCTCGCATCCGCAGCAGCAGAGCGAGCCGAGCGGGCGCGCGCCGCCGGCCAAGAAGGCCGACAAGGACGCACCGGCGCCGACGACGTCCATCGTCGTCATGGGCGATGCGATGGCCGACTGGCTCGCTTACGGCCTGGAGGATGCCTTCGCCGACGCGCCGGAGATCGGCGTGGTGCGCAAGAACAGGCTGAACTCGGGCCTGCTCCGCTACGACGCCAAGGGCGACCAAGACTGGTGGCATGTCGCCAAGGAGCTGCTGGCGACCGAGAAGCCGAACTACGTCGTGATGATGCTCGGGCTCAGCGATCGCCAGAACATCCGCGAGCGCGATCTCGCCAAGGAAGCCGAGAAGAAGGCCAAGGAAGCGGACAAGAAAGAGGCGGATAAGAAGGACGGCGACAAGAAAGAGGCCGAGCACAAGCCCGGCGAGGCCGCCGCACCCGCCGAGCAGCAGGACGCCAAGAAGGAGGCCGACGAGGGCGACGATATCGCCGCCCCGGAGACCGCGCGCGGCAAGCGCGCCAACGGCGTGATCGAATTCCGCACCGAGCAGTGGGAGCAGGTCTACTCACGCCGCATCGACGAGACGATCGCCGCGCTCAAGAGCAAGGGCGTGCCGGTGTTCTGGGTCGGCCTGCCGGCGATCCGCGGCACCAAGTCGACCGCCGATATGGTCTATCTCAACGATCTTTTCCGTGCCCGCGCCGAGAAGGCCGGCGCGATCTACATCGATGTCTGGGACGGCTTCGTCGACGAGAACGGCCGCTTCACGACCTTCGGTCCGGACTTCGAAGGTCAGAACCGGCGCCTGCGTACCGCGGACGGCGTGTTCTTCACCAAATACGGCGCGCGCAAGCTGGCGCACTACGTCGAGCGGGAAATCCGCCGCTACATGGCGAACCGCGGCCCGATCGCGCTGCCATCCGGCCCGATCGCGCCGGCGCCGAGCGAGGGCCGCCCGGCCGAGCGGCCGCTGGCCGGTCCGGTCGTGCCGCTGACCACGACGCCGGCCAATTCCGACGCGTTGCTCGGCGGCAGCGGGGTTGGCGGTGGCGCCTATGGCGACGCGGTGGCCAGCCGTGTGCTGGTGAAGGGCGAGACGCTGTATGCGCCCTACGGCCGCGCCGACGATTTCGTCTGGCCGCGCAGCGAGACCAACCGGCCGGCGCCGCCTCCAGTCGCCGTGAGCGCGCCAGCCGTGCCCGCTCCTGCCGCCAACGCGTCGGCCGGGCCGGCCGTGATCGCGCCGCCCGAGGCGGATGCGCCGAAGTCGGAGACGAAGACCGAAACGCGCCAGCCCGCGCGCACCGAACCTGCCGAGCGCAGCGCGCAGACGGCCAGGCCGCGGCGGATCGAGCCGCGCGCCGAACTGCGGCCGTCGTCGAACGCGCCGCGTCCGCCGGCGCCCGTACGCCAGCAACCGCGCGGTCCGTTCGACTGGTTCAGGTAAGACGCGTCATTCCGGGGCGCCGCGCAGCGGCGAACCCGGAATCCAATTAACGATGGTTGGAGCCTGCGGCTGGATTCCGGGTCCGCGCCAAGAGGCGCGTCCCGGAATGACAGAGCTTAGCGCGGCAGGGTGGTCGAACCCATCAGGTACTTGTCGACCGCGTGCGCGCACTGGCGGCCTTCGCGGATCGCCCAGACCACGAGCGACTGACCGCGACGCATGTCGCCGGCCGTGAACACCTTCGGCACCGACGTCAGATAGCCGCTGGTGTCGGCGCTGACATTGCCGCGGTTGTCGAGCGCGACGTCGAGCGTCTTCAGCATGCCCTCGTGCACCGGATGCACGAAGCCCATCGCCAGCAGCACGAGATCGGCTTCGATCTCGAACTCCGTGCCCGGGATCGGCTGGAATTTCGCGTCCGCGTGCACGCAGTGCAGCTTCTTCACCTGGCCGTTCTCGCCCGAGAACTTCTGCGTCAGCACCGAGAACTCGCGCGTGGCGCCTTCCTCGAGGCTCGACGAGATGCGCAGCTTCACCGGCCACAGCGGCCAGGTCAGATCCTTGTTTTCCTTCTGCGGCGGCTCCGGCATCACTTCGAGGTTGATGACCGAGGTCGCGCCGTGGCGGATCGAGGTGCCGATGCAGTCGGAGCCGGTGTCGCCGCCGCCGATCACGACCACCTTCTTGCCGGTGGCGAGGATCGGCGCGACGTCGCCGAGCGGTTCGCCGGAGACCCGGCGGTTCTGCTGCGGCAGGAACTCCATCGCGAAATGGATGCCCTTGAGGTCGCGGCCCGGGATCGGCAGATCGCGCGGCTTTTCCGCGCCGCCGGCGAGCACGACGGCGTCGTGTTCGCCCACGAGCTTGTCGACCGGCAGGTCGACGCCGACATGGACGCCGTAATGGAAGGTCACGCCTTCCGCCGTCATCTGCTCGACGCGGCGGTCGATGTGCACCTTCTCCATCTTGAAGTCCGGGATGCCGTAGCGGAGCAGGCCGCCGGCCTTGGCCCAGCGCTCATAGACGTGCACGTCGTGGCCGGCGCGCGCAAGCTGCTGCGCGCAGGCAAGGCCCGCGGGGCCCGAACCGATGACGGCCACCTTCTTGCCGGTCTTGTGCGGCGCGAGCTCGGGCTTGAGGCCCTGCTCGATGGCGCGGTCGGCGATGGCGCATTCGATCGATTTGATCGTGACCGGATTGTCATCGATGTTCAGCGTGCACGACGCCTCGCACGGCGCCGGGCAGACGCGGCCGGTGACTTCCGGGAAGTTGTTGGTCGAGTGCAGGTTGCGCGCGGCCTCGTCCCAGCGCCCGCGATAGATGAGATCGTTCCAGTCGGGGATCTGGTTGTTGACCGGGCAGCCCGTCGGCGCGTTCGAGATACGCGTCGTGCCGTGGCAGTACGGCACGCCGCAATCCATGCAGCGCGAGGCCTGCTGGCGCAGCTCGTCTTCCGGCAACGGCAGGACGAACTCGTGCCAATGCTTGATGCGCTCCGCGACCGGTTGATAGTCGCGGTCTTCGCGTTCGAATTCGAGAAATCCTGTGACCTTACCCATTTTACTCCGCGGCCTGCATCGTGGCGGCCTTCTCCTTTGCCATCTCAGCGAGCGCGCGGCGATATTCGACCGGCATCACTTTCTTGAAGAGAGGACGATAGCGCTTCCAATCGGCGAGAATTTCCGCGGCGCGTTTGGAGCCCGTGTAACGCGCGTGGTCTGAGATCAGCTTGTAGAGCCGCAGGGCGTCGTTGTTGGACATGTCGGCCATCACGTCGACGCGGCCGTGGCTCTCGAGCTCTTGAGCATATTCGTGCTCGGCGATCTCTTCTTCCTCGGGCACCGGCTCGAGTTCGACCATCGCCAAGTTGCAGCGCGACTTGAACGTGTCGTCCTCGTCCAGCACGTAGGCGACGCCGCCCGACATGCCGGCCGCGAAGTTGCGCCCGGTGTAGCCGAGAACGACGACCACGCCGCCGGTCATGTATTCGCAGCCATGGTCGCCGGTGCCTTCAACCACGGCGATGGCGCCGGAGTTGCGCACGGCGAAGCGCTCGCCGGCGACGCCACGGAAGTAGCATTCGCCCGAGATCGCGCCGTACATCACGGTGTTGCCGACGATGATCGACTCTTCCGGCACGACGCTGGAGTCGCTCGCCGGCTTGATGACGATGCGGCCGCCCGACAGGCCCTTGCCGACATAGTCGTTGGCGTCGCCTTCGAGTTCGAAGGTGATGCCGCGCGCCAGCCAGGCGCCGAACGACTGTCCGGCGGTGCCGTTGAAGCGGACGTGGATCGTGCCGTCCGGCAGACCCTCGTGGCCGTAGCGCTTGGCGACCTCGCCCGAGAGCATGCCGCCGCAGGTGCGGTTGACGCTCTTGATCGCGGTCTGCAGACGCACCGGCGCGCCGCGGTCGAGCGCGGCCTGCGCCTCCGCGATGAGCTTGCGGTCGAGCACTTCCTCGAGCTTGTGGTCCTGACGCTCCGTGTGCGTGATCGCCGTGCCCGCGGCGGCGGTCGGCTTCACGAACAGCTTGGAGAAGTCGAGGCCCTTCGCCTTCCAGTGCTCCACCAGCTTGCGCTGATCGAGCATCTGCATCTGGCCGACCATCTCGGAGATCGTGCGGTAGCCGAGCTGCGCCATGATCTCGCGCACTTCCTCGGCGACGAAGAAGAAGTAGTTGATGACGTGCTCGGGCTGACCCTTGAAGCGGGCGCGCAGCACCGGGTCCTGCGTCGCGACGCCGACCGGACAGGTGTTGAGGTGGCACTTGCGCATCATGATGCAGCCCGCCGCGATCAGCGGCGCGGTGGCGAAGCCGAACTCATCGGCGCCGAGCAGGGCGCCGACGACGACGTCGCGGCCGGTGCGCAGGCCGCCGTCGACCTGCACGGCGATGCGGCTGCGCAGACGGTTGGCGACCAGCGTCTGGTGCGTTTCGGCGAGACCGATCTCCCACGGCGAACCCGCGTGCTTGATCGAGGTCAGCGGCGAAGCGCCGGTGCCGCCCTCGTAGCCGGAGATGGTCACGTGATCGGCGCGCGCCTTGGAGACGCCCGCGGCAACGGTGCCGACGCCGATCTCGGAGACGAGCTTCACCGACACGTCACCCGCCGGGTTGACGTTCTTGAGGTCGTAGATGAGCTGCGCCAGATCTTCGATCGAGTAGATGTCGTGGTGCGGCGGCGGCGAGATCAGGCCGACACCCGGGGTCGAGTGGCGGACCTTGGCGATCGTCTTATCGACCTTGTGGCCGGGGAGCTGACCGCCTTCGCCGGGCTTGGCGCCCTGCGCCATCTTGATCTGCATCATGTCCGAGTTGACGAGATACTCGGCCGTGACGCCGAAGCGTCCCGAGGCCACCTGCTTGATGGCCGAGCGCATGGAATCGCCGTTCGGCATCGGCTTGAAGCGGTCCGCCTCTTCGCCGCCTTCGCCTGTGTTCGACTTGCCGCCGATCCGGTTCATGGCGATGGCGAGCGTCGTGTGCGCCTCGCGCGAGATCGAGCCGAAGGACATGGCGCCGGTCGAGAAGCGGCGCACGATGTTGGCGGCGGGCTCGACCTCGTCGAGCGGCACCGGCTTGCGGCCGTCTTCTTCCGCGGTCTTGATGCGGAACAGGCCGCGGATGGTGAGCAGACGCTCGTTCTGGTCGTTCACGATCTGCGCGAAGGCGCGGTAGCTGTCGCGCGAATTGCCGCGAACGGCATGCTGCAGCCGCTGCACCGTCTCGGCGGTCCAGACATGCTCCTCGCCGCGCACGCGTACGGCGTAGTCGCCGCCGACGTCGAGCATGGTGCGGTAGATCGGCGCGTCCGAGAAGGCGTCGCGGTGACGGCGCACGGTCTCGTCGGCGATTTCGGCAAGGCCGACGCCTTCGATGCGCGTGTGGGTGCCGGTGAAGTACTTGTCGACGAAGTCCTGCTTGAGGCCGACCGCGTCGAAGATCTGAGCGCCGCAATAGGATTGGTACGTGGAGATGCCCATCTTGGACATCACCTTCAGCAGGCCCTTGCCGATCGCCTTGATGTACTTCTTGACGATTTCCTTGTCGTCCGCCGCCTTGCCCGGCAGCTCGCCCTTCATGGCGATCAGCGTTTCAAAGGCGAGGTAGGGGTTGATCGCTTCGGCGCCGTAGCCGGCAAGGCACGCGAAGTGGTGTACTTCGCGCGGCTCGCCCGTCTCGAGCACGAGACCGACCGAGGTGCGCAGGCCCTGACGGATGAGGTGGTGATGCACGGCCGCGCAGGCGAGCAGCACCGGGATCGGAATGCGCTCGGCCGAGGCCTTGCGGTCGGACAGGATGAGGATGTTGCAGCCGTTGCGAACTTCCTCTTCCGCCTTCTCGCACAGCGCGTCGATCGCCCAGCCCATGCCGTCCACGCCGTGCTCGGCCGGGTAGGTGATGTCGAAGGTGTGCGAGTTGAAGTGCGCGTCGCTCATCTGCGAGATGCCGCGAATCTTCTCCAGGTCCTCGTTGGTGAGGATCGGCTGGCGCACTTCCAGACGCTTGGTCTTGGACGTGCCTTCCAGATCGAAGATGTTCGGGCGCGGGCCGATGATCGAGACGAGGCTCATCACCAGCTCTTCGCGGATGGGGTCGATCGGCGGGTTCGTGACCTGCGCGAAGTTCTGCTTGAAATAGGTGAACAGCGACTTCGGCTTGTCCGACATCGCCGAGATCGGCGTGTCGTTGCCCATGGAGCCGACGGCTTCCTCGCCGGTCGCGCCCATCGGCGTCATCAGGATCTTGACGTCTTCCTGCGAGTAGCCGAACGCCTGCTGACGATCGAGCAGCGACAGGTTCGAGATGTGCTTGCCGTTGCCGGTGTCCGGCAGCTCTTCCAGCACGATCTGCGTGCGCTCCAGCCACTCCTTGTAGGGATGGCTGTCGGCGAGCGTCGCCTTGAGCTCTTCATCGGGAATGAGGCGCTGCTGGTCGAGGTCGACGAGCAGCATCTTGCCCGGCTGCAGGCGCCACTTCTTGACGATGTCCTTTTCCGCGATCGGCAGGACGCCCATCTCGGAGGCCATGATGATGCGGTCGTCGCGCGTCAGGAAATAACGCGCCGGACGCAGGCCGTTGCGGTCGAGCGTCGCGCCGATCTGGCGGCCGTTGGTGAAGGCCAGCGCGGCCGGGCCGTCCCACGGCTCCATCAGCGCGGCGTTGTATTCGTAGAAGGCGCGCCGCTTCTCATCCATCAGCGGATTGCCGGCCCAGGCTTCGGGCACCATCATCATCATGGCGTGGGCGAGCGAGTAGCCGCCCTGCACCAGGAATTCGAGCGCGTTGTCGAAGCAGGCGGTGTCCGACTGGCCTTCGTAGGAGATCGGCCAGAGCTTGTTGATGTCCTTGCCGAACAGCGGCGAGGCGACGGACGCCTGACGCGCCGCCATCCAGTTGACGTTGCCGCGCAGCGTGTTGATTTCGCCGTTGTGCGCCAGGTAGCGGTACGGGTGCGCCAGCGACCAGGTCGGGAAGGTGTTGGTCGAGAAGCGCTGGTGCACGAGCGCGATCGCGGATTCGAAATCCGGGTCGTGCAGGTCGGGATAGTAGCTGCCGAGCTGATCGGCGAGGAACATGCCCTTGTAGATCACCGTGCGGCACGAGATCGACACCGGGTAATAGCTCGACGTGCGGCGCTCGCGACGCTTGTAGATCGCGTTCGAGATCGCCTTGCGCAGGATGTAGAGCCGGCGCTCGAATTCGTCTTCGGTGAGCTTCTTTTTGCCGTGGCCGATGAACACCTGCATGTGCTTCGGCTCGGTCGGCTTGACCGATTCACCGAGCGAGGCGTTGTCGGTCGGCACGTCGCGCCAGCCGAGCAGGCTCAGGCCTTCCTCTTCGATCACTTCCGCATAGATGTCGCGGATGATCTGCCGCCAGCTCTTCTCGGTCGGCATGAACAGATAGCCGACGGCGTATTCGCCGGGCGCGGGCAGCGTGAAGCCGAGCTCCTGCGCCTTCTTGGCGAAGAACTTGTGCGGAATCTGCACGAGGATGCCGGCGCCGTCGCCCATGCGCGGGTCGGCGCCGACGGCGCCGCGGTGCTCGAGGTTGCACAGAATCTTCAGACCGTCCTCGACGATCTGGTGCGACTTGCGGCCCTTGATGTCGGCGATGAAGCCGACGCCGCAGGAATCCTTGTCGAGCGCGGGATCGTACAGGCCCTGCGCTTCCGGCACGCCGGGATCGGCGGTGGCGATGCGTTTGAGCGCGGCCGCGTTGGCGCGTTGCGCCCCTTCGCGTTCGATCGATCCTGCGCTCTTCTCGTGCTGACTCATTTCGACCTACCTCGCCGTCTCGCCCCGTTGGCCCCCGCGGCGTACCCACCTCGTGCGCAGCACCTCTCAGCGCCGCGCGACAAACCGCAACCGATCTCGAGAAGGGCAGCCTTGCCCGGCAAATGCCGCTTGGCTGCTCCCGTTGGATGCCGTCCGCCGCACCTTGCCTAGAGGGCGACCCAGAAGGCACCGCCATTAGGACAGCATTGCTGTCCTAATGGAGAATGCCAAATTTTGCACCGCCATACAAGGCCGGTCCACGTTAGAATGCGTGCAACCTAGTCTTTTGTTGCGGTCGCGCTCGGCGCCTACGCAAGAGAAAAACACGCCCCACGGGTCCCGCGCAACGGCATTGCGCGACAGAGGCCCAAAAATGCCCGCCAATTAACCGTTTAACCGTGGTCGCGGGAAATTCACGCGGCCTTTTTGGCATTGGATAAGGTGGCGGGAAAGAGGGGATGAGGAACTCTGTCATGAGCGATATCGCCGCCACGCCGCGCCCGCTCAGGTCCATGCCGGGCGATCAGGCCATGTCACGCCTCGCCGACCGGCTCGCCGCCATCGCGCCGCAGGAGCCGCTGAACCTGACCGGCCTGCAGGCGACCTCGATGCCGCGGCCGTCGCCCGCCGTCGCCGCCGCGATGACCGCCAGCAGCGCGATTGCCGCCCGCGCCGCCGAACGGGCGCGCCGCTCGCGCTCGGTCACGGGGCTGATGGTCGACGGCTTCGTTTCGGCCTGCGCCCTGATGCCTTACGCGCTGGTCGCCCTCGCGCTGCGGCTGGTGATGGCCCGCGTGTTCTTCCTGGACGGGCAGGCGCGCATCGACGGCCCTCAAATACCGTTGCAGGTGCAGGACTTAAGCCTTTCGGCGACGCTGCCGATGCAGCTCCGGCCGGAGACCTTCGGCGGGATGTTCACGCAGTACCCGCCGCTGCCGGTGCCGCCGGCCTTCGTGGCGGCCGCCGTGAGCTATGCCGAGTTCCTTTTCCCGCTTCTACTGGTGGTTGGGCTCGCCACGCGGTTCGCCGCACTGTCGCTGCTCGCCGTCACCGTGCTGCTGCAGATCTACGTCGCGCCGCAGGCGCTGTGGACGACCCACGTCTATTGGGCGGGGGCGCTGCTGGTCCTGCTGTCGCAGGGTCCGGGGCAATTGTCGCTCGACGCGCTCATCCGCCTCGTGTCGCGGCGCTGAGGGAAGCCGCCGTGGCCCGCCCGCTGACCATCGCAATTGCGGCCGTGGCCTTCGTCGCCATGCTCGCAGCCTTTCCGGCCTCGAGCGAGGAGGTCTCGCTCGCCCAGGTCGCGCGGCCCGACGCCTTCGGGCCTCGCTACGACTTCGGCCCGCGCATCATCCACGTGCCGCAACCGGGCGATGAAGAGGCGGCCTACGCGCCTGATGGGCGTGCTTTGCTGGACGACGATGCCGACGCCGTGGAAGCGGCTCCGCCCCCGCGCCGTCAGAGCGGGCCGCGGCCGCAGCCGCGCGCAGGCAGCGCCGTCCCGCCGGCGCCGCGCCGCAAGCCCTATGCGGCCCCGCAGCCGGGGCCGGCCGAGCGCCGCACGGTTCTCACCGCGCCGGTCCATGACGGTCCGACGCCGGTCCGTCCGATGCCGCGCTATGCGAAGGAAACCGGCGTAAAATTCGCGCCCGCGCCGCCGCCCGGCTACATGCCGCCGGCGCAGCTGCCGCCGGAACTGCCGCAGGAAACCGCGAGCGACGCGTCGCCGAGCGAGTAGGGCCGCCTTCGCCGCCGCCCGTCCTTGTCACGCCGGCACAAAAAAAGCGCCCCGGGGCATCCGGGGCGCTTCTCTTTGGAGGTTGTCGCTTCAGATTAAGCGGCGACCCTGGTGTCGATAACCTCGGGCTTGGCGTGGCCGTTCCCGATCGGGATCTGGCGCGGCTTCTTGGCCTCCGGGATCTCGCGGACGAGATCGACGTGCAGGAGGCCGTTCTCGAGCTGCGCGCTCTTCACGACCACATGGTCGGCGAGCTGGAATACGCGCTCGAAAGCGCGCGCCGCGATGCCCTGGTGCAGCACTTGTCCGCGCTGCTCTTCCTTGGCCTGCTTGGCGCCCTTGATGGTCAGGGTGTTTTCTTTGACCTCGATCGACAGGTCGTCCTGGGCAAAGCCCGCGACCGCGACCGTGATGCGGTAGTCGTTCTCACCCGTGCGCTCGATGTTGTAGGGCGGATAGCCCGGGGCGGACTCGAAGCCATCCAGCATCGAGAACAGCCGGTCGAAGCCGACGGTGGAACGGTAAAGGGGAGCAAGATCGAACGTACGCATAAGCATATCCTCCGTTTTGAGCGACATGCGGCAGTCCGCCAAATGGCCGGACCTAGCCGTGCGCAGCCGTGATTGGCCTGCGCATAAAAAATATGGGAAGGTCCCCGCGGTGCTGCAAGAGGGGGCGGACGGCCCTTTTATCTAACTGGAATATAGTGCGTTTCAGGCCGGCCGCGGCCCGACATTGAGCGCGCCCCGCACCCTGCTATAACGCCAAAGGCATTTCCCGCCCGGTCGATTCCGGCATTCATGAAGCTCGTTTCCATCCCCGCCAATCCGGTGCCCGATAATGTCGTGTCGGGCGTGATCAAGACGCCTGACAACGTCTCGCTGCGCTTTGCGCGCTGGGCGCCGCCGCCCGGGCGCCGCGGCACGGTGGTGCTGCTGCAAGGCCGCGCGGAATACATCGAGAAATATTTCGAGACGGTGCGCGACTTGCGCGCGCGCGGCTTCGCGGTGGCGACGTTCGACTGGCGCGGGCAGGGGCTGTCCGACCGCGCGCTCTCGGACCGGCGCAAGGGCTACGTGCGCAACTTCAAGGAATACGCGACCGACCTCAGCGCCATCATGGAGCAGGTCGTGTTGCCCGACTGCCCGCCGCCGTTCTACGCGCTCGGCCACTCGATGGGCGGCGCCAACGCCATCGCCGCCTGCCACGACGGTAGCAGGTGGTTTGAGCGCATCGTGTTGTCCGCGCCGATGATCGCTCTGCCGCCGTCGCCGTTGACGCGGGTCGCCCGGCCGCTCGCGCGCACGTTGCGGCTGTTCGGCTCGGGCTCGGCCTATGTGCCGACCGGGAACGACGCGCTTGCCGGCAAGCAGGAATTCATCGGCAATCCGCTCACGTCGGATCCGGTGCGCTATGCGCGGAACGCCGCTGTGCTGGACGAGGAGCCCTCGCTCGGTCTCGGCGCGCCGACGGTCGCCTGGGCCGATGCGGCGCTGCGGCTGATGAAGCGGTTCGCCGAACCGAGCTATGCCGGCCGTATCCGCCAGCCGATCCTGATGGTCGCCGCCGGCCGCGACGAGGTCGTCTCGACCCCGGCGATCGAGCAGTTCGGCATGAACCTGCTCGCCGGCCGGCATCTCATTCTCGCCGGCGCCAAGCACGAAATCCTGCAGGAGCAGGACCACTATCGCGGCCAGTTCTGGGCCGCCTTCGACGCCTTCGTGCCCGGTACGCCGCGCTATTAGGCGGCGCTTGCGCAGCGCCGCCTAGCTTATCGCGCGCGGCTTACTGCGCCGCCTGTTGCTGCTGCTGCGGAGGCAGCGGCTGCACCGGGGAGCCGGGTCCGATCTTCTGCAGATTGCCGCTGATCACGCTGTCGCCTTCGGCAACGCCCTTGTCGACGGAGATGAGCGCGCCGTCGGTCGGCCCAAGCGAGACGAGACGCATCTCCGCCTTGTTGTCCTTGCCGACGACATAGACGAACTTGCCGAGCTGGCTCGAGCCGAGGGCCACCTGCGGCACCACCAGCGCATCGGGCCTCTCGCTCACCGCCAGCCGCACGCGCACGTACTGGCCGGGCAGCAACGTGCCCTTCTCATTGGCGACCGTCGCGCGCGCGACGATCGTGCCGGTCGAACGGTCGATGCTGTTGTCGATGAAGGTCAGGGCGCCGCTGTAGCGCGGCTTGTCGTCGCCCGGCACGAACACTTCGGCCTGCACCGGCCCGCGGCTGCGCGCCTTCTCAATGATGGCGAGATCGGTCTCGCTCGGATTGAAGGTCACGTAGATCGGGTCGAACTGAACCAGCGTGTTGAGCGTCGAGCTGCCGGGGCTCACCAGCGTGCCGACGGAGGCCTGGTTGCGGCCGAGCCGCCCTGGGAACGGCGCGGTGATCTTGGTGTAGCTGAGGTTGATCTCCGCCGTCCGGATAGCGGCCTGGTTGATCGCAAGCGTCGCTTCCGCCTGACGCAGCACGGAGGTACGCTGCTCGTAGGTGTTCTTGTCGAGATAGCCGCTGCTGGCGAGGCTCGAGCCGCGGTCGACATTGCCGCGCGCGTATTCGAGCGCGGCGGTGTCGCGCTGCAACTGCGCCTTGGCCGAATCGAGCGCCGCCTGGAAGTCGCGCGGATCGATCGTGTAGAGAAGATCGCCTTCCTTCACGTCCGAGCCGTCGGGCACGTGCTGCTGCTGCACGTAGCCGGCGACCTTGGCCTGCAAGGCGATGTTGCGGATCGCCTCGGCGCGCGCCGAATACTCCAGATAGATCGGAATCGTCTTCTTCACGATCTTTGTGACGGGCACAGGCATCGCCATCGCCGCCGCATTGGGCGTCGCCGCGCCGGCGCTTTCGCTGAACAGCGGCCGGATGGCGACGATTGCCCCGACGATGACGACCGCACCGATGGCGACGCTGGCATAGAGTTTCAATTTGTTCATGACGTGAACTCCTGATTCCTATTCGGCCGGTTCTGCGTGGCCGTGAAGATGTTGTCCGCCCGCTGCCTGCGCTCTTTCGGCCCTGCGTTCGCGCATCCGTTCGATGACCACGTAGAAGACCGGCACGAAAGCGAGCGTGAGAATGGTGGCGGCGAGCATGCCGCCGAACACCGTTGTGCCGATCGATTGCCGGCTGGCCGCGCCGGCGCCGGTCGCGATCATCAGCGGCACGACGCCGAGGATGAAGGCGAAAGCCGTCATCAGGATCGGCCGCAGTCGCAGGCGCGCGGCTTCCATGGCGGCATCGACGATGTCGAGCCCTTCCTCGCGCCGGCGTTTGGCGAACTCGACGATCAGAATCGCGTTCTTGGCGGCGAGGCCGACAAGCATCACGAAGCCGATCTGCGAGTAGACGTCCGTCTGCATGCCGCGCATCCACAGCGCCAGCAGCGCGCCGAACAGAGCGAGCGGCACCGCCAGCAGCACCATGAACGGCATCGACCAGCTTTCATACTGCGCCGCCAGGATGAGGAAGACGAACACGACCGCCAGCGCGAACACGACGGTGGCGATCGAACCGGCCTTCAGCTCCTGGAAGGTGATGCCTGTCCACTCGTAACCGAAGTCCTTCGGCAGCGCGGTGGCCGCCGCGCGTTCCATCGCCGCGACCGCCTGGCCCGAGCTGTAGCCCGGGGCCGGGCCGCCGTTGATGAGCGCCGACGGGTAGTTGTTGTAGTGCGGCACGGTCTCCGGTCCGACGATCGGCTTGAGTTCGCCGAGCGTGTTCAGAGGCACCATGCCGCCGGTGTTGTTGCGCACGTAGAGGCGCGAGAGATCCTCCGACGAGGCGCGCGCTTCTTCATTGGCCTGCAAGGTGACGCGGAAGGTGCGGCCGAACAGGTTGAAGTCGTTCACGTAGAGCGAGCCGAGATAGATCTGCAGCGTGCTGAACACGTCGGGCAGATTGAGCCCCAGCAGCTTCGCCTTGTTGCGGTCGAGGTCGTACTGGTACTGCGGCGTCGACGTGCTGAACGAGGTGAAGAGCTGGTGCGCATTCAGCTCGGGCTGCTTGCGCGCCTCCGCGATCAGCGCCTGTGCCGCGTCGTTGAGCGCGACGCTGCCGCGGCCGGCGAGGTCCTCGAGCTGGAATTCGAAGCCGCCGGTGGCGCCAAGGCCGGGAATGGACGGCGGATCGAAGGCGAGCACCACGGCCTCAGGAATGCCCAGGAGCTTTGGCCGGACTTGAGCGACGAGGTTGGACGCGCTCTGCTCGGGCGGGCGTTCATCCCATGGCTTGAGGATCGCGAACTCCACCGCCGAGTTCGACTGCTGGGCGTTGGTCAGGAAGTTCAGACCGCTGATCGAGCCGACGATCTGGACCCCGGGCGTTGACTGCAGAATGTTGCGCACCTTGGCCGCCACGGCGTCGGTCCGCTCGAGCGCGGCACCGTCCGGCAACTGGATCACGACGAAGAAGTAGCCCTGGTCCTCCACCGGCAAGAAGGTCGATGGAATGCGCAGCGACACCAGATAGGTGGCGCCGAGCGTCGCGGCGAACAACGCCATCATGGCCCAACGGAAGCGCACCAGGGTGCGCACGCTGTTGGCGTAGACGTGCGACATCCAGTTGAAGCCGTTGTTGAACCAGCGGAAGGGCGCGAAGTTCGTCTCGCCGCGATGGCGCAGGAACACCGCGCTGAGCGCGGGCGACAAAGTCAGCGAATTGAAGGCCGAAATGCCGACTGAGATCGCGACCGTGAGCGCGAACTGGTTGTACATGCGCCCCGTGACGCCGGGAATGAAGGCGACCGGGATGAACACGGCCATCAGCACCGCGGTGGTCGCGATGATCGGGCCGGTCACTTCCTTCATGGCGACGATGGTCGCTTCGAGCGGCGCCAATCCGGCCTCGAGCTGGCGTTCGACGTTTTCCACCACGACGATGGCATCGTCGACCACGAGGCCGATCGCCAGCACCATGCCGAGCAGGCTGAGCATGTTGAGCGAGAAGCCGAGGAGATACATCACCGCCAAGGTCGCGATGAGCGACACGGGGATGGCGATGATGGGAATGACGGTGGTGCGCCAGCTCTGCAGGAAGATGAACACGACGAAGACGACGAGGACGAGCGCTTCGAGCAGCGTGACGACGACGTCGTGCATAGAAGCGGACACGAAGCGCGTCGTGTCGTAGTGGATCGCGTACGCGATTCCCTTCGGGAAGCGCTGCGACAGCTCTTCCATCTTGGCGTTCACGCGGGCTTGCAGATCGAGCGCGTTCGAGCCCGGCCGCTGGAAGAGGCCGACGACGACAGTCGGGTCTTCGCCGAAGAAGCCGGAGGACGAATACTGCAGCGCGCCGAGTTCGACGCGCGCGACGTCGCGCAGGCGGACGACCGAGCCCGCCTTGGCGTCGGAGCGCACGACAATATCGCCGAACTGCTCGGGCGTGCTCAGACGGCCGGTCGTGTTGACCTGCATTTCGAACGCCGTGCCCGCCGGGGCCGGTGACTGGCCGATCTTGCCGGCGGCGACCTGGATGTTCTGCTCCTGGATCGCCTGCTGGACGTCGACCGCGGTGATCCCAAGATTGGAAAGCTTGTCCGGGTCGAGCCAGATGCGCATCGAATAGCGCCGCTCGCCGAAGATCTGCACGTCACCGACGCCGTCGAGGCGCTTCAGCGGATCGACGACCTGAAGATAGGCGTAGTTGCTGAGCGTGACGGGATCGACAGAGCCGTCCGGCGACGTCAGGCTGACGATCAGGACGAAGTTCGGGTTCTGCTTTTTGATGGTGATGCCGGCCTGGTTCACGATCGGCGGCAGCGCCGAGGCGGCCTGTGAGACGCGGTTCTGCACGTCGACCGCGGCGATGCTCAGCGGATAGCCGACGTCGAAGGTCACGGTGATGTTGGAGGAGCCGTCATTCGACGACGAGGAGGACATGTAGGTCATGCCCTGCACGCCGTTGATCTGCTGCTCCAGCGGCGTCGTCACGGTGTCCGCCACGACCTGGGCGCTCGCGCCAGGGTAGACGGCGCTGACGACCACCTGCGGCGGCGTGATGTCCGGGAATTGGGAGACGGGCAGCAGGAAATAACAAATGGAACCCGCCAGGACCATGATGACGGCGATCGCCGACGAGAAAATGGGGCGGTGAGTGAAGAAGTTGACCATGGGGTCACGTCCTAGGGGCGCGCTTGAGCCCGCCCGCGGTAACTCGGGATGGCTATGAAAAATCAGGGTTTTTTGCTCTGACTCGGTCAACTCGCTCTTGACGGAGTCACATATGGGTGTTACCTGTCAGTAACATCGGTATGTTACAAGCCGGTAACATCCGGTCAAGTGGTGCACCGCAAAAAAATTTGTTGGGGAGGCAGAGGGACGAGGCAAATGGCCATATGCGATGCGGGTCCGGCGCGACCCCGTGAACGGATCATCAGGACTGCGCGGGATCTCTTCCGCCGCCATGGCGTTCGAGGCGTCGGTGTCGACGCATCGCAGAACAGGCCGGCACCAACAAAATGACGCTCTATCGTCACTTCGGCTCGAAGGACGAATTGATCATCGCCTGCCTGCGTGACTTCGCGAGCGACATCGAGGGGCTCTGGCAGAGCCTGGAAATGTCCCACCCCGGCGATCCGATGGCCCAGATCTATGCCTGGATCCGCATGGCCGCCGAATGCACCATCGGCGATCTGCGCGGCTGCGACATGGCCAATGTCGCTGTCGAACTCGCGGAAGACGACCATCCCGCCCGCCATGTCATCGAAGAATTCAAGACGGCGCAACGTAACCGCTTGGCGGACTTGTGCCGTTCGGCCGGCATCGAAAAGGCCGATCAGCTTGCCGATACGTTGTGCCTGCTGATCGAGGGCGCGCGCGTCAGTATCCAGAGCGTCGGCCCCGAAGGGCCCGGCGGGCGCTACGTCTCGATCGCCAATGCTGTGGTTGCGGCGTTCGCCCACGAAGCCAGGTCGCACCGCGACCAGCGCGAGACGGTTGCCGCCAACCAAGCCCATGAAAGTGCGCGCAGCGCGCAACGCGTGCGCGAGCCGGAAGACGCGCCGGCCTGACGTCACGCGCGTCGAAGTCCGACGCGCGTTCGAGTGTCCAATTCCAGAACGTTGAAACTTACGTCAGCTCGACGAGCCCGCCTGCGCATAGGCGGTGGCCGGCGTCAGTTGCGGCACGACGATCAATTGTTCGACTTCGCCGTTGTGATAGGCCGCCAGGAACTTGTCGTATTCCTTGAACGACACGCAGCCATTCGACTGACCGTTCGGCCCGAGCATGTAGCTGTGCGCCAGCATGCCGTCGCGGCCGTACATCTTGGCGTCGCCGACCGGTGTCAGCCGCAACGCCTTCACGCCATGGAAGAGACGTTCGCGCAGCGTGATCTTGTAGGTCGCCGGCGGCGTGACGCCGTGGTTCTTGCGATGGAATGAGGACGGGTCGTCGAGCCATTCGCCGAGGCCGGAATGCGCCTCGAGCGTCTCGCCGTTCGGCATGTACACGGCCCGCGCGCTGATGTCGTAGATCGCGGTACGCGGATTGGCCGCCAGCACCGGTGCGGCGTGCGGATTTTCCTGCGGCGTGAAGAAGCGCTTGAACACGCCGAACAGGCCGGCCGAGGAGCGTCCCGTCTCGGTCGCCGCATCCGGCGCGCTGGCGACGGCCGCGGGCGGCGCGTTGCGCGGCGACACCGGCACGGTCGCGACATTCAGCGGATGGGCGCGCGGCAGCGGCACGTCGTCGGCTTCCGCCGTGACGACGGACGGCTGGTTGGCGTCGGCGACGACCGGCGCCGGCATCGGCAGCGCGGCCGTGCGGTGGTTCGGCGCGGCCGAGGGCGTCATGGTCAGGATCGCGAGGCCGCCCGCCGGGCTCCAGGCGGATTCTGTCGAAAGATGCAGCGTCGGATCGGCGAGCAGGCCGGCAAGCCGGTCGACCTGATCGTGGGTCTTGGCGACGGTCGTCTCGGCGACGGGTTGGGTCTCGGCCTGCTGCTCGGCAGCCGGCGACGGCACGCTGCGCGCCGCGGCGGCGTTGCGCGTCGGACCGGCATCGATCCAGGTCAAGGCGCCAGCGATCGCGGCGGCCGAAACCGTCGCGATGGCGGCAGTGCGTACGTTGGCGCGTGTCGTCATATGCGAGGCGCGCACGATCCACGCCCCCGACAGAATGCGATCACGCAAACCCGGAAATACGAACGTATCGGACATTACGAACGGCAGACTTCCCCGTTGACCGCACCGATCCCCTGATTCCAGCCCACGCGGCGCAAGAGTCAAGAAGTCTGGCAACCGTGGAAGAATTATGGTGGGGATGGTTTATGGCGTGCAAAAAGAAGAAAGTTCCGCCGCGGCAGAGGTTTAGCGCGATAACGGGCCGTATCAGGCCCGCTGCAGCAGCTCCAGCGCGGCTTCGTGCACGCGCTTGTCGCCGGCGGCGACGATGCGCCCGCCGCCCTGCGCCGGGCCGTTTTCCCAGGTGGTGATGATGCCGCCCGCGCCGGTGATGATGGGGATCAGGGGCACGATGTCGTGCGGTTTGATCTCGGTCTCGATCACCAGGTCGATGTGGCCCGCCGCCAGCATGCAATAGGCGTAGCAATCGCCGCCGTAGCGCGAGAGCTTCACGGCGTTTTCGACGCGCTGGAAGATCGCGCGGTCGTCAGGCTCCATCAGCAGCGGCGAGGTGGTGAAGAGCACAGCCTCGCCGAGCGAGGCGCAGGGGCGCACGTGCAGCGCGCGGTCGCCCGCTGGCCCGCGATAGCGGGCCGCGCCGCCGTCGCCGGTGAAGCGCTCGCGCACGAAGGGCTGGTGCATCATGCCGAACACCGGCTCGCCGAAGCGCATGAGGCCGATCAGCGTGCCCCAGGCGACCATGCCGGAGATGAACGACTTGGTGCCGTCGATGGGGTCGAGCACCCAGACATATTCGGCCTCGGCGTGTTCGCTGCCGTATTCCTCGCCGAGGATGCCGTGCGCCGGGAAATTCTTGCGGATGAGGGCGCGCATGGCGTCCTCCGCGGCCCGGTCGGCCGCCGTCACCGGGTCGAACCCGCCCGTCTTCTTGTTGTCGACGGTGAGCGAGGTGCGGAAGAAGGGAAGGATGGTGTCGCCCGAGGCGCTGGCGAGCCGGTCTACGAAGCCTGTGAAATCGACTGCTGTCATTCCCCGCCCGCCTTATTGGAGCCCCGACGTAACCAAGAGTCTGGGGGGGCGCAACCATAGCTTTTTGCAGAGCAGTTTTCGGCCGGGCGGCGCAAGATGTGCTCTATTGAGGGTAAATCTGCGCAACAAAATGACTTTTGTGGCCGTTAGGCCACGAAACAACTGAGAACGACGATTTTAATGTACGAAATGTAGCTTTCACCTATGCGAGTTTTGCATGGGAAATTACGTCTTCGGCCTTGATTTTTGTGCGTCGCGGTGTAACTTATTGCAATGCGGTAGCGATACCGCTGCCCTCCTTGGGCGTTTCCTCCCTAGACTTGGGCCGCTTGCAACCGCGAGCGGCCCTTTTTTTTGTGGGTACGGGATCGCTATTCGGCGGCCGCCCGGTAGGGGCGCAATTCCTCATAAGGGATTTCGGCCAGCCGCAGCGCCAGCGTCTCCATGTCGGCGGCGAGCTGGGAGAAGCCGTGCGTGCGCTCATAGCGGCGCTCGTCCATGTACAGCGCGCGATTGAGTTCGAGTTGGATGGTGTGCAGGCCGGCGGCCGGGTTGCCGTAATGCTCGGTGATGAAGCCGCCCGCATAGGGCTTGTTGCGGCTCACCGAATAGCCGAGGCCGCGCAAGGTCTCCTCGACGGTTTCCGAGACAATGCCGACGCAGCTCGTGCCGTAGCGATCGCCCAGCACGAATTCCGGGCGCGGGCGCTCGTCGCGGTTGCCCGCGGTCGAGGGCATCGAGTGGCAATCGACCAGCACCGCGGCGCCGAAATCGCGATGCAGGCGCATGAAAAGCCGCCGCAGCGTGCGGTGATAAGGCTTGTACAGCGCCTCGATGCGGGACAGCGCGTCGTCCACCGGAATGCGCCGGTCGTAGATTTCCTGGGCGTCGCCGACGACGCGCGCCACGGTCCCGAGCCCGCCCGCCACCCGCATCGAGCGGGTGTTGGCGAAGGAGGGCAGGCGGCCGTCGAACATGCGCGGATCGAGCTCGTAAGGCTCGCGGTTCACGTCGACGAAGCAGCGCGGGAAGTGCGCCCGCATCAGCGGAAAGCCGTGCCCGACGACGCCGGCGACCAGTTCGTCGACGAAACTGTCCTCGGAGCGGCGCAGCGTGCCGATATCCAGCCGCGATACCGCCAGAAAATCCCGTGGATAGGTGGAGCCGCTGTGGGGCGAGTTGAAGAGAATCGGCGCCCGGCAAAGCGGGGGCTCGATGACCTCGAACGGCGGATCAAGCTCGTCGCGGAATTCGCTCATAGCGGGGGCACGGCCATCGGGACGCGGATTACTTTTGTAAGGCGATCGGGCACTAAGTCTTATACCCTCTATTGTCTACGTGCCGGAGTACAATGCCAAGTCAGCCGATCGGTTCACCCGATATTTACCCGGCGTAACGCTTATGGAACGGGTACGACCGGCTGGCGGGACGGCCGGGCCTGGGGACAAGAATCAGGGCTGGGGCGAAAGAACTAATGTCCAAAATCCTGCTGGCTGAAGACGATACCGACATGCGCCGCTTCCTGGTCAAAGCGCTGCAGAATGCCGGATTCGAAGTGACGTCCTACGACAACGGCCTGTCCGCCTACCAGCGGCTGCGCGAGGAACCGTTCGAGCTCCTGCTCACGGATATCGTCATGCCGGAAATGGACGGAATCGAGCTCGCCCGCCGGGCCTCGGAACTCGATCCGGACATCAAGATCATGTTCATCACCGGCTTTGCCGCCGTGGCGCTGAACGCCGATTCGAACGCGCCGAAGCAGGCCAAGGTGCTGTCCAAGCCGGTGCACCTGCGCGAACTGGTCAGCGAAGTGCAGAAAATGCTGGCCGCCTGACGGCCGAAAGTCCTTTTACGGACGGCGCTTGCCATGGCGACGGCAAGCCGATAAATGGTCCCCATTCGGGCGCGTAGCTCAGCGGAAGAGCACTACCTTGACATGGTAGGGGTCACAGGTTCGATCCCTGTCGCGCCCACCATCTTTCCAAGCACTTGGCGGAATGTCGCCGCTTGCTGGTGATGGTGACCCGCACGCCACGTGCGGGCAAAGTGACTGCCTCGGCAGCCCACCCTCTTTGCTTCCCCGCGCGCCGCCGCAATCGGATCGATCTGTTGGACGGGCTCGCGCGCGCTGCCGCTGCTCGCCTTTCCAAAACGTTGCGAACGCCATCTGAGACCGTGCTGGCGGTCGCGGGAAGCGGCCGGTCTAGCGGGCGACGAGCGTGCGCACCGCGAGCGCCGCAGCCGAGGCGCGGTTCTCGACGCCGAGCTTGGCGTAGACCTGTTCGAGGTGCTTGTTCACGGTGCGCGGGCTGAGATCGAGGATCTCGGCGATGTCGCGGTTCGACTTGCCGCGGGCGATCCAGAACAGCACTTCGGCCTCGCGCTGCGTCAGCGCGAGCTTGCGCCTGAGCGTGTCGGCGTCGCTGGCGACATCTCCCTCCGAGAGCCGCAACAAGAACTCGTCGGGTCCGATCGAGCCGATGAAGGACACTTCCGCCT
>Ga0180221_1000740_pt1 | contig 25582 bp, 26 predicted proteins | sample eDN5th37CKraftMG_FD_151339 | JGI IMG/M metagenome (GOLD analysis project Ga0180221, IMG submission 151339) | Enriched Miracle-Growth compost microbial communities from Emeryville, California, USA - eDNA 5th pass 37_C Kraft MG (version 2) (version 2) ...
CCATATGACCGACACGGCGGACATCATGACCGGCGGCTGCCAGTGCGGGCGCGTGCGCTATGCGGCGCGGATCGCGGATGACGAAGCCTATCTCTGCCATTGCGGCATGTGCCGGCGCGCGACCGGCGGCGTCTCGGTCGCGTTCAGGAATGTGAGGCAGGCGGATGTCGAGTGGACCGCCGCGCCACCCGAATATTACCGCTCCTCGCCCATCGCGGAGCGGCCCTTCTGCGCGACCTGCGGCACGCCGCTCGGGTTCCGGTTCCTCGACGGCGAGAATATGGACCTGACGGTGGGATCGTTCGACGATCCCTCGCGCTTCCGCCCCACCTCCAACTTCGCTATCGAAAGCGCGCTGCCGGCATGGCAGGACACCTCGCACCTTCCCGGCAAGCGGCTCGACGAAAACGGGCCCCTCGTCGATCGCTGGATGAAAGCCGTTGGCAAGCTCCCCGACTGACCTTCCCGTCCATCATCTCACCGCCCGCGACGGCATCCGCCTCGCCTGGCGCGAATTGGGGCCGGAGGCGGGCGGGGGGCGGCCGCTGGTGCTGATCCACGGTTATTTCTCGAACGCCGTCACCAACTGGGTGCGCTACGGCCATGCGGCGCTGCTGGCCGATGCCGGCTTCCGCGTCATCATGCCCGACCTGCGCGCGCACGGCGACAGCGACAAGCCGCACGAAGGCCGTTTCTATCCGCCCGACATACTGGCCGACGACGGCTTCGCGTTGGTCGCCCATCTCGGGCTGACCGATTATGACCTCGGCGGCTATTCGCTGGGCGGGCGGACGGTGATGCGGATGCTGACGAAGGGGGCCGCCCCCCGGCGCGCGGTGCTGGCGGGCATGGGGCTGGAGGGCATGGTCCACACCGCCGGACGCGGCGTCTATTTCCGCCATGTGCTGACCCACCTCGGCAGCTTCGCGCGCGGCACGTCCGAATGGATGACCGAGGCATTCCTGAAGACCACCGGTGGCGATCCGGTGGCGCTGCTCCATGTCCTCGACACCTTCGTCGACACGCCGCTCGCGGCGATCGAGGCGGTCGCGACGCCCGCCCTGGTCGCTACCGGCGCCGAGGATGACGACAACGGATCGGGCCGCGCGCTGGCCGAGTCGCTGCCGCACGGGCGCTTTGCCGAAATTCCCGGCAATCATATGAGCGCGGTGACGAAGCCGGAGCTTGGCCGCGCCATCGCCGATTTCCTGACGGCGAGTTGACCGCGACGGGGGTTCGGGCTTCTCTGGCGTACATCACGTTCGCAATTCGAGGGGGCTCGAAGCCATGAATGTTCTGATCCGCGCCACCGTATCCGCCTTCGCGCTCGCCAGCCTGCTGGCGGTCTGCGCGCCCGCTTCCGCCCGGGACAGGACGGCGCCCGCCACCAAGACCGCCGCGCCGACCGCCGCCGATGCCGACACCTTCGTCGCCGCGGCCAACCGGGAACTGGCGGATTTCGAGCCGGTCGCCGCGCGGGCCGAGTGGATCAACAACACCTATATCACCGACGATACCGATGCGATCGCCGCGCGCTTCGACGCCGAATCGACGCAGATGCATGTCCGCCTCGCCCAGGAGGCCGCGAAATACCGGACGGTGGCGGGCCTTTCGCCCGATACCGCGCGCATGCTCGACCGGCTGCGCGAGTCGATCGCGCTGCCCGCGCCCGCCACCCCCGGCGCGGCGGCCGAGCTTTCCGGGATCGCGACGCGGTTGCGTTCCGCCTATGGCAAGGGGCGCGGCACGCTGGCCGGCAAGGAGATCGGCGGATCGGACATCGAGGCGGCGATGGGCACGAACCGCGACCCCACCGAGCTGAAGGAGATGTGGACGAGCTGGCACGACAATGTCGGCGCGCCGATGAAGGCGGATTATGCCCGCATGGTCGAGATCGCGAACAAGGGCGCGGTCGGCCTGGGCTACAAGGATGTCGGCGACATGTGGCGTTCGGGCTACGACATGTCCCCGCAGGATTTCGCCGCGCTGATGGATCGCCTGTGGAAGCAGGTGGAGCCGCTTTACGTGCAGCTCCATTGCTACACCCGCGCCCGGCTCAACGAGAAATATGGCGCCGCCGTCCAGCCCGCGACCGGGCCGATCCGCGCCGACCTGCTCGGCAACATGTGGGCGCAGGAATGGGGCAATATCTACGATATCGTCGCGCCGAAGGGAGCGGGCGACATCGGCTACGACCTCACCGCCCTGCTCAAGGCGCATGATTATGACGCGGTGAGGATGGTGAAGACCGGCGAGGGCTTCTACACCTCGCTCGGCTTCGATCCGCTGCCCGGGAGCTTCTGGACGCGCTCGCAGATCGTGAAGCCGCGTGATCGCGAGGTGGTCTGCCACGCCTCGGCCTGGGACGTCGACGGCGTGGACGACCTGCGCATCAAGATGTGCACCAGGGTGAACGCCGACGATTTCGTGACGGTGCATCACGAGCTTGGCCATAATTTCTACCAGCGGGCCTATAACCGCCAGCCCTGGCTCTATCGCGACGGCGCGAACGACGGCTTCCACGAGGCGATCGGGGACTTCATCGCCCTGTCGGTGACGCCCGATTATCTGGTGAGGATCGGGCTGCTCGCGCCGGACAAGGTGCCCGCGCAGGACAAGGATATCGGCCTGCTGCTGCGCCAGGCGATGGACAAGGTGGCCTTCCTGCCCTTCGGCCTGCTGATCGACAAATGGCGCTGGGGCGTGTTCGACGGGACGTTCAGGCCGGCGGACTATGAGGATGCATGGAACGCGCTGAGGCTGCAATATCAGGGCGTGGTGCCGCCCGGCGAGCGGCCCGACGGGGCGTTCGATCCGGGCGCCAAGTTCCACATCCCCGGCAACACGCCCTATGCGCGCTATTTCCTGGCGCGCATCCTCCAGTTCCAGTTCTACAAGGCGGCGTGCGATCAGGCGGGCTGGACGGGGCCGCTCCACCGTTGCTCCTTCCAGGGCAACAGGCAGGTCGGCGAGAAGCTGGACGCGATGCTGGCGATGGGCGCGTCGAAGCCCTGGCCCGACGCGCTGGAGGTCTTCACGGGCACGCGCGAAATGGATGGGTCAGCTATGCTTGCGTATTTCCAGCCGCTGATGGACTGGCTCCAGAAACAGAATGAAGGCAGACGCTGCGGCTGGTAGTGGTTGATACTCGAAGCGTCCTGCTCTATTGGGACTTCGGGCTTCCACATCTCATGTCGGATAAAGCGCTGGCCGGATGAATATTGCGGTCGTCACCCTGTCGGTGCTTTTCTTCACCAGCGTGATGCTCAGCATCACTATGCTGCTGGCGTGGAGGGAGTGCGGGCGCCCCCGCCACGCGCGCACCTGGGCGATCGCCTTCGCGGTCGCCGCCGCGCAATGGCTGGTCAACGGGCTCTGGCTGCTGCTGGCGCCGGGCAGCCTGATCTTCGCCATGCTGAACACGCTGCTGATATTGATGACCTGCGCGCTCTCGGCGGCCGGCTGCCGCCAGCGCGCGGGCTTTCCCGACCGGACGGGCCTGTTCGTCGGGGGAATCGCGGCGGTGCTGGTGCTGGTGCTGGTCACGACCACGCTGTTCCCCCATTTCGGCCTCAGGGTCGGGATACCCAATTTCTTCGCGCTGCTGATGTTCACGATCGGTGGCGTGGCGGTGATCCCGCGCGGGCGCTCGCCCTATCCGACCGAGATCGCGCTGGTGGTCGTGTTCCTGCTGTTCGCGCTGCTCGAACTGGTGATCGGGAGCGTGGCCATCGGCCTCGGCCCGCACGGCCAGGGCCCCGGTCTCCAGCTCTATCGCGCGCTGATCATGATCGGGTTGCCCAGCGGCTATCTCGCCGCGGGCATGGCGGCGGTGCTGCTGCTGGTGTCGGACCTCGCCCAGCAGCTCCGCCGGCTGGCGGCGAGCGATCCGCTGACCGGCATATTGAACCGTCGCGGCTTCGAGGAGGCGGCGGCGCGCGTGCTCGCCAATGCGCGCCGGCATCGCCAGCCGCTGTCGCTCGCCATCGCCGATCTCGACTATTTCAAGGAGGTCAACGACCGTTTCGGCCACGCCGTCGGCGACAGCGCGCTCCAGCGCTTCACCGAGCTGATCGCCGTCGAGATACGGCGTGGCGACCTGTTCGCGCGGCTGGGCGGGGAGGAATTCGCCCTGGTGCTGACGGCGACGCCCGCGGCGGCGGCGGTGGAGGTGCTGGACCGGCTGCGCGCGCGCATCGCGACGCTGACGGTGGAAGGGCCGCCCGGCGGCGCGCCGCCCTTCACCATGACCGCGAGCTTCGGCGTCACCGAAATGCGCGAAAGCGACGTCGCGCTCGCCTCGCTGGTCGACCGGGCGGACGGCGCCCTCTATCGCGCCAAGCTGGAGGGGCGCAACCGCGTGGTGGTGTCGCCGTCGCCCCTCCGCGCGATCCCCGCTATCGAAACGGCGGCTCGTTGAAGGCGCGCAGCTTGCGCGAGTGCAGCCGCTCGCCGGTCGCGCGCAATTCGTCGATCGCGGCGATGCCGATGCGCAGATGCTCGCTGATCGCGCGCTCGTAGAACAGATTGGCCTGGCCGGGCAGCTTGATCTCGCCGTGGATCGGCTTGTCGGACACGCATAGCAGCGTGCCATACGGGACGCGGAAGCGATAGCCCTGCGCGGCGAGCGTCGCCGATTCCATGTCGATCGCGACCGCCCGGCTCTGGTTGAAGCGGAGCGCGGAGAGCGTGTAGCGCAGCTCCCAGTTGCGGTCGTCGCTCGTCACCACGGTGCCGGTGCGCAGGCGGCGCTTCAACTGCCCGGCATTCTCGCCCGAGACGATTTCCGCCGCCCGCGACAGCGCCACCTGCACCTCCGCGATCGGCGGGATCGGGATTTCGGGGGGCAGCACGTCGTCCAGCACATGATCGTCGCGCAGATAGGCGTGGGCGAGCACATAGTCGCCGATCCGCTGGCTGGGACGCAGCCCGCCGCAATGGCCGATCATCAGCCACGCGTGGGGGCGCATCACCGCCAGATGATCGGTGATCGTCTTGGCGTTGGACGGGCCGACGCCGATATTGACCAGCGTGATGCCCGACCGGTCCGGCCCGACGAGGTGCCAGGCGGGCATCTGGTGGCGCCGCCACGCTCCGTCGGCGGCGGCCGCCTCCGGGTCCGCGCCGGCCTTCAGCTCCAGCCCGCCCGCGCAGCTCAGCATCCGCCAGGGGCCGTCATCGGAAAGCTGCCCCGCCGCCCAGCGCACGAATTCGTCCACATAGCGGTGGTAATTGGTGAAGAGGATATAGTTCTGCACATGCGCGGGCGGCGTGCCGGTATAATGGCGCAGCCGCGCGAGGCTGAAATCGACGCGCTGCGCGTCGAACAAGGCGAGCGGGCGGGGCTGGCCCTCGGCGCCCTTCCACAGCCCGTCCGCCACCTCGTCGCCGATATGGGCAAGCTCGTTGGACGGGAAGATCCGCGCCAGCTCCGCCGTCGCCGCGTCCGCCAGATCGACGTCATGGCCCCCATCGAGCACATAGGGATAGGGGATTTCCTGCGCGCCGCGGGCGATCTCGACCTGCGCGCCGAAATCGCCGACGAGCAGATCGATCTGCTCGGCGATATAGTCGCGGAACAAGGCGGGATGGGTGATCGACACCGCATAGTCGCCCGCCGCCGTCAGCCGGCCATAAGCGCGCACGGGATGCGCGCGCGCCACGGTGCCCGGATAATGGAGCCGGATTTCGGGATAGGCAAAGGCCCCCGCCGCGCGCGCGGCCGGATCGGGGCGCTCGCCATGCTCGATATAGCGCGCGATCGCGCGGCGCAGATTGGCGACCGAGGCGGTGTAGATCGCGTCGAGCCGCTCGACGATCGCGAGGCCCTGCCTGCTGCTGGTCATGATCCGCATGTCATGGCGGGCTGCGCTCCTGCGTGTGACGGGCCGGAGGGCGGCGCCCCCCGGCCCATGTCCTCAGAGCTGGCCGAGCATATGTTCGGCGGAGCTGACCTTGAATTCGCCCGGCGCCTCGATGTTCAGCGTCTCGACCACGCCGTCGTTGACCACCATCGAATAACGCTGGCCGCGCGTGCCCATGCCGAATTTCGATCCGTCCATGGTGAGGCCGACGGCCTTCGCGAAATCGCCGTTGCCGTCGGCGAGCAGCGTCACCTTGCCTTCGGTGCCGGCGGATTTGCCCCACGCGGCCATCACGAACACGTCGTTGACGGCGGTGCCGACGACCTCGTCGATGCCCTTTGCCTTCAGCTCCGCCGCCTTCTCGACGAAGCCGGGCAGGTGCTTGGCCGAGCAGGTAGGCGTGAATGCGCCGGGAACCGAGAACAGCGCCACCCGGCGGCCCTTGAAGAAGCTGTCGCTATCCACGGGCTCGGGGCCGGTTTCGGTCATCTTCGTGAAGGTCGTCCGGGGGAGCCTGTCGCCTGCCTTGATCGTCATGCCGAATCCTTTCGGTTGGATATGCGCCTGTTCGCGCGCCGATGCGCGGTCGCCTGCCCCATTTAGGGAAAGGCGATGGCAGTTTGAAGCGGTTCACGCATCGCTTTCCCGCTGCCCCCGGCGCCGGCGCAGGATCGGGCCGGCGATTCGGGGCAGCACGCGCATCAGCGGCATCGCCATCCGCCAGCGCAGCGAGCGTCCGCGCGACCCGGCGCGGCGCAGCAGATCGAGCCCCTCGCGCGTGCGGCCCTCGATGATCAGCGTCTCGCCCTCGGCGCGCAGCGCCTCGTCGAGGCAGGCGCGGCGCATATTTTCCGCGATCTCCGCCTCCGGCCGCCCGGCGAGGCGCCCGGCCGCGGCGCGATAGACCGATGCGTTGGCGTGGAGCAGCGCCCGCGGATCGCCCGACAGCGATCCCGGGCGACGGCGATAGCGCACCAGCGGCCGCGCGACATGGCCGCCGCGCCAGCCGCCTTCGAGCAGGCGCAGCCACAGGTCGAAATCCTCCGCCATGCGCAGCAGCGGATCATAGCCGCCGACCGCGTCGAACGCCGCGCGGCGGACGACGCTCGCAGTGAAGATGTTGAACTCGCGCGACAGCACGCGCGCCAGCGTCAGCGGCGGCACCTGCGGCACATAGGCCGAAAAGAGCCGCCCCGCGCGCGCCCGGTCGCCGAAATAGCTGGCGTCGCATGTCACGAAGCCGAGCGTCGGGTCCGCGTCGATCGCGGCGAGCATCGTCGTGAGATAGTCGCTCTCATAGGCGTCGTCGCCGTCGAGCAGCGCGATCAGCGGCGCGCGGGCGTGGCGGACCGCGCGGTTGCGCGCCACCGCGACGCCGCGATTGTCGGTGCCGAGCAGCCGGATGCGCGGATCCCGGCCGAAGGGGAGGATGGCGGCGGCGACGTCGTCGGGCGCGCCGTCGTCGACGACGATCGCCTCCCACTCCGCGCAATCCTGCGCGAGGAGCGAGGCCAGCGCCTCGCCAAGCAGGTGCGCGACGCCATGGGCGGGAACGATGACGGACACGCGGGGGACGGACATCCGGGGAACGGAAAGCCGGGTGCCGGAGGCTCCGGGCGCGGCCCGGCCTGATTTCGGCGTGTCAGTCATGGCGGGCGGGTGGACCTCGCATCTGCGCCTTCTATAGAAGGGCGTCATGGAAGCGCCAGCCTATCTCAGCGGCCAATTGTTGCTCGCGATGCCGGGCATCGGCGATCCGCGCTTCAACAGGGCGGTGATCGCGATGTGCGTGCATGACGCCAAGGGCGCGCTGGGCATCGGCATCGGCAGGCTGATGCCGCGACTCACCTTCCACGGCCTGCTCGACCAGCTCGACATCGCGCCCGGCGAGGCGCCCGACGTGCCGATCCATTTCGGTGGCCCGGTGGAGCAGCAGCGCGGCTTCATCCTGCACAGCCCCGATTGGGGCGGAGAGGACACGCTGCATGTCGGCAAGCGCTGGGCGCTGACCAGCACGCTCGACGTGCTGCGCGCGATCACCGAGGGGCGCGGCCCCGGCCGCTGGCTTTGCGCGCTGGGCTATGCCGGCTGGGATGAAGGCCAGCTCGACGCGGAGATGACCCGCCACGGCTGGTTCGCGACCCCGGGGGACGAGAGCCTGATCTTCGACAGCCCGGTCGAGACGCGCTGGCCGGCGGCGTTCGCGCGGGCCGGGATCGACGTGCGCCTGCTCGCGACGGGCGCGGGGCACGCCTGAGCGGCGGACGGAAACCGCCTAAAGCGTGTAGCCCCCATCGGCGAGCAGGGTCGTGCCCGTGATCGTCGCCGCCGCGTCGGACAGCAGGAAGGCGATCTGCCCGGCAATCTCGTCCGCGCTCGCATAGCGGCCGAGCGGGGTCGCCATCCGGCCCATTTCCGCGAAGGCGGCGGCCTCGCTTCCTGTCTGGGCCACGAGATCGGCGAAGAAGGGCACGTCACGCCAAACCGGCGTCTCCACCCCGCCGGGCGCGATCGCGTTCACCCTGATGCCGTCAGGCGCGCCTTCCTTCGCGGCGATCCGGGCGAGGTGGATCAACGCGGCCTTGGAGGCGCCATAGGCCGCGACGCCGGGTTCCGCCTTCACGCCGGAGGCCGAGGCGGTGAGCGTGATCGCGCCGCCCCGCCCCCGCATCGCGCGCATCGCCGCGCGCAGCGTGAGGAAGGCGCCGTCCAGGTTCACGGACAGGATGCGGCGCCACTCGGCAAAGGCGAGATCGGCAATCGGCGCGGCCCCCGCGATGCCCGCATTGACGACGGCGAGGTCGAGCCCGGCGAGTTCGGGGGCAAGTGCGTCCCACAGCCCCTCGTCCGCGACATCGCCGGCATGGACGGCGACATCGGCATTCGTGATCGCGTCACGCGCCTGGTTCAGCCCGGCGGCATCGAGATCGACCAGGATCAGGCGCGCCACGCCGCGCGCAGCGAGTCCGCGCGCCGTCGCGAGCCCGATTCCTGACGCGGCGCCGGTGACAAGCGCGGTCTGGCCGGAGAAGCGGGCGGTCATGGCGCGGGGATCGGACGGCTGGGTCGCGCGGCCCGGATCAGGCGGCGATGTCGTAGGGCTGGATCTCGCCCGACAGATAGAGGTTGCGCGCCTTGGCGCGGCTGAGCTTGCCCGAGCTGGTGCGCGGCAGGGTGCGCGGGGGCACCAGCTCGACCACGCAGTTGATCCCGGTGATCGAGCGGACCCGCTCGCGGATCAGGTCGCGCAGGCGCGAGCGTTCCTCATTGTCCGACGTGCGGCACTGGACGAGCACGGCGGGCGTCTCCTCCCCGCCCGGCGTCGTGATCGCGAAGGCGGCGATGTCACCCGCCTTGAAGCCCGGCAACTGCTCCACCGCCCATTCGATATCCTGCGGCCAGTGGTTCTTGCCGTTGATGATGATCATGTCCTTGGCGCGGCCGACGATGTAGATGTAGCCGCCGCTGAGATAGCCCATGTCGCCGGTGTCGAGCCAGCCGTCGACCATGCAGGCGGCGGTCGCCTCGGGATCGCGGAAATAGCCGTCCATGATCGACGGGCCCGCGCACCAGACCTTGCCGATCGCGCTTTCGGGAAGCGGGGTGCCGTCCTCCTCGCGGATCTCGATCCGCATGTCCTTGACCGGCTTGCCGCAATTGACGACCGCGCGATAGCGCTGCGGCCGGCCGATCGCGCCGGCGCCGCCCGAAAGCGCCGTCTCCTCCACCAGCTCGACCACGATCCCCTCGCCCGGCGGCATGATCGAGACGGCCAGCGTCGCCTCGGCCAGCCCATAGCTCGGCAGGAACGCCGATGCCTGGAAGCCGGCCTCCGCGAAGGTGTCGACGAAATTCTGCATCACGTCGGGCCGGATCATGTCCGCGCCGTTGCCCGCGATGCGCCAGCGCGACAGGTCGAACCGGTCCGACGCGCGCGTCTGGCTGGACATGCGACGCGTGCAGATGTCGTAGCCGAAGGTGGGCGAATAGCTGATCGAACTGCCCGGATTGCGGCTGATCATGTCGAGCCAGGCCAGCGGGCGGCGGGCGAAATCCTCCGTCTTGAGGAAATCGACCGATACCTGGTTGGCGATCGGCGAGAGGAAGCAGCCGACCAGCCCCATGTCATGATACCAGGGCAGCCAGGAGATGCAGCGATCGTCCTCCTGCACCTCCATGCCGTGCGAATGGGCGGCGAGATTGCTGAGGAGCGCGAGATGCGTGACCGCGACGCCGTGGGGAAAGCGGGTCGATCCGCTCGAATATTGCAGGTAGGCGACGTCGTGCGGCGCGGGCTGCGGCAGCGGCGAGATCGGGGCGGCGGCGGTCGCCAGGTCCTCCCAGGCGATCCCCTCGACCCCGCACGCCTCGGCGGCCACCCCGGCGAAGGAGGCCAGCTCGCGCGGGAAGATCAGCAGCTTGGGATCGGAGCTGTCGAGCTGCACCTTGAGCTGGTCGATATAGGATTCGCGCCCGCCGAAGGACGTCGGCAGCGGCAGCGGCACCGGCCAGGCGCCGGCATAGATCGCGCCGAAGAAGAGGGCGGCGAATTCCGGCCCGGTCTCGGCGATCAGCGCGATCCGGTCGGCCGTGCGCACGCCCCGGCTGATGAGGCGATAGGCGAAGGCGAGCGCGTCGGCGCGCAGCTCGCAATAGGGATAGGCGCGCGAAAGCTGCCCCCGCGCGTCGTGGAAGTTCATTCCGCGCGCGCCGCGCGCCGCATAGTCCAGTGCTTCGCCGAGCGTGCTGAAATCCGAGAAACGGCGCAAAAGCGTGTCCCCGGTCGCGGTCGGCACAGAGTCATTCACCACCGTGTGTTCCCTAGCGATCGTCGACGTGCCTGCAAGCGTGTCGCGCACCGTCGGCTGCTCCCTTTTCATCGTCCGCGCGCCACTCTGGCACGCCGGGCGCGATTGGCTCCATTCCAGCGTGCCTGTCTAGACGTCATGCCGCGTTCAAATTCCGGCCCGACTGTGGCACAAACATGGCGCGTGGCACGGCTTTCATCAGATCGCAACCTTCCTCCGCTCGATCAGGCGGCGATGGAGCGACTCGCGCTCGCTTATGTGGGGCGCTACGCGACCACGCGCGCCCGGCTCACCGCCTATCTCGAGCGCAAGCTCCGCGAGCGGGGATGGGCGGGGGACGAACGATCGCCCCGCGCCGTGGCGGAGGCGCTCGCCGCGCGCTGCGCGGCCCTCGGCTATGTCGACGACAAGGCGTTCGCGGCGGCGCGCGGGGCGGCGCTCAGCCGGCGCGGCTATGGCGCGCGGCGGATCGCGGACGCGCTGCGCGCGGCGGGAATCGATGAGGAGGACGCGGCGCCCGCGCGCGACGAGGCGGAGGCGGCCGCGTGGGAGGCCGCGCTCGCCTTCGCGCGGCGGCGGCGGATCGGCGCGTTCGCGGCGCGCCCGCCGGACATGGATGCGCGCCGCCGGGCGCTGGGCGCGATGCTGCGCGCGGGCCATCCCCTCGCGATCGCCCGGCGGGTCCTGGACGCCGCGCCCGGCGACATGCCGGACGATGGGCCCGAGGGGGATATGTGACGCCATGGCGGCGCCGGCATTTCGTATTAGCCCCTTCGTTTCGGGGATCGGTCATGCTAGCGTATCGGCGCTTACCGGGGGGTGGGCCCGATGAAGAACGAATTACGGGTTGTTGCGGAGTTGGATGCAGTTTCGCCCGCCTGCGGCGAGGGCGTTTGCGCGGGCGTCGACGCGGAAACCGGCGAGACGCTGCTGGCCGTCAGCGGCGCCGTGAAATGGTTCGACGCGACGCGGGGCTTCGGCTTCGTGATCGCCGATGGCGAACTGGGCGACGTGCTCGTCCATTTCTCGATCCTGCGCGACCATGGCCGCCGCACCCTGCCGGAGGGCGCGCGCATCGAATGCCGCGCCGTGCGGCGCGAGCGCGGGCTCCAGGCGCGGCTCGTCACCGCGATCGACCTGAGCACCGCGACGGGGCCGGACGCCGACGTCATCGCCCGCCGCCACGCCGGTCGCGTCGATCCCATCGACCTGATCGACGAGGCCGGCGCGTTCGAGCCGGTGCTGGTCAAATGGTTCAACCGGCTGAAGGGCTATGGCTTCCTGGTCCGGCCCGGCGGGGCGGAGGATATCTTCGTTCATATGGAGACGGTGCGCCGCGCGGGCCTGGCCGACCTGACGCCCGAGCAGCGGCTGCTCGCCCGGATCGCGCAGGGGCAGAAAGGGCCGCTCGCCGTCATCGTGAGCCCGCTCGCCGCCTGATCGCCCCCGCTGCTCGATCCGCATTTCCGCGCGACGGCGCGCCGCCGATTCGGCTATAGGGCGGGCATGACGCGATCCTTCCTCCGGGCGGCCGCCCTCGCTTTCGCCTTTTCTGCCCTCCTTCCCCTCGCCGCCGCCGGCGATGCCCGGCCCGCGGCGCAACCGGCGAAGGCCCGGCTGATCCCGCTGGAGATCAGGACGGCGCACGGCGTCCGCCGCTTCGAGGTGGAGGTGGCGCGCACGCCCGCCGAGCAGGAGCGCGGACTGATGTTCCGCACCTCGCTGCCGTCGCGCGGCGGGATGCTCTTCCCGATGGGCGCCCCGCGCGAGGCGACCTTCTGGATGAAGAACACCGTCCTGCCGCTCGACATGATCTTCATCCGCGCCGACGGCACGATCGCGCGCATCGCCGAGAGGACGGTGCCCTATTCGCTCGATCTGGTCGATTCGGGCGAGCCGGTGGCGGCGGTGCTGGAGATCATCGGCGGCGGCGCGGCGCAGGCGGGGATCAGGGCGGGCGATCGGGTGATCTGGCAGCGCTAGCCCGTCGGGCTCGCCTCCTTTTCCGCTGTTCTTCGTTGCGCCCGCCTGTGTGTCCCGGTAAGCGGCGGCGCATGGGTCTGCTCAAGAGCATCTTCACCTGGTGGGACGGCGCCACCATCGGCACCAGTCTGTTCAGCCGTCGCAACGGCGCGAAGGTCGGCGAGGACGGGCTGGGCAACGTCTATTATGAGACGAAGCCGGGCCGGAAGGGGCCGCGCCGCCGCTGGGTGATATACAAGGGCGCGAACGATGCCAGCCGGGTGCCCCCCGAATGGCATGGCTGGCTGCACAACACGCTCGCCGAGGCGCCCGAGAGCGGCCTGCCTCCGGCGCGCGCGTGGGAGAAGCCCCCGCTTCCCAACATGACGGGAACCCCGCTCGCCTATCGGCCGGCGGGCGCGCTGGAACGCGGCGGCCGCCGCGCCGCGGCGACGGGCGATTATGAGGCGTGGAGCCCCGACCGGGCATGAAATCACCGCTGCGCGAGAAGAGCGCGGAGGCGCTGATCGGCCTGCTGGTGGTCGTTTTCGCCATATGGTTCATCTGGTTCGTGTGGGAGCGCACCGGCGGCGGCCGCGCGTCCGGCGCAACGCGGGTCGTCGCCTATTTCCCCAATGCGGCGGGCGTCAGCGTCGGCACCGACGTGCGCATCGCCGGGCTGAAGGTGGGGACGGTATCGGCGCAGAAGCTCGATCCCAGGAACTTCGAGGTGGAAGCCACGCTGGCGATCGATCCCAAGGTCCACGTGCCGTCGGACAGCAGCGCCGCGATCACGTCGGAAGGGCTCTTGGGGGCGACCTATGTGGCGCTGATCCCCGGCGGCTCGTCGACCCCTCTCAAGACCGGCGACACCATCCTGGACACACAGGGCGCGATCGACATGATGAGCATGATCGGCCAGTTCATCAACAAGACCGGGGGTGAAGCGGGCGGCGGCCATGGGTCCGCTCCCTCCTCCCGCGACACGACCGGGGCGGCGTCCGCTCCGTCCCCGGCGAGGCCGTGAAACGCGCGCTCGGCGTGCTGGCGCTGGCCGGGCTCGCGGGAATCGGGGCGTGGCAGGCGGCGGACGCGCTTCAGAACGAGAATGCCGTCGAGGCGCCGCCGACGCCGCCCCAGCCACCTTCCGACGCCCCGCCCGCCACCGCCGCGCCTCCCGCCGATTCGGGCGGCGGAAAGGCGCCGGGCAAGGCGGCGCCCGCGCAGCCGCCGCTCATCCGCGCCGAAACGCCGATGAAGGACCGCGTCGCGGTGCTCGGTCTGCTCAACAAGCGCAACGGCATCGCGCGCGATATCACAATGCGCCCCGGCGAGGCGGTGCGCGTCGGCGACGTGATCGTGCGCCTGCGCGCCTGCGAGACGACCGCGCCGTGGGAGCCGGAGCAGCTCACCGGCGCCTTCGTCCAGGTCGACGTCCATGGCCGCGACGACAAATGGCGGCGCATCTTCTCCGGCTGGCTCTACAGGGAATCGCCGTCGCTCAACGCCGTCGAGAATCCGGTCTACGACATATGGCCCAAGAGCTGCGCGATGAAGCATCCCGATATCGGGCCCGATACGGTATCGGCGGGCGCGGTCGCCGCCTCGGCGGCCAGGCGATCGAGCGCGCCGAAATCGCCCGCCGCGCCGGAAGATGCGGCATCCCCCCCGCCCGTCGCCGCGCCACCCGGCGAGCCGAAGCCCAGCGCATTGTCCAACAGCGCGACATAGGCGTCACGGCTGATCTCGACCGCGCCGAGCGAGGCGAGGTGATCGGTGATGAACTGGCAGTCGAGCAGGCGGAAGCCGCCCGCCTTCAGCCGCGCCACCAGCCAGGCGAGCGCGACCTTGGACGCATCGCGCTCCCGGCTGAACATGCTCTCGCCGAAGAAGGCCGCGCCCAGCCGCACGCCGTAGAGGCCGCCGACGAGCTGGCCGTCACGCCATGTCTCGATCGAATGGGCATGGCCGCGCGCGTGGAGATCGGCATAGGCCGATTCGATCTGGCCGTTGATCCAGGTATCGGGGCGGTCGGGTGTCCGCTCGGCGCAGGCGGAGACGACGTCGCGGAAGGCCCGGTCGGCGGTGACGGTGAAGCGATCGGAACGCAGCGTCTTCGCCAGCGAGCGTGACAGGCGGAAGCCGTCCAGCGGCATGATTCCGCGCTTCTTGGGCTCCACCCAGAAGATGTCGGGCGCGGTGCGGCCATCCGCCATCGGAAACACGCCCACCGAATAAGCGCGCAGCAGCAGATCAGGATCGAGCGTCACCACAGCGCGGCGAATATAGGCGGCATGCGCCGCGAAGAACAGGGGCGTCGATCGAATGATGCCGCGCGCCCGCTCCTATGTCCCTTTCGCGCCTATAATATCTCGCGCACCTTCTCCGCCGGACGGCACAGGCGCGCGCCTTTCTCCGTCTCTACCAGCGGCCGCTCGATCAGGATCGGATCGGCGACCATCGCGTCAAGGATCGCCGCGTCCCCGGCATCGGCGAGGGCGGCCGCCGCCGGCTCCTTGCGCCGCAGCCCGTCGCGCGGACCGATCCCGGCGCGCGCGTAGAGCGCCGCGAGCGTCTCGCGCGACGGCGGGGTCTTGAGATATTCGATCACCTCGACCTCAACCCCCGGCGTTCCCTCCAGGATGGCGAGCGTGTTGCGCGACGTGCCGCAGCGCGGATTGTGCCAGATGGTGGCCTTCATGGGCGGTTCCTTTCCCCGATTTCAGGCATCGCGCGCCCGGTGGATGCGGAACGCGCGGAAACTTTCATAGCCGAACCAGCCATAGCCGGTCAGCCGGACGAGGAGGATCAGGAGCATGAACCATCCCCGCATCACCCCGGAACGCCCGGCGGCGACCTCGATCAGCGGCACGAGGCAGGTGACGACCACCAGCGCCAGCGCGCGCGCCTGATTGACGATATGGCGCTGGAGCGCCGCGGCCGTCGCCGCGTCGATCGCGCCTTCCCTCCCCGAATCGTTCAGCCGGCGCTGCTGCACATAGACCGACAGGCCGAGCACGATCGCGAGGAGGATATCCACCCCGTCAGCCCTGCTCCTGCCGCGCGAGCCATTGTTCGAGCCACTTGATCGTATAATCGCCCCGCTGGAACTCGGGATCGTCGAGCAGCGCCTGATGGAGGGGGATGGTGGTCTTCATCCCCTCGATCACGAATTCCTCCAGCGCGCGCCGCAGGCGCCGCAGCGCGCCCTCGCGGGTCGTGCCGTAGACGATCAGCTTGGCGATCATGCTGTCATAATAAGGCGGCACCCTGTAGCCGGCATAAAGCCCGCTATCGACGCGCACGTTCATGCCGCCGGGCGCGTGATAGCTTTTCACGAGGCCGGGCGAGGGCGCGAAGGTGCGCGGATCCTCGGCATTGATCCGGCATTCGATCGCGTGGCCGCGGAACTGCACGTCCTGCTGGCGGAGCGTCAGCGGATGGCCGTCGGCGACGCGGATCTGCTCGCGCACCAGATCGAGGCCGGTGATCATCTCCGTCACCGGATGCTCGACCTGGAGGCGGGTGTTCATCTCGATGAAGTAGAAGCGCCCGTCCTCGTAGAGGAACTCGATCGTGCCCGCGCCGCGATAACCCATCTCGGCCATGGCATGGGCGACGATCGTGCCCATCTCGTCGCGCTGGGCATGGGTGATGACCGGCGACGGCGCCTCCTCCAGCACCTTCTGGTGGCGGCGCTGGAGCGAGCAGTCGCGCTCGCCCAGATGGATCGCGTTGCCCTCGCCGTCGCCGAAGATCTGGAACTCGATATGGCGCGGATCGCCGAGATATTTCTCCATGTAGACGGTGTCGTCGCCGAACGCCGACTTGGCTTCCGAGCGCGCCTGCGAGATCAGCGATTCGAGGCCGGCTTCGTCCGGCACCACCTTCATGCCGCGCCCGCCGCCGCCCGAGGCGGCCTTGATGAGCACGGGATAGCCGATTTCGGCGGCCACCTTGCGCGCTTCCTCCACGCTCTCGATCGGGCCGTCGGAGCCGGGCACCAGCGGCAGGCCCAGCCTTGCCGCGGTGCGCTTGGCCTCCACCTTGTCGCCCATCACGCGGATATGTTCCGGCTTGGGGCCGATCCAGATGATGTTGTGGCTCTCGACGATCTCGGCGAAGCGGGCATTTTCGGACAGAAAGCCGTAGCCCGGATGGATCGCGTCCGCCCCCGTGATCTCGGCGGCTGAGATGATGTTGGGGATGTTCAGATAGCTATCGCCCGCGGGCGGCGGCCCGATGCACACCGCCTGGTCGGCGAGGCGGACGTGCATCGCGTCGGTGTCGGCGGTGGAATGCACGGCCACCGTCTTGATGCCCATTTCGTGGCAGGCGCGATGGATACGCAGCGCGATCTCGCCGCGATTGGCGATGAGGACCTTCTGGATGCTCATGGCTGGATGCTCATGGCCGCGCGCTTATTCGACGACGACGAGCGGCTGGTCGAATTCCACCGGCTGGCCGTTGTCGACGAAAATGTCCCTCACCGTGCCGGCGCGGGGGCTGACGATCGGGTTCATCACCTTCATCGCCTCGACGATCAGCAGCGTGTCGCCGGCCGCCACCCTGGCGCCGGGCGTCACGAACGGCCGCGCGCCGGGCTCCGCCGAGAGATAGGCCGTGCCCACCATCGGCGAGCGCACCGCGCCCGGATGATCGGCGGCGGAGGCTGCGGGCGGGGCGGCGGCGCCGTCGCCCGCCGGGACGGCCTGCGCGGGCGCGGCGAAGGCCGGGGCGGCCGCCACCGTCACCGGGGCGGCGGCCGCGACGGAAATGTTGCGCGCGACGCGCACGCGGCGATCGCCGTCCTGCACCTCGATCTCGGTCAGGCGCGTATCGTCGAGAAGCACCGCAAGCTGGCGGACGAGATCGGGATCGATCTGCATCCCGCCGGGTTTATCGGTCATGGTTGACCCCTTGGCTGTTATTTGGCGCCGTAACTGTCAGAGTCGCGCGGCCGCGTCCAGCGCCAGCATGTAGGAGAGGGGGCCGAAGCCCGCGATTGTCCCCTTCGCGGCCGACCCGACATAGCTTTTATGGCGAAAGCTCTCGCGCGCGTGCGGATTCGACAGGTGCACCTCGATCACCGGAACGGCGATCGCGCGGATCGCGTCGTGCAGCGCCACCGAGGTATGCGTGTAGCCGCCGGGATTCAGGATCACGGCCTTCGCGCCGCGCGCGTTCGCCTCGTGCAGCCAGTCGATCAGATGGCCCTCATGGTTCGACTGGCGCATGTCGATCGCCAGCCCCAGCCCGTGCGCCTGGTCATCGAGTCGGCCGGCGATGTCGTCGAGCGTGTCGTGCCCGTACACCTCCGGCTCGCGCAATCCCAGCAGGTTGAGGTTGGGACCGTTGAGGACGTAGACGGTGGGCATGTCGGCCATGATCTGCCTTCTTTCGATGGGGCACCACGCTATAAAGGAGGCGCCCCGGCGCGCAAACCGGCGCGTGCGTGCGTCGCGGCCTTCCGCTGTTTCCACGGCGGGCGGAATCGCTCTAGATGGGGGCCTCTATCGGGAAGGACATGATGGCGGTGGACGGTAGCATCCAGTTGCGGGTCAATGGCGAGCACAGGCGGGTCATGGCGGGAATGACGCTGGCCGATCTCGCGCGCGAGCTGGGGCTCGATCCGGCGAAGGTGGCGGTGGAGCGCAACCTCGTGGTCGTGCCGCGCTCGACGCTCGGCGAGGTCCGGGTCGAGGATGGCGACGAGTTGGAGATCGTCCATTTCGTCGGCGGCGGCGATCATGCGGCGCGCGTGGCGGACGATTGCTGGACGGTCGCGGGCCGCACGTTCCGCTCGCGCCTGATCGTGGGCACCGGCAAATATAAGGATTTCGCCCAGAATGCCGCCGCGGTCGAGGCGTCGGGGGCGGAAATCGTCACGGTGGCGGTGCGGCGCGTCAACATCGCCGATCCGAACGCGCCGATGCTGACCGACTTCATCGATCCCGGGAAGATCACCTATCTGCCCAACACCGCGGGCTGCTACACGGCCGAGGAGGCGATCCGCACGCTGCGCCTGGCGCGCGAGGCGGGGGGGTGGGACCTCGTCAAGCTGGAGGTGCTGGGCGAGGCGCGCACCCTCTATCCCGACATGATCGAGACGCTGCGCGCGACCGGGATACTGGCGAAGGAAGGCTTCCTGCCGATGGTCTATTGCGCCGACGACCCGATCGCGGCGAAGCGGCTGGAGGATGCCGGCGCGGTCGCGATCATGCCGCTGGGCGCGCCGATCGGATCGGGGCTCGGCATCCAGAATCCGGTGACGATCCGGCTGATCGTGGAAGGCGCGAAGGTCCCCGTGCTGGTCGACGCGGGCGTCGGCACCGCGTCGGACGCGGCCGCCGCGATGGAGCTGGGCTGCGACGGCGTGCTGATGAACACAGCGATCGCCGAGGCGAAGGACCCGCTGATGATGGCCGCGGCGATGAAGGCGGCGGTCGAGTCGGGCCGCCTTGCCTATCTCGCCGGCCGCATGGGCAAGCGCCGCTACGCCGATCCTTCGAGCCCGCTCGCCGGGCTGATCTGACGGGACGGCGCCTGCGCGTCGCCGGCAGCGGCGGGTGGATGGCGCCGGTCTGGATTCAGGACGCGAACCTTCCCGCCATGCCGGCGCGGGCTGGCATCCATGTTTCTTCCATCGAACGATGCGCTTGGTGAGGAGAGACGTGGACCCCGGCCTCCGCCGGGGCGACGATCACGGGATCGCCGGCTTTCCGGCTATCCCTTCAGCAGCAGGTCGAGATGCTCGACGCGCGGCGGGCTGACGAAATGGGGGCTGACGAGGCGGCGCCATTCGGTGAAGGCGTCCGAATTGCGGAAACCCTCCATATGGTCCTCCACCGTCTCCCATTCGACGACGAGGCGGAAGCGGTGCGGATGCTCGATCGATCGGGTGAGGCGGACGCTGTGGCAGCCCTTCGTCCCCCGGAAATGCGGCACCGCCTGCCGGACGGCGTCGGCGAAGGCGTCGGCATGGCCGTCCTTCACGTCGATTTCGGCGAGTTCATAGATCATATCGGAACCTTCCTAATGCGATCGGCCGCCTCGGGCGAGCGCGAAAATCGGGCGGCGTGCCGGTCCGCCGGCGTCCGCTTTCCCCCGGCGGCGTCGCTTTTGCGAAAGCCCGCCCCGCCGCGCAGGAACCGGGCGAAAGTCCGCTCGTTCTCTCCAGACCTTCATGGGAAGCGCGAGTTGCGCGTTACAGTGTCGAGGAGATAATCCGATGGGCGAATTTGCGGACAAGGCCAAGGGCTATGCCAATGAAGCCGCCGGCAAGGCGAAACGCGCGGTAGGCGATGCCACGAACCGGCCCGACCTCGCCGCGGAAGGCGCCGGGCAGGAAGCGCGAGGCAAGCTTCAGAAGGCCAAGGGCGCGGTAAAGGGCGCGCTTGGCGACAAGCTCTGATCCTCGCTTTCGGGCCTGAAGCCTGATGAAGGGCGCCGCGCCGGCTTCGTGCCGGGGCGGCGCCTTTCTTTCGTTCAGGGCCGCGTGCCCGCCGCGCGCAGCATCGAAACGGTGACGGCGGGTCCGATCTGCTCGATATCGGTCTTGAGGTGGAGCAGGGCGATCCCTTGCTGGCCAATGGCACGGGCGAGCGCGGGGGCGAAGTTCGCGGTGTCCTCCACGGTTTCGGCCCAGGCGCCATAAGCGCGCGCGAGCGCCGCGAAATCGGGATTGACCAGCTCGGTGCCCGAGACGCGCGCGGGATAGCGCCGCTCCTGATGCATCCGGATCGTGCCGTAGCTGCCATTGTCGACGACGAGCACCAGCATCCGGCAGCCATGGCGCGCCGCCGTCGCCAGTTCCTGCCCGTTCATCAGGAAATCGCCGTCGCCGGCAAGCACGATCACCTGCCGGTCGCGATGGCGCAACGCCGCGGCGATGCCCGCCGGCAGCCCGTAGCCCATCGCCCCCGCCGTCGGCGCGAGTTGGCAGACCGGCCCCGCATAGCGCCAGTAACGATGCCACCAGCCGGAGAAATTGCCGGCGCCGTTGCAGATGATGCTGTCGGCGGGCAGCGCCTCGCGCATCGCCCTTACGCACTGGCCGAGATCGAGCCGCGCCGTGGTGGGCGCCGGGGTCGACCAGGCTTCCCATTCGGCATGGGCTTCGCCGCCGTCGGCGAAGGGGATGACGTCGTCCTCCCATTCGGCCGCCATCTCGGCGAATTCGTGCATGTCCGCGCAGATGGCGAGATCGGCGCGATAGACGCTGTTCAGTTCGGCCGGATCGGGATGGACATGGATCAGGATCTGGTCCGGATGATCGGGCGTCACCAGCGTGTAGCCGTCGGTCGTCGCCTCGCCCAGCCGCGCGCCGACGATGAGCAGCAGGTCCGCCGCCTTGATCCGCTCCACCAGCTTCGGATCGGGGCCGTAGCCCAGATTGCCGGCATAGACCGGGCAATCATTGGGCAGCGCATCCTGGCGCCGGAAGGCGGCGGCCACCGGCAGGCCGATGCGCTCCGCGAACTGCGCGAAATAATGCGATGCGCAGGCGTCCCAATCGGCCCCGCCGACGATCGCGACCGGATCGGCCGCATCCTTGAGCAGATCGAACATCGCGATCATCGCATTGGGATCGGGCACCTGCGCGGGCCGCTCGACACGGGGACGGTCGACGGCGTCCGCCATGTCGGCCAGCATGTCCTCCGGCAGCGCCACGACCACCGGCCCCGGCCGCCCGGCGCAGGCGACCGCATAAGCGCGCGCGACATATTCGGGGATGCGCCGCGCATCGTCGATCCGCGTCGCCCATTTGGCGAGGGGAGCGAACATCGCGGCGAAGTCCACCTCCTGGAATGCCTCGCGGTCGCGGTCGGCGCGCGCCACATCGCCGATGAAGAGGATCATCGGCGTCGAATCCTGGCGCGCGACATGCACGCCGATGGCGGCATTGGCGGCGCCCGGCCCGCGCGTGACGAACGCCACGCCCGGCCGTCCGGTCATCGCGCCGTCGGCCGCCGCCATGAAGGCGACGCCGCCTTCCTGCCGCGCCACCACCAGCTCGATCGCCGGCGTGTCGTGCAGCGCGTCGAGCACGGCCAGGAAGCTTTCGCCGGGGACGGTGAAGATGCGTTCGCACCCCTGGGCCACAAGGGCGTCGACAAGGATGCGGCCGCCGCTGCGGGGGGCAGGGTGGGATATCGCCATCTCCATCCTATAACCCGCCGCGCGGGCGGCAAAAACCCCCTCCCGCGATGCTGTCCCGGCGCAGGCGCCTTCAGGCGAACCGGCTCTTGGGAATATGGGTGATGCGGCAGGCGAGATCGGCCTCGCCGCTGGCGACGATATAGCTGTCGCCGCCGTCGGCGATGCCGGTGGTGAACACTACCTCCGTCGGCAGATAGAGCTGGTGCGCGATCGGCGCGGTGAGCGCGGGACTGGCCTCGATCAGCGGCGTCTCATCCTCCAGCCGCAGGATGCGCGATGGATCGTCACGATCGAGCAGCGCCCAGAAGGTGCGGTATATCCCCACCTTCGCGCGCGTCTCGACGCCGTGATAGAGCATCAGCCAGCCGCGATCGGTGCGCACCGGCTGGCTGCCGCCGCCCACCTTCATCGCCGACGTCGAATCCTTGCGCGCGCGCAGGAAGGGCGCGTCGACGGGCTTCCAGTGCAGCGCGTCCGGGGAGACGGCGAGGTTGATCGACGGCCCGCCGGCGAAGGGGCTTTCCTGCGGATAGGTGAGATAGACCTCGCCCAGCGGGCGGGTGAGCGCCATGAAGCGCCCGCCGACCTTGCCCTCGAAAAGGATCATATCCTTGTTCTGATGGTCGAGCACCATGCCCGCCGGCTCGTAGTTCAGCCCGTCGCGGGAGATGTGGAGCGCGGTGCAATGCCGCTCCGGGCTCGCGCCGCAGGTCGTCATGTACCAGATGCCGTCGATCCGGCTGATCCGCGGATCCTCGACGCCATATTGCTGGTAGGACGCGGCGGGCGCGATCGCCTTGTCATAATGCACCGCGACGATCCGGCGCGCGTCGGGCGTCAGCTCCACCGGCAGCAGCCAGGAGAGCGAGGTGAGGCCGAGCATCCGATAGGTGGCGTGCGCGGTCTCGAACTGGCGCGGATCGCTCATGTTGACGCCGCCCAGCGAATGGCGGTCGAGCACATAGCCGTCCGGCGTCCAGCGGGTCACGCGGACGGCATCGTCGAGGACCGGCTCGTCCAGCGCCTCGGCGACGCGCACCATCAGCAGCAGATTGCCGCCCGGCAGCACCGTCAGGCCCGGATTGAACGCGCCGAGCACATGGGTAGGCGCGTGGAGCGACCGGCGCAGCGGCGAGCGCGTCAGGTCGACATCGTCGGGCCGGAAGATCAGATAGTCGTCGCCTTCGTCCATATGACTCCCCGGCTGGCGATGCCCGCTGGCCCGGCGCGCATCGCATCCGATAACAGGGCCGTGCTCGCCTGTCCGCCCCTCAAACGTCGGGGGAAGCGAAGGGTTCAGTCCCGAAGGGGGAGGGAAGATAGGTTCGCACCCTGTCGTTCCGGCGAAGCATTTTACGACCGGAACGGATCGCGGGTGGTTTGGAGGATTTCTTGTTCAATTTATTTGGCGAGCAAGGAAGATGCGGGCTGAAGGCAGCGATTACCCGGAAATTACAGAATTACCTGAAAGGATTTCAAATCTGTCGGATTTGCGGGCGGATCGAAGCTGCGCCGCATGGGCGTCCGCGTGAAGCTTTGTGAGCCATGGCTTCGCACCGGCTATCCGGTGCGGGATCGTTCGGGACGATGAAAGTGAGCCAGAAAAGATAATAATGGTCGGATCGGACGGAGCATTCAGACGACCATGGTGATGATTTATCGTCGTTGATCACGCAACAGCCAATGTCGGTCGCCGCAATCCCGGGTGGCCGGCAATAGCCGAACGAATATCCATGCTCCGCCTGTCCGATGCCCAGGGGCACGGGCCGCCGCCTCCATGGATCGGGAGGCGGCGGTTCAGGATCGGCGAATACCTTCAGCTTTTCGGCGTGTCGCTTTTGGCAGGCGCATCGCTTTTGGCTTTCGGTGCATCGCTCCTGGTCTTTGACTCATCGCTTCTGGGCTTCCGCGCCTGCGGCTTCTTCTCTGCCGCCGGGGCCTTCGCTTTCGCCGGCTTCTTCGCTTCCGTCTTTACTTCCGCGGGTTTCGCTCCGGCCTTCTTCGCGGTGTCGGTCTTTTTGGGAGCGGCTGCTTTAGGAGCGGCCCCGCTCTTCGGGGCGTCGGCCTTGTTGGCAGCGGCAGGCTTCTTCGCGGCGGCGGGTTCTTTCGTCGCGGCGGCCTTTTTCGCGGGCGCCGGTTTTGCGGCGGCGGCCGCGCTTTGCGTCGCGGCCGGCTTCGCAACGGGCGCCGGCTTCGCGGCGGCGGGTTTCGCTGCCGGGGACGCGAGCGCGGGCGATGCGGCGGCGGATGTCGTCGGCTTGCGGCCGAGGCCGATCTTGTGGGCCAGCGCGCGGCGCTGCTTGGCGTAATTGGGCGCGACCATCGGGTAATCCGACGCGAGCTTCCACTTGGAGCGATATTGTTCAGGCGTCATCTGATAATGGGTCATAAGATGCCGCTTGAGCATCTTCAGCTTCTTTCCGTCCTCCAGGCAGACGATATAGTCGGGACGGATCGAAGAGCGGACCGAAACCGCCGGTTCCTGCGGTGCTTCGGCCGCAGAGATCGGCGATCCGAGGCCGGACAGCGAAGCATGGATGCTTGCGATCAGGCCAGGCAGATCGGATACTGCAACGCTATTGTTGGAGACATGGGCCGCGACGATGTCGGCGGTCAGCGAGAGCAGTTCGTTCGATGCTTCGGATGTGTCGGTCACTCTGGCGATCCTGTCTGTTATTGGCCCCCAGTGGCCATGTGACTACCTATCGATAATATCGGCTGATGGAAAGACGGTCTTTTACGATGCTTCCACGGCCTGCGATCTGCCAATATGATCGCGAATGATCCGTCCTGATATGTCGATGACAAGAAGTTCGTTTACCGTAACTTGGCGACCCGTGCCGGATACGGGATGCTTCGTGATCCGGCGCGCGGCCCATATTTTTCAGGATCGAAACGCGGCTGAAATCTGCTGAAACACGTGCGGCGCATGGGCGGGGAGACAGGTTCAAGGGGTGTCCACATGGGTCGGTTTCCCGTTCATTTCGTCATGACCACCGCCCCGCGGAAGCGGTGTTGGCTCGGCGGCGCCGCCAGCGTGATGGCGCTGGCCTCCAGCGGCGCGCTCGCCGATCCCCTCGACGTCACTTCCGCGCTGACCGCCCCGGTCAATACGGTAGCGGCGAACAATAATTCGTCCGGCGACATCACTGTCGAAAGCTCCGGTTCGGTCATTGTTTCGACCACGGGCCCGGCCGCGACGATCAATTCCAGCAACGCGCTCAGCAATAGCGGCACGATTTCGTCGAGCGCGGCGACCGGCGCCACCGCCTTGCTGATCGACGGCACGAACCCGATCACCACGACGCTCACTAATAATGGCGCGATCTCGGTGACGGGCACGGGCGGATCGGGCAATTACGGCCTGCGCCTGATGAACGGCCCGGTCGCCGGCTCGATAGTGTCGGGCTCCGCGGGATCCATATCGGTGACGGGCGACAATAGTTACGGCGTCTCGATCGAAAGCGCGTTCACCGGCAATATCGGGCTGAACGGCGTATCGGTATCGGGCGCCAATTCGACCGCGATCTCGCTGGGCGCGCCGGTCAACGGCGCCGTCAACCTCGCCAAGACGACGACGGCGACGGGGCTGGGCGATATCGGCGTCTTCGTCGAGGGCAATGTCAGCGGCCAGTTCGTCAATGGCGGAGCGTTGTCGACCGGCAGCGCGCAGACGACGACCACCGACAGTTCGGGCAACGCAGTCACCGGGGCCGGCGTCGGCGGCCCGGCGACACTCTGGGTCGCGGCCAATCTGGGCGGCGGGCTGCTCAACGATCGTTATTA
>Ga0180221_1000741_pt1 | contig 25581 bp, 32 predicted proteins | sample eDN5th37CKraftMG_FD_151339 | JGI IMG/M metagenome (GOLD analysis project Ga0180221, IMG submission 151339) | Enriched Miracle-Growth compost microbial communities from Emeryville, California, USA - eDNA 5th pass 37_C Kraft MG (version 2) (version 2) ...
TTGCCGATCAGGCTGTTGAGGCCGCTGCTGATACCGTTCGAGATCGGCTTGAAGGCCTGCGCGAGCGCGAGGTTCGACATCTGCAGCACCAGCGAGCGGAACACGTCGTCGAGCTGCTTGCCGCCGATCGTCGCCTGGGTGAAGGCGCGCACCATCGCGCTTGAAAACGTGTTGGCGCTCGACGTCAGCGCATCGGTGCGCAGCCTGAGCGCGTCGATCCGCGCGGCGAGCTCGTCGGCGCGGTCGAGCGCGTCATCGCCGGACGGATTGCCGGGTTCGGCCATCGGGATACCTCGTCATCAGATCATTGAGAGCAACGCGGTCGAGCGGCGGCCCGCGACCGCTCGCGCCCTCGAGCGCGGCGGCGAGCTCGCGCGGCGTCATCCGCCAGAATTGTTCGGGCGCAAGCCGCAGCACGCCGAGGCCGAAGGCCATCGCCCGCGCCCAGGGAAAGGGTTGAATTGAGGTCGTCATGGCCGGGCATAGCCCGTCCAAGACGGGCGTGAACGCCCTTTCTCTCCCGGCCACCCAAGTCTTCGATACGAAGCTGAAAGCAAGACGTGGATGCCCCGCATAAAGCCGGGCATGACGAGTTTATACTTCGCCTCCATCGTCATTTCCTCCGAACGTCACGGCGATCAGCGCTGCGGCGATGCGGACATAGCCCTGCGCGCCGTCCGGCACCGTCATGGCGGCGACCTCGTCGTCGCTGACGCCCTCGCCCGCTCCGCGCAGGCCCGCCGCGATGATGCGCGTGAGGTCGCGCGCCGTCATGCGGCCGGCGCCGAAGCGTTCGGCGAGCGCCACCATGTCCTCGGCGCCGAACGCTGTCTCGAGCTCGGCCAGCGCGCCGAGCGTGAGCACCAGCACGCGCTTGCGCCCACCCAGCTCGGCCTCGATCTCGCCGCGATGCCGGTTGGCCATCAGGCACCCGTGAAGGTCAGTTCGCCGGCCGATTCGAGCGACAGGTCGAACGTCACCTCGCCATTGTGCTCGCCGGCGAATTCCAGGCTGACGATCTGGAACGCGCCCTCGACCGTGCCGAAATCCGGGATGACGACCTGATAGTCCTTCACCGCACCGGCGAAGAACGTGGCGCGCATCAGATCGTCGGAGTCCGCGTCCTTGAACAGTCCGCGTCCCGACACCGAAGCGCGCTTGACGCCGGCGCCGTCGAGCAGCTCGCGCCAGCGGTTGGCGCTCTCCGCATGCGTGATGTCGACGGTCTCGGCATTGAAGGCGAGCCGTCGCGTGCGCAAGCCCGCGACCGTGGTGAAACCGCTGCCGTCGTCGATCTTGATGAGCAGGTCCTTGCCTTTCTGGGCGGCCATCGATGTTTCCTTTTAATGAGAACCTCATCCTGAGGAGCCCGAAGGCGGGCGTCTGGAAGGATGAAGGAGTGTGAGTTCAAACGGGTTCGGTCACGGCGCGGAACCGGACCAGCGCGTGATAGGTGCGGCCGTCGCTCTCGCGCCGCACGTCGGCAACCGCGAAACGGAAATTGACGAGGCGGTGGTCGGCGAGCGCGAGCGGCGCATCGTCCAGCGCCTGCAGCAGCGCGCCGGCGATGGCATGCGCTTGGCTGTGGCCGCCCTGGCGCGACCAGCCGTGCAGCGTGACGGCGTGTTCCTCGCCCGGTCCGTCGCCGGTCGAATAGTCGCTGACGCGGCTTTCGCCGAGCGTCACATAAGGAAACGCCGCCGAGGCCGGCGGCTGATCGTAGATCTTCGCTCCGCCCAGCAGCGAGGTGAGCGGCGCGTCGGCGCCGAGCGCGGCGACGATCGCCGCGCGCAGCGCCACGGAAGCGGTGGTCATGACAAGTTTCTCCTGTCATTCCGGACGGCGCCATGAGCGTCTTCGACGCGCGATGGCGCCGATCCGGAATCCAGAAACAATTTCCGAGTTCATGGCTGGATTCCGGGTTCATGCCTTCGGCGTGCCCCGGAATGACGAATGGACGTCAGTCCCGCCGCTCGGCAGCGTCGATCAGCAGAAAGCGCCGGTCGGCACTCTGGCGCAGCGCGGCGATGCGGTAGACGGCATCGCCGTCCTGGAACCGGTGCCGCGTCGTCACGTCGCTGCGCGCGCGCAGCGTGATGCGGTGCGTCACCGTCGCGCCGGCACGGTCGGCAACGACATCGCCGCGCGCCGAGACCGGCGTCACATTGGCCCATAAAGTCGCGACGGTCTGATAGGTCACCGTCACGCCGCCGGCGCCGTCGTCGGTTTCGACCGGCGCTTCCAGCACCAGCCGCCGGTTGAGATCGCCGGCTGCCGTCACAGCGCCACCTCGCGATAGGGCGAGACCAGCGTCGCGACGCCCGCCGGCAGCATCGCCACTGCCTGCCCGACCGCCGCAAGCCCGCGGTTGTCGTACCAGTGCGCCACGATCATGCGGATCGCCTGGCGCAGCGGCTCCGGCACGTCGTCCGGATCGTCGCCATAGCCGCAGGTGACGTCGAGTTCGATGCCAGCGGCCGCGCGACCCGGCTGGGCCGGCGACCACGGCGCGAACACCAGCGCGGCATTGGCGGTATCGGCGATGAAGCCCTGCAGGTCGAGCACGGCCGCCTCGCCGTCATCATCATAGAGCCGCACCACGTCGAGCGACTGCAACGGCGACGGCCGCACGGCGATGCGCCCGTCCGCCGGCCAGGCATCGCGCACGAGCCGCCAGCTCTGGGTGATCAGCGCGCGGCGGGTCTGCGCCTCGATATGGATGCGCGCGCCGGCAATCAGCGCCGCGATCACATCGTCGTCGTCATCGTGCTCGACCCGCAGAAACTGTTTGGCATCCTCCAGCGTCACCGGCTCGACGGCCGGCGCATTCAGCAAAATCGCGCTCATGTGCTATCCTTCGCGGGAAATGCGTCCCGCCCTCCTCGCTCTTGCCCTTGCTGCAATGATCCCGTCGCCTGCCGGAGCCATCGTCGGCCCGGCGCCGCCCGCCCATGGCTGGGCCTCGCGCGCCATCGTGATGATCGTCGACCCGCGCGGCGACCTGTGCACCGGCACCGCGCTGACGCGCAAGCTGGTGCTGACCGCCGGCCACTGCGTCGGCCGGCCGCTCGCCTACAAAGTCCGCGTCTACCAGACCGGCCAGTCGGTCGGCGTGCGCAGCATCGCGACGCATCCGCGCTTCAGCATGGCGGCCTACACCGCCGCGCGCGCCACCGCGGACGTCGCGCTCCTGAAGTTGGAAGCGCCGCTGCCCGACAGCGTGGTGCCGGCGACGCTCGCGCCGGCCCGCCGCGTCGCGGTCGGCGAGACGCTCACCATCGCCGGCTTCGGCGTCACAATGCCATTCACGCCGCGCGGCCTCGGCGTTCCGCGCGCCGCCGCGCTGACCGTCACCGGCCAGCCCGGCTCGCTGCAAATCCGTCTGGTCGATCCGCAGACGCGCGACACCAGCGCCGGCCTCGGCGCCTGCACCGGCGATTCCGGCGGTCCCGCCTTCGAGGCCGGCCGCGCCGCGGTCATTGGTATTGTCGCCTGGTCAACCGGCCCGCGAAGCACCGAAGGCTGCGGCGGCCTCACCGGCCTCACGCCGCTGTTGAACTACCGGCAATGGGTGATCGATACCGCGGCAAAGCTCGGCGCGCCGCTCAAGGATCAATAAGTCGCGTATTCGACGATCGGCGCAAAACGGTATCGACTATCGCAAGACGACCTGCGGCGCGCCGGCAGGCCAATCCACGTCGAACATCCGCTGTTCCCTCCCTGCCAGCATTCGCTCGTCGATTTGAACGGCGAACGACAATCCGTCAGCGACGGCAATGGCGTCCGGAGGAACCTCATGCCGTTCGAGCTGCCAAAGGCTGATGCCCGCGCCAAGATCGTGCCAGTTGTTGCTCAAGCGCGGATAACGCAAGCGTCGCGAGTCTGCCCATTGAAAGACGACGACAAAATCGGGGCGAGGCTCCATCCAACTGAGCCTGTCGAGCTGCTCCACTGCCATTTCTCGTACCGCTTGCGACAGCGTGACGTCCGGATGCCGAATAAATCCGTCGCGCGAAGCGCTCATATCAATGCCGCAAACCCTGCAGACGTTCCGCCCAAAGTTGCCGCAAGCGTCAATGCCTGTCAAAATGAAAAGAGCGCGGAATCTCTCCGCGCCCTCCTCTGTCACACCGCCGCTCAGCTCTCGCCGAACTTCAACAGCTTGATGGCGTCGAAGTCCTGCACGCCGCCGCCGACCCGCTTGGTCGTGTAGAACAGCACATAGGGCTTGGCCGAATACGGATCGCGCAGCACCGAGACGCCGGCGCGGTCGACCACCAGGTAGCCGCGGTTGAAATCGCCGAACGCCACCGAGAACGTGTCGGCAGCGGCGTCCGGCATGTCTTCGGACTCGACCACCGGGAACGTCATCAGCGTCGCGCGGCCGCCCGCCTGCGCCGGCGGCTGCCACAGATAGCCGCCGCTCGAGTCCTTGAACTTGCGGATCGCGCTCTGCGTCTTGCGGTTCATGATGAAGGTGCCGTTCTGGCGATAGCCGGCCTTCAGCGCATAGATGAGATCGACGAAGATGTCGGAGGGGTCGTCCGCCGGGAAATCGCCGTCGACGCCGGTCGCGACGTAGCCGATCTTGTTCCACGCCCATGAGGCGTTCGCGACGGTGGTGTAGCTCAGGAAGCCCTTCGGCTTGTTGGTGCCGTCGCCGGTGACGAAGGCGGTGCCTTCCTGCTCGGCGAAAGCGAGCTCGACTTCACCGGCGATCCATTCGTCGATGTTGACGGCGGCGTCCTCGAGCAGCGCGGCGGTCGCGGCCGGCATGGCGTAAAGCTCCATCGCCGGGAACGACAATTCGTCGAGCACCGGCGCGGTGGTCTCGGTGCGCGCGGCCGTCTCCGCCACCCAGCCGACCGCCGGGCCCGCCGTCATGAACGGCTTCTTGTAGACGTTGGAGGAGATGGTGCGCACGCTCGCGAGCGAGCGCACCGGCGAGATCGCCGTGAGCCTGCGGCCGATCATCTGCTCCACTTCGGTCGGCACCAGATAGCCGCCGCCGGGACCGGAGCCGATCGTCATCGACTTGGCTTCGAGCGCGCGCAAGCTCGCCGCCTCGCCCGAGCGCACGTAGGCCTCGAACGCGCTCTTGTGCTCGCGCTGGTCGGCCGAACGGGAGGCGCCGTCCCGCGCCATCGCCGGGCGCGACGACTTCAGGGTGAGCTCGTCGAGCCGGCGCTCGATCCGCGCCACCTTGTCCTCGGTGACGACGTCGGCGCAGCCGCGCTTCTCGATCTCGCCGAGCCGGCGGTCGTTGTCCTCCTTGAATGCCTCGAACACCCGCATCAGTTCGTCATGCATGACGGCGGCGTCGACGCCGACGCCGGCTTTATGTTCCGGCGCGCGATCGCTGACGCCGGCCGAAAGGTCGATATCCATTGAGATCTCCTTGTTGGATACGAAAAGAAAACGGCGCGCGGGACGATCCCGGCGCCGGGAAAAGCAACCGGCGCGGGCAAGTCCGCGCCCGGAAAAGTCATGTGAGTTTCGCAGGACGACAATTCGCGCCCGGGCAGGCCATTGACCTTTGCCCGCTTCTGCGCCGGAATACCGGGGAGCGCGCCGGCCGCCGGCCCGCAGCGCCGTTACCCGTAAAGGACAGTCGAGACGATCATGAGCAACCGCGGACCCGCCTTCAAAACCTCACCGACCAATCCGTCGATCGGCGAAATCCAGACCAATCCGGCGCGGCGCCCCGACATGCCCTACGCCCCGGCGATCCGCATCGAGGCGCCGGGCGACCTTCTGTTCATCTCCGGCGCGACCCCCTCGCCGCTCTATCACAAGCACCCGCACGATCTGTCCGAGCACAATCATCCGGTCGGCATCGCCGACCAGACCCGGCTCGCGATGGAGAACATCAAAGGCATCCTCGATCACCAGGGTCTGACCTGGACCGACGTGATCAAGGTCACCAAGTACCTCACCGACATGCGCGACATGGACGACATGTCGAAGACGATGGCCGGCTATTTCGGCGACTGGACGCCGGCCTCGACGACCGTCTGCGTCAACCAGCTGTCGACGCAGGGCGCGCGCGTCGAGATCGACATGATCGCGGTGTTCCCGAAGGGGAAATAAGCAAAGGCCGTTGGCGTCATTGCCCGGCTTGACCCGGCAATCCATCCCTTCCTTTCTTGCAAGATGGATGCCCGGATCAAGTCCGGGCATGACGGTGGATGGGTCAAAGACCACCAGCGAACGCTCTAACGCACCGGCCCGAACCGCTCGGCCCGCCAGCTGCGCGTCCGCGCGGCAGAGCGTGGCCGGGAGGGGAGCCGGTCGCCCTTGACCGCACGGACGCGCGCTCCCGGGAGCAGCGGAAACGTCACGATCGAAATTTCCCAGAGCTCGACCTGCTCGAGCCGGCGCACCCGCGCTTTCGGATCGAACCGGCTTTTGACGGTCTTGAAGCCGATCGACAGCCCGTCGATCGCGCCTTCCCGCAGCAGCGACAGCAGCTCGCGGCCGCGCGCCACGTCCGGAATGAGCCGTCCGCGCGCATAAAGCCCGCGCAGGTCTTCGTGCAGATCGAGCCAGATGCCGACCGGCTCGGACGGGTCGTGCTGGAACAGCATCGGGATGCGCCGCAGCCCGCGCTGCTTCAGCGTGGCGAGGAAAGCGCCGGGCATCACCATGTCGCGCGCCTGGTCGATCTCGCCGAACAGCGAGGCATAGCCTTCCACCGTCCCGTCGGCCTCGATCGCCGCGCGCGGCAGCATGAAATTCGTCTGGGGTGCGAGCATGAAACGCCTCGGCAGCGGCAATAATCTGCCGTCACCCGCGGGCTTGACCCGCGGGTCCATGATGCGTTGCAGTCCGCTGCGAACCGTCATGGATTGCCGGGTCAAGCCCGGCAATGACGCGTGAGGATATCGGTCGCTCTAGCCTCGGCTTGCGCCGCGCGACCGGCCCTTCCCGCGCGCCGCCTTGGTGCTGCGCGGCGGCGAGCGGCGCTTGGCGGCGCGGTCGAGATGGTCGAGAAATTCGCGAAACACGTCGAGATGATCGCGCCGCGGCTTCGCGTCGCCGCGGATCGAGCGCAAGACGGTGTGCAGCGTATCCATTCACAATCCTCCGGACCGGTTTTGAAATCGTTCGTTGAAGCGCGCCAGCTCGCGCACGAAATCGTCGAAGCGGCGGCTCGCCGCGGCCAGTTCACGCAGCGCGAACCAGGACAGGCCCGTCGCGCTCGCCGCCCATAAAAACAGCGCGAGATGCGCGAGGTCGCCGCGCCGCGCGAATTCGTTGATCAAATCGGGCATGTGACCCTCCCGCGCGCATTGCGGAACGCATCGGTTTGGCGCTAGATCGGCACGGGCGACGTCGGGCCGGCAGCCTTGCCGGCACCAGGAGCTCACGATGTCGATATCATTCGGAACCCGCGTGGCCGGCGTCGTGCTTGCGGCCGCGCTCGGCTACAGCAGTCTTGCCCATGCGGAGATCCGCGTCTCCGTCTCACGCTATGAAGACGGCACCCTCACCGTCGCCGGCCAGACCGCGCCCAACCGCACCGTGACGCTCGACGGCCGCGCCACCGTCAAAAGCGACGGCGGCGGCCATTTCGTCTTCCAGGAACATTACAAGCCGGAAACCTGCATGAGCGACATCACGTCCGGCGACGACATCTATTCCGCCGTGATCGCCGGCTGTTACGGCGAGTTCGCCATCGAGCGCCAGCAGCCGGGCTGGAACGACAAATAATCGTCGAACGATCGCCGGCGCTCCGCCGCCGAAGTAACGAGCGACTAAAAGACGTCGCCGCCCTCCACCGGCGCATAGCCGGTCGCGGCGCGCTTCTCGTTGACGGTCAGGAACGGCGCATTGGTCACCCGCTCCCACAGCGCGGCGCGGTCGGCGGCCAGAGCCTCGACGCGGTCGGTGTCGGGCACGAGCCGCAGGTTGGCGCCGAACGCCGGCGCGAGCCACTGCGTCAGTCCGGACAGGATCCGGTTCGCCAGCGGCAGCACGCCGCCGCGCCAGAACACCCGGTTGGCCTCCTGATAGTTCGCAAACGTATTGTCGCCGGGGATCGCCAGCAGCATCGGCGGCACGCCGAAAGCCAGCGCGATCTCGCGCGCCGCGGCGTTCTTGGCGTCCATGAAGTCCATGTCCTTGGGCGACAGCGACATCGCCTTCCAGTCGAGCCCGCCTTCGAGCAGCAAGGGCCGCCCCGCATTGGCGGCGCCCTGATAGGTGTCGGCGAGTTCCTTCTTCAGCCTGTCGAACTGCGCGTCGGTCAGCACGGCGCCCTCGGGCCCGGCATAGACCAGCGCGCCGGAGGGCCGCGCCGCGTTGTCGAGCAGCGCCTTGTTCCATTTCGCGGCCGCGTTGTGGGTGTCGACCGCGACCGCCGCCGCCTCCAGCGGCGCGAGGCCGTAGTGGTCGTCGAGCGGGTTGAACAGCGTGAGATGCAGGATCGGCGGCAGCGCGCCGTCCTGCGCAAAGCGCACCGTGCGCCCGCCGGCGCTGTAGTCATAGGCGTCCGGCCAGCCGTCCGCGCCCGGCACCACCTTCATGCGGTCGGGCCGCAGCGCGTAGAGCTCGCGCACGTCGGCGCGCACCGCGCCCTCGCCCGCCAGCGTCACCGCCTCGACATAGGCGTTGCCCGACAACAAGAGATGCGCGGTGACGGCTTCGAGGAAGCCGGCGCCGTCCTGGCGCGGGTTCGGTCGCGCGATGAGGTTCAGGAGCGGATGCGATGCGTGCTCCGCCTCGCCTTCGTAAAGCAGGAACGTCAGCGAGCCGACGCTCTCGGCGACGAGCCGCACGCAGCGATGCACGATGGCGTTCCGAACATAGCCCTCGCGCGCCAGCGCCGCGTAGTCGCGCGGCGTCCAGCGCGCCCGGCCGCCGCTTTCGAACGCGATGAGCTGCGCCGTCTTCGAGGCCTTCGCCTCCGGCGGAGCGAAGTAGGATTTCAGTGTTGCGAGCATGGGGTCTCCGTGGCGCGCGCAATGCGAGCGCGCGCGGGCATGAAAAAAGCCCGCCGAGGGCGGGCTCTCTAATTGAATGCTGCGCCCAACAGGCACGGCAAAAATCCGGCGCATCAACCGGTCGGTGGGATACTCATGGATTGCGCAGGAAGAAGCTTCGCTCGTCGGAGTGGTCGAGAACCTTCCCGTCGAAGTGACGGCTGTATTCCATCGTCGTGAAGAAGACGAGCTTCACGCCGGAGACCTCCTGGATGCCGTGCGACACCTCAGCGAGTTGCGATCTCTGATAATACGAAACGACAACGCGCTCGAAACGCTCACCCGAATTCAGATGATAAAGGCCCCAGCCCACCATCAACACCGCGGCAGGATCTCGCGGCGTTCGCTCATCGAACGCCCGCCGAAGATTTTCGAACTCCAACTTCGCGGCCGACGAGATCGTGAAATTGGCCGGAATGATATCAGGTTCTGACATTGTCGCGAGCTCAGTTATCGTTGGCAATCAGCTTACCATGGACGGCGCCTGCGGACGGCACCAGGCGTCCGGCCGCATGAAACGCGCGCGCTGATGCGCGGCCCACAAGTCCGTCATCGCGATTGATCCAGTTCGTCGGTTGTCGGTCGGAACGGCGACGGCGCTAAAGCGACCTCATCCTCGGCCCTCGCCCCGCGCCGAAACTCAGGGCGCTCACCGCCCAGACCAGTGCATCGAGCCGGTCCGGCGAGCGGCCGGACGACAGGCCCTCGGGGCCGAAGTCGCACATCTCGTCCTCCAGCGACGGGAAGCAGCCGGCGTGCTTCACCCGGCCCTGCTCGTACAACTGCGCCACCGGCTCGGCGCGCAGATATTTGCCGCGATGCGCCCGCACCGGCGTCACCGGCACGCTCGCATCCACTTCCGCGATCACGGCCTTGACCATCTCGCCGCCCTGGTTGACCTCGACCACCAATGCGTCGGCCTGCAGGCGCCGCCACAGCGCGACCGCCGTGTTGGCCCAGCCCTGCGGCGTGAGGCCCGCCGCCGTCTCGTCGGCCAGCACATAGAGCGTGCCGTCCTCGGCGCGGCCGACCGCCACCAGCCCGCAGGCATCGGCGCGCTTGCCCGACGAGGCCGGCGGATCGACCGCGACGACGATGCGCACAAGCGGCGGCGCGGCATCGACCCGCACCGCCTCGATCAGCGCGCGAGACCACAGCGCGTCAGCGCGTTCCTCCACCACCTCGCCCAGGATTTCCTGGCGGCCGAGGCGCGTGCCGCGATAGCGCGCCAGCACGGTGTCGAGAAAAGCCGGCGCAAGATTGTAGGCATTGGCGATCGTCCCTGCGTGGGTGACGGCGGTCGACGGATCGGCGATCAGTCGCCTGATCAGCGCGGTCGGCCGCGGCGTCGTGGTGATGACCTGCTTCGGACGATGCCCGAGCCGCAGGCCGAATTGCAGCATGTCGAAGGCGTCCTCGGCGCGCTTCCACTTCGCCAGCTCGTCGAGCCAGGCGGCGTGGAACTGCGGGCCGCGCAGCGCCTCGAAATTGTCGGCGGAGAACACCTGCGCCACCGCGCCGTTGCGCCATTCGAGCCGGCGGCGCGACGGCAGCCAGTGCGGGCGCTCGTCGTTCGCGTGCACCGACAGCAAACCCGACACGCCTTCTATCATCACCTCGCGCACATCGTGCTCGGTCTCGCCGACGAGCGCGATGCGCGGCGGCTCGCCGGCCTCATCGCTCAGCGCCAGCGCGCGCACCCATTCGGCGCCGGCGCGCGTCTTGCCGGCGCCGCGGCCGCCGAGCAGCAGCCAGGTCGTCCAGTCGTCGCCATTGTTGCCGGCGTCCGGCGGCCGCTGATGCGGATGGCAGAAGCAGGCCCAGTCACGCGCGAGGTGCCGGATCTCGCTCCGCGTCAGCATCGACAGGAAGTCCGGCGCCAGTTCGTTCGTCGACAAACGCGTTAATGCGGCGCGCAAGCTCGCGGCGAAATTCGTCGAGATCGCGGGGACTGTCGTCATCGTCGGCTGTCGCGGCCTCCGGCTGTTCCCCCGTGTCGTTCATCAGCGAAAGCTCGCGCAGCGTGCGCGCGATGCTCGCCAGCGTGCGCGCGGCGCGCTCGGCGTCGCCCGGACCTTCGGGCGCCAGCACGTCGAGCACGCGCTCGACGGCTTCGAGCTCGCGCGCGACCATGTCGTGCACCCGCCCGGCCATCACCGCGCGCGAGATCGTCGCGGGCGGGTCCACGGCGCCATCGCATCGAGAAACCGCCGGCGCGACCCCGGCATGCTCACGCCAGGCTTTGGCGCGGTGCGTGTTCTTTGTCGGCTTGGTCTTCTTTGTTTTCTTGTTTGACGTCTTGGCCGTCCTCGCCGCGCGGAGCGTTGCGGGACGTGACGCAGGAGATGAGCGCGCGGTCGCCATGAAGCGTCCCCCGTCCGTCTGATGCAATTGTGGAGCGTGTCCGAGTTGTAGCGGGGCAGCGTTCCGCTGTCAAGGACTAATTTCCTAGTTTTCCACGCCGCGAGCCGGCCTTATCGGGCCGTCGGCTTTTCCCAGGGATTTTTCTTTTTCGGCGGCCGCGGCGGCGGCAATGTCGAATAGTTCGTCTCCAGCCAGCAGCGGTCGATGCCGACCGCGCGGCGAATGGTGTCGACCTCGCCCGCGGTGATGAAGGCGGCGAAATAGGCGATGCGTCCGTTCTCGATGGTCTGCAGGCACACCGCGTAATCGCCCGGCTGCGGCGCGCGCGAGACGCGCAACAAGCCGGCCTGGAAGGCCGACAGCGACCGCCCGCTCTCGAAGGTCTCGGCGATCGCGTCGGCGATCGCCTGCCGATAGGGCCCGAGCTCGCCCACCGCGCCGCGCGTTGCGACCTGGAGCTTCGCTTGGGAGCCGGCTTGCGGATTGCCCTGCGCCAGGCCGGCGGCCGGCGCGAGCGTCGCGAGCAACAGCGCTGCCGTCAGCGTGCGAGACAACGAAAGGAGATTCATACGCAGCACACGGGACGAGTTTGGCGTTACGCGTTACGACACTGGCGCGACGAGTGGACGCGGGCGCATTCAGTTCACCGGCGGGTCGCCGCGGCACGACTTCGGCGCGGCGGCGGCGTCTTCCCAGAACCAGCCGCATTTGCCGCAGCCGGCCAGCGCCGCGCCGAGCAGCACGATGACGACGATCCGGGCGAGGCGCGTTCTCATGCCGGCCAATCTATCCCAATGCCGGTCGAACGGGGAGATACGGCGGCGTAAAGACGCGGATGTGGTTTACCGGCGGGCGTTAAGCCTTCTTCGGCCGCGCCGCTTTCGGCACACGGCCCGGCCAGGCGACGATGTGGTTCTCGAGCTCGTCGTCCGGCACCTGCGTCTCGTCGAGCGTGACGCGGCCGCGCACCGAGGCCCCCGACGTGTGCACCGTCTCCGGGTCGCCCGACACCAGCGGGTGCCACCAGTACAGGTCCCTGCCCTCGGCGACGAGCTTGTAGGCGCAGCTCGGCGGCAGCCAGACGATGCGGCGCACCCCGCGCGGCGTCAGCTTCACGCAGTCCGGCACCTTGCGCTGGCGGTTCTTGTAGTCCTTGCAGCGGCAGGCCTGCGTATCCAGGAGCTTGCAGCCGACATCGGTGAAATGCGTCTCGCCGGTGTCGATGTCCTCGAGCTTGTTGAGGCAGCAGCGGCCGCAGCCGTCGCACAGGCTCTCCCACTCCCGCTGGCTCATCTGCTCCAGCGTCTTGGTCTTCCAGAACGGGAGCGGCTCGCTCGTCGGCGCCGGCTTGGCGCCGGGCGCAAGCGCCGTGCCGGCCGGACGCGCCGGCCCGCCCCGTCCCGCGGCGGCGCCGGAGACGGGTTTTTTGGCGGTTTTCGTCGAATCGGCGCGGTCCATCGGCGGCCTTTTACCGTAATTTTGCCCCGGATTCTGTTCACCTTGGGGACGAATGCCACAATCCCCGCGTGGCCGGAATCCTGCGGATCGGCTAGAAAACAGTCGGTTCGTCCCTTTTCCGTGAAGGCCCAAACCCTTGTCCGATCCGAAGCGCAACAGCTGGAAGCCTGCAGTCCGCAAGGTGATGCTGGCCTTCGACGCCTGGGTCGATTCCAGCCTGTTCTCGTCCGGCCGCGGCGTCCGCGAGCTCTACGAGCGCTTCGCCACCTTCATGGACCGCTTCCACGCCGCCGGCTGGCGGCGCTGGCTGAACGAGCTGGTCTCCGAAGGCGCCAATCTCGGCACCGTCGGCGTGATGCTGATGCTGGCGCTGGCGATGCCCGCCTTCCAGCTCACCTCGGACGACGACTGGCTGCGCAAGTCGGACCTCGCCGTCACCTTCCTCGACCGCTACGGCAACGAGGTCGGCACCCGCGGCATCCGCCACAACGACTCCGTGCCGCTCGACCAGTTCCCCGATCATCTGATCAAGGCGGTGCTCGCCACCGAAGACCGCCGCTTCTACGACCATTTCGGCATCGATATCTCCGGCACGCTGCGCGCCATCGTCACCAATGCCCGCGCCGGCGGCGTCGTGCAGGGCGGCTCCTCGCTGTCGCAGCAGCTCGCCAAGAACCTGTTCCTGTCGAACGAGCGCACGCTCGACCGCAAGATCAAGGAAGCCTTCCTCGCGCTGTGGCTCGAGGCGCATCTGACCAAGAACGAGATCCTGAAGCTTTATCTCGACCGCGCCTATATGGGCGGCGGCGCGTTCGGCGTCGACGCCGCGGCGCAGTACTACTTCAACAAGTCGGCGCGCGACGTGAACCTCGCCGAGGCCGCGATGCTCGCCGGCCTGTTCAAGGCGCCGACCAAGTTCGCGCCGCACGTCAACCTGCCGGCCGCGCGCGCCCGCGCCAACGTCGTGCTCGACAACCTGGTCGAAGCCGGCTTCATGACCGAGGGTCAGGTGTTCGGCGCCCGCCGCAACCCCGCCGTACCGGTCGACCGCCGCGACGAACGCGCGCCGAACTATTATCTCGATTACGCCTTCGACGAGATCAAGAAGATCGTCGACACGCTGCCGAAGTCGATGACCGAGCGCGTCTTCGTCGTGCGCACCGCGCTCGACGTCAATCTGCAGCACGAGGCGGAGAACGCCGTCGAGAACTCGCTGCGCCAGTTCGGCCAGTCCTACAACGCCCATCAGGCCGCCGCGGTGCTGATGGATGTCGACGGCTCGGTGCGCGCGATGGTCGGCGGCCGCGATTACGGCGCGAGCCAGTTCAACCGCGCGACCGACTCGATGCGCCAGCCGGGCTCCTCGTTCAAGCCTTACGTCTATGCGACCGCGCTGCAGCACGGCCTGAAGCCGTCCTCCATCGTGGTCGACGGGCCGATCTGCATCGGCAACTGGTGCCCACACAACTATGCCGGCGGCTATTCCGGCTCGGTGACGCTGCTCAACGCGCTGACCCGCTCGCTCAACACGGTCGCGGTTCGGCTCTCGGTCATCATCGGCAACGGCAACGCCAAGGCCGGCCGCAACATGATCGTCGCCAACGCGCACAAGATGGGCATCAAGGCGCCGCTGCCCGACACGCCGTCGCTGCCGATCGGCGCCGACGTCGTCAAGATGATCGAGCATGTCGGCGCCTACACCACCTTCCCCAATCTCGGCGTGCCGGCCGCGCCGCACGCGATCCTCGAGGTGCGCACCGGCGACGGCCAGCTGGTCTGGCGCTTCGACCGCGACGGACCGAAGATGGAGCGGGTGTTCAAGCCGCAGATCGCGCAGGACATGATCACGATGATGCACAACGTGGTCGAGAACGGCACCGCGCGGCGCGCCCGGCTCGACGGCGTCGCCGCCGCCGGCAAGACCGGCACCACCAACGCCTATCGCGACGCCTGGTTCGTCGGCTACACCGGCAACTTCGTCTGCGGCGTCTGGTTCGGCAACGACGACTACCAGTCGACCAACCGCATGACCGGCGGCGCGCTGCCGGCGATGACCTGGCAGCAGATCATGGCCTATGCCCATCAGGGCATCGAGATCAAACCGCTGCCGGGCGTTCCGGCCCCGCCGTCCCGCCAGCAGCCGGCGGTCGCCAGCGCCCGCGGCAAGACCGCCGAGCCGCCGCCGACACGGCCGGCGATCCTGACCAAGCGCGGCGCCGATATCCTGGTGCGCATCGAGAAGCAGATGGACGAGGCGGCGCGCGCGCTGCCGGAGACCAGTTCCCTCACCCCCGTCGAATTGCGCCGCGGCGCCTCCGCCGAAGGCGAGGCCGCGCTCGCCTCCTCGCTCGAAAACGCGCCGATGGCCCGGCCGACCCGAAACTGATACTGCATTTCCCCGCGCCGATGCCGGCGCAGCGTTTGAGTCGCCGGGTTTCTAACGATCGGTCTTTTTTGTGCGGCTGCTCACCGGATCATTGCTGGCCTTTCTGATCGCCACCCTCGTCGGCCTCGGCGCGACCTATCTCGCGCTGACCCGCGGCGGCGCGTTCGGCGCGCTGACGATCGGAAGCTGGACCGCCTTCCCCAAGACCGGCACCATCGACGCCGATCCTTACGCCCGCGCCGCGATCGCGCGCACCGGCCGCCTCGTCACCGGTGTCGGCGACGGCGTGTCCTTCACCGCGATGCGCGATGACAAGGGCAAGCCGCTCGACGGCCGCTGCGACGTCACGGTGTCCGGCATCACCCCGCAGGCGCGGTTCTGGACGCTGACGCTCTACAGCACCGCCGGCAATCTGGTCGCCAACTCGCTGAACCGGCCCGGCTTCACCAGCCAGGAAATCGTGCGCCGCGCCGACGGCACCTTCGAGATCGCGGTGACGCCGCGCGCCCATGCCGGCAACTGGCTGCCGACCGGCGGCATCGAGCGCTACGTGCTGGTGCTGCGCCTCTACGACACGCCGGTCGGCGTCTCGACCAAGGCGGGCCGCGAAGTGCCGATGCCGGCGATCACCACCGGGGATTGCCGATGATCCGCTGGCTGATGATCCTGCTGGTCGGTCTGGTGCTCGGCGCCATCGTGCATCTGTCCACGATCATCCTGCTGCCGCTGACCGCGACGCGCGACGCCTATGCGCGGCTGACGCCGCTCGCCCCGGTCAACACCATGACCGTGCTCGCGGAGAGCGCGCCGGCCGACGCGCTGATGCCGTTCATGGATCCGGCTTTCGCCAACGCCGTGTGCCGTTACGATCTCTCGAACGGACCGCTGAAATTCACCGCGCCGGTCAGCATCGCCTATACGTCGGTGACCTTCTACACGCGCCGCGACATCGCCTATTACGCCATCAACGACCGCGCCGCCGGCCGCCGCGTCATCGAGCTCGAACTGATGACGAGCGATCAGCGCGCGGAGCTGCCGGAAGACGAGGACATCACCGCTGCCGACCGGCTGATCGTGGAATCCCCGACGACGACCGGCCTCATCGCGCTGCGCGCGCTCGCCCCCGAGCCCGGCCTGATGCCGACCGCGCGCGCGGCGGTGCAAGCCGCGCGCTGCGTGGCGGAGCCGCCGCAGCCGCAATCCTCGCGCTAACAGGCTGTTGAAAAAGTAGCCTCTGTCATTCCGGGGCGCGCTGAAAGCGCGAACCCGGAATCCAGCCCCGTTGATTGTCTTCGTGTTTCTGGATTCCGGATCGCCACTTCGTGGCGTCCGGAATGACGGCGATGGCTTTTCAACAGCCTGTAAAGCTCGATGGATTTATCGCACCGCCGCGACCCGCTCGGTCTTCGAGACCGGCGGCGGGCCGATGCGATAGCGGCCGACTTCGACCTCGCACTGCCCGATCAGCCGGTCGGCCTCGGCGGCCTGTGGCGACGGCGTCGCGATCACCAGGCGCCCCAGCGTGAAGCGATAGGCGGCGCAGCGCTGCGCCAGCGAGGTTTGCGTCCAGCGCACGATCGCCGCGTTTTCACGAATGCGCCGCAGCGCATTGGCGCGCTCGGGCGGCGTCAGCGACGGCACATAGGCCATCGCCTGCTGCCGCTTGACGTCGATGCTGAGCACGCGGCTCGCTACCTCGAAGAACGGCGGCATCCGCGTGAGATCGTTGCGCACGTCCTCGATCAGCTTGCCGTAACGGCCCGACGGCGAGCGGTAACGCGGCGACAGGATACTGTCGGCATATTGCACCGGCGTCATGCCGACGCGGTAGGCCGCGGCGTTGCGGCCGTATTCGTTGAGCACGCTGTACCACTGCTTGCGGTCGTAAGGCGGCTCGATCAGCGGATAGCCGAGGTCGCGCAGCAGGCGCTCGTCGTCGGTCAGTTCGAATTGGGAGGCGGGTGCGCCGGTCGCGGCCGGCGACATCCAGTCGTGGATGCCGTCGCTCACCAGCATCGGCCGCACTTCGCCGAAATCGCCCTGCGTGCTGCAGCCGCCGAGCAGCGCAGCAAGCAATGTCGCCGCCGCCAACGCGGCAGCAGCCTTCGCCCGACGCAGCCGGCACCCGCTCGGGCGACATTCCGTCATGAAGGTCCGTTCAGCGCGAGGCGCGGCGGCGACGACGCTTGCCGTTGCGCTGTTGCGGCTTCTGTTCGCCGGTGTCGCCCGCACCGCGTTCGATGCGGATCACCGGAAGGATGATCACGGTCGCCGGTTCGCTGCTCGCGTCGATGTATCGGCCGCGCGCCGAACCCGCGTCTTCGGGAAAGCGAATCACTTCACCCATCTGCAGTCCCCCTCGATCCGGCCTGACGCAGGACACCCTTGTCGATCGGCCGAACCGTAGCCTTGGCGCGATTAAAGCGTTTGCAAGGTTAACGGGCTGTTAAAGCACAGCGTCTAATATGAGGTTGAAAGGTTCCGCGTATGAGCGTTCCCAAACTGTCCGCCTCGGCCTGCCTCGACAACCTGGTCGACCTCGCCTCGCGCACCGGCATCGACGTGCGGCAGACCCTGCTGCGCGTGCTGACCGATCTCTACATCCAGAAGCCGAGCCATTCGCCGGCCGAAGCCGCGCAGTTCGTCGCGCTGGCGAGCCACCTGATCGAGGTGGTCGATCCTTCCACCCGCAGCCTGGTCGCCGCGCGGCTCGCCGCCTATCCGGCCGCGCCCGCCGTGCTGCTGCAGCGGCTCGTTGATTTCGGCGCGCTGCCGCATCTGCCGGAACTGTCGGCTCCCCCGGCGGAGGCCCCGACAGCCGCCCCGGCGGCGAAGACCGCCGCGCCCGTGACGCAGGCAAAGCCCGCGCCGGCCGCCAACGAGCTGGCGGTGATGTTCTTCAAGGCCGCGCCGGACGAGCGCCGCTCGCTCCTGCTGCATCTCGGCGAACGCACGGCGGCCGCCGCCTTCTCCGCGCGCCCGGACGCCGGCGACATCGCCCGCCGGCTCGAGGCCGCCGCGCTTCAGCGCAATCCCCGCGAATTCGCCGCCACCATCGAGCGCGGACTGTCGATCGGCGTCTCGGTCGCCGAGATGATCGCCAACGACGCGACCGGCGAGCCGATCGTCGTGGTCGCCAGGGCGCTCGGCATGCGCAGCGAGACGCTGCAGCGCATCCTGATGTTCCTCAATCCCAGGATCGGCCAGTCGGCTGAAACCGTCTACCGCCTCAACACGCTGTTCCATGAGGTGAGCGCCGCGGCCTGCGCGCATCTGGTCGACAGCTTCCGCGACGCCGGCGAGCGCCGCGCCGCAACGCACCAGCCGCAATACTACGACGACGAAAAGTCGAATGCGCGCGGCAGCGCCACGCCGGGCCGGTGGCCGGCCACGGTCCGCCGCGGCGCGCCGCTCACCGAACGCTTCCGCGGCACGGGGCGCTAGCCTTCAGCACGCTTCCTGTTGTCATTCCGGACGTCGCGAAGCGACGATCCGGAATCCAGAAACACAAAGGCAGGCAACGTAACTGGATTCCGGGTTCGCGCTTCCAGCGCGCCCCGGAATGACGACAAATATTCTCTACAATCTGCTAGCCCGCCACCACATCGAGAAAGTGCCGCCCCTTGCGGTCCTCGGTCTCGACGATCCAGATGTCGGGATCGAACTTCAGTTCCCTGGCAAGATAGGCTTCGCAGTCGGCTTCCGGCGCGGGCGCCTCGCGGCCGACGCAGACGATGAAGGCGCGATCGCCGGGCCGGTCCTCGTCGAACGCGCTCTGCGGCGCGGGGCCGTAGAGCGTCGCGGTGCCGTCGAGACGGGCGACCTTGATGAAGATCGCGCCCGCCTCCTCCGCGCCGCGCCGGCGCACCGCGGCGAACACGCCTTCGATGTTGCAGCGGCGCACATAGGCCGAGACCCAGATCGCGGATTTCAGGCGCATCGCCGGACAGCCCTCTCAGCCGCGCAAAGCGAGCGCGTTTGCGCCGCCTCTAGCACATTTCGGGATTCGGCCTGAACGTTCAGTTCAGCGACGCGCCGGTCATGGTGGCGAGCGCCTTGACGAGGCGATCCGACACCTGCCCGGTCACCGGCAGTTTCTGCTGGCGCTCGAAGCGCATGATCGCGTCCCGCGTCTCCGGCCCATAGAGGCCGTCCGGGCGGATCTGGCCGTAGCCGAAATCCGACAGCGCGCGCTGGATCGCCATCAACTGCTTCGACGGCGCGATCAGCGCCGCGATCGGATCGTTGCGCGACGGCGGCAGCGCCACCGGCACCGTGCCGCCGGACGGCATCGCGGCCGGCGGAGCGACGATCGCCGCGCCCTGGCGGGTCGAGAACAGCGGCGCCGGATGCGGGCCGGCCTGCATGAACAGCGCGTTGATCAGGATCCAGACCACCGCGCAGGCCGCGACCAGCAGCGCGACGCTTTCGCGCGGATTGCGCGCGATGAAACCGGCTTCGCGGCGGCCGTCGATGGCAATCGCACGGGACTTCTGTTGACGCCTAAGCACTTTTCTTCACCTGTTCGGCAGTCTCGGGCCGGTCGGATACCGCCGGCGCTTCTGGAGCGGCGCTCGGGCGCCGCGCGAAATGGATGGGGCTTGCGGCGACCGGCCGGCCTTCGGCGACGAGCGGCAGCCGCACCGACACGCAGGTGCCCTCGCCGAGCTTGCTCTTGATCTCCATCCGGCCGCCATGCAGGTGCACCAGCCCCTTCACGATCGACAGGCCGAGGCCGGTGCCGTCGTGCCGGCGGTCATAGGACGCGCGCGCCTGGAAGAACGCCTCGCCGAGCCGCGGCAGGTCGTCCTCGCCGATGCCGACGCCGGTGTCGGTCACCGCGATCAGCAGGTCGTGGCCGTCGCGGCGCGCGCCGACCGTCACCGTGCCGCCGCGCTCGGTGAACTTGATGGCATTGGAGATCAGGTTGATCAGGATCTGGTTGAGCGCGCGGCGGTCGGCCTGCAGCTCCGGCAGCTCGGCGCCGAGCGCGGTCCTGAGCGCAATGCCGGCCTCCTGCGCCTTGAGCGCGAGGATGTCGCAGCAGCTCACGATCGCCGGCGCGGGCGCAAACGGCTCCGGCGTGATCTCGAACGAGCCGGCTTCCATCTTCGACATGTCGAGGATGCCGTTGACGACCGACAGCAGGTGCCGGCCCGACTCGTTGATCAGCCGCGCATATTCGTGGCGGCGCTCCGCCTCGAGCGTGATCGTGCCGTCGGTCATCATCTCGGAGAAGCCGATGATGGCGTTGAGCGGCGTGCGCAATTCGTGGCTCATGGTGGCGAGGAAGCGGCTCTTGCCGGCATGGGCGCGCTCGGTCTCGGCGCGCGCCTCGTCGAGCGCGGCCTCCTGCGCCTTGCGCTCGCTGACGTCGCGCAGCACGGCGACGACCTCGCGCTGCTCCTCGCCGCGCGCTTCGCCGCTCGTCTCGAGCGGATGGCAGCGCATTTCGAGCCACATGTAATCGGCGGCGCCGTCGCGGCGGACGCGGAATTCGACCGAGGCGGAATCGCCGTTGGCGGCGGCGGCCGACAATGCCGAGAGATAGGCCGGGCGGTCGGCGACATGGACGCGGTCGAACAGGCCGTGGCCGGCGAGATCGTCCGGGCTCGCGCCGAACAGCGTTTCGGCCGCCGGCGAGGCGAACAGCACGACGCCGCCGCGGCCGTGCCGGGTGATGACGTCGGTCATGTTGCGCGCCAGCAGGCGGTAGCGGTCTTCCTCGGCATAGAGCAGCCAGAAGCTGGTGCGCGCGAGCGATTCCGCGCCGAGCGCGAGACCGGTCGCGTAGAGCGCCGCGGAGGTGATGCCGAGCGCGGCCAGCGCGCCGTTCGCGTTGTCGATCGCGGTCGGCGGCGGCAGCAGGCTCATCGCGCTGAGCACCAGCAGCAGGCCGGCGGCGACCAGCGCGATCGTCGAGGCGAGCGCGACCACGCGGCGCGAGGCCGACAGCGCGGCTTCGAGCGGCACCACCACCAGCCAGATCGCGGCGAACGAGGCGATGCCGCCGGTCTGCCAGGCGACCACGGTAACGAGCCCGGTCAGCGCCAGCGCCGAGAGCACATGCGCGCGCTCATACTGGCCGGTGCGCGACAGGAAATAGGAGATGGTGATCGGCGCGACCAGCCAGGCGAACACGCCGACCTCGAGCGCGCTCGGCATGCCGCGGAACAGCAGATAGATCGGGAAGGCCGCGAGCGCGGCGAAGCTGCCCAGGAGGCGCGGCGCGATGAAGGCGCGGTGACGGGCCGCCGTCAGCGCGTCGCGCTGCGCGCTCGGATGCACGAGCCCGTCGACATACGACCACAGCGGTGCGAATACGCTCACCGTCCCTGTCCACACCGGTTTGGAACACCGGCGCGCCCCTTCTTTGTGGGCGGCACTCTAGGTTCGGCGCTTAAAGGAAAACTAAATCGCGCCGGCCGCGCGCCGCAGATGCACCGATTCCGCGGGCCGAAAGGCGCTCATTCATGCCGGATGGTGAAGTTTGTGTTGCGCTCGCATGGTGAACGCTTGGTTGCCGCGCCCGCATGGCGTCCCGGAAAACCGCGCCGCCGCACCACTTCCCCGAGATCGTTCAAATTTTAGACAAATGCCGATGTCTCGAATTTTACGAAAATTCGCCGCGCATTTTCGGCAAATCCGCCGCGCCGGCACAACGACGCCTTCAGGCGCATCTGGTAGTTTTGTTTCAAAGGCGGTGCAAAGCCGCCGGGGACACGATGGGTAGGGTCATGTTTTTCCTGTTGCGAATGGCGTTCTGGCTGTGCGTCGTTTGCGTCCTGCTGCCGGGCAGCGGGCCGAAAACGGACGAAGCGAGGATCGACCCGGCGACCGCGGTCACCGCCGCGAGCGCCGCCGTCACCGACATGCGCGGGTTCTGCGACCGCCAGCCGGAGGCCTGCGTCGCCGGCGGCAAGATCGCCGTCGCGCTCGGCCACAAGGCGGAAGCCGGCGCCCGCACCATCATCGAGTTCGTCACCAACCGCATGGGCGACAGCGCCGAGACGCCCGCGGGCGTGCCGGGCGCGCCGGCCACCATTCCGGCCGACCGCTCGCTGACCACGGCCTCGACCTCGGCGCCCGCGCGTTTGATGAAGCCCGTGCCGGTCGCCGAGCGCGGCACGCTGACGGCGAGCGATTTGACCGTGCCGTGGCACGGGCCGGCGCAGGCCAAGCAAGCTGACAAGCAGGCTCACGTGCCGCTGCCGCCGCGCCGCGCCGCGCGGCCGTCGGTCTAGCAAAAGCCGGGATTCAGGCCGCCGAGCCGCCACAAATCGCTGTGGCGCCACGGCGCGGAGCGCCTATATTGCGACCGATGACAAGTTTTAACGACATCGCCGCCAATTTCGAGCTGCTCGACGAGTGGGACGACCGCTACCGCTACGTCATCGAGCTCGGCCGCACGCTGCCGGATTTTCCCGAAGCCGGGCGCAGCGAAGCCAATAAAGTCCGCGGCTGCACCAGCCAGGTCTGGCTCGTCACCCATGTCGAGCCGGACGGCGCGGCCGGGCCGGCGCTGCGTTTCCAAGGCGACAGCGACGCGCATATCGTGCGCGGGCTGATCGCCATCCTGCTGTCGCTCTACAACGGCAAGCCGGCGAAACAGATTCTCGACACCGACGCGCTCGCCGCGTTCGACCGCATGGGCCTGCGCGAGAACCTGACGCCGCAGCGCTCGAACGGGTTGCGCGCGATGGTCGAGCGCATCAAGGCCGACGCCCGCGCAGCGCTGCAGCCGGCCGCCTGATCAGACCGACTCGACCGTAAATTCCGCGTCCGGCGCGAGCCAGACGCGCACATCGGCGCGCGCAGCGCCGCGGGCGGCGGACATCAGGCCGTAGTGCCGCGCGAGGCGATCGAGCGCGAGCTGCAGCACGATCTTGGCCGAACGCGCCGGCCAGAGGCGCTCGCGCTCGATGTCCTCGAGGCCCTTGAGGAAGCAGCAGACGTCGACCAGCAGCCCGGCGAATTCGGGTCCGGCCGCGTCGAGCGCGTGACGCACGCGCTGGCGCGCCGCGATCATCACGTCGGTGGCGTAGCCCGCGCCGCCGCCGCCACCGTTCGTCACCGGGCTGTCCCAGTTCGAGGTCGTGCGCGGCATCATCTGCGCGAAGGTGAAATCGGCGCGCAGCCGCTCGCCGGCGGCCAGCTGATGCGGCTCGATCAGCGCGCGGCCGTCGCGGCCGCGGCGGCGCGCGAGCCAGGCGAGCGGGCTCTCGGCCTCGTCGACCGTCACGGTGGCGCGGCCGGATTCGGTGTCGATCGCGCGCTCGGCGGCGCGCAGATGCCGCGCCCGCTGCGGATCGATGTCGGGGCGCTGGTGCGGCGGCAGAGCGCCGCCGGATTTTTGGCCGGCGGAACGGCTGGCGGCAGCGGTGGGGATCGGCGTGGGCATTGGCGGCCTCCTCTTTCTGACTAGGATTATTTACCTAGTTCGCGGCGAAAAGGCCAGCCTGCCGAGCCTGAGCTGGACATGGCGCCTAGCATACTGTGATAGCTTCAGAATTTGCTTCTGCGGAGCCGGACACAGGCCTACTTGTCCACAGAAATAGGACTATTATCCGAGGCCTCGGCGAGGCGAGCCTCCGTCGTCCTTTCGCTTCTCTCGCCCGTCACCTGCAGGCTTTGGCAATACGCGCGAAAAGTGTACTAAGGGAACAGGTGATACATGCCGGGGGGCACCAGTGTTCAAATCTCTAAGCGCCGCGAGCGCGGCCGCTATTTTATTGACGGCATGCGCGTCCAGATCTTCTGAAATAACGCCGGCCTACGTTTCGCCGGTTATTTATCAAAGCTACACCTGCCAGCAACTCGCTCAGGAAGCTCAGGCGGTGGGCACCCGTGCGGCACAAGTTGCAGGCACCCAAGACCAAAAGCGATCAAATGACGCGATCGCGACGGGCGTGGCTGTCGTGGTGTTTTGGCCCGCTGCGTTTCTCGTCAGCGGCGACGGTCCAACGGCATCCGAGCTGGCACAACTAAAAGGCCAGAGCGTCGCTATTGAGCAAGCCAGCATTCAGAAAAAATGCGGCATCCAATTCCAGCAGCAAAAGACGCCGGCCTCATAGCTGGAGCAAGCGCTACTAGCTACTTCCCCCGCCTTCGCCGCTGCTGGCCGAGGCCCATCTGCTTGGCGAGCGCGGAGCGCGCCTGCGCGTAGTTCGGCGCCACCATCGGATAGTCGGCCGGCAGGCTCCACTTCTCGCGGTACTGCTCCGGCGTCATGTTGTACTGCGTGCGCAGGTGCCGCTTCAGCGACTTGAACTTCTTGCCATCCTCGAGACAGACGATGTATTCCGGCGTGATCGACTTCTTCACCGACACCGCCGGCTTGAGCGCCTCGCTCGCGGTTTCGCCGCCGCCGGCATTCACCCGCGTCAGCGCCGCGTGCACCTGATTGATCAGCGCCGGGATGTCGCCCGCCGACACCGTGTTGTTGCTGACATAGGCCGAGACGATCTCGGCGGTCAGCTGGATGAAATTGCTGGTCGTGGCGGTGTCGCTCATGAGTCGTTTCCCGGGTGTCCCGGTCCCTCTGGCCGCGCGGGCCTGCTGACCTACCAAAGAAAAGCGAAATCGAAAGCTCTAATCGCCGCGATTTTTACTATCCGATTCGGATTGTACAAGACGAATTGGCGGTAAAGCGACCGCCAATTCTACAAAAATGCGAATTTGTTCTTGAAACGCAAGACTTGCTGGTGGGACCCGGCGGACACCGGGAGGGAAAACAAAACGGCCGCCGGGCATAGGCCGGGCGGCCGTCACGGCGGGGCTTGCGCGGCCGCTATCCGCCGCCCTTCTCCAGGTGCTCGCGCAGCGCGTTGATCGAGGCGAAACGCAGCGTGCCGTCCGGCAGTTCGGCCTCGATCGAGCCGTCGACATAGAGCGTATAGGCCATGCCGTCGACGACGCCGGATTTCAGCACGGCGACGGCATGCATCTCGCCGGCCGGCTTTTCCGGTTCGGGTGGCGCGGCCTTCGGCGGCTCGGGCCTGGAGGGCTCGAAGGTGGGCTCGAATTTCGGCGGCGGCGGCTCGGGCGCCTCGAAGCGCGGCACCGGGCGGAAATCCGCCTCCTCCTCCACCGGCTCCGGCCTGATATCCGGCTTTGCGTCGGTCTTTGCCGCCGTCTTGGGTTCGACCTTGGCGTCGCCGCTCCAGACGGTGTCGAAGTAATTCGGCTGCGGCGGCCGCATCGCCGGCGTGGGACGCGGCGGCGGGGGTGGCGGCATCTGCGGCGCGGCGGGCTTGCCGAAGGTCGAGGGCAGCGGTGGTGGCGGCGGCAGGCTCGGCTCAGGCGCGCTGCGTTCGGAGGCCGGCGTCACCGGCGGCTTCGGCGGCGGCTCGTCGAAGCCGAGATCCGGATTGCGCAGCGACGGCGCGA
>Ga0180221_1000743_pt1 | contig 25528 bp, 22 predicted proteins | sample eDN5th37CKraftMG_FD_151339 | JGI IMG/M metagenome (GOLD analysis project Ga0180221, IMG submission 151339) | Enriched Miracle-Growth compost microbial communities from Emeryville, California, USA - eDNA 5th pass 37_C Kraft MG (version 2) (version 2) ...
CGCGCGCGGGACGCCGGATGGTTCCGGCGACTGCGGTGACTTGCTCATGCGCTGCTTTCACAACGCGCATGGGGCCGTGGACGCGGTGAAACGTCCGGCGTTCCGCGCGCCCTGTCATCAGGGTGGAGGTGGAAGGCGAGATGGAAGTCCGGCGTCCCCCGCGCCGCAAAGAACAGGGGCGATCACGCATGTCCGCTGTCATTCCGGGGCACGAGCCGTTGCGAGCGAACCCGGAATCCAGACCCGCGCGCCGTGGCCCGAAGGCGGTCGTCTCGAAGGATGAGACGGAATGAAGACGGGCGCCCGTGAGGCGCCCGTGAGGCGCCCTTGGGGCACCTGCGTTTCAACTCACTCCTGTCATGGCCGGGCTTGTCCCGGCCATCCACGTCTTAGATCTGCAAAGCAAGGCGTGGATGCCCGGCATAAAGCCGGGCATGACGGACTTGGTATTTACTCCGCCGCGCTGCGCGACGGCTTGGCGTGGACGCTCGCGAGGTAGTCCATCGCCGCCTGCACGCCGCCCTTCTTGTGCGGGATGTTGGCGAGCGACAGCGCCATCTCGGTCACCGCGAGGCCGCCGAGCATGTCGCCGTCATTGACGTCGCCGAGATGGCCGATGCGGAACATCTTGCCGGCGAAGCGGCCGAAGCTCGCGCCATAGGAGACGTTGAAGTTGCTGAGCGCCAGCGCGCGGAACGCGTCGGCGTCGACGCCCTCCGGGGTCAGCACCGAGGTCACCGTCGGCGAGTAATATTTCGGGTCCTTGCAGATGATGTCGAAACCCCAGGCCTTGACGGCGCGGCGGGTGGCTTCGGCGAGACGGTCGTGGCGCGCGAACACGTTGTCGAGGCCTTCCTCGTGCAGCATGTCGATCGCCACGGCGAGGCCCTGCAGCATCTGCGTGCCGGGCGTGTAGGGGAAGAAGCCCTGCTTGTTCATGTTCAGCATGTCGTCCCAGGCGAGGAACGACTTCGGCAGCTTCGCCGTCTTGTTGGCGGCGAGCGCCTTGTCGCTGATCGCGTTGAACGACATGCCGGGCGGCAGCATCAGGCCCTTCTGCGCGCCGCCGACGGTGACGTCGACGCCCCATTCGTCGTGGCGATAGTCGGTCGAGGCGAGCGAGGAGATGGTGTCGACCATCAGCAGCGCCGGATGGTTCGCCTTGTCGATCGCCTTGCGGATCTCGGCGACCGGCGAGAGGCAGCCGGTCGAGGTCTCGTTGTGCAGGACGCAGACCGCCTTGATCTCCTTGGTCTTGTCCTCGGCGAGCCGCGCCTCGATCTTCGCCGGGTCGGCGCCGGTGCGCCAGTCGGAGGCGATCATCTCGGGCTTGAGGCCGAAACGCTCCGCCATGTTCTTCCAGAGGTTGGAGAACTGGCCGGTTTCATAGACCAGCACCTTGTCGCCGGGCGACAGCGTGTTGACGAGGGCGGCTTCCCAGGCGCCGGTGCCGGTCGCGGTGTAGATGATGACCGGGTTGGTCGTCTTGAAGATCGTCTTCACGCCCTCGAGGCAGCGCTTGGCGAGCTTGGCGAATTCCGGACCGCGATGGTCGATGATCGGGGTGTCCATCGCCCGCAGGATGCGGTCGGGCACCGGGGTCGGGCCCGGGATGTGGAGGTGATGACGCCCCACGGAACGCGAGGAATTCTGAGCCATTGCTGATTGCTCCAAGAACGGCGTTTGAAGACGGCGGTTGCCGCCGGATAAAACTGAAAATGATGCGTGGAAGCCACGGCCCGGCCCCGGCTGCGGGGCGGTGCTTGTGGCGTTGAACTATGAATGCAACAGTCCGGTCAAGCGATTTTCGGCGCCGCAAACATGGCCGTTCGGACATATTTGGCGGGGCAAATTTGACGGGGCGAATTCGACGGACCATGGCGCAGGGGTCACGCGCCGGTTGCGGCGGAGCTTGGTGCGGAGCTTGGGACGTGGCGGTTGAAAGGCCCGGATTGGCGCGGCGGCTCAGGGCCGACATCAGCGGCGATGTCTGGTTCGACCGCTTCACCCGCGGCCGCTACGCCACCGACGCCTCGCATTACCAGATCGTCCCGCTCGGCGTGGTGGCGCCCCGGACGATAGAAGAAGCCGAACGCGCAATAGAACTTTCCCGGGTTGAAGGCGTCACGGTGCTGCCGCGCGGCGGCGGCACCTCGCAGTCGGGCCAGACCGTCAACGAATCGCTGGTGGTCGACTGCTCGAAATATCTGAACCGCATCCTCGACCTCGACGTGGCGGGTGCGCGCTGCACGGTCGAGCCCGGCATCGTGCTCGACGACCTGAACCGCGCGCTGAAGCCGCACGGGTTGTGGTTTCCGGTCGACATCTCGACCGCCTCGCGCGCCACCATCGGCGGCATGGCCGGCAACAATTCCTGCGGCGCGCGCTCGCTGCGCTACGGCACCATGCGCGACAACGTCATCTCGATCGACGCGCTGATGGCGGACGGCGCGCTCGCGCATTTCGGCGCGGTCGGCGCCGACCTCTCGCAGGTGCCGCGCAACGCGCCGTTGCGGCCGCTGGCCGAGGATTTGCTCAAGCTCGGCGCGCGCGAGAAGGACGAAGTCGCCGCGCGCTTCCCGAAGGTGCAGCGCCGGGTCGGCGGCTACAATCTCGACGCGTTGGTGCCGGGAAAAAATGACATCAACCTCGCGCATATCCTGGTCGGCGGCGAAGGCACGCTCGCCTTCTCGACGCGCATCGAGTTGAAGCTTTCGCCGCTCCTGGGCCGCCGCGCGGTCGGCGCGGTGCATTTCGGCAGCTTCTACGAGGCGATGAACTGCGCCCAGCATATCGTGCGGCTCGCGCCGATCGGCGTCGAGCTGATCGACCGCACCATGATCGAGCTCGCGCGCGAGATCGCGATGTTCCGTCCGACGCTCGAACGGTTCGTGCGCGGCGCGCCGGACGCGATCCTGCTGGTCGAGTTCGGCGAGGCCGACCACGAGGAAAACCTGCGACGTCTGCGCCGGCTTCACGCGCTGATCGGCGATCTCGGCTTCGGCTGGGACAGGAGCGGCGCGAAATGGGGCGGCGTGGTCGACGTGCTTAGCCCCGAGCTGCAGGCCGCGATCACCGACGTGCGCACCTCCGGCCTCAACATCATGATGTCGATGAAGTCGGAGGGAAAGCCGGTCTCCTTCGTCGAGGACTGCGCGGTGCCGCTCGAGCATCTCGCCGACTACACCAGCCGGTTGACGGCGATCTTCGAGAAGCACGGCACCCGCGGCACCTGGTACGCCCATGCCGGCTCCGGCTGCCTGCATGTGCGGCCGGTGCTGAACCTGCGGCTCGAGAAGGACGTCCACGCCATGCGCGCGATCGCGGAGGAAGCCTTCGCCATGGTGCGCGAATACAAGGGCTCGCATTCCGGCGAGCACGGCGACGGGCTGGTGCGCTCGGAGTTCAACGAGCCGATGTTCGGGTCGCGCCTCGCGCGCGCCTTCGAGGAGGTCAAGGACCGCTTCGACCCGACCGGCCTGTTCAATCCCGGCAAGATCGTGCGCGCGCCGAAGTTCGACGACCGAGCCAAGTTCCGCTACGCGCCCGGCTATCGCGGCGAGCCGATGACGACGCAGCTCGACTGGTCGGACTATGCCGGCGCCGGCGGCGGTTTCCAGGGCGCCGTCGAGATGTGCAACAACAACGGCGCGTGCCGGAAGATGGCGGGCGGCGTGATGTGTCCGAGCTACCGCGTCACCCGCGACGAGCGCGACGTCACGCGCGGCCGCGCCAACACGCTGCGGCTCGCCGTCACCGGCCAGCTCGGCCCCGATGCGCTCGCCTCCGACGCGATGGCGCAGACGCTGTCATTGTGCGTGTCGTGCAAGGCGTGCCGGCGCGAATGCCCGACCGGCGTCGACATGGCGCGCATGAAGATCGAGGTGCTGGCGGCGCGCGCCGCCGAGAAGGGCCTCTCGCTGCACGACCGGCTGGTCGGCTGGCTGCCGCGCTATGCGCCGCTCGCCGCGCGGCTCGCGCCGCTCTTGAACCTGCGCAACGGCAGCGCCGTGCTGCGCCGGCTGTCGGAGACGCTCGCCGGCTTCACCGCGCGGCGCGATCTGCCGCAATGGCGCCGCGACATCTATCGGGATCGCGAGCCGGCGGCGGGCGAAGCCGGCGCGCCGCGGCGCGAGGTCGTGCTGTTCGGCGACACCTTCAACCGCTATTTCGAGCGCGAAAACCTCGACGACGCCCACGCGGTGCTGGTGGCCGGCGGCTATCGCGTCCACGCGCCGCGCGCGGTGGACGGCGGTTCGCGGCCGCTCTGTTGCGGGCGCACCTTCCTCGCCGTCGGCGCGGTGGAGCAGGCGCGCGCCGAGATGGCGCGGACCTTGAAGGCGCTCGCGCCTTATGCCGCGCGCGGCGTGCCGGTGGTCGGCCTCGAGCCGAGCTGCCTGTTCACCTTCCGCGACGAGATGCCGGCGCTGATGAAGACCGACGAGGCGCGGACGCTCGCGGGCCGGACGCTGCTGTTCGAGGAATTCCTCGCCCGCGAGACCAGGGAAGGCCGGCTCGACCTGCCGCTCGGCGCGCTGGAGAAGCGCGCGCTGCTGCACGGCCATTGCCATCAGAAGTCGTTCGGCGTCATGGGCAGCGTCGAGAGCGTGCTGAAGCTGATCCCCGGTCTCGCGGTCGAGACGGTGGAATCGAGCTGCTGCGGCATGGCCGGCGCGTTCGGCTACAAGGCCGACACCATCGATGTCTCGCTGGCGATGGGCGAACTCTCGCTATTGCCGGCGGTGCGCAAGGCCCCGGACGATGCGCTGATCGTCGCCGACGGCACCTCGTGCCGCCAGCAGATCCACGACGGCGCGGGCCGCGCGGCGCTGCACGTCGCCCGCGTGCTGGCGATGAGCCTGTCGGCGCGCTAGCGCATGATCCCGAAAAGTGGGTACCGGTTTTCGGACAAGATCATGCCCTCGCAAAAAGAATAAGCGACGGGTCTGATATTCAGCGGTGTTGAATCAGACCCTAGCCGTAAAACATCTGGATCAGCACCAGCGACAGCCACGGCACGTAGCTGCACAGCATCAGCACGCCGACCAGAACGCCGATGAAGCCGAGATTGGCCCGCGTCGTCGCCCAGATGTCGGATTTCGCGATCGAGCACGACGCGATCAGCACCGAGGCGACCGGCGGCGTCTGCTGGCCGATGGCGAGGTTCAGCGTCAGCACCAGCCCGAAATGGATCGGGTCGATGCCGACCTGATGGATCAGCGGCAGCACGATCGGCACGGTGAGGATGATCGCCGCCGCCGAATGCAGGAACATGCCGAGGACCAGGAAGAAGATATTGAGCAGCAGCAGCACCATGTAGGGGTTGCTGGTGAGCGTCACCATCGCGGTCGCGAGCTTCTGCGGCAACTGGCTTTCGGTCAGGAACACGCCGACCAGCGCCGAGGCCGCGACCAGCAGCATGACGACCGCGGTCTGGATCGCGGAGTCGATGCAGGCTGTGTAGAGCGACTTCATGTCGATGTCGCGGTAGATGAACAGCGCGATGAACAGCGCGACCACCACGGCGAGCGCCGCGCCCTCGGTCGCGGTGACGAAGCCGCCGAAGATGCCGCCGAGGATGACGATCGGCATGACGAGCGCCCAGGCGCCTTCCTTGAGCGCGGTGCCGAGCCGCGTGAGCTGGAACTTCTGCTCGACCGGGAAATTGTATTTCCAGGCGTAGTAGTAGCAGAGCGCCATCAGGCCGAGGCCGCCGAGCACGCCGGGGATGATGCCGGCGATGAACAGCTTCACCGCGGATTCCTGCGCCATCGCCGCATAGAGGATCATCGGGATCGAGGGCGGGATGATGATGGCGAGGCTCGCCGAGGACGAGGTGACGGCGGCGGCGAACTCCTTGGAATAGCCGCGCTCCTTCATGGCCGGGATCAGCAGCGTGCCGAGCGCGGCGACGTCGGCGACCGCCGAGCCGGAAATCTCGGCGAAGAACATTGAGGCGCCGACCGTCACCATCGACAGGCCGCCGCGGATGAAGCCGAGAATCGCGGTGGCGAGGTTGATGAGACGCCGCGCGATCGAGGAGGCGTTCATGATGCCGCCGGCGAACACGAACAGCGGCACCGCGAGCAGCGGGAAGTTCGTCGCGCCCTCGAACATCACCAGCGCCGCGTTCGGCAGCATGTGGCTGCCCTGCGCGATCCAGATCGCCGCGACGGCGACGACGCCGAGCGCGACCGCGATCGGCACGTTGACCATGACCAGCGCGGCCATGCCGATCAGCATGAAGATAATGGTGCCGTTCATTTGCGGTGCTCCCGCGCGGCGATCTTGCCGTGCTCGAGAGCTTCCTGGATTTCATGGTCGACCAGCGGCCCGCGGCGCGCCTCTTCGAGCAGGTCGGGCAGCCGCAGCAGCTCCGCCAGCACGAACATGGCGGAGGCGATCGGAATGACGGACTGGGTAATCTGCAGCGACACCTCGGGGATCGACACCAGCGTGTCGCCCTTCAATATTTTAACGACCTCGAAGCCGGTCCAGGTCAGCAGGGCGAAGAAAAAGATCGTGACGGCGGATGAGAACAGCGTCGCGGCGACGCGCCACTGCGCCGGCAGCGAGTTGACGAAGCCGGCAAATCCGATATGCGCGCCGCGCAGCGCGGCCAGCGCGCCGGCATAATAAGTGAGCCAGGCGAGCGAGATGGCGGCCACTTCGTCGTACCAGACGAGCGAATGCCCGCTCCAGCGGAACACGAAGCCCGCGGTGACGATGGCGGTGACCGCGACGATCAGGATCGCCGCGATCGCCTCCAGAAGCCGGTTATAAAAATGCCGGAATGTTTTCATGAGAGCTTGCCAGTCTGGGCTGCTTGCAGAGGCGCCGGGCAAGGAGCCCGGCGCCGTTATTGTCGAAATGAACCGCGCGTGCCGCGCTCACGAGCCCTTGGCCAGAGCGAGCGAGTCGTCGATCAGCTTCTTGCCGAGCGGCACCTGCTTGGCGAACTCTTCGTAGACCGACTTGCTCGCGGCGACGAAGGCGGCCTTGTCGGCTTCGTTCACCGCGATGCCCGACTTCTTCATCTTGTCGACCAGCTCGTCGTCGAGCTTGGCGGCGAGCTTCAGAATGTCCGGCTCGACTTCCTTCGCGGTGTCGGCGAGGATCTTCTGCACGTCGGCCGGCAGGCGCGACCAGCTTGCGCCGGCGGTGAGGTAGGCCGGCGTGTAGACATGGCCGGTCATCGACAGGTACTTCTGCACTTCCTGGAACTTCTGCGAGTAAATCTGCGTCAGCGGATTTTCCTGGCCGTCCATCACGCCGGTCTGCAGCGCGACGAACACTTCCTTCAGCTCCATCGGCGAGGGATTGGCGCCATAGGCCTTGAACATCTTGACGCGCCAGACGCCGCCCGGCACGCGCAGCTTCACGCCCTCGAGATCGGCCGGCTTGACGATCGGCCGCTTGTTGTTGGTGATGTGGCGATAGCCGTTCTCCCAGACCGCGAGGATGTGATAGCCGGCTTTTTCAGCGATCGGGCCGAGCACGGGGCGGATCACCTTGTCGGCGATGCGCGCGGCATGGCCGCGGTCCTGCACCAGATAGGGCATCTCGAACACGCCGAATTCCGGCGCGACCGAGGTCATCACGGTCGAGGGCAGCGCGAGGTCGGCGGTGCCGAGCTTGAGCTTCTTCAGCAGCTCGCTGTCGCCGCCGAGCTGGCTCGAGCCGAACACCACGACCTTGGCCTTGCTGCCGAGCTTGGCGTTGGCGCGTTGCGCGAACAGCTCGGCCGATTGCGCGAACAGCGAGCCCGGCGCGCCGACATGGCCGAACTTGATCTCGGTCTGCGCCGACGCCGTGCCGGCCGTGAACAGGACGGCCGCCGCAAGAGAAAGCAGTATCTTGGAGACTGACATCGTTGATCCTCCCGACGTTTCTGAACTCGCCTGGCGCGGCAGAGGGCGCGTGGCGCAATTTCTTGTGTCGAAGATCAATGCAAAATCGAACCATGATGGCAAGGCGAGCGGCATGACGCGCTGCGGTAATTCAGCCGGCGGACATGCGGCAAAAAAGGAGCCCCCGCCCGGCAGGGGACGGCCGGACGGGGGAGGTTCGGCGCGGGATGGACGGTGGGGTCGCGCCGATGGTGAAACCGGATGCCGGTCAGTAGGCGCGGCAGACCTTGACGGTGCGCACATAGCCCCAGCGGTTGACGCGGTCTTCAAAGTGGCAGCGGTAGCCATAGCCGGGCTCGGCGACATAGACCGGGGCGGCATAGGCGCTGGAGGCCGCGGCGGCGCCGACCAGGGCCCCGACGGCAAGGCCGACACCGAGGCCGGCGCCGAAGCGCGGCCGGGCTTCCGCGCCCGAGGTGGCGATCAGCGCGGCGCCGAGGGTGACGGCGGCAAGCGCGGCGGCGAAGGACTTGGTCTTGAGAGCGGTCATGGCGGTCTCCATCCGGTTGAAAAGGGCGCGGCCGTCGCCGGCCGCTTGATGATGGGTCGCGCCGCCCCGGCCGAAGGTTCAAAGCCGGCGGCGCGAATTCCGGCAAAAAGACATTCAAATTCGTGCAGGTTTAATGGGCTTGTTCGCCCCGCCGGCCTCGGGCTAACTGCCGCGCCATGACGACCTTCCGCCGAATCGGCATCGCGCTTCTGGCGCTCGCGGGTCTCGCCGCGCCGGCCCACGCGCTCGACAAGGTGACCTTCGCGACCAACTGGGTCGCGGAGCCGGAGCACGGCGGCTTCTATCAGGCGCTCGCCGACGGCACCTACCGCAAATACGGGCTCGACGTGACGATCATGCCCGGCGGTCCCAATGCCAACCACCGCATCCTGCTGCCCGCCGGCAAGATCGACTTCTACATGGCGGCCAACACGCTGCAGGCGTTCGACGCGGTCATCAACAACATCCCGACCGTGGTGGTGGCGGCGAGCTTCCAGAAGGACCCGCAGGTCTTCCTCGCCCATCCCGACGTCAAGACCTTCGCCGATCTCAAGAGCCGGACGCTGTTCGTCTCCAAGGAGGGCATGGGATCGTATTTCCAGTGGCTCAAGCACGACTTCGGCTTCGACGAAGCGAAGGTGAAGCCCTACACCTTCAACCCGCAGCCGTTCCTCGCCGACAAGCGGAGCGCGATGCAGGGCTACGTCACCTCGGAGCCCTTCGCGGTCGAGCAGGTGGCCAGGTTCAAGCCGAGGATTTTCCTGCTCGCCGACCAGGGCTTCGGCTCCTATTCGACGCTGATCGAGACGCGGCGCGATCTCGTCGAGAAAAATCCCGATCTCGTGCAGCGCTTCGTCGATGCCTCGATCATCGGCTGGTACAACTATATCTACGGCGACAACCGCGCCGCCAATGCGCTCATCAAGACTCACAATCCGGAGATGTCGGACGCGCTGATCGCGTTCTCGGTCGCGAAGATGAAGGAATACGGCATCGTCGATTCCGGCGACTCGCTGACGCTCGGCATCGGCGCGATGACCGACGCGCGCATGACATCGTTCTACGACGCGATGCAGGCCGCCGGCGTCGTCAAGGCGGGGCTCGACTATCGCAAGGCCTATACGACGCGCTTCGTCAACAAGAAGGTCGGCCTCGACTTGCGGCCGAAGTGACGGCAGCAGATGGCGGCGCAATCGCACCCGGCCACCGCCGTCTCGCTGCGCGGGATCGGCAAGACCTTCGCCAACGGCGTGACGGCGCTGTCCGGCTTTTCCTTGGACGTGCGTGACGGCGAGTTCGTCTCGCTGCTCGGCCCCTCCGGCTGCGGCAAGTCGACCGCGCTGCGCATCATCGCCGGGCTGACGGCGCCGGGCGCCGGGCAGGCGGACGTGCTCGCCGGGCATCGCACGGCCGGCGAGATCGGCTTCGTGTTCCAGGAACCGACGCTGATGCCCTGGGCGACGGCGGCCGACAATGTGCGGCTGCCGTTCCGCCTGCGCGGCGACGCCGGCGCGGAGGCGCAGCGCAAGGTCGCCCGGGCGCTCGAGCAGGTCGGCCTCGCCCGCTTCGCGCTGGCCTATCCGCGCGAACTGTCCGGCGGCATGAAGATGCGCGCCTCGATCGCGCGGGCGCTGGTCACCGAGCCGCGCCTCCTGCTGATGGACGAGCCGTTCGCCGCGCTCGACGAGATCACCCGCTTCAAGCTGAACAACGATCTGCTCGCGCTCTGGCAGATGCTCCGCCGCACCGTGGTCTTCGTCACCCATTCGGTGTTCGAGTCGGTCTACCTGTCGCAGCGCGTGGTGGTGATGACGCCGCGGCCCGGCCGCGCGTTCCGCGAGCTCGTCATCGACGCGCCCTATCCGCGCGATGAGCGGTTCCGCACCTCGGCGGACTATGCCGGCTATTGCCGGCGCGTGTCGGAGGCGCTCGCCGAGGCGATGGCGGCGGGCGGCGCGGGGGAGGCGGCATGAGCTGGGTCTTCCGTGTCCTGCTGCCGGCCGCCGTTCTGGCGGCGATCGTGCTCGGCTGGCATGCGGTGGTCGCGATCAACGGCATCCCGCCTTTCGTGCTGCCGGGGCCGGGCCTCGTCGCCGCGACGCTGGTGTCCGACTGGGGCGTGCTCGGCCCCTCGCTGCTGACGACGCTGCTGACGACCTTCGAGGGCTTCGCGCTGGCGGCGGTCGGCGGCATCGCGCTCGCCGTGCTGTTCAACCAGTCGCGCCTCGTCGAATATTCGCTTTATCCCTACGCCGTCATCCTGCAGGTGACGCCGGTCGTCGCGATCGCGCCGCTCTTGCTCATCTATCTGCCGCAGCATGCCGCCGTGCTCGCCTGCGCCTGGATCGTCGCGTTCTTTCCGGTGCTCGCCAACACGACGCTCGGCTTGAACTCGGCCGACCGCAATCTGGTCGCCTTGTTCGAACTCTATGACGCGTCGGGCTGGCAGATTTTGTGGACGCTGAAAATCCCGTCGGCCTTGCCGCAGATCCTCACCGGCCTGCGCATCGCCGGCGGTCTCGCGCTGATCGGCGCGGTGGTGGCGGAGATCGCCGCGGGCTCCGCGGGCGCCGGCTCGGGGCTCGCCTACCGCATCGCGGAGTCCGGCTATCGCCTCAACATTCCGCGCATGTTCGCCGCGCTGCTGCTGCTGTCGGTCGCCGGCATCGTGATCTTCGCGATGCTGAGCCTGCTGTCGCACCTGCTGCTGCGGCGCTGGCACGAAAGCGCGCTCGCCCGGGAGGCGTGAGGCTACATCAGGTCGGGCAGCGGCAGCACCAGCGTCAGCCCGGACAACAGCAGCAGCACCAGCACCATCTTGCGGAACGCGGCGTCGTCGAGCCGGCCGTAGAGCCGCACGCCGATCCACAGCCCGGCGAGCAGCACCGGCAACGCGGTCGCAAACAGCGTCAGCGTCGGCACCGTGACCTGGCCCGCCGCGGCGAGCGAGATCGCCGTCATCACGAAGGTCGCGAAGATCGCCGGCTGGTAGACCGCGCGCTGCATATCCTTGGTGCCGCCGCGCAACTGGCACCATACCGTGACGATGACGCCGCCGAGCCCGGTCAGCCCGCTCAGGATGCCGTTCAGCGCGCCGGCGACGCCGTCGGCGGCCGGGTGCGGCGTGATCGGCGTCAGGTTCGGCCGCGCGAGGTTGTAGACGCTGTAGACGATCAGCAGCACGCCGATGCCGAGCCGCATCCGCTCCGGCTCGGCATAGCCGAGCAGGGCGGTGCCGATCGGGATGCCGATCGCGCCGCCGACGATGAACGGCACCAGCGCCCGCCACGTCAGGGCGTGCCGCACCTTCCAGATGCCGTAGCCCTGGGTGACGAGGCCGGTGATGACTATCAGCACCGCGAACTGGGCAGGGGCGACGATGTGCAGCCAGACGCCTGACACGACGAGGCCGAAGGCGAAGCCGGCGATGCCCGACACCACCGCGCCGGCGAAGCCGGCCAGGAGAAACAGCGCCAGGACACCGGCATCCATGGGGTCGCGCTCTCAGGAGGCTTCGGATCGGCGGGCGGGCGAGATCGGCGGCGGATGGCTGCCATCCTGCGGGGAGGCTGCCCATTCTCCCGTGAAGGCACTATACCCATTCGCGACATGCTCACAATCGCAGCGGGTGCCGGCCGCTGCCGGATTTGCCAATGACCGACGACATTGATCCCGGCGGCCGCGCCGCCGCCACCGGCAAGCGGGCCGCCTGTTGAACGATATTTCGAGCGACGTCGCGAAGCAGCGGCGGCAGCGGCTGATCGGCATCGCGCTGATGTGCGCGACGGTCGCGTGCTTTGCCTGTCTCGACACCACGGCGAAATATCTCGGCGGTCACATGAGCGTGCTGCAAGTGGTGTGGGCGCGCTATACCAGCGCCTTCGTGGTCGCGCTGTTCGTCTACAATCCGGTCAGCCACCCGCATCTGCTGCGCACGCGCCAGCCCTGGCTGCAGTTCGGTCGCGGCTGGATGCTGATCGGCTCGACGCTGCTGAACTTCCTCGCGCTGCGCTGGCTGCAGCTCGACGAGGCGCTATCCATCGTGTTCGCGACGCCGTTCCTGGTGTCGATCCTGTCCGGGCCGATGCTGAACGAATGGATCGGCTGGCGGCGCTGGATCGCGGTGCTGGTCGGGTTCGGCGGCGTGCTGCTGGTGACGCGGCCGGGCTTCGGCGGCATGCACCCGGCGGCCTTCATCTCGGTCGCCGCCGCGGTGTGCTACGCGTTTTACGCGATCATGACGCGGCTCGCGGCGCGCACCGACAGCAACGAGACCTCGCTGTTCTACGGCAACCTGCTCGGCGCGGTGGTGATGTTGCCCATCGTCCCCTTCGTCTGGACGACGCCGGAGAGCTGGTTCATCACCGCCCTGATGGTGGCGACCGGTATCCTGGGCAGCCTCGGCCATTTCATGCTGATCGCCGGCCACCGGCTGGCCCCGGCCTCGCTGCTGTCGCCGTTCATTTACACTCAGCTTATTTGGGTTATCACCCTCGGTTATCTGGTGTTCGGCCAGACTCCGACCGGCTGGACACTTGCCGGCGCGGCGGTGGTGATTACCTCGGGTTTGTACGTGCTTTACCGCGAGCGCGTGGTGCGCGGCGGGGAGGACGCCTGAATCCCGCCTGCATCGCGGCAATGCGCTGCAGTCGGTCCTGGGGGAGTTGCGGAGTCTTTCGCGGGAGCGGTAAGTTCTGCCTGCCTTACGCAGGCAGGCCGGATTTCGAGGAATTTTCATGGTAGCAAAAGATGACCGGGCCAACGGCTCGGGCGGTGCGGGTTTGAATGACGACATCGGCGAGGCCAAGCGGCTTGCGCTGTACCGCTCGCAGATCCGGCTGCGGGAGGCCGAGCAGCGCGCCTTCGACCTGTTCCTGCAGAACCTCGTCAAGGGCACCAGCCATCTATCGCTCGGCCAGGAGGCGGTCGCCGCCGGCTTCGCCGAGGCGATGCAGAAGGGCGACCTGTCGTTCTGCACCTATCGCGGCCACGCCCACACGCTGGCGCGCGGAGTGTCGGTGGAGAAAGTGCTCGGCGAGCTGATGCAGAAGGACAACGGCCTGATGCGCGGCAAGGGCGGCTCGATGCATCTGACGTCCGAAGAACACGGCGTGATGGGCTCCTACGCCATCATCGGCGCGCATCTGCCGATCGCCTGCGGCGCCGCCTGGCGCGCGCAGTATCGCGGCGACAAGGACGTGTCGGTCTGCTTCTTCGGCGACGGCACCACCAATATCGGCGCGTTCCACGAGGCGCTCAACTTCGCTGCGGTCTGGAAGCTGCCGGTGGTGTTCGTCTGCGAGAACAATCTCTACATGGAATACACGCCGATCGGCGACGTCACCGCGGTGGCGAGCCCGGCCGGCGACCGCGCCGCGGCCTATGGCCTGCCGAAGATCGTGATCGACGGCAACGACGCCGACGTCGTCTATCGCGAGGCGCAGAAGGCTTATGCGAAAGCGCGCGCCGGCGAGGGTCCCTCGCTGATCGAGTGCCTGACCTATCGTCACAGCGGCCACTCGCGCGCCGACCCGGCGAAGTATCGCCCCGAAGGCGAGCTCGAGCGCTGGAAGGAGCGCGACCCGATCAAGATCTATCGCGAGCGCCTGAAACAGTTCGGCGTCAGCGAGCAGGTGATCGCCGATATCGATGCCGAGGTCCGCCGCGAGGTCGACGCGGCGACCGAGGCTTGCAAGGCGGCGCCGATCCCGCCGACCGACATTCTCTTCACGGATGTCTATGCGGACGGCGGCTGGGCCTGGAGGAACTGACAATGGCTGAGATCAGCTATCGCGACGCGGTCGCCCGCGGCATCGCGCAGGAGATGGCCCGCGACAAGGACGTGGTGTTCCTCGGCGAGGACGTCGCCAAGGCAGGCGGCTGCTTCAAGGCGACCGTCGGCCTCTTCGAGCAGTTCGGGCCGCTGCGGGTGCGCGACACGCCGATCTCCGAACAGGCGATCCTCGGCGCCGCGATGGGCGCGGCGATGACCGGCCTGAAGCCGATCGCCGAGATCATGTTCTCGGACTTCATCGCGGTGTGCTTCGACTACATCGCCAACGAGTTCCCGAAGAGCCGCTACATGTCGAACGGGCAGACCAAGTGCCCGCTCGTCGTGCGTACCGGCAACGGCGCGGGCTCGCGCTTCGGCGCGCAGCACTCACAGTCGGTCGAGAACTGGTGCATGATGATCCCCGGCCTCAAGGTGGTCGCGCCGTCGAACCCGACCGACGTGATCGGCCTCTTGGCCGCCGCGGTGCGCGATCCCGATCCGGTGATCTTCTTCGAGCACAAGTCGCTCTATCCGATCAAGGCCGAGGTGCCGGACGGCGAGATCGTCGACACGCTCGGCACCGCCAAGATCGTGCGGCCCGGCAAGGACGCGACGATCCTCGCGCTGGCGCTGATGGTGCCGCGCGCGATCGAGGCGGCGGAGCGGCTCAAGGCCGAGCACGGCATCGACGCCGAAGTGGTCGACGTGCGCTCGCTGGTGCCGCTCGACACCAAGACCATTCTCGGCTCGGTCGGGAAGACGCATCGGCTGTTCACCGTCGAGGAGAACCCGCGGCTGTGCGGCTGGGGCGCGGAGATCGTGTCGATCGTCGCCGACGAGGCGTTCTACGACCTCGACGGCCCGCCGGTGCGCATCACCACGCCGCACATCCCGCTGCCGGCGGCCGATCACCTCGAGGACATGGTTTTGCCGACCCCGGACCGTATCGTCGAGACGGTGCGGCGGTCGCTCGGTAGCTAAAAGTTTTTGTCATTCCGGGACGGCACGGAGTGCCGGACCCGGAATCCAGACAAAAGCACGGAGTCTGTATCTGGATTCCGGGTTCGCGCCATCCAAGTCGGCTTTAGCCGACTTGGATTCAAAAAGCCGATCTCGGGTAAACCCGAGATCGGGCGCGCCCCGGAATGACGAGACGAAAGGTACGCATCATGTACGAAAACCTGCTCGCCAATGTCCCGACCGACCTCTGGATCGGCGGCAAGTGGCGCAAGTCCTCCGACAACCAGCGCTTCGATGTCACCGATCCGGCGACCGAGAAAGTCATCGCCTCGGTCGCGAGCGCCACCGTCGAGGACGCCAAGGCGGCGGTCGATGCCGCGCAGGAGGCATTCGAGGGCTGGGCCGCGCGCAAGCCGCGCGAGCGCGCCGAAATCCTCCGCAAGGCCTATGAGCTGACCATCCGCGACGCCGAACGCTTCGCCAAGCTGATCACGCTGGAGAACGGCAAGGCGCTGACGGACTCGCGCGGCGAGATCGCCTACGCGGCCGAGTTCTTCCGCTGGTACGCCGAGGAAGCCGTCCGCAATCTCGGCCAGATCTCGGTCGCGCCCGCCTCCGGCGCGCGCATCGTCGCGCAGCACCGCCCCGCCGGCGTCTGCGTGCTGGTGACGCCGTGGAACTTCCCGGCGGCGATGGCCACGCGAAAGATCGGCCCGGCGCTCGCCGCCGGCTGCCCGGTGGTGCTGAAGCCCGCCTCCGACACGCCGCTGACCATGCTGGCGCTGATGCCGATTCTCGAGGAAGCCGGCGTGCCGGCCGGCGTCGTCAACGTCATCCCGTCGCGCTCGTCGGGCAAGGTGGTCTCCACCATGCTGCACGACCCGCGCGTGCGCGTGGTGTCGTTCACCGGCTCGACGGAAGTCGGCCGCAAGCTGCTGCACGAGGCCGCCGACAATGTCGTCAAGCCGGCGATGGAGCTCGGCGGCAATGCGCCCTTCATCGTGTTCGACGACGCCGACATCGACGCCGCGATCGAGGGCGCCATGATTGCGAAAATGAGGAACATGGGCGAGGCCTGCACCGCGGCGAACCGTTTCTACGTGCACGAGAAGGTGCACGACGAGTTCGCGAAAAAGCTCACCGCCAGGATGGCCGGCCTCAAGATGGGCAACGGCCTCGACGACGGCGTCGCGCTCGGGCCGCTGGTCAACGCCGAAGGCCGCGACAAGGTGATCGAGCTGGTCGACGACGCCGTGAAGAAGGGCGCCAAGGTCCTGACCGGCGGCAAGGCGCCGGGCGGCACCGGCTTCTTCTATCCGGCGACCGTGCTCGACAACGTGCCGGACACCGCCGCGCTGCTGAATGACGAGATCTTCGGCCCCGTCGCGGCGATCCAGACCTTCAAGGGCGAGGACGAGGTCATCAAGCGCGCCAACGATACCGAATACGGTCTCGTCGCCTATCTCTATACGAAGGACCTGACGCGCGGCATGCGGGTCTCCGAGAAGCTCGACTTCGGCATGATCGGCCTGAACCGCGGCCTCGTCTCCGATCCGGCGGCGCCGTTCGGCGGCATGAAGCAGTCCGGCATCGGCCGCGAAGGCGCCCATGAGGGCATGATGGAATTCCTCGAGACGCAGTACGTCTCGGTGAGCTGGTAATCGGAAGACAGGGGCGGGTACGTGGACGTTCTGATGCCGCAGCTCGGCGAAACGGTCGCCGAGGGCAAGATCACGAAGTGGTTCAAGCAGGCCGGCGACGCCGTGAAGCCGGGCGACAACCTGTTCGAGATCGAGACCGACAAGACCTCGATGGAGGTGCCGGCGATCGAGGCCGGGACGCTCAGCGAAATCCGCTATCAGGTCGGCGAGACCGCCAAGGTCGGCGAGGTCGTCGCGGTGATCGCCGGCGCCGGCGGCGCGTCGTCATCGTCGCCTGCGCCGGCAAAGCCCGCTGCTGCTGCGCCGAAGGCTGCTCCGGCAGCGAGCCAGTCTCCGCTCACCCACGCAAAAGCAGAGGCCCAGCCTGCATCGGCGATGGATTCCCGCTTGCACGGGAATGAGCGGAGCGCGGAGTCCTACGCCTATCCCAACATGCAGCCGTGGCGCGAGGTACGCACGCCCGAGCGGAACTATGGCCCGGCGCGGCTGGCCGGCGGCGGCCATGTCACGCCGCTTGCCCGGCGGCTTGCCGCCGAGCGCGGCATCGACCTCTCGCAGCTCAAGGGCTCCGGCCCGCACGGCCGCGTCGTCGCCCGCGACGTCGAGACCGCCGCGCCCGCGCGCGGCGGCGGCATCGCGACGGGGCCGAGCGCCGCGCAGATCAAGGCGCTGTTCCAGAACGTCGCGCACGAGGTGGTGCCGCTCGACGGCATGCGCGCGACCATCGCGCGCCGGCTGGTCGAGGCCAAGCAGACCGTCCCGCATTTCTACCTCACGACCGATCTCGACATCGGCCGGCTGATGGCGATGCGCGAGGACGCCAACGCCGCCGCGCCGAAGGACGCCTCCGGCAATCCGGCGTTCAAGCTCTCCGTCAACGACTTCATCATCAAGGCCTGGGCGGCTGCTCTGGTGCGCACCCCGGCGGCCAACGCGGTGTGGGCCGAGGACAGCATTCTGCGTTTCGCCCATGCCGATATCGGCGTCGCGGTCGCCATCGAGGGCGGGCTGATGACGCCGGTGATCCGCAGCGCCGACGCCAAGGCGGTGACGGCGATCTCCGCCGAGATGCGCGAGCTCGCGGAGAAGGCGCGCTCCCGCAAGCTGATGCCGGCCGACTATCAGGGCGGCGCCAGCGCGATCTCCAATCTCGGCATGTACGGCGTGCGCGAGTTCTCGGCGATCATCAATCCGCCGCATGCGACCATCCTCGCGGTCGGCACCACGCGCCGCGCGCCGGTCGAGGCGGAGGACGGCTCGGTGAAGTTCGTCAGCCAGATGACGGTGACGCTGTCCTGCGACCACCGCGTGGTCGACGGCGCGCTGGGCGCGCAGTTGCTCGCCACCTTCAAGGGCCTGGTCGAGAAGCCGGTGACGATCCTGGTCTGACGCAGTTCAGGGAAGCAGCAGGAGCGTCGGCAGCATGCTGGCGTCGTGCAGATATTCGAGCCCTTCCGCGATCGGGATCGCCGCCAGGAAGACCAGCGCGTCGACGAACGTCGTCATCACGAGTCGCGGCCGTACCTCGATGGTCTCGGTGTCCCGCCACTGCGACAGCCGGGGCAGGAAGCGCGGCACCCGCGCCATGTAGTCGCGATAGGGCGCGCCGAAATTCACCGTCAGCGCCGCTTCCTCGCGCATCGTCGTCATCAGCAGCGCCAGCCAGGCGACGAAGCCCGCCGCCGCCGCGAGCGCGATGCTGCCGGCCTGCGCGCCGACGCCGACCGCGCCGATGATCGAGAACAGATAGAGCGGATTGCGCGACACCGAATAGGGGCCGGACTGCGCCAGCTCCCGGTTCTTGCGGCCGCCGATATAGAGCGAGCACCAGGTTCGGCCGAGGATGCAGAACACGATCAGGCCGAGCCCGGCCCATTCGATGCCCTCGTGGACCGTGCCGCCGTCCTCCCAGCGCGAGCCGCCAAACAGCAGGAAGGCAATGCCGAGCAGGACGGCGACCAGCAGGGTCGCCTTGCGCGCGGTCTGCGAGGGGCCGGCGCCGGCGTCGTCGGGATGGCTGAGGTGGGTCATGAGGCACTGGCTGCCGGTGGCGAGGGACTACTCGCTTGTTATCACATCTGAGCGAAAAGATGGCCACGGCCAGCCGGCGTCGCCTATGTCGGAAGCGCGGCGACTGCGCTAGTGTGAGCCGCGTCGCGCGAGCCGGCATCCGGGCCGGTTTTCCGCAAATTTTATCGTCTGACGACCGTCCGAAGGAGAAGTGGAAATGGCTGGCGAGAAGCCGGATGTCCTGCTCGTGGGGGCGCGCAAGCCCGTCATCGTCAACGGCCTCACGCCGCATGTGAACCTGCATGTCCTGTTCGACCATCAGGACCGGGACGGCTTCATCAAATCGGTGGGCGACAGGATTCGCGGCCTCGCCGTCGCCTATACGGCGAACAGGATCGACGCCGCCTTCATGCAGAAATTCCCCAAACTGGAGCAGATTTCGAGCTTCGGCGTCGGCTACGACCATATCGACGCCAAGGCGGCCGCCGAGCGCGGCATCATCGTCACCAATACGCCGGAGGTGCTGAACGAGGAGGTCGCCGACACCGCGATCGGCCTGCTGCTGTGCACGGCGCGCGAATTCCCGCAGGCCGACCGCTACGTCCGCGCCGGCAAATGGCCGACCGCCGGCTATCCCCTGAGCAAAGCGACATTACGGGACCGCACCGTCGGCATCGTCGGCATGGGCCGCATCGGCAAGGCGATCGCGAAGCGTCTCGAAGCGTTCGGCGTGCCGGTCGTCTATCACAGCCGCAACCCGCAGCCCGGCGTCGCCTACAAGTACTATCCGAAGCTCATCGACATGGCGCGCGACGTCGACACGCTGATGGTGATCGTGCCGGGCGGCGCGGCGACGAAGAACCTCATCAATGCCGAGGTGCTGAAGGCGCTCGGCCCCCGGGGCATCCTCATCAACATGGCGCGCGGCTCGGTGGTCGACGAGCCGGCGCTGATCGAGGCGCTGAAGAACAAGACCATCCACTCGGCCGGCCTCGACGTGTTCGTCAACGAGCCGGAGGTGCCGAAGGAACTGATCGAGATGGACCACATCGTGCTGTTCCCGCATCTCGGCTCGGCCAGCGAAGCGACCCGCGCGGCGATGGACCAGCTCGTGGTCGACAACCTGCTGGCCTGGGCCTCGGGCAAGCCGCCGCTGACGCCGGTCGCCGAGACGCCGTGGCCGCCGAAGAAAAAATGAGCCACCCCATGCCGCGCCTCGGAATTGCCGCGCTTGCCCTGTCGCTGCTCGCATCCGGGCTCGCGTTCGCGCAGGCGACGCTCGGCGAGAGCGCCAAGGAGATGATCGGCTCATGGGAGTTCTCGACCGCCGACCGGCAGGCGTCCTGCACGGCGACGTTCAAGAGCGACCGCGCCGGCAAGGGCTTCCGCGTCGAGTTCGATGACAAATGCGCGGCGGTCTATGCGCAGGTGAAGGACATCGCGAGCTGGACCTTCCCGGACAACGACCTGCTGAACCTGCTCGATCCCGCGGGCAAGTCGCTGATCGAGTTCAGCGAGGTGGAGTCCGGCATCTTCGAGGCGCCGGTGCCGGGCTACGGCGTGCTGTTCCTGCAGCACCCCGACGCCGCCGGGACGGCGGCGGCCCCGGCCGCCGACCAGCTCGCGGGCGACTGGGCGCTGATGCGCGGCGGCAAGGCGCTGTGCAGCCTGACGTTGACGCTGACGCCGGCCGAGGACGAATACGCGCTGACCGTGAAGCCGGGCTGCGATCCGGCCGTCGCGCGGCTGAATTTCGGGCGCTGGCGCGTCGACCGCGACGAGCTGATGCTGCGGCCGGAGCGCGGCAATCCGTGGCGCTTCGAGGAAGACGACAACAAGGCGTGGAGCCGGGTGCCCGAGGCGCCGAACCCTTACACGCTGGTGAAGCAATAGGCGGTCATTCTCGACTAAATCAATTTCATCGTCATGGCCGGGCTTGTCACTGGAAGTCGGCTTTAGCCGACTTCCAGCAAACTCATTAATTACGCAACTCGGGCAGGCCCGAGTTGCGGTGCCATCCACGTCTTTGATGCAATCGAAGAAAGAAGACGTGGATGCCCGGCACAAGGGTTGTGCTCGGGCCGGCCGAAGGCCGGGCCCGGGTGCCGGGCATGACAATCCAACTTAGGTTGATTGCATTTCAGATCAGCTTCAATCCCTTGAAGCTCGCATGGCCTTCCTTGCCGACGATGATGTGGTCGTGCACGGAAATGCCGAGCGGCAGCGCCACCTCGATGATCGACTTGGTCATCTGGACGTCGGCGCGCGACGGCGTCGGGTCGCCGGACGGGTGGTTATGGACGAGCACCAGCGCGGTGGCGGACAGTTCGAGCGCGCGCTTGACCACCTCGCGCGGATAGACCGGCGTGTGATCGACGGTGCCGACCTGCTGCACCTCGTCGGCGATCAGCTGGTTGCGCTTGTCGAGGAACAGGATGCGGAACTGCTCCTTGTCCGCGAAGGCCATGGTGGCGCGGCAATAGTCGAGCACCGCGGACCATGACGACAGCACCGCCCGGCGCTTCACCTCGCCGCGCGCGAGACGGTTCGCCGCCGCCTGCACGATCTTGAATTCGGTGATGGCGGCGTCGCCCAGCCCGCGCACCTCGGCAAGCCGGTTGCGCGGCGCCGCGATGACTTCCGCGAAGGAACCGAACTTCTCGATCAGCGTCTTGGCGAGCGGCTTGACGTCTCGCCGCGGCATGGCGCGGAACAACAGCAGCTCCAGCAATTCGTAGTCGCTGACCGCCTCGCTGCCGGCGTCGCGGAACCGCGAGCGCAGCCGCTCGCGATGGCCGTAATAGTGCGGCGCCTCGGCAAGCGCGCCGGCTTTAACGCCGTCCTTGCGGCGTTTTCCCTCGCTGCTCTTTTCGTTGCTGCTTGACGACCGTGGCATCGCTTGCCTCATCCTGCCGGTGCGTGGCCTTCGCGGCAGGACGGACCCGATCTTCGCGAGCGGGCCACGGTCTCGTCAACTGCGATAAGGTGGCTTGTCGAGCTTGCCCGGCGACAGTGTGAAGATCTCGACGCCGTCATGGGTGACGCCGACGGAGTGTTCGAACTGGGCCGACAGCGAGCGGTCGCGCGTCACCGCGGTCCAGCCGTCGGACAGCACTTTGACGTGCGGCCGGCCGAGATTGATCATCGGCTCGACGGTAAACAGCATGCCGGGCTTCAGGATCACGCCTTCGCCGGGGCGGCCGACATGGACGATGTTCGGCTCGTCGTGGAACAGCCGGCCGAGGCCGTGGCCGCAGAAGTCGCGCACCACGCTCATGTGCTGGGCTTCGACGAAAGTCTGAATGGCGTGGCCGATGTCGCCGGTGGTCGCGCCGGGGCGGATCACCGCGATGCCGCGCATCATCGCTTCATAGGTGACGTCGATCAGGCGCTCGGCGCGGCGCGGGATGTCGCCGACCGCGTACATGCGGCTCGAGTCGCCGTGCCAGCCGTCGAGGATCAGCGTCACGTCGATATTGACGATGTCCCCGTCCTTCATCGGCTTGGCATTGGGAATGCCGTGGCAGACGACGTGGTTGATCGAGGTGCAGGTCGATTTGCGGTAGCCGCGATACATCAGCGTCGCCGGAATGGCGCCATGGTCGCGGCCGAACTCATAGACGATCTTGTCGATGGCGTCGGTGGTGACGCCGGGCTGCACCGCGTCGACCAGCAGGTCGAGGCAGCGCGCGGCGAGTTGCCCGGCCTTGCGCATGCCTTCGAAGGCCGTGGGGCCGTACAGCTTGATCTGGCCGGTTTTGCGCAGGGGCGCCGCGGCGGCGTCGACATAATTCATGATCCGGCCAATGTAAAAGGCCGGGGGAGGCCAAGGCAAGCTTGCCGTGGCGGCCGGATCAGGCCGGAACTTTACCGCCGAGTTCGTCGTCGATATGGGCGCGGATGATCTCGTCGAAGCTGGTTTCGGCGACGAAGCCGAGCTCCCGCGCGCGGCGGGCATCGAACCGGTGCGGCCAGCCGGCGACCATGCGGGTCACGCGCTCGTCCGGCTGCCGCCGGATGCGGGCGGCGACCTTCGGGCCGGCGATCCGGGTCAGCGCCTCGATCTGCTCGGCGACGGTGCAGCACACGCCGGGCATCGCGAGGCCGATGCGCGGGCCGATCGTCTCGCGCGAGAGGCCCGCCGCGTGGATGAGGAAGCCGACCGCCGCGCGCGGGCTCGCATGGGTGTTCAGCACGGTGTCGGACACCGGCAGCACGGCCTCCTGCCCGGCGAGCGGCTCGCGGATGATGCCGGAGAAGAAGCCGGAGGCGGCGAGGTTCGGCTTGCCGGGGCGGACGCAGATCGAGGGCAGGCGGATGCCGACGCCGTCGAGGAAGCCGCGGCGGGTGTAGTCGGCGAGCAGCAGCTCGGCGATGGCCTTCTGGGTGCCGTAGGAGGTGAGCGGCGTCAGGTGGAACTCGTCGGGAATGGCGTGCGGGAACGGCGCGCCATAGACCGCGATGGACGAGGTGAAGATCAGCTTCGGCCGGTAGCCGTCGCCGGCCGCGCGGATCGCCTCGATCAGGTTGCGGATGCCGCCGAGATTGACGTGATAGCCCTTCTCGAAATCGGTCTCGGCCTCGCCGGAGACGACGCCGGCGAGATGGAAGATCACCCGCGGCCTTGGCGCGATCAGTCTGTCGGCGACGCCGGCGGCCGCGAGGTCGGCGGTCACCGCCGTGACCTTCCCCTTGAAGCCGGCCGGCGCGTCCGGCGTCACCACGTCGATCAGCGTCAGGTGGTCGATCGCCTCGCCGTTCAGCTCGCCGTCACCGGCAAGCCGCGCCAGCAGCTTGCGGCCGATCATGCCGGCCGCGCCGGTCACCAGGACATGCATGGGCTCTACCTCGTCGGCTCGCTCCCGGGCTCGTCCGGCGGTAGCTCGTAGCGGTCGATCCGCCGCAGCGACGGGAACAGCATCATCCAGATTCCGGCGATGAGCAACGATCCGACGCCGCCGATCAGCACCGAGGCCACCGCGCCGAACCACGAGGCGAGCACGCCGGACTCGAACTCGCCCAGCGTGTTCGAGGTGCCGACGAACATGTAGTTGATGGCGCTGACCCGGCCGCGCATCGCGTCCGGCGTCTCGATCTGCACCAGCGAGAAGCGGATGACGACGCTGATGGCGTCGCTGGCGCCGAGGATGGCGAGCGCCAGCACCGACAGCGGCAGCCAGGTCGACAGGGCAAAGAAGATGGTGGACAGGCCGAACATCGCGACGGCGCCGAACATCGCGAGGCCGACATGCCGCTCGATCGGATAGCGCGAGAGAATGGTCACCACCGTCAGCGCGCCGATCGCCGGCGCCGAGCGCAGGATGCCGAGGCCGAGCGGCCCGGCATGCAGGATGTCGCGCGCATAGATCGGCAGCAGCGCGGTGGCGCCGCCGAGCAGGATGACGAACAGGTCGAGCGAGATGACGCCGAGCAGGCGCTCGCGGTGGCGGATATAGTGGAAGCCGGCGAGCACGGATTTGAGCGTCGCCGGCTCGCGCTTCGGCGCGCTGCGCTCGAGCCGCATCAGGCTGACAAAGACGATCGTCGCGATGAAGAAGAGGATGCAAAGCGCGGCGACCAGCGTCGGGCTGAAGGCATAGATCAGGCCGCCGAGGGCGGGGCCGCTGATAACGGCGGCCTGGTTCGCCGAGGCCCAGGCGGCGGTGGCGCGGGGGATCAGCGCCATCGGAACCGTCGCCGGCACCAGCGCGCTGGTGGTCGGCAATTCGAAGGCGCGGGCGCAGCCGATCACGAAGACAATGGCGAACAGCATCTCGCGCGTGACCGCGCCGCTCCAGAAGCCCCAGAACAGCAGCAGCGCCGCGAGGGCATAGGCTCCTTGCGTCAGCCGGATGATCAGCCGGCGATCATAGCGGTCGGCGACATGGCCGACCAGCAGCGTCAGCACCACCGCGGGCACGAATTGAATGAGGCCGATCAGGCCGAGGTCGAGCGCGTCGCCGGTGATCTCATAGACCTTCCAGCCGATCGCCACCGCGGCCATGTGATAGCCGATGGTGGAGGTGAGGCGGACGAACCAGATCAGCACGAAAGGCTGGTGATCCAGCAGACGCGAACTTGCAGTGTCGGCGGTCATGAATGGCTGGTGTTCAACGCGCCGAGGCTGAGCTTCTGGCGGCCGTCGGCGTCGAAATTGTCGGGCGACAGCCAGCGTTCGAAATTGGCCTTCCGCCGCGGCCATTCGCTGTCGAGGATGGAAAACCAGGCGGTGTCGCGGTTGCGGCCCTTGGCGATCATGTGCTGGCGCAACTGGCCCTCGAAGATGAAGCCGTAGCGTTGCGCCGCGGCCCGCGAGGCCGCGTTGAGCGCGTCGCATTTCCATTCGTAGCGGCGATAGCCGAGCGTCTCGAAGGCGTAGCGCGCCAGCAGATATTGCGCCTCGGTGCCGAGCGGCGTGCGCTGCAGGGCCGGCGAATAGACGATGTGGCCGACCTCGATCGCGCGCATCGGCGGACGGATCTCCATCAGCGTGGCGATGCCGAGCGCGCGGCCGTCCGGCGTGACGATGGCGTAGGAATAGGGGTCCTCGAGCGGGATGCGGCTCTCGACCCAGCGGGCGAATTCCTCCGCGCCGGCAAACGGCCCGTAGCTCGACATATAGGTCCAGATGCGGTCGTGGCCCTTGACCGCGTCCCACAGCGTCGCGGCGTGGCCGGGCGTGAGCCGCTCGACGCGGCCATGGCGACCTTCGAGCGTGACCGGG
>Ga0180221_1000747_pt1 | contig 25449 bp, 25 predicted proteins | sample eDN5th37CKraftMG_FD_151339 | JGI IMG/M metagenome (GOLD analysis project Ga0180221, IMG submission 151339) | Enriched Miracle-Growth compost microbial communities from Emeryville, California, USA - eDNA 5th pass 37_C Kraft MG (version 2) (version 2) ...
CGGCCAGCCGCTCGAGTCCCCCTACGTGTGGCGCGCGATCGGGGACCCGGACACGCTCGCTCCCGCGCTCGGGATCCCGGGTGGCGCGCTGGCCGCCGTCCGCAACACGGGCGCGACCGCGGAGGTCTCGACGTCGAAGAAGATCGACGTCACGGCGACCCGCGAGCCGGGGACGCCGCAGTACGCGACGCCGACGCCGCTCGCGACGCGCGGCGGCTCCTGATCGCGGACACCCGCGCGAGGGTGGTGCGCCCGGCGGCCATCGCCGCCTACTGTTGTTCCTAGAGGTTGTAGTAGGTTTTTCGGTCACGGGCGGAGGCGCCGCCCGCGCCGGCCACGCTGGTCGGTGCCACGTCCCGAGGAGGCGCAATGACAGTTCCCGGCGGTGGCGCGACGGACCCTCGGAACGGCGACACCACGATCAGCTTCCACCGGACGGACCAGGTCCCGGACCAGCCCGAGGAGGCACCCGTCCGTCGTCGGCCCGACGACGAGGAGACCGCGACGATCGCGGCGCTCCCGCAGGGCTCGGCGCTGCTCGTGATGCAGCGCGGCGGGGCGGGCGTCGAGCGGATCCTGCTGGACGCGGACCGCGTGAGCGCGGGCCGCAGCGAGCACGCGGACATCTTCCTCGACGACGTCACGGTCTCGCGCAAGCACGCGGAGTTCGTCCGCGAGGGCGCCCGGTACACCGTCCGTGACACCGGCTCCCTCAACGGCACGTACGTGAACCGTGCGCGCGTCGACGCCGCCCCCCTCGTCACGGGTGACGAGGTGCAGATCGGCAAGTTCCGCCTGACCTACTACGAGAGCCGTGCCGCGGCAGCGGGGACGGGCGGCGAGGCGTGAGCACCTCGTCCGCGCTCGCGAGGGACGACGACCCGGAGCGAGACGCGGGGCCCGGCACCGGGCGCGCCGAGCGCGCCTGGCCGCCCGGGGTGTCTCGGACGGCATCGATGCGGATCTCCGACGTGCTCCGCGCGCTCCGCGCGGACTTCCCGTCGATCAGCCATTCGAAGCTGCGCTTCCTCGAGGAGCAGGGTCTCGTGGAGCCCGTCCGTACGGCGGCGGGGTATCGGCAGTACAGCCCCGCCGACGTGGAACGGCTCCGCTTCGTCCTGGTCGAGCAGCGTGACCGGTACCTGCCTCTCAAGGTGATCAAGGACCGTCTCGCGGAACTCGACGCGGGCGAGATCGAGCTCGGCCGTCCTGCGGCGCGCGCGACGACGCCTCGTGAGGTCGTGGCGCACGGCGCCGCGGTGCAGGGGCCCGACGGGCGCCCCGGGCTGCGACGGGCCGAGGCGGCCGGCGCGCCCGAGGACGGGGGAGAGGGCGAGGAGGAGCCCGACCCCGCGCTGGTCGACGGGCTGGTCTCGGCCGGCCTGCTCCGTCCAGGGCCTGACGGCCGGCTCGACGACGCCGCGGCGGAGATCCTCCGGACGGCCTCGGCGCTGGGGCGGTACGGGATCGAGCCGCGCCACCTGAGGTCCCTGCGCACGGCCGTCGACCGTCAGGTCGCGCTCGCCGCGCAGGTCGTGGCACCGCTGCGCAGCCAGCAGTCGCCCGCGGCCCACGTGCGGGCGGACGAGACGGCGGACGAGATCGGCGACCTGTTCGTCCGGCTCCACGCCGCGTGGCTGCGGCGCGAGATCGCCGACCTCGCCTGACCCCTCGGCCCGCCCTCCTCCCGCACCCCGGGCGTCCGTCGTACCGTGGGGTGATGGCCGGTGGTGACGACCCCATGGTTCCCGTCGACGTGCTCGGTGTGCGCCAGCTCGGCGACCAGGAGGTCGTCGTGCTGCTCCTCGACCCGGGATCCGGGCTCGTCGTCCCGATCGCGATCGGTCCCCGCGAGGCGACGGCGATCGCGAGCGCCCAGGCGGGTGTCGTCCCGCCCCGGCCCATGACGCACGACCTGCTGCGCGACGTGCTGCGGGCGACGGGCGTCGAGCTGGAGGCGACCTGCGTCGTCGCCCTGCGGGACGGCGTCTTCTACGCGGAGCTCAGCCTGTCGAACGGCGAGCGGGTGGACTCGCGCGCGTCGGACGCGATCGCGCTGGCGGTGCGCACGGGGGCTCCGGTCCTGTGCGCCGCGGAGGTGGTGGCGCGTGCCGGCGTGGAGGTCGTCGACGACGCGGGCGCGCGCGAGGTGGAGCGGTTCCGGTCGTTCCTGGACGGCGTCGAGCCGGAGGACTTCGGACCGTGACTCTCGACCTCAGGTCGAGGGTCAGGTGCCGGGTGACGGTGTCGCCGGCAGCCTCAGGTCGAGGGTGAGGGTTCGCGCGACCGGGTGAAACCCTCCACCTGAGGGTCGGGATGGGGCTTTGGTCGGCGGTGTCGCGACACGCCCGATACCCTGGAGAGCGAGGTCGTTGACCCGCTCCCGGGCCACCCCTAGCGTGGACGGGAGTCCAGCAGCCCCGCGGACGCGGCGGCCTGCGAGCACGGCCGAGGACACAGGGCCCGGTAGGAGGCACGGATGACCAGCAACGGTGACGCGGGCGCGACCGGCACGCCCGTGCCGCAGGGCGCCCAGGGTCTCCTGTTCGGTGACGCGATCGCGGAGCAGGACGAGTCGATCGGGTACCGGGGTCCGACGGCGTGCCGGGCGGCCGGCATCACGTACCGCCAGCTCGACTACTGGGCGCGCACCGGGCTCGTCGAGCCGAGCGTCAAGCCCGCGCAGGGCTCGGGGTCGCACCGGCTGTACGGCTTCCGCGACATCCTCGTCCTCAAGATCGTCAAGCGGCTGCTCGACACCGGGGTCTCGCTCCAGCAGATCCGGGCCGCGGTGCAGACGCTCCGTGAGCGGGGCGTCAACGACCTGGCCGGCATCACGCTCATGAGCGACGGCGCGAGCGTCTACGAGTGCACGTCGGCCGACGAGGTGATCGACCTCGTCCAGGGCGGCCAGGGCGTGTTCGGGATCGCGGTCGGCCGGGTGTGGCGTGAGGTCGAGGGCACGCTCGCCGAGCTGCCCACCGAGAGCCTCGAGGGCGCCGCGCCGGACGTCGAGGACGAGCTCGCCGCGCGTCGTCGGGCACGCAGCGCCAGCTGACGACGGTCCGCCACCGCGCGACGACGCGCGCGCGGAGGCGGACAATCAGGGCATGAAGCTCGAGATCCTGGGCCATGCCTGCGCACGCCTGACCGACCGTTCCGGCTCCCTCGTCGTCGATCCCGGCACGTTCTCCTCGCCCGGTGCCCTCGCGACGGCGGACGCGGTGCTCGTGACCCACGAGCACGCCGACCACCTCGACGTCGACGCGCTGCTCACCGCGCTCGCCGAGCGGACGCACGTCGAGGTCTGGGCTCCTGCTGCGGTCGTGGCCGCGCTCCAGGCGCGCGGTGTGGAGCTCCAGCGCCTGCACGAGGCCGTTCCGGGCACGGCGCTGACCGTCCTGGGACACGACGTCGACGTCGTGGGCGGCGTGCACGCGTCGATCCACGCGGACCTGCCGCGCATCGCGAACGTGGGGTACGTGATCGACGGTGCGGTCCTGCACCCGGGCGACTCGTTCGTCGAGCTGCCGCCCGGCGCGCGCGTGCACGTCGTGCTGACTCCCGTGTCGGGACCGTGGCTCAAGCTCGCGGAGATCGTCGACTGGATCCGGACCGTGCAGCCCGCTGTCGTCGTGCCGATCCACGACGCGCTCCTCTCGCCCGTCGGACGTGGCTCGGTCCTGCGCCAGCTCGGCCCGGAGGGGCTCGGCTCCGGCTGGGCGTGGACCGTCGTCGACCTCGCGGACGACGGCGCCTCGCTCGAGGTCGAGCCCGACCCCGCGGCGCGGGCGCCGTTCGTCGCGCACGAGCTCGCGCTCGAGCACCCGGAGTTCGGCGACGTGCCCGTGCTCGAGCGGGACGAGACCGTCGCGCCGCGCCCCGAGGAGGAGGCCGCGGACGCCGACGGTCGGGCCCGCTGAGACCGGGCCGGCGCACAGCAGGCTCACACCGTTCACCTCGCGGACGGGTTCCCGACGCCCCTGCGACACCACGACCCTTTCGACTGGTCGAGGCGGCACACGCTGCCGCGCCGACCCGTCGAAAGGGACACCATGCACCTGACCCGTGCCGGCCGCCGCGCCGGCCTCGCTCTGGCACTCGTCGGAGGGCTCGCCGTCGCAGCGACCGCGGCCACCGCCGTGGGCACCGACCTGACCGGGAACGGCGACGCCCGCCGCATCCACGGGGACCAGTCGTCGTCCGTCAAGCACGCCATCAAGGAGGGCACCGCCCGCAACGTCATCCTCCTCATCGGGGACGGGATGGGCGACTCCGAGATCACGCTCGCGCGCGACTACCAGTACGGCGCCGCGGGGCGCCTGCCGGGCATCGACGCCCTGCCGCTGACCGGCCAGTACACGACGTACGCGCTCGACAAGAGCAACGGTCGTCCGGACTACGTGACCGACTCGGCCGCCTCCGGCTCCGGCTGGGCGACCGGCACCAAGACGTACAACGGCGCGATCTCGGTCGACCTCCACGGGAAGGCGCAGCGCAGCCTCCTCGAGCTCGCGAAGACAAGCGGCCTGCGCACGGGCGACGTCTCGACGTCCGAGCTCCAGGACGCGACCCCGGCCGTGCTGGTCGCGCACGTCTCCCAGCGCGGCTGCTACGCGCCGTCGTCGACGACGAAGAGCTGCCCGGAGGACGCGCTCGAGAACGGGGGCGCGGGCTCCATCACCGAGCAGCTCATCGGCGCCCGCCCCGACGTCACGCTCGGCGGCGGCGCGGCCTCGTTCCGCGAGACCGCGACGGCGGGCCCGTGGCAGGGTCGGACCCTCCTCGACCAGGCGAAGGCGCGCGGCTACCAGGTCGTCACGGACGCGGCGAGCCTCGCGAAGGTGAAGAAGGCCGACCAGAAGGCGCCGGTCCTCGGCCTCTTCGCCGACGGCAACTTCGCCACGCGCTGGGCGGGCCCGCTCGCCACGCACACGGGCGGCGCCGAGGCGCCGGTCCGCTGCACCGCGAACCCCGCCCTCCCGGCCACGCAGCCGAAGCTCGCGGACATGACGTCCAAGGCGATCGCGCTCCTCGACGACCGCAGGTCGAGCAAGGGCTTCTTCCTCCAGGTCGAGGGCGCGAGCATCGACAAGCAGGACCACGCGGCGAACCCCTGCGGCCAGATCGGCGAGACCGTCGACCTCGACGAGGCCGTGCAGGCCGCGCTCGCCTTCGCCAAGAAGGACGGCCACACGCTCGTCGTCGTGACCGCGGACCACGGCCACTCGAGCCAGATCGTCTACCCGGGCACGACGACGCCGGGCCTGACCCGCACGCTCGTCACGGCCGACGACCAGCCGATCACCGTCGCGTACGGGACGGCGGACGTCGGCGGGTCGCAGGACCACACCGGCACCCAGGTCCGGATCGCCGGCTACGGCCCCCGCGCCGCGAACGTCGTCGGGCTGACCGACCAGACGGACCTGTTCTTCACGATCCGGGACGCGCTGCGCCTCGACCAGCGCCCGTCGGGCTCGCACGGCCACGGCAGCGGCCACTGACGTCGACCGTCCGGGCCCGCACGCGGCGTCGTCCTCGGCGCCGGGTGCGGGCCCGCGTCGTGCGGTCTTGAATGAGGACGTGACCGCCGTCCCCGCCCCGCCCCCCGCGTCCGCGAGCGCCCCGGCGCCCGGTTCCCCCGCCGCGTCCCCCTGGGCCGCGCCTGCGGGCGAGGTCGCCGCCGCGCTCGGCTCGGGCCCCGACGGCCTCGGGTCCGCGGCGGCCGCCCGGCTGCTCGCGGACGTCGGCCCGAACGAGCTCCCGCCGCCCGAGCGGGCGCCGCTGTGGCGCCGGATCCTCACCCAGTTCCAGGACGTGCTCGTCTACGTGCTGCTGGTGTCGGCGGGACTCAAGGCGATCCTGGGGGAGTGGATCGACTTCACGATCATCCTGCTGGTCGCGCTGGTCAATGGCGCGGTCGGGTTCATCCAGGAGGGGCGCGCGGAGAGCGCGCTCGACGGCATCCGGCAGATGCTCTCGCCGTCGGCGGAGGTCCGGCGCGACGGGGCGTGGGCGACGGTCGACGCGGCGGAGGTGGTGCCGGGTGACGTCGTCCGGGTGCGGCCGGGCGAGCGCGTGCCCGCGGACGTCCGGGTGCTGGAGGCGACGGGCCTGCGCGTCGAGGAGTCCGCGCTCACGGGCGAGTCGCAGCCCGCCGCGAAGGACGCCGCACCGGTGGACCCGCAGGCCGGCGTCGGGGACCGGACGAGCATGCTCTTCTCGGGGACGATCGTGGTCGCGGGGACGGGCTCGGGCGTGGTCGTCGCGACGGGCGGGGCGACCGAGCTCGGCCGGATCCAGGGCCTCGTCGCCGAGGCCGACGACCTCTCGACCCCGCTCACCCGCCAGCTCGGGCGGTTCGGGACGGCGATCGCGCTGCTCATCCTCGTGCTCGGCGTGGTCATGGCGGTCATCGGCCACACGCTGCACCACTTCTCGGTCGACGAGCTCCTGTCGGCGTCGATCGGGTTCGCCGTCGCGGCCGTGCCGGAGGGACTGCCCGCACTGGTCACGATCACGCTCGCGCTGGGCGTGCAGCAGATGGCCCGGCGGAACGCGATCACGCGTCGCCTGCCGTCCGTCGAGACGTTGGGTGCGGTCACGACGATCTGCTCCGACAAGACCGGCACGCTGACCAAGAACGAGATGACCGCGCGGGTGGTGCGGACCGCGGGCGGCGCGTTCGACGTCGACGGTGCGGGGTACGCCCCCGAGGGGGCTGTGACCGGCCCGGGCGGTGCCGCGGCTCCGCTCGCGGCGCACCCCGACCTGCGCGGGGTCGTCGAGGCGGTCGCGCTGTGCAACGACGCGCAGGTGGTTCCCGGGGCGAGCGGCTGGGCGCTGGTCGGGGAGCCGACCGAGGGGGCGCTGCGGACGCTCGCGCTCAAGGCCGGGGAGGACGGCGCGGGCTGGGCCCGCGTGGCGGTGCTGCCTTTCGACTCGGCGGTCAAGTACATGGCGACGCTCGACGCGCGGGGGAGCGACGCCGCCTGGCACGTCAAGGGCGCACCCGACCGGGTGCTCGCGCGATGCGCCACCCAGGTGCGGCCCGACGGGACGACCGAGCCGATCGACCCCGCGTTCTGGGAGGCGCAGGTCGACGCCCTCGGCGCGCGCGGGCTGCGGGTGCTCGCGGCGGCACGCCGGCCCGCGCCCGCCGGTACGGCCGGAGTCTCCGACGACGACCTGCACGCGCTCGAGCTGTGCGGCCTGATCGGGATCGTCGACCCGCCGCGGCCCGAGGCCGTCGCCGCGGTCGCCGACTGCCACCGCGCGGGCATCGCGGTCAAGATGATCACGGGCGACCACCCCGGCACGGCGGTCGCGATCGCCAAGGAGCTCGGGATCCTCGACGCCGACGGTCGACCGCTCGGCCCCGGCACGCCCGACGAGGACTCCGCCCCGGCCGTGCTCACCGGCGCCGAGCTCGAGGCTCTCAGCACCGAGCAGCTGCGGGCGGTCGTGCAGGACGTCGACGTCTACGCGCGCACGAGCCCCGAGCACAAGATCCGGATCGTGTCGGCGCTGCAGGCGCACCGGCAGGTCGTCGCGATGACCGGCGACGGCGTCAACGACGCCCCCGCGCTGAGCCAGGCGGACGTCGGCGTCGCGATGGGCATCAAGGGCACCGAGGCCACCAAGGAGGCCGCCGACGTCGTCCTCGCCGACGACAACTTCGCGACGATCGAGCGCGCCGTCGAGGAAGGGCGGCGGATCTACGACAACGTCCGCAAGTCCGTCCTGTTCCTGCTGCCGACCAACGGCGCGCAGGCGCTCGTCATCCTCGTCGCCGTCCTGTTCGGGCTCACGCTGCCCCTCACGCCCGTCCAGGTGCTCTGGGTCAACATGGTCACCGCGGTCACCCTCTCGCTCGCGCTCGCGTACGAGCGGGCGGAGGCCGGGATCATGGACCGGCCGCCGCGCGACCCGGACGCCTCCCTCGTGGGCCGCGCCGCGCTCGTGCGGATCCTGCTCGTGTCCGCCGTGATCGGGGGCGCGACCCTCGTGGTCTTCTTCACCGAGCGGTCCGGCCACATGAGCGTCGCGCAGGCGCAGACCACCGCGGTCACCACCCTGGTCTTCGGGCAGCTCGCCTACCTGTTCAGCTGCCGGTTCCTGGGCCGGTCGAGCATCACGCTCGACGTCCTGCGCGGGAACCGCGTGCTGTGGATCTCGTCCGGGTCGCTCGTCGTCCTGCAGCTGGTCTTCGTGTACGCGCCCTTCATGCACACGCTCTTCGACTCCGCGGCGGTCGGCTGGCGCGGCTGGTGGGTGCCGCTGGCCCTCTCCGTCGCGGTGTTCCTGCTGGTCGAGGGCATGAAGGCGGTCGGCCGTCGGCGCGAGCGTTCGCGTCGCGCCGACGGCCCCGCCGTCCCGTCAGTGGTTGCGTAGCGCCTTGACGAGCTCGGCCTTCTTCATCGAGGACCGCCCCTCGATCCCGATCTCGGCCGCGCGCTTGCGCAGGTCCGTGACGCTCCAGTCCTCGTAGCTCGGGGAGCTTCCGCCCTTCTTCCCGACCTTCGAGCGTGAGCTGCCCGCCGCCGCGTTCGCGATGCGTGCGCTCTTCTCCTTCGAGTTGCCCTCGTCGCGGAGCTCCTCGTAGAGCTTCTTGTCCTTGACGCTCGGTCCTGGGCTGCGCTTGGGCATGGTCTCCGCCTCCTCGTTCCGGGTTCGCCACGTGACCCGCCCGCGGACGGGTCACCCTGCCTCCACCACCGTGCGCACGTCGGACGCCGCTCGCACCTCGGAGCGCGCCGCGCGCCGCCCCAGGAGCAGGCCGTGCAGGGTGAGCGCCGAGACGGCACCGAGGAGCGCGCCGTCGAGGTAGTGGCAGTACATCGCGCCGAGGTAGGACGGCCCGCCCCACGCGTTCGCCGTGAAGCTCGGGTCGAGCCCGGCGAACACCTGCTCGCCCGCTCGGTAGAACCCGTACAGGAACAGCACCGCGAACGGCAGCGACACCACGGCGCGCACGGCGGCGCTCGGGCTGCGGCACGCCCGACGGAGCGTCAGCCCGACGCGCTCGGCCGCCGCCCGTGTGAACGGGGCGCGCACGGCGGAGGCGAGCCGGCCCCGCGCCGCGAGCACGACGACGACCGCGACCGCGAGCGCCGTGAGGACGAGGTGCACGGTCCATGCCGCGGTGTCGCCGTGGTGCACCTCCACGGCGTCGCTGCGGCGGGCGTAGAGAGCGAGGCCGGAGACGAGCCCCGCGGCGAAGAGCGCGGCGCACGTGAGGACGATCGGACGAGACAGCCGGTGCGGTGTGGTCATGGCTCGAGCCTCCCGCCCGGCGGCGGTCGGGAGCGTCGTGCCGGCGGACGGAACCGTGGGTCGTCCCGGGGGAGGAGGGAAGCCCGCGACCGTGCCGGAGGAGGACACGGCCCGTCGTCCTCGAGGAGGACGACGCCCGAGGTGACCGGCCCTAGGGTCGGTGCCATGACCCGCCCCGGCTCGCCCGTCCCCGGACCCGCGCCCGACGCCCCGCGTCGGCCCGGGCCGTGGCTCGACCTCGCGGTGGCGGCCGCTTCCTACGCCCTGTTCACCGTGCCGGTCCTGCTGTGGCCGCCGCCCGACGCCCACCCCGTCGCCACGCTCCTCCTCGGGCTCCTCGTCGCCGCGCCGCTCGCCTGGGCGCGACGCGCACCTGCCCTCGCGCTGGCCCTCGTCTCCACCGGGCTCGTCGCCGCCGCGCTCACCGGGGTGCGGGTCACGCCGTTCGTGAGCGACCTCGGCCCCGCCCTCGGAGTGGCCGCCTCCGCGTGCGCGACCCGCCTCCCGCGCCGGACCGCCGCGATCGCCGTCGGAGCGGCAGCCGTCATCGTCTCCGCGGCGGACCTCGTGGCGCTCCAGCTCTGGCCGGACCGCGACCAGGACCTCGTCCAGCTCCTGGTCGCCGCCGCCGGCTGGGTGCTCGGCGACGTCGTGCGCGCCCGGCGCGGCTTCGCCGAGGCGCTCGCGGCGGAGGAGGCGCGGCTCGCCCGCGAGGCCGACGCGCGCATCCGCGCCGAGGAGCGGCTGCGGGTGTCGCGCGACGTCCACGACGTCGTCTCGCACACGCTGTCGCTCGTCGCGGTCCGCGCGGGCGTCGGCCGGGTCCTCCTCGATGACGACCCGGAGCAGGCCCGGGCCGCGCTGGCGACGATCGAGGACGTCAGCCGGCGCGCCCTGACCGAGCTGAGGGGCGTGCTCGCGGGCCTGCGGGACGTCGGGGCGACCGAACCAGCGGTGGCCGAGCCCACGCTCACCGACGTGCCGGCGCTCGTTGCCTCCGTGCGCGAGGCGGGTGTCGACGCCGAGCTTCACGTCGACGGCGACGCCGACCACGACCGCCTGCTCGAGACCTCGGCCTACCGCGTGGTCCAGGAGGCCCTGACGAACGCCGTCAAGCATGCACCGGGGGCGCGGGTCCGCGTCACGCTGCGGCGCGCGCACCCGCTCGTGCTGGTCGTCGAGAACTCCCGCGGGAGCGGTCCGGCGGGCGTGCCGCTCACCGGGTCGGGGTCGGGCCTGGACGGCATCCGGGCTCGGGTCGAGCTGCACGGTGGGCACGTCGACGCGGGCCCGACCGAGGCGGGCGGCTGGCGCGTGCGGGCGGTGTTCGGGCCCGATCTCCCGGCCGACGCCGCGGCGCCCCATACTGGGGCACGTGCCGGACAACCGAGGCGTCCTGATGCCTGACCTCGGGGAACCCCCGACCCCCGCCCTCACGCGCGTGCTCGTTGTCGACGACGAGGCGCTGGTCCGTGCGGGCTTCCGGGCGCTCGTCGGGTCCGCCCCCGACCTCGAGGTCGTGGGCGAGGCCTCGCACGGCGCCGACGCGGTCCGCCAGGCCCGGGCCCTCCGTCCGGACGTCGTCCTCATGGACCTGCGGATGCCCGTCATGGACGGGCTCGAGGCCACCCGCTACCTCGTGGGCGAGCCCGACGGGCCCCGTGTCCTCGTCGTCACGACGTTCGACCACGACGAGCACGTCTTCCAGGCCCTGCGCGCGGGCGCGAGCGGGTTCGTCCTCAAGGACACGCCCCCGGAGCGGCTGCTGGAAGCGATCCGGGTCGTCGCCGCCGGCGAGTCGTTGCTCGCTCCCAGCGTGACCACCCGGCTCGTCGCCGCCTTCGTCCGGCAGCCGCCCTTCGCGCCGGCCTCCTCTGCCGACGACGACCGGCTCGCCGGGCTCACGGACCGCGAGCGCGAGGTCCTGGCGCTGGTCGCACGCGGCCGGTCCAACGCGGAGCTGGCCGCCGAGCTCGTCGTCGAGCTCACGACCGTCAAGACCCACGTGAGCCGGCTCCTGACGAAGCTCGGCGCCCGCGACCGTGCCCAGCTCGTCGTCCTGGCGTACGAGACGGGTCTCGTCAGGCCCTCGGGCCGGTCCGACGGTTAGCGTGGGATCGTGCGCGACGACGCGACGGCCGGCGACGACCCGGCCCAGGACGACACCTCGGACGACGGCCCCTGGGCGCCCGACGACGCCGGGCGCCGCGAGACGGTCGCCGAACGGCTGGACCGGAACTGGAACGAGCTGCTCCAGGAGCTGCGCGTCACGCAGACCGGCGCCCAGGTGCTCACCGGCTTCCTCCTGACCGTCCCGTTCCAGCAGCGGTTCGGGCGGCTCGACGACCTCGAGGTCGTCACGTACCTCGTCCTCGTCGCGCTCTCGACGACGGCGACGGGCCTGCTCGTCGCGCCCGTGAGCCTGCACCGCTACCTGTTCCGGCGGCGGCTCAAGCGCGAGACCGTCGTCCTCGGGCACCGGCTCGCGCGCCTGGGGCTGCTGGCCCTCGGCCTGACGATCGTCGGCTGCGTGTTCTTCCTCTTCGACGTCGTCGTCTCGGCTCCGGCGGGGGCCGTCGCCGGGGGAGTCGCGCTGTGCGGGCTGATCGGCCTGTGGGTCGTGCTGCCGTGGTCGGTGGCCCGTCGGTCGCCGGGAAAGACCCCTGCGGCTTTCTGAGCCCGCCGGGCGACGCTCAGCGCGCGACGGCGGCGACGGCGTTCGTGACCAGCTCCGCGGACGCGGACGCCGTCGGGGTCGCCGCCTTCGCCGCGAACGCGGCGGCGGCGAGCACGAGGGTCGCGCTCGACGCGAGCGTCCGGACGACGTTCCCGACGTTCCAACGACCGACGAAGTCGGCCCAGACGGTCGCCGGGTCGGCGTGCGGCGGCGCGGCCGCGAGCGCCTGGTTGAGCGGGACGTTCACCGCGCCGGTCGTGACGATCGTCCCGACGACGTAGAACCCGGCCGCGACGAGCAGGAGCAGCCCGGCCGCGCGCTGGCCGGAGCGCAGCGCGAGGATCCCGGCGACCGCGGCGAAGACCGGGACGAGCATGAACACCGCGAGGAACAGCGGGTTCTCGATCCGGGCGTTGATGTGGCGCATCGCCGGCACCGCTGTCGCGGGCCCCGCCGCGGACAGGCCCGGCATGACGCCGACCGCGAAGGCGAAGAACGTGCCGGCCATCGCGCCGGCGGAGAGGACCGTGAGGCCGGTCAGGACTGCGGTGAGAGGACGCACGGCGACTCCTTCGAGGATGTGGCGGCCGGGACGGCCACCTGACCCCGAGTCAACCGGGTCGCGCGACGCGCGACCATGGTCGGGACGCTCGACGGCATGCGCGAGCGTCTCAGGGCGTCACTCCTGCCGGGCCGCCCGCCGGCGAGCCAGCTCCTCGACGGCCGTGGGGAGCGTCGTCTCGAAGTCGATGAGCTTGGCCCACGTGGGCGTCACGACGATCCGCACCATGCCGTCGACGTAGAGCGACCGCACCTCGGCCTCCCAGGTGACCCGCTGCTCCGCGGTCATCTGGTACGTCGTGTTCGCCTCGACGAACTCGTCGGGGATGCCGTCCACCGCGTCGAGCTCGGCCTGCCCACGGATGAGGAGGATCTTCGGCGGGTGGACCTCGGTGTCGATGGTCAGAGCGACCGCGGGACGGGCGCGGAGCGCGGCGATCTTCGGGGCGCCCGGCGGCGAGCACATGACGATCGTCGAGCCGTTCCACGAGAACCCGATCGGGATGCAGCGGGGCGTGCCGTCCTGCGCGACGTAGGCGAGCCGCGTCAGGTCGCGGGCCAGCAGCTCGCGGCTGGTCGGACGGTCGAGGATCTCGGCGATCTCGTCGGCTCGCATGGGCATCTCCTTCGTTGCGTGCGGTCCGACCACCGTGCCACGGGGCAGCCGTCGTGTCGTGTCCTGTCGGCACGCCGCTGCGCCTACGGTGACGGGGTGGACCCCCTCACCGCGCTCCTCGACGGCCCTCGGGCGCGTGGGGCGTTCCTGCTCCGCGCGTCCTTCGACCCGCCCTGGTCGGTGCGGATCGCCGACGAGGCTCCGGCCACGGTGGTCGCCGTCACCCACGGGAGCGCGGCGTTCGAGTCCGACGCCGGGCCCCGGGTCGTCCTCGGTCCGGGCGACATCGTCGTCGTCCCCGGACCCACCCCGTACACCATGGCGCACGCCCCCGGGACCCCGCCGGACGTCGTCGTGCACCCGGGGCAGGTGTGCCTGTCCCTCGCGGGAGAGCCCATGACCGAGCGCATGACGCTCGGGCTGCGCGCGTGGGGGAACGCGCTGCCCGGCGAGGCACGGATGCTCGTCGGCACCTACCCGCTGCCCGACGCGACGAGCCGACGCATCCTCGTCGGCCTGCCGCCGCTCGCGGTCCTCGGCCCGACCGGTGCGGCGCCACGCCTCGTCGACGTGCTGGACGACGAGCTCACGCGGGACGAGCCGGGGCAGGAGGTCGTGCTCGACCGGGTGCTCGACCTGCTCCTCGTGACGGCGCTGCGCGACTGGTTCGCCGCGCCGGGCGCCGACCGCCCCGGCTGGCTGCGCGCAGCACACGACCCCGACGTCGGGCGCGCCCTCGCGGCGATCCACGACGACCCCGCCCACGGCTGGACCGTCGAGTCGCTCGCGAGCAGGGCCGGCATGTCCCGTGCGGCGTTCGCGCGACGGTTCCGCGAGCTGGTCGGCGAGACGCCGCTCGGCTACCTCACGGGCGTCCGGCTGGCGCTCGCTGCCGACCTGCTGACGTCGTCCGACGCGACGCTCGAGACGGTCGCGCGTCGCGTCGGCTACGCGACGCCGTTCGCGCTGAGCGCGGCGTTCAAGCGGGTCCACGGGCTGAGCCCGCAGCAGTACCGGGCTCGCTGAACGGCAGGTCGGGGCCGAGGTCCGGGTCCGCGCCACCGGGCGCCTCGGCGCGGAGGGTCAGCGGGTGCGCGGCGATCGCGGCCGCGAGCTCGCCCTCGATCCGGTCGAGGTACACGCCGGTGGTGGCGATCGACGCGTGCCCGAGGAGCTCGGCGACGACCTTGACGTCCCAGCCGTGCGCGACGAGCAGCGTCGCCGTCGTGTGCCGCAGGGCGTGGGGGGTCGCGCCGCGGCGCAGGTCGCCCGGGACGCGCCGCATCGCGCGGGTCAGGAGTGCCCGCACCGACTGGGCGTCCATGCGGCGGCCCCGCCAGCTCAGCAGCAGGGCCCGCTGCGCGTCGGGCGACGCGTCGCCGCGCGCCAGGAGGGACGGCCGGAGGCCGCCCAGGTAGTCGCCGAGCGCCTCCTCGAGCGGTGCCGAGAGGCTGACCGTCCGCACGGTTCCACCCTTGCCCCGGATGCGCCAGCGGGCGGCGCCGGGCTCGCGGACGATGTCGTCGAGGTCGGCCCGCACGAGCTCGGACACTCGCGGCCCGAGGACGAGCAGCAGCGCGATGACGAGGCGGTCGCGGAGCGCGAGGTCCTGGTCGCGGCGCACCGGCTGTTCGTGCACCGCGCCCTCCGTGGCGTCCAGGAGAGCCTTGGCCGACGACGCCGGCAGTGCCGTGCGCTCGACGCGCAGCCCGCCGCGGGTACGGGCCGGGGGAGCGGCCCAGAGGAAGGGATTGGCCTGGACCCAGGCGTGCTTGGTGGCGTGGGTGAAGAACCGCGAGACGGACTGGCGGAACCGGTTGACGCTCGCGGTCGACTTGCCCGGCCCTCCGGGCTTCCCGGACGGGTCGCTGTAGCGCGCGTCGGGGGAGAGCTGGTACCGGACGAGGACGTCGTCGAGGTCCTCGCCGGAGATGTCGTCGAGCACGCGGTCTGGGCCCGCCAGCACGGAGAACTCGCGCAGGTCGCGCGTGTACGTGTCGCGGGTGGTGGGGGAGAGGATGCCGCGGAGGGTCTCCGCGTCGACGACCGTGCGGTAGCGGCGGACCGCCTCGGCGACGGTGAGCCTGACGACGCGGGGTGGTGCGGCCACGGGACCTCCTCGGAGCTTCGGGACGGGACGACGGTAGGGGACGGGTCCGACATCGCGGACGCAGCGGGCGCTCCGCGGGGGCGTGATCGTTCCTAAACCGTGCAGTTGAGACATACAAAGTGGTATCAATCGGACATCGGCCAGCCAGAGGGGGGTGTCGGGGGTGCGGCGTAGCGTCGTCGGTGTCCGTCCTGCATCGCCCGGCTCGAAGGGGAGTCCACTCATGAGCACGCTCACCGACCGTCCGAACACGGCGCTCCTGGTGGTCGACGTCCAGAACGGGGTGGTGGGCGAGGCCTTCCGCCGCGACGAGGTCGTCGCGAACGTCGCGACCCTCGTCGACAAGGCGCGATCCGGCGGTGTGCCGGTCGTCTGGGTCCAGCACTCGAACCCGCAGGCCATGCCGCGCGGGGGTGAAGGGTGGGAGATCGTTCCCGAGCTGACCGTCGACGACGGCGAGCCCGTCGTCCAGAAGGAGTACCCGGACTCGTTCGAGGACACCGATCTCGAGGAGCAGCTCGCCGCGCTCGCCGTCGGCAGCCTGGTCGTCGCCGGGGCGCAGACGGACGAGTGCATCCGGTCGACGCTCCACGGCGCGATCGCTCGCGGCTACGACGCGACGCTGGTGTCGGACGCGCACACCACCGAGGACCTCACGGAGTTCGGGGCGCCGACACCCGACCTCGTGATCGCGCACACCAACCTGTACTGGGCGAACCACCAGGCGCCGCGACGCCGCGCAGGGACCGTCACGACGGCGGACGTCAGCTTCGGGACGTCGCCCGGCGGCCCGGCAGCGTGAGCCTGAGGCGGTGCTCCAGCCGCCCGGACGGCTCGGCGTGCTGGCGTTCGCCCGTGGGCGTCCAGCCGTGGCGCGCGTACACGTCATGGGCTCTGACGTTGTCGTCGAGCACCCAGAGCACCAGCTCGACCGCACCGATCGCCGTGGCCCAGCGCTCGACCGCGGACAGCAGCGCTGTCGCCGTGCCGTGGCCCCAGGCCCGCGGCTCGACCGCGAGGTAGAACAGCTCGGCACGGGAGCCGCGAGGAGCCGCCACGGCGAACCCCGTCGGTCCATGCCGGTCCTGAGCGACGACCAGGACGGCGCCGGGCAGTGCCAGCCGGGTCCGGATGCCGGCGAGCTTGCCTTGCCAGAGCTCCGGCGCGGCCAGATCGTCACGGCGCGCTGTCGCGCCTGCCCAGATCCGTGCGGCGCACGCGACCTCGCGCTCGGTCGTGCCGGCGGCGGTGAGGACACGGACGGTGGTCGGCACGGGGATCATCGCCGCACCGCCGTCGGCGTCGTCGCGGCGCAGGAGTGGCTCCATGCGCTCCGATAGGGGTGCGTCTGTTCACGCGTAATGACATAACGTACATTATCGGATCACGACGAGAGCAGGGTTTCGGCCCGATCGGGGCTCATCTGACGTCACGGTGTCGCGCTGCCGACGGTCGCGAAACGAAGTGGCCTCGGGTGCCGTCCTGCGCGACGCGCGGCGCGCGGAGCACATGCTCGTCTCCGCAGTGACCGAGCTCTGTGACGCGTCTGGCCACGCACGCTCGTGCTTGCGTGCGGCTCGTGCGTCACGCTGGCGCGGTTCGTCGTGCGGCCTGACCGTTCGCGTGCGAACCGCTCACCCTGACCGTTCGCGTGCGAACCGCTCACCCTGACCGTTCGCGTGCGAACCGCTCACGCTGCCGACGACGCGTCGGCGTGCTCTGATCGCGTCGAGCCGTGCGAGAAGGCTCGTAGTCCTTGTCTCGTCGGCTTCGCGGCCTGCGCGGAACACCGTCCACGACCCCGGCCAGCACGGCTCGACCGCGCCCGCTCCCCTGACCGTTTTCTCATGTGTCCGATTTGTTCCCTCGTGCTGTCCTCGGTCGCCCATTGCACCCCCACCGCAGGCGCGCGGAACCTGAGGCACGCGGTGGGCGCCGCCGATCCGACGACGCGTGCAGGCTCGGCGTCTTCGACCGACAGCTCGTCGTCCAGGACGCTTCGATCGACGTCGAGAGAGACGAGCGCCCGGGGACGAGCCTCGCTCGGTCCGAGCGGTGGTCCCTCTCCCCCGGCGCCACGCCCGGCCCGCGACACGACGGGCGTGACCAGGGGCGAAGAGCCCGGGTCGGCCATCGGTCGGCGCGTGGACGCAGGCCCGTCAGCCGAGGTACGGCGTCGGGCGGTGCTCGAGCGCGTGCTGGAGGCGCAGTCGCATGGACGGGTGCATGGGGAGATCGGCGGTGTCTCGGGGTACGACCCACGCGACCGCCTTGCTCTCGCTGCTGGTGCGCGCGGTGCCGCCGAGGAGCCGCGCGGTGAAGCAGAGCGAGAACTGCTGGCGGACCTCGCCGTCGTCGTAGGCGATGACGTGGCCGGGGTCGGTGTACGTGCCGACGAGGCCCGTCACCTCGACCTCGTAGCCGGTCTCCTCGCGGACCTCGCGGACGACGGTCTGGCTGATCGTCTCGCCGGGCTCGTGGCCGCCGCCGGGCAGTGCCCAGAGGTCGTTGTCGGTCTTGTGGATGAGGAGGACGTCGCCGTCGCGCTCCACGACGGCGACGGCCGACGGGACGACGGAGTTGACCGTGGGGGCGTCGGGGTCGTCGACGTAGTCGGTGCGGGCCACGGTGTCGACGGTAGCCGTCGACGGCGCGGCGGGACAGGCCGCTCCCCCACCCTCCGCCGGGTGGTGCGGGCTCACCTCGTGGCGTCCCACGATGGTCCGATGTCGGATGCGACGGGTCAGCGGGCGGCCCACGAGACGCGCGGGCACCCCGGACGATGACGGCGTCGGCGGGGCGGGTGCGCCGCCGGGGGGTCCGGGTGCCGCTCGTCGAGCAGCTCCGGACGTACCGGCGGGCGTGGCTGCGGGGCGACCTGGTGGCGGGCGTGGTGGTCGCGGCACTCATCATCCCGAAGAACCTCGGGTACGCGGGGGTCGCCGGCGTCCCCCTGGAGAACGGGCTGTACGCGGCCGCGGCGGGCGCGATCATCTACGCGGTGCTCGGCAGCTGCCGGCAGATCTCGATGGGGCCGAGCTCGGGACTGGCCGCCGTGGCGGGCGGCGCGGTCCTCGCGACGGGCGTGAGCGGCGGCGACGTGGCGACGCTGGTCGCGGGCATCACCCTGACGTCGGGGCTGCTGTTCCTGGTGATGGCCGTGTTCCGCATGGGGTGGCTGTCGCAGTTCCTGTCCCGGGCGGTCGTGACGGGGTTCCTGTTCGGCGCGGCGGTCGACGTCGTGATCGGCGAGCTGCCGAAGCTGACGGGCACCGACGCGGAGGGCAAGACGTCCTTCCGGGAGCTGTGGTCGTGGGTCACGGGCCTCGGGGACGCGCACGGGGTGACGCTGCTGGTGGGCGTCTCGGCGCTGGTCGTGGTCTTCGGTCTGCGGCGGGTCGCGCCCCGCGTCCCGGGGGCGCTCGTGCTCGTGGTGGGCGGCCTCCTCGCGTCGGTGGTCTTCTCGCTCGAGGACCACGGCGTGGCGCTCGTCGGGCACATCCCGCGCGGGCTGCCGTCGGTCGAGGTCCCGGACGTCGGGCTCCTGGCGGACCACGCGGCGTCGGTGCTGCTGGCCGCGTTCGCGCTCGTCATGATCGGGTTCTCGCAGACGGCCGGTGACGCGCGGGCGTTCGCGGCCAAGCACCGGTACGAGGTCGACGTCGACCAGGAGTCCGTGGCCCAGTCGGCGGCCAACGTGGGCGCCGGGCTGCTCCACGGGATGCCCGTGTCGACGAGCCTGTCGGCGAGCTCCCTCAACGACCGGTCGGGCGCGAAGACGGGCGTGGCGTCGCTGACGTCGGGCGTCGTCGTGCTCCTCGCCCTGCTCGTGCTCGCCCCGGTGTTCTCGGCCCTCCCCAAGCCGGTCCTGGCGGCCCTCATCATCGAGGCGGTGATCATGGGCATGATCGACCTGCCGGAGATGCGGCGCCTGCGCCGCGTCTCGCGCATCGACTTCTGGGTCGCGGTCGCGGCCATCGTCGCGACCCTCGTCCTGGGCGTGCTCGCCGGCGTCGTCGTCGGGATCGCGCTGTCGCTGCTCTGGCTCGTCTACGTGGCGACGCACCCCCGGCTGACCCCGCTGGGCCGCGAGCGCGGGACGCAGGTCTTCCGCGGCCTCGACGAGCACCCCGAGGACGAGACCGTGCCGGGCGTGGTCGTCCTGCGGATGGACGGCGGCGTCTTCTTCGCCACGGCCGACACCTTCGAGGACGGCGTCCGCACGGCCATCGCGGGCCCGGGGGTCCGGGCGCTCGTCCTGTACCTCGCGGGGGTGACGTTCATCGACGCCCAGGGCTCGGCGTCGGTCGCGGACGTCGTCCGGATCGCCTCGGAGGCGGGCGTCGAGGTGAGGCTCGCCGGCGTCCGGCCCGCCGTGCGCCGGACGCTCGAGCGCGACGGCGTGGTCGAGCAGGTCGGCGCCGACCACCTGCACGGCAACGTGCACCGGGCCCTCGCGGCGCTGTCGCCCGTCGCACCGCCGGACCCGGCCGGTCGGGAGCCCGGGGCCGCGGAGGTGCGCGACGCGGTGCGCCCGGCGGAGAGCGAGCCGTCGTAGCGCCGCTACTCCCCCACGTACGCCGCGAGGTGCTCGCCCGTGAGCGTGGAGCGCCCGGCGACGAGGTCCGCCGGGGTGCCCTCGAACACGACGCGCCCGCCGTCGTGCCCGGCGCCGGGGCCGAGGTCGATGATCCAGTCGGCGTGCGCCATCACGGCCTGGTGGTGCTCGATGACGATCACCGACTTCCCGGCGTCGACGATCCGGTCGAGGAGCCCGAGGAGCTGCGCGACGTCCGCCAGGTGCAGCCCGGTCGTCGGTTCGTCGAGGACGATCACCCCGCCCTTGTCCCCCAGGTGCGTCGCGAGCTTGAGCCGCTGGCGCTCGCCGCCCGACAGCGTGGTGAGCGGCTGCCCGATGGTGAGGTAGCCCAGCCCGACGTCGGTGAGACGGCCGAGGACGGTCCGGGCCGCCGGGACGCGTGACTCCCCCGCGGAGAAGAACTCCTCGGCGTCGGCCGCGGACATCGCGAGGACCTCGCTGATGTCCTTGCCGCCGAGGCGGTACTCGAGCACCGACGCCTGGAACCGTCGTCCCTCGCACTCCTCGCAGACCGTCGCGACGCCCGCCATCATCCCGAGGTCCGTGTACACGACGCCGGCCCCGTTGCACGTGGGGCACGCGCCCTCGGAGTTCGCGCTGAACAGCGCGGGCTTGACGCCGTTCGCCTTGGCGAACGCCTTGCGGATCGGGTCCAGCAGCCCCGTGTAGGTCGCCGGGTTGCTGCGCCGCGACCCGCGGATCGCGGTCTGGTCGACGTGCACCACGCCGTCCCGCCCGACGACCGACCCGGTGATCAACGAGCTCTTGCCCGAGCCCGCGACCCCGGTCACCACGACGAGCACCCCGAGCGGGACGTCGACGTCGACGTCCCGGAGGTTGTGGGAGCTCGCCCCGCGGACCTCGAGCACGCCCGACGGCGCCCGCACCGACGTCTTGAGCGTCGCCCGGTCGTCGAGGTGCTTCCCCGTCAGGGTGCCGCTCGTGCGCAGCCCCTCCACGGTGCCCTCGTAGACGATCCGGCCGCCCGCGCTGCCCGCACCCGGCCCGAGGTCGACCACGTGGTCGGCGATCGCGATCATCTCCGGCTTGTGCTCGACGACGAGCACCGTGTTGCCCTTGTCCCGCAGCTGCCGCAGGAGGTCGTTCATGCGGACGATGTCGTGCGGGTGCAGCCCGACGGACGGCTCGTCGAACACGTACGTGACGTCCGTGAGCGCGGACCCGAGGTGCCGGATCATCTTGGTGCGCTGCGCCTCTCCCCCGGACAGCGTCCCCGACGGGCGGTCCAGGCTCAGGTACCCGAGCCCGATGCCGACGAACGAGTCCAGGGTGTCCGCGAGCGCCTCGAGGAGGGGTGCGGCGGACGGTTCGTCGAGGCCGCGGACCCAGGTGGCGAGGTCGCTGATCTGCATGGCGCAGGCGTCGGCGATGCTGATGCCGTGGACCTTGGAGGAGCGGGCGCCCTCGTTGAGGCGGGTGCCGTGGCACTCGGGGCAGGTGGTGAAGGTGACGGCGCGTTCGACGAAGGCACGGATGTGGGGCTGCATGGCGTCGACGTCCTTGGAGAGCATCGACTTGGTGATCTTGGGGATGAGGCCTTCGTAGGTGACGTTGATGCCCTCGACCTTGATCCGGGTGGGTTCCTTGTAGAGCAGGTCGTGGAGCTGGCGCTTGGTGAAGTCGCGGATGGGGGTGTCGGGGTCGAAGAACCCGCAGCCGCGGAAGATCCGCCCGTACCAGCCGTCCATGGTGTAGCCGGGGATGGTGAGGGCGCCGTCGTTGAGGGATCGGGTGTCGTCGTAGAGGGCGGTGAGGTCGAAGTCCTGGACGGTGCCGCGGCCCTCGCAGCGGGGGCACATGCCGCCGACGATGCGGAACTCGGCGCGCTGCTTGGCGGTCGCGGCGCCGCGTTCGACGGTGATGGCGCCGGCGCCGCTCGCGGAGGCGACGTTGAAGGAGAACGCCTGGGGGGATCCGAGGTGGGGCTGGCCGAGGCGGCTGAACAGGATCCGGAGCATGGCGTTGGCGTCGGTGACGGTGCCGACGGTGGAGCGGGGGTTCGCGCCGAGTCGTTCCTGGTCGACGACGATCGCGGTGGTCAGGCCGTCGAGGACGTCGACGTCGGGGCGGGCGAGGGTGGGCATGAAGCCTTGGACGAACGCGCTGTAGGTCTCGTTGATGAGGCGCTGCGACTCGGCGGCGACGGTGCCGAACACGAGGGAGCTCTTCCCGGAGCCGGAGAGCCCGGTGAAGACGGTGAGCCGCCGTTTGGGGAGCTCGACGGAGACGTCCTTGAGGTTGTTGACGCGTGCGCCGTGGACGCGGATGCGGTCGTGGCGGTCGGCGAGCTCGGTCATCGGGCCGCCTGCTGGACGCGGACGAGGTTGCCGGACGGGTCGCGGAACGCGCAGTCGCGCACCCCGTAGGGCTGGTCGGTGGGTTCCTGGACGACCTCGACGTCGTGGGCCTGCACGCGTTCGAAGAGCGCGTCGAGGTCGGAGGCGGCGAGGTTGATCGACGCGAAGGTCCCCTTGGCCATCATCTCCGCGATGGTGCGGCGTTCGTCGTCGGTCACGTCGGGGGCGGCGTCGGGCGGGTACAGCACGATCGAGGTCTCCGGGTGCCCGGCGGGGCCCACGGTGATCCAGTGCATGCCCTTGTAGCCGACGTCGTTCCTGACCTCGAAGCCGAGCGCGTCACGGTAGAACGCGACCGCGGCGTCGGGGTCGTCATGCGGCAGCAGCGCCGAGTGAATCGTGATGTCCATGACGGTCACGCTACGGGCGGCCGGACGGCGCCGCTTCTCGATTCCTGACGGGTCGGGTGACCTGCTTGGCGACGCACGACGGCATGCCGTCCGTGGCGTGCGCCTCCTGGTCGCGGTAGACGCTGGGCGGCATCCCGACGAGCTCGGTGAAGCGGGTGCTGAAGGTGCCGAGGGACTGGCAGCCGACGGCGAAGCACACCTCGGTCACGCTGAGGTCCCCGCGGCGCAGGAGCGCCATCGCCCGTTCGATGCGCCGGGTCATGAGGTAGCTGTACGGGGAGACGCCGAACGCGAGCCGGAACTGGCGGCTGAGGTGCCCGGCGGACAGGTGCACCCCGCGCGCGAGGGACTCGACGTCGAGGGGCTGCGCGTACTCGCGGTCGATCCGGTCCCGGACGCGGCGCAGCAGCGCCAGGGTGCGCAGACGGTCCTCGTCCGCCGGTGAGCTGCCCATCCCCCGATCGTGCCACGGACTGCCCCGACCGTGGACGACCGGGGTTTTCGTCGGCTGTCCGGCCCCGGGAAGGTCTGGGGGTACGGCGGTGTTGTCTCCCTCGTGGTCGACGCGGCGCGCGCGGACGACGCGGCGCCCAGGACGCCCACGCGGGCGCGGTGACCCGGGCCCCCCGACCGGCCCCTTCACGGGACCTTCACCAGCCGACGTGCATCGGACGGAACACTCCGGCAAAGTTACGCGTTGGTACCCTCGGAAACTTGTGCACCCGGCCGTATCCCGGCCGCGGTCGCACCGACGGGCCCGACCCGGCCCGGACGACGACGGCAAGACAACCATCATGTGGAGGACGACATGGCAGACCGCTCGCTGCGCGGCATGAGCATCGGTGCGAAGAGCATGGAGTCCGACGAGGGCGTGGACTTCGCGCCCCGGTTCCAGGCGCACTACGACTGCCCCAACGGGCACACCATCATCCTCCCGTTCTCGGTCGAGGCCGAGGTGCCCCCGACCTGGGAGTGCCGGTGCGGCGAGGAGGCGCTCCTGCGTGACGCCGAGCGCCCCGAGGCGAAGGCCACCAAGCCGCAGCGCACCCACTGGGACATGCTCCTGGAGCGTCGCACGATCAAGGAGCTCGAGGAGCTCCTCGACGAGCGTCTCGAGCTCCTGCGCGCCGGTAAGCTCCGCCGCAGCGCCTGACCCGCACGCCGGCCCGCCGGCACCGCACGACGAAGGCTCCCGACCGCACCGTCGGGAGCCTTCGTCGTGCGCGGGAGAGCCCGGTCAGGCCCGGCGCTCGCGGCCCGCGAGGGCGCGCAGCTGCTCGAGGCGGTGCGCTGCACCCCACCGGGTCACGTTCACCAGGGCCTCGCCGACGATGTTGCCGCTCATCTTCGACGTCCCGGCCTCACGCTCCACGAACGTGATCGGCACCTCCGCGATCCGGCCGCCGGAGCGCAGGATCCGCCAGGTCATGTCGACCTGGAAGCAGTAGCCCTGCGACGACACCGTGTCCAGGTCGATCGCCTTGAGCGTCGCGGCCCGGTACGCGCGGAACCCGCCCGTGGCGTCGTGCACGGGCATGCCCATCGCGAGCCGCGTGTAGGTGTTGGCCCCGCGCGAGAGCACCTCGCGGCGCAGCGGCCAGTTCACCACCCGCCCGCCCGGCACCCACCGCGACCCGACGACGCCGTCGACGTCGGGGTCCTCGAGCGCCGCGAGCAGCCGCGGCAGGTCCTCGGGGCGGTGCGACCCGTCGGCGTCCATCTCCACGACGACGTCGTACCCGCGGTCCAAGGCCCACCGGAAGCCCGCGATGTACGCGGTGCCGAGGCCCTGCTTGCCGCTGCGGTGCAGCACGTGCACCGCCGGGTCGGTGGCGGCCCACCCGTCCGCGAGCTCCCCGGTCCCGTCGGGGCTGCCGTCGTCGACGACGAGGAAGTCCGCGTCGGGCACCGCCGCGCGGAGCCGCTCGTACGTGACGGGCAGGGAGTCGCGCTCGTCGTACGTCGGGGTCACGACCAGGACACGCAGGTCACGGGCCACGCTGGGTGCCTACCTCTCGCCGGGGAGGCGCCGGCGCGTCCGCGCGCGACGCAGGGAGCCGATCATCCCACCGACCACCAGGAGCGCCGCAAGCGCGGCCACGCCGCGTGCGGGCCACTCACCGGCCCGCACGGCGGGCGTGATGCTGGTGCGCAGCGGGAGGTCGGCGGTGAGCTGGGCGGGCTCGAACAGCCCGGTCCGCTGCAGGACGACGCCGCTCGGCGACACGACCGCGCTCACGCCGACCGTGGACGCCTGGACCGCGGCACGGCCCGTCTCCATGGCCCGGAACCGCGTCATCTGCAGCTGCTGCGTCGACTCCGCCGTGTACCCGAAGGACGCGTTGTTCGTCTGGACGACGATGACCTCGCTGCCCAGCTTCACGGACTGCTCGACGATCGAGTCGTAGGCGACCTCGAAGCAGATCACGGTCGAGAACGGCACGTCGCGGCCCAGCCGCTCGGACGGCAGCGTCATGAGCGCCGGCCCGTGGCCGGGGAGCATGTCGGTCTGCACCTCCTCGACCGACGCCGAGAAGTGCCGGACGAAGCCCCGGAGCGGGATGTACTCGCCGAACGGGACCGGGTGCTGCTTCACGTACCGGTCGATGACGCCCTGCTGCGGGTCCCACAGCAGCGACACGTTGTACCGGCCGCCCGTCGCGGGGTACTCCTGGGCGCCCACGAGGATCGGGGCGCCGACGGCCTTCGCGGCGTCGCCGATCGCCTGGCCGACGTCCACGTACTTCTGCGGGTCGTAGTCCGAGCCGTTCTCGGGCCAGACCACCAGGTCCAGGTCGCCCTGCTGCACGTGGTCGAGCAGGTCGTAGGTGCCGGACAGGTGGTTGCGCAGCACCTCGCCCGCGTTGTCGAACGCGCTCGC
>Ga0180221_1000748_pt1 | contig 25405 bp, 23 predicted proteins | sample eDN5th37CKraftMG_FD_151339 | JGI IMG/M metagenome (GOLD analysis project Ga0180221, IMG submission 151339) | Enriched Miracle-Growth compost microbial communities from Emeryville, California, USA - eDNA 5th pass 37_C Kraft MG (version 2) (version 2) ...
TCATCGCCACGCGCATTTTCGGCGATCCCCGCCAGACATACGGCCAGGGACTGGAGCACGCCCACGTGCGCGCGATCATCGAACGCGCCTCACCCAATCGAAGCTGACCGGTAACGCGCCGCCGGCTCTAGGATGGTTCTGCTTTTTATAGAATCGCAGCCCGCCTCTAGCTTCGGATCGCTCGTGCGCCTACCGGGAAGCTGGCTCCCACTTTTCCGGAAGCACTCTCTATCCGGCGTGCTTCTGGTCGGAAAACCGGTGTCCACTTTTCCGGAAGCACTTACGTGAAAAGCCACGACGAGACGCCGCCGCGGCGGGCAAGCTCTGACATTTCGGCATTTAATTCATCGAAAACGGCCTGTGTCGCCGCCTCGGGCAGCCACGGCGCGCCACCGGTGCGCTTGCGATAGGGCGCCATGAGCTGGGTCCATGCATCGTTGTCGAACTGGCGCTCCACCGATACGCGTGCCGGCAGCCGCCGCAGTCCGCTCTGCGCCGCAAGCCAGGCATAGGCCGCCTGCCACACGTCGAGCGGCGCGGCGAGATTGTGCCGCCCTTTGAGCTGCGTGATCGCGAGCATTCCCGCTTCCCGTGCGTGCGGACCGATCTCCAGCGTCGCCACATGCTGGCGCTCGCGCCGGATCGAGAACAGACGGCAACGGTCGTTGGCGAGGCGCTCTGCGTATTGGTCGGCGCAGTTCTGCATGGCCCGTGCCTCGGCGAGAATTTCCGTACGGTCGAGCAGCGGTACGAACGTGTAGCCGCGCACCAGCCCGCCCGACAGCCATGGATCGGTGATGGCGCCGGGGCCGAGTTGCAGCGTGAGACGCATGCGGTTGAGCCAGCTCTTCGCCGCGCAAAGTGCGGTATCGAACGCAATCTCCGGCCGCCACGGCACCACGATGAGACTGTGCGGTCGGGTTTGCGTTGCCCGCGAGTGCCAGGCGTACGCAGCAAGAACGCCGAACATCTTCTCCGGGGCTCCCGCCTCCGCGTAGATGGGCTGATCGGCGAGCCAGAGGGCGAAGTCTTCGTTGCAAGCGCGCGCTCCGAAAGCGACCGCCTCCAGCCACAGCGCGCAGTGGCTGGCCGAAGCAGGCATGCGCGTCGCGATGCGGCGTGTGAAGTTTTCGCTCGATGGTACGGGGCCGATGGCGCTCTCGAACGCCTCCGGCGGCAGGCGGCGCAGCCACAGCGGCAGATCGAGCGTGCGCGCAACCGCACGCAACGGCGCGCCGTCCTCGACGAGAGCGATCACCGCATCGCGTGTTTCGGACGAACACCGCCGCGTCGCCAGCGTGTACATCGCGCCGGGAAAAACGATGGCGAGATCGGCGAGGCGCGAGGAGGAGCGCATCAGCTTGCGGACTTCCCGGCGCGCGGGATACGAGAACCGCCCTGCGTAGTTCTCCCGCTCATCCGAGAGCGGTGACGCCAGCGCACCGCTGCGGACTTCGATACGCCGACCGAGGACTTTCGTTGCCTGCGACATAGACTGATCCACCGCGCCATCTGGCAGAAGCCAAAGCGATGGCGTGATGGAAAGGTTGCAGGCCATTGCGGCGCGCATTGGACGGGCAGCTTGTAATCGCTCCAAACACGCGGGCGATGTCGTGCAAAGTTAATGAGAGCCGCGATCGCGCCGTATCAGCGCGCCAGCGTGCGCATGCGGTCGAGCGCGCCCTGCAGGATGATGGTCGCCGCCAGCTTGTCGATGACCTGCGCGCGCCGGCGCCGGCTGGTATCGGCTTCGAGCAGCGTCCGCTCGGCCGCGGCCGTCGACAGGCGCTCGTCCCACAAAAGGATCGGCAGCGGGCTCAGCGCGTTTACGTTGCGTGCGAAGGCCCGGGTGGCCTGTACGCGCGGGCCGGACGTGCCATCGAGGTTTGTCGGCAGGCCGAGCACGAACCCCCCGATGCGGTGTTCCGCCGCGAGGCGCAGAAGCTCGGCGGCATCTTCCTTGAATTTTGTTCGGCGTATGACGGTGAGGGGGGACGCAATCGTGTGTGTGATATCCGACAGGGCAAGCCCGAGGGTTTTGGTGCCCGCATCGATACCGATGAGCGGCGCCCGCGCCGTAAGGCCCGCCGCGAAAGCCGCGATGTCCTCGGTGGTCGCCCCCGGTTCGCGCCCGACGGTCAGATTTTCCATAAGGGGTGCCTGCCCGTTGTTGCCGCTCCCGGCTCCCATATACTCCCCGGCCTGGGAATACCAGTTTCGCCGTAGTATGCGGGTTAGACCGTGATCGCTTCGGACCCTATCAGTCCGAAGCGTGGATCATCGGTCTAGTCAAAAGACTGAGCCGCATCGCGATTCGAAGAAAAGCGATCGTGCTCTAGTTGCCGCAGGACGTTTTAGGGCCGGTGAGTGAGCTAGGGGTGGACGTGCAGGAACAGCAGATGTCGGTTGGCAATGGCACGGCGCCAACTGCGGCGCCCGGCGCTGCCCTTCCGCAGTCGCACAGCGGGGCGAATACGCTGCTGCTGTTTGCGGCAACGACTTTCCTGTCCGCCTTTCTGCTGTTCGCGATCCAGCCCATCTTCGCGAAGATGGTGCTGCCGGTTCTCGGCGGCTCGTCGTCCGTCTGGGCTGTGGCACTGCTCTTCTTCCAGGCCGCACTGCTTGCCGGCTACACCTACGCGCACCTGTTGATCCGCAATGTGCCTCCGGCATCCACGGGCTTCGTGCATCTTGCCGTCGCCTTGCTCGCGCTCATCGTGCTGCCGATTGGATTGCCGACGGGCTGGCGCGAGCCGCCCGCGGGCGACCCCTACCTGTGGCAGCTGGGGCTGTTCACGGTCGCGGTGGGCCTGCCGTTCTTCGCCGTCGCTGCCAACGCGCCGCTTCTGCAGGCGTGGTTCGCCCGTTCGGGGCACCCGCACGCGAAGGACCCATACTTTCTCTACGGCGCCTCGAACCTCGGCAGCCTCATCGCTCTGCTCGGCTATCCGTTTCTGCTCGAGCCGGCGTTCGGTCTCACCTCGCTCAGCCGCTACTGGGCTATTCTCTATTGCGTGCTGATCGCGGCCATCGCCGCCTGCTTTGTCCTGGTGCGCCGCCGCGCGGGAAGCATCGCGGTTGTCGAGCAATTGGCCGCCGAGGACGCCGGCATGCCGCCGACATGGCGCGAGCGCGCCGCATGGTGCGGCCTGGCACTCGTGCCCGCGGCATTGCTCACCGCCTTTACCACGCACGTCTCGACCGATGTCGCCTCCGCGCCGCTTCTATGGGTGCTGCCGCTGGCGCTCTATCTGTCGACGTTCGTGCTCGCTTTCCAGACGCGCGTTCCCCTGCCGATGTGGCTGCTGGGACCATTGCAGTTCGCTGCCGTCATCTTCGCCCTGTTGGAGCTGTCGCAGACCAAGCACGATAAATGGACCCTTACGGCGAGTGCGGGCGTTGCCGCGTTCTTCCTGGCGGCGCTGATGGCCCACCGCACGCTGTTCCTCAACCGGCCGCGGGCCCGCTACCTCACGGAATTCTATCTCTGGATGTCCTTCGGCGGCGTCCTCGGCGGCCTCTTCGCCGCGCTCATCGCGCCGCGCATTTTCTCCGAGGTGTTCGAATACCCGCTTCTCATCGCGCTCTCGCTCGCATGCCGTCCGGGTATCTTCGGGCAGAACGTTTCGCCGCGCCGCGAGCTGAGCTGGATGCTGGCGATCTTCGCCGTTGGACTTCTCCTCATCCTGCGCGGCCCGCTCCTCGCCGCCAGCTATGGATATACGTTCGGTGAATGGGGCATCACGCCGGTAATCGCGCTGGTCTTCGCGGTCGCGGCGGTGCTGTTCTGGCGACACGGCGCACGTCAGGTGACGGCGGTGCTGATGATGTTCGCCGTCATCGTCATGCTGCCGTCGTCGGTGAAGCGCGGCCAGGCGCAGCGCAGCTACTATGGCGTTTATCGCGTCAGCCTCTCCGAGGAGGGCGACTTCAACATCCTCACCCACGGCACGACGCTGCACGGCGCACAGCGCATTCGCGATGCCAAGGGCAAGATTATCGCCGACGTGACCCCGGGCACCTACTATTACCCCGACAGCCCCATGGCCGCCGCAGTGAAGATCACCCAGGCGCGTCTCGATGCCACCGGCGATACGGGCCGCTTCGGCGTTATCGGCCTCGGCGCGGGCTCGCTCGCCTGTTACTCGCGCAAGCACGAGGCCTGGCGCTTCTTCGAGATCGACCCCATCGTGGTCGACATCGCATCGAAGTCGAACCACTTCACCTTTCTTGCCAACTGCCAGCCCAAGCTCGACGCCGTGATCGGCGACGCCCGCCTGACGCTCGCCAAGGAGGAAGACAACAGCTTCGATCTTCTGATCGTCGATGCGTTCACCTCCGACGCGGTACCCGTGCACCTCATGACGGCGGAGGCGCTGCAACTCTACGCCCGGAAACTCACCGACGAGGGCGTCGTGGTGCTGCACATCTCCAACCGCTACCTCGACCTCGACAGCGTGCTGGGCGCGACGCTCCCACTGGTGCCCGAGCTGAAGGGTCTGATCGTCTCGGACGACGAGGCGGAGGGCTCCTATGCGCAGAGCACCTCGACGATCGCGGTATTCGCAAAAGATCCTCTGGCCCTCGACGCCTATCGCGCGCTCCACGGGGCACAGGATTTCCATGCCGGCGGGCTCTCCCCGTGGACGGACGATGCTTCCGACATTCTCGGGCCGTTTTTGTCGCAATGGCGGCGGTCCTAGTGCCGGACGCACGTACGGCGGACGGCCAAGTTGCGCGTCTTCCCTCACGGGGCTAAGAGAGCGGGCGATTTCTTCCGAGCGACGTTCAACATAACGGCGAGGAGCCATGCGGGTCGACGAGACGACGGTCCGGCGCATCGCGCGCCTGGCGCGCATCAGAATTTCCGACGAGGAGGCCAAAGGCCTCGAGGCGGAGCTGTCCGGCATCCTCAATTGGGTGGAGCAGCTCAACGCGGTCGATACATCGTCGGTTGAGCCGATGACCCGTGTCGTGCCGATCGAGCTGAAGAAACGCCCCGACGTGATCAACGACGGCGAGATCGCCGACGACATCGTCAAGAACGCGCCGATGGTCGAGGACCATTATTTCGTGGTGCCGAAGGTGGTGGAGTAGCGCAGCTGTGACCGAACTGACCAAGCTCACCATCGCCGAGGCGCGCGACAAGCTGCGCAAGAAGGAAATTTCGGCGACCGAACTGACGCAGGCATTCATCGACGCGATCGATGGCGCCAATCCGCTTCTCAACGCCTACGTGCTGCCCACGCCCGAGCTGGCGCTGGCGCAGGCGAAAGAGAGCGACAAGCGCCTGAAGTCGGGCGAGGTGCGCGCGCTCGAAGGCCTGCCGCTCGGCAACAAGGACCTGTTCTGCACCAAGGGCGTGCGCACGACCGCCTGCTCGAAGATTTTGGATGACTTCACGCCCACCTATGAATCGACCGTCGGCGCCAACCTGTGGAATGCCGGCGCGGTGATGCTGGGTAAGCTCAATTGCGATGAGTTCGCGATGGGCTCCTCGAACGAGACGAGCGCATTCGGCCCCGTGGTCTCGCCTTGGCGCCGCAAGGGCGCCGACGGCAAGCTCAAGAACGACAAGCTCGTGCCGGGCGGCTCCTCCGGCGGCTCGTCCGCGGCCGTTGCCGCCGACCTGTGCCTCGGCGCAACCGCTACCGACACGGGCGGCTCCATCCGCCAACCCGCCGCGCTCACCGGCACTGTCGGCATCAAGCCGACCTATGGGCGCTGCTCGCGCTGGGGCATCGTCGCATTCGCCTCCTCCCTCGACCAGGCCGGCCCGCTCGCCAAGACGGTGCGCGATGCGGCGATCATGCTGCGTTCGATGGCGAGCCACGACCCGAAGGACTCCACCTCCGTCGAGACGCCAGTGCCCGACTACGAGGCAGCGCTGACCCAGGGCGTGAAGGGCCTGCGCGTGGGCGTACCGAAGGAGTACCGCGTCGAGGGCATGTCGGCGGAGATCGACAAGCTCTGGCAGGAAGGCATCGCCTGGCTGAAAGCGGCGGGCGCCTCGATCCACGAGATCAGCCTGCCGCACACGAAGTACGCCCTGCCGGCCTATTATATCGTGGCTCCCGCCGAGGCGTCTTCCAACCTCGCCCGCTATGACGGCGTGCGCTACGGCATGCGCGTTCCCGGCAAGGACCTCGTCGAAACCTACGAGAACACGCGCGCCGAGGGCTTCGGCAAGGAGGTGCGCCGCCGTATTCTCATCGGCACCTACGTGCTTTCGGCCGGCTACTATGACGCCTATTACCTCAAGGCGCAGAAGGTGCGCACCCTCATCAAGCGCGACTTCGACGAAGCCTGGCAGTCCGTCGATCTGATACTGACGCCGACGACGCCGTCGCCCGCTTTCGGCTTCGGCGAGAAGACCGGCGATCCCCTCGCGATGTACCTCGAGGACATCTTCACCGTCACCGTGAACATGGCGGGTCTGCCCGGCATCTCAGTTCCAGCAGGACTGTCGGCCGAAGGCACGCCCCTCGGGCTGCAGCTCATCGGCAAGCCGTTCGATGAGGCGACGCTGTTCCGCGCCGCGCAGGCGATCGAGGATGCCGCCGGACGCTTCGCCGTACCGGAGCGCTGGTGGACCGCGGGGGCACGCACGTAGAGCCAGGCGGAAAGAACCGGCGGCTCGTCCCAAGAAATCAGCGAAGGCCTGGTTGTCTCCGGCTGTTTGAACCTTAAGGTCAGCCGCACGATTCCTTCTGCTGGAGCGTGCGGTGGGGTGGATACGCTGCCTGACCCTGGGATTTGCCATCGCGCTGCTTGTTGGCTGCGGGGCGACGATCAACGAAGCAACGACCCTCGAAAGCCTTGCCAGCGCAGGTAAGGCGGGCGTCGTCATGCATGGCGATATGGGGACGTGCTTCACCACCCAGGTGTACATCGGGCGCCAGTTCGGTGACGTCTACAAGCCGGCTGCCATTGCCCGCTCGGGAAGCTTCCTGGACACCTCGCCGATGATCCGCGCAGAGCTGGATCCGGGCGAGTTCCACATCGTCAAATTGATCTGCACGATTGGCAATCACAGCACCGTCCTCGGCAGGGGTTCGTGGGGCTCTTTCACACAGAGCTTGGGCCGCTTCGAGGTCCGTGCCGGGGAGATCGTCAACATCGGCTCGCTGCACGTGGTGCCGGTCAGCGGCAAGGACGTCCATCTTGCTGTCAGCGACATCCCTGAGACCGAGTTCCAGCAATTCAGCAAGGATTATCCCAACATCGTCGCGCGCATGCAGACGAGGCTCCTGGAAGTGCCCGTCCCGAAATTGGCGGAGGCGGAGATGGTCCAATGGTGCAATCGCGTCGCCGCCCTCAATGCAGCCCATCGCGCGCATCCGCCGGCGGCTTGCCTCTCGCTGCAAAATGAGCAAGTCCGGCGCCTGGAGAAGGTCAATCCGGAACGGCCTGCCCTGTGGCAATAACCTTAGTCTGCGGTTGTTGGCCTGCCGCTGGCTTGCGTGCTAAGCAGCGGTGCTGAATTTCTAGGGACTTCGCCGATGGACCCCAAACGCCCGTGGGAATGCGCCGACATGAGTGAGGTGCGCGAGGAGATCGATCGCATCGATGCGGCCCTCGTCGATCTCATCGCGGAGCGGTTCGGCTTTGTCGACCGGGCCTGGCAGCTGAAGTCGAACCCGCAGGAGGCCTACGTGCCCTGGCGCATCCAGCAGGTGATCGACAAGGTTCGCGCCCACGCAGCCAACAAGGACCTGCCGCCGGAGCTCACCGAAGCGCTGTGGCGGCAGATGATCGGCTGGTTCGTGCAGTACGAGGAAGAAAAGCTGCGCCGCCAGATCGAAGGCAACGGCGGGCAGTGATGTCTGGCCCGGGAGTTTCCATCGGCTCGCGAGGGATCGGCGTCAACTCCTTGCTGCCCGGAGGGCCAAAAGCGCAAGGCGCCGTCATGGCGGAGCCATGCTTCGCATGGGCGCGAGCGCCGGCCCTCAACAGAGCAGAACGCTTGTCGAGCGACGTTTTCCGCAGCTCGTGTCAGTAGAGAAATTCAAATGGAAATCGTCTCGTTCGACCCGGCGACACTGATCAAGATCGCCCTGCTCAACCCGGTGGTGATCGTTGTCGCTTTCCTCATGGGGCGGCGCGCGGACCAGTGGCAGAAGGTGATCGTGGCCGGGTTTGCAGCTTCGCTATGCGGTTTCGCCATCTATTGGCTCGCCGCGGCCGTTGGACTGCTGCCGATACACGCGCTGGGCGGGGAATCCGCCCTCCTGCTGATGCAGTTCTTGATCGGTATCGTGTGGGCAGCCCTCGGCTATTGGCTGGCGCCGTCGCCGAAGTGAGCATTGGCGGTGCACGACGCTAAAGCTCGGTTTGCCCGCCACGTCCGCCTCGCCAAGAATGGCGCCGACCCCTGGAGAGAAGCTCCGCCATCAGTCGGACCCGGAGCTGCCCGAATAGCGCCACTTACCTGCGCCATCGCTATCCGCAAGCGGGGACGAAGCAAACATTCGTCCAGGGGTGCTGCGTAATGACGGAGCTGAACGGGCACCGCGCGCAATCTGCGCGGGGTTCTCTCGTTATCAATCGGGCTGTGACGATCATCGGCGCGTTGTCGCTCGATGGCCAGATTTGCATCGAGGGTTCGATCGACGGCGAGGTGCGCTGCGCGGAGCTGACGATTTCCGAACGCGGCGAAGTCGAGGGTCTTGTCGTCGCCGACAAGGTCGTTGTCCTCGGTGAGTTCTCCGGCGCCATCTATGCCCGCGAATTGATCCTCGGCGCCGGCTGCACCGTTGAAGGCCAGATCTACCATCGCAAGCTTGTGCTCGAAGAGGGCTGCTATTTCGAGGGCAAATCCCGCCGCCACGCGGACCCCTTGAAAATCGCCCCCGAGCCCCTTGAATCCGACGAAGACGAAGCAACCCTGGCCTCCAACCCCGTTCCGCTTGCTCCGGGCGACGCCCTGCGATAACGAGGGCGCTTCCAAGGAGCATGCCCATGCAGGACACGGCGAAGGCCAGCAAGGCCAGGAATCTGATCGAAGGCGCCACGGGTGACTGGGAGGTCATCGTCGGCCTCGAGGTGCACGCGCAGGTCGCCTCGCAGTCCAAGCTGTTCTCCGGTGCGGCGACCGCCTTCGGCGCCGATCCCAACAGCCATGTGTCGCTGATCGACGCCGCCATGCCGGGCATGCTGCCGGTGATCAACGCCGAGTGCATCGCGCAGGCCGTGCGCACCGGCCTCGGCCTCAACGCCAAGATCAATCTCAGAAGCGTCTTCGATCGCAAGAACTACTTCTATCCCGACCTTCCGCAGGGTTACCAGATCAGCCAGTACAAGCAGCCGATCGTGGGCGAAGGCGAAATCGAGATCGATGTCGACGGCGAGACGATGACCGTCGGCATCGAGCGCCTGCACCTAGAGCAGGATGCCGGCAAGTCGATCCACGATCAGCACCCCGACTACTCCTACGTCGATCTCAATCGCTCGGGCGTGGCGCTCATGGAGATCGTGTCGAAGCCCGACATGCGCTCCTCCAAGCAGGCGCAGGCATACGTGACGAAGCTGCGCACGATCCTGCGCTACCTCGGCACGTCCGACGGCGACATGGAGAAGGGCAACCTGCGCGCCGACGTGAACGTCTCCGTGCGCAAGCCCGGCGACAAGCTCGGCACCCGCTGCGAGATCAAGAACGTCAACTCCATCCGCTTCATCGGCCAGGCGATCGAGACCGAGGCGCGCCGCCAGATCGACATCCTGGAGGCCGGCGGCTCCATCGATCAGGAGACGCGTCTGTTCGATCCCGGCAAGGGCGAGACGCGCTCCATGCGCTCGAAGGAAGAAGCGCACGACTACCGCTACTTCCCCGATCCCGATCTGCTCCCGCTGGAGCTGAGCATGGATTTCGTCGGCGAGCTGGAAGCGAGCCTGCCCGAGCTGCCCGATGCCAAGAAGCAGCGCTTCATGCAGGAGTTCGGCCTGTCGGATTACGACGCCAACGTGCTCGTCGCCGAGCGTGAGTCCGCGGACTACTTCGAGGCCATCGCCCAGGGCCGCGACGGCAAGGTCGCCGCGAACTGGGTCATCAACGAGCTGTTCGGCCGCCTCAACAAGGAAGGCAAGTCCATCGCGGATTCGCCAGTCACGTCGGCGCAGCTCGGCGCCATCGTCGACCTCATCGGCTCGGGCACGATTTCCGGCAAGATCGCCAAGGATCTGTTCGAGATCGTTTGGACCGAGGGCGGCGATCCAGCCGAGATCGTCGAAAAGCGCGGCCTGAAGCAGGTGACCGACACCGGCGCCATCGAGAAGGCCGTGGACGAGATCATCGCCGCCAACCCCGACAAGGTGGAGCAGGTGAAGGCGAAGCCGACCATGCTCGGCTGGTTCGTCGGCCAGGTGATGAAGTCGTCTGGCGGCAAGGCCAATCCGCAGGCCGTGAACGAGATCCTCAAGGCCAAGCTCGGGATCGAATAGTCTCCGCCCACCACTGCCGATCGAGCAGCGCGCGACCGAGCGTGGCGCACGTCGCCGCGCCCTCGCCGGGTCGCAGCCGAATGGCGAGATCGTTATGGCGGCTCACCGGCGTACCGGGTCGGCGCCGCGCGGTCGGGAGCGAATTCGCGCGGCAATGCGCGGGCCCCGCGGTAAATCATGTTTATATAAAATTTAAGGTTTTCTGGATGCCGCATGTAAACTCTGCACTGTCTCGGCCTCGGTTAAAGGGGCTATCCGCCGGTAATTCTGGTCGTGGGGGAACATGCAGCTTGGTTTACAGGCGGGCCCGGAAGCCCAAGAGCCCGTCAAGTTTCTGGGCATCGATTTCGAAGTCGCCGGCGCCGTTCTACGCCCCCGCGAGGAAACCGAGCTACTCGGCCGTGCCGCGCAGGAAATTCTATCCGGTGTCCCCGCAAACGCGCGATGCATCGATATGTGCTGCGGATCGGGCAACCTCGCCGTTGCGCTGGCAAAGCACCGCGGCGACGCACGCGTCTGGGCGAGCGATTTGACCGACGGCGCCGTCGCCACCGCGCGCCGCAACGTCGAGCGCCATAGCCTCGGCAGTCGCGTCACCATCCTGCAGGGCGATCTTTTCGCCCCCATGGCCGAGGCCGGACTCACGGGCACGGTCGATCTGATCGTCGCCAATCCGCCCTACATCTCCACCAGCCGTTTGCTGGAAGGCGACCGTGCCCACCTTCTGCAGCACGAGCCGCGCGAAGCCTTCGACGGCGGACCCTACGGCATCGCTCTGCACATGCGCCTGATCAACGAGGCACCCGCCTTTCTGAAATCCGGCGGATGGCTCGGCTTCGAGTTCGGGCTCGGACAGGACCGGCAGGTCGCCGCGCTTCTGAAGCGCGCCCGGACCATGGGCGAGCCGGTGTGGCATGCCGACGGGGCCGGCGAAAGGCGCGTGGTTTTCATCCCCAAGCTCTAGAGCCTTCCCGCGACGAGAACGCCGGTTCGTGCGACGGGCGCAGCGTTGCCGCGGCACAAAAATGGTAACTCTCTCTTGGCATGCTGCGCCCGCAGCTCGAGGGGGGACTCCATGACCAACACCGCGGTTTTCATTCACGGCGCATTTTGCGGCGGCTGGTGCTTCGCCGACATGATGCCCGTGATCGCGCAGCGCGGCTGGAAATGCCATGCGCCCGATCTGCCGTTCCATGCACCCGGACCCGAGCGCACCCCGGATCCGCAGCTCGCCCGCCAGAGCATCGCCGATTACACCCGCGACATGGCGGCGTTCGTAAAGCAATTTCCCGAGCCCCCGGTGATCTTCGGACACTCCATGGGCGGTCTCATCGCCCAGCAGCTTGCCGCCCAGGGCCTCGCCCGGGCGCTCGTGCTGCTCGCGCCGGCGCCGCCTTGGGGCGTGCTTCCCTCGACGCCGGGAGAGATGGCGCTCGCGAAGGGGCTCATGCAGGCATCCCCCTTCTGGGACAAAGCGCTGAACCCCTCGTTCGAGGTCGCCAAGGGCGACTCCCTCGCCAGCCTCGACGCAGATCGCCAGCGGCGCATCTTCGATATGTTCAGCCCCGAATCCGGATTGGCGCTGTTCGAGCTGTTTTTCTGGATGTTCGACGCCGCCCGCGCGAACGCGGTCGAAACGCACAAGGTAACCTGTCCGGTACTCGTCGTTGCCGGCGAGGAGGACAAAGTGATCTCCTCCGCCACCTGCCGCGCCATTTCCGGGCTCTACGCTAATGCGACCTTCCGCGAGGAAAAAGGTCGCGGCCATTTCCTCGTCATGGAGGAAGGCGCAGCACGGCTCGCCGCCGATTGTGCCGACTGGGTGGCCGCCGCCACCCGCTGAGCCAGCGGTGATCGCGCCGGGCCGTTTTCGCGGGCTGCGACGGCTGGCGGATGGCAGCGGCAGGGCGCCGCGCTATGATCGGGGTGCGGCCTCAAGTTGCCGCAAAGCGAGGTAGTGCCTGCGTTCGCTGTCCGCCAATCTTCTGCTCGCTGCGGCGCTGCTGCTGGTGGCCGTGGCGCTGCGCATCGCCGATCCCGAGCCGGTCGCGCGCATGCGCCTTGCCGTCTTCGACACCTATCTCAACCTGGCGCCGCGCACGCCCGACAGCGCCTATCCGGTGCGCATCGTCGATATCGATGATGCTTCGCTCGCGCGACTTGGTCAGTGGCCGTGGCCGCGGACGCAGATTGCGAGCATTGTCGATCGCCTGAACGCCGCCGGCGCACGCACCGTCACCCTCGATCTCATCCTCGCCGAGCCCGACCGTCTTTCCCCCGCCGAGTTCGCCAAGCTCTTCTCTGGCGAGCCCGCGCTCGCCCCGCTCGTCGCCGGTGCCGCCGATATGCCCTCGAACGATGCCCACCTCGCCGAGGCGATCGCGTCGGCGCCTTCCGTGCTGGGTCTCGCCGGAGAAACGTTCAGCAGGCGAGGCCCGCCCGGCCCGCGTGCACGCTTCGCTATCGCCGGCGATGATCCGCTGCAGTTCGTGCCGCGGTTTTCCGGCTCCGTCCAGAATCTGCCGATGCTGACGGCGGCCGCGAAGGGCCTCGGCGCGGTGAACTGGCTGCCGGAGCGTGACCAGGTCGTACGCCGCGTTCCGCTGCTGATCGCCATTGCGGACGTGCTCTACCCCTCGCTGCCGCTCGAGACGCTGCGCCTTGCGCTCGGCGAGACGACGGTTTTCGTGCGCTCGTCCGGCGCCAGCGGTGTCACCGCCTTCGGACAACGCACCGGCATCGAGCATGTGCGTGTCGGGAGCACGGTGTTGCCGACCGATGCCGATGGGCAGCTCTGGCTGCGCTTCACGCGTCCCGATCCTCGGCGCTACATATCCGCCCACCGCGTGCTCGACGGCAGCGTCGATGCGAACGAGATCGCCGGCCGCGACATCCTCGTCGGGACCAGCGCCGTCGGCCTCCTCGATTTGCGCGCAACGCCGCTCGACGCCGCCGTGCCGGGCGTGGAGGTGCACGCCCAGGCGCTCGAGCAGATGCTGGGTGGACATCATCTCACGCGCCCGGCGTTCGCGACGGGCCTCGAACTCGTGGTCCTCCTGTTTGCCGGCGCCGCGCTCGCCTGGCTGATCGGGCGCATGGGCGCGGCGGGCGCCGCCGCCGTCGGCATCGCAGCGATCGCCCTGGTTTTTGCAGCCTCCTGGTTCGCCTACACCGAGCGCGGATATCTGCTCGATCCGGTCTACCCCTCGCTCGCGGTGCTGCTTGTCTACCTCGCCACCTCGCTCACCGGGTACATCGCCACCGAGCGCGAGCGCTCCCGCGTTCGCTCCGCCTTCGGCCACTACATCGCAGCGCCCCTCGTCGAGGAGCTCGCGCGCAACCATGACCGGCTGAAGCTCGGCGGCGAAATACGCGAGGTGACGTTGCTGTTCGCCGACGTGCGCGGCTTCACCGGTATCGCCGAGGGCCTCTCGGCGGAGGAGCTGATCGGCTTTCTCAACCGGCTCTTCACGCCGCTTTCCGAGATCATCCTCGAAGAGCGCGGCACCATCGACAAGTTCATCGGCGATTCGGTGATGGCGTTCTGGAATGCGCCGCTTACGGATCTGGCGCACGCGGCAAACGCGTGCCGGGCTGCACTGCATATGCAGGAGCAGCTCGCCCAGATGAACCGGCTCTGGGCGGCGGAGGCTGCGGCCGCGGGGCAGAACGCGCGGCACGTAGCGCTCGGCATCGGCCTCAACACGGGCGAATGCTGCGTCGGCAACGTGGGTTCGCCGCAGCGCTTCGATTATTCGATCCTCGGCGACGTCGTGAATATTGCCGCCCGTCTCGAAGGCGAGACCAAAACCTACGGCGTCCCCATCATTACCGGAGAACGGACGCGCATCTGCGCCGCGGGATTCGCCTTCCTCGAACTCGGCACGGTGAAGGTGCGGGGTAAGGAACGCGTCGAGCGCATTTACGCGCTTCTCGGCGACGAGACGATGGCGAACTCTGCGGAGTTCATCGCCCTCGCGGCCTCGCACGCGAAACTTATTGCTGCGCTCACAGCGAAAGACCGCGCCACTGCGGCCGCGGCGCTTGCCGAGTGCCGGCATCTTGCCGGTGAGCGTCTTTCAGCGCTTTACGATTGTTATGCCGCGCGGCTCGACGGCAGCGCATCCGCAATCGCCTGACCGGCATGTCTCCAGACGGGATAGCGGATGGCGCGATGGCACGTGAATGCAATGCCGCGCACTGCTCCCGGAGAAACGCGGATGCTGCTCCCGGAGAAACAAGAGAGTTCCCGCTGGCGCAAATACACCCCTTCGAACATTGCAATTGCCAAGGAAATGAAGGCGCGACGTGCGTATTTTTACCCGCGCCTCCCGTTGACCTTACTTCAGTGCTGACTACATGACCGAAGCGGCCGGGCCCGGCGCAGGAGGGGGGAAATGCACGCATGACTGTTCGCGACACGACCACCGGCTACGGCTGGCCGACACGCATCGTGCATTGGGCGATGGCCGTCGCCATCGTTGGCATGTACGTGCTCGGCCTATGGATGGTCGATCTCGATTACTATAGCGCTTACTACCACTCCGCGCCCGATCTTCACCGCAGCATCGGCATGATCCTGCTCTTGGTTCTTGTCGCGCGCCTGCTATGGCGCCTCGCCAACGACAAGCCGAGCGACAGCAATCTCTCCACCTTCGAGCGCTTCGCCGCGCGCACCGTGCATTGGGGTTTTTACCCGCTGCTTTTCGCCTTGATGGCGAGCGGGTACTTGATGTCCACGGCGGACGGCCGCCCCGTCGAGGTCTTCGACTGGTTCAGCATTCCCGCGCTCACGCACGACAAGAGTCTCGAAAAGCCGGCCGGCGAGATCCACGAGACCCTCGCGCACCTCACGATCCTCCTTGTCATCGTGCATACGCTTGCCGCGCTCAAGCACCAGTTTTACGACCGCTCCGGCGTTCTTTCACGCATGTGGTCGGGTCCACCATCCAACGGTCCTGAAGCCTCTTGAGGAGTTACCGAATGAAGCTCACCCCTGTGTCCCTCGCTCTCATGGCTGCGGTGCTTTCGGCGCCCGCCGCGCGCGCGGCCGAATATGTGATCGACACGGCCAAGGCCCACGCATCTATCAACTTCCGCATCAAGCATTTGGGCTTCAGCTGGCTCACGGGGCGTTTCGACACCTTCAACGGCACGTTCTCCTTCGATGAGGCGAACCCGGAAGCGTCGAAGGTGAAGGTCGAAATCGACACCGGAAGCGTCAACTCCAACCACGCCGAGCGCGACAAGCACCTTCGCAGCAAGGACTTCCTCGACGCTGCGAGTTTCCCCAAGGCCACCTTCGAGAGCACGTCTGTGAAAATGGACGGCGACACCGCCAAGATCACCGGAAATTTGACGCTGCGCGGTGTCACGAAGGAGGTCACCATCGACGCGACGCGCGTCGGCGGCGGCCCCGATCCGTGGAAGCAGTACCGTGAAGGCTTTACCGGAACGACGAGCCTGAAGCTCAAGGACTTCGGGATCGACTTCAATCTCGGCCCGGCCAGCGAGGTCGTCGAGCTGGGTCTCGAGGTCGAGGGTGTCCGGCAATAGGACAGCCGCTGGCCGGTTCTCCATAGATCATTAACCGAACTTCTCTTCCTTCTCGATCGGAGGGAACTATGTCCGCCCGGACAAAGGGATAGTAACGTGCCTCCGGCAACGTGCGCCTCGCGCGCGTGTGCTTTCGAACTGGGTCCTCGTTGGCTTGGCGCGCGCAACTATGTGTGCGGCCAAGCCCGAGGAGCGAATGTTGGCAGGCGCGCCGACACCGAAGTCAGCGGCAATCGCGCGCGCCTCCGAGCCATCTCGGAGGCGCGATGCTACTTCGCGCCGTCTTGCGCAAAGCCTCATGGAGCAGGACAGGCGCGGCGAAAAGGCGATCGCGCTCGCGCAGGGCGGCATAGCGATCTTCATGGCGACGCTGCACGTCTTCGGCCTACAGCAGGGTATCCCCGATGTTCACGGCTGGCTGGCCGTCGCCCTCGCTGCGCTTATCCTGTCCTCCGCGGTGCGCTGGTGGCTGGCGAGCACGCCGACGCTGCCCAACGTCGCGCTCGATATCCTCAGCGTGGTCGACGTCGGCATCGTTCTTGCGGCGATCTGGAGCTATCAGTTCGCGTCCACCCATCCGGCCGGTGGCGTGCTGAAGACACCGGCCTTCCTCATGCTGTTGCTTCTCGTCGGCGTGCGGGCCCTGCGTTTCCATCCGCGGCCCATCCTCGTCGCCGGTATCGCGGCGGTGGCAGGATGTTCGCTGATCGTTTGCTCGGCCGCATTCATCGGCGGCTTGCTTCCTGTCGTGAGCGACAATCCCCAGCATCTCACCTCCTTTCCCATGCTGCCGGCAGCCGAGGTGCAGAAGTTGGTTGCGCTTTCCGCGCTCACCCTGGTGCTTGCGCTGGGCGCGTACGGAGCGCGGCGCATCATCGGCCGTGCGGCGCACGTTGCCGATTATAGTGAGGCGCTGGAGGCCGCGCGCCAGCACCTGCAGGAATCCATACGCGCCCGCGAGCGGGCGGAGGAGGCGCTTGCAGCCCTCGACCGGCGCGAGCACGATCTCGTCGCCCAGAACGAGATGTTCACGACGGTCCTCAATAAGATGTCCCAGGGCCTGTGCATGTTCGATCAGAATCAGAAGCTTCTGGTCTGCAACAATCGCTATCTGGAAATGTATGGCCTCGCGAAGGAAATGGGGCGCCCGGGAACGGACTTCCGAAAGATCATTGAAAGCCGCATCGGTACGGGCGTCTTCGAAGGCGATGACCCGGCGGCGTACGTCGAAGAGCGCCTTGCAGCGGTGCGCGAGCCCGTGCGTCACACCCGCCTGCATGAGCTGAACGATGGCCGCATCATCGCCATCACGCACGAACCCATGGAGGGCGGCGGCTGGGTTGCCACGCACGATGACGTGACGCGCCTGCGCCGGATCGAGGCGCGCCTTTCCCATCTTGCGCGCCATGACGCCCTCACGGACCTCCCCAACCGCGTGCAGCTGCGCGAGCGCCTCGACGAGTTGCTTCAATCGCCGAGCGACCGGAACATCGTCGTCGTCGTGTTCGAGATCGACCGCTTCAAGGAGATCAACGATACCTACGGCCCCTCGATCGGCGACGTGCTGCTGCAGGGCGTCTCACAGCGCCTCACGCGCCGCTTCGATGCGATTGCGACCGTCGCCCGGATCGGAGGCGACGAATTTGCCGTTCTGCAGATGGCCGAAGATGCCTCGGACGCCGACGCGCTCGTGAGAAGCGTGCAGGCCGTCCTCGGCCCATCGTTCGATATCGACGATCAGCCATTGGCGGTGACGGTCAGCGCCGGCGTTGCGGTGGGCCCGGCCGATGGCGAAACGCCCGACGAGCTTCTGAAGAACGCAGACTTGGCCCTTGGCCGCGCGAAGAAAGATGGCCCCGGCAACTTTCGCTTCTTCGAACGCGAGCTCGATGAGCGTATGCGCGCGCGCAACAAGCTCGAGCAGGATATGCGCGTGGCGCTCCGCGAAGGCCAGTTCGAGCTTCACTTCCAGCCGCAGCTCAATCTCGTCCATAACGAGGTGGCGGGCTTCGAAGCGCTCCTGCGCTGGCGCCATCCCGCGCGCGGCTTCATCTCCCCCTGCGAGTTCATCCCCATCGCCGAGGATAACGGCCTGATCGTGCAGCTCGGCGAATGGGCGCTGCGTAAAGCCTGCGAGGAGGCGGCGAAATGGCCACGGCCGTTGCGCGTCGCCGTCAACCTTTCGGTCGCGCAGTTCCGCTCGGGGCACGTGCGCCAGCAGGTGATTGCGGCCCTCGGAGCGGCCGAGCTGTCGCCGAGCCGGCTCGAATTGGAAATCACCGAATCCGTGCTGATGCAGGAGGGCACGGAGGTGCCCGCAGTGCTGGGACGGCTGCAGGAAATCGGCATCGGCATTGCGCTTGACGATTTCGGCATCGGCTTCTCATCGCTGAGCTACCTGACGCGGATGCGCTTCGACAAAATCAAGATCGACAAGCACTTCATCAGCGGCCTGCGCAAGAACCCCAAGAGCGCGTTCGCCGTCCTGCGCTCGGTGGTGGCGCTCTCCAAGAGCCTTGGCATCAAGACCGTGGCCGAGGGCGTCGAGAGCGAGGAACAGCTCGAGCTGGTGCGCGCCGAAGGCTGCACGGAGGCGCAAGGGTTTCACGTCGGGCGCCCGATGGCCGGACACGAGATACCGGGCTTCCTCGCCAGCCGCAGCGGGCGGACGCAGCGCGTCTCGTAGCCCTCGATTGTCGATTGCAGAGGCAGATGGCGATGCGCGGAAAGCGGCGCGCGTACCGGTCAGTTGTCGGTCGGCAAAGGCAGCGGCGGCCAGGGCCAGGCTTCCTCGTGTCCGCCCTCGATCTCGAAAAAGAAATCGATGCCGATCGGCGGCACGTCCGGGTCCCCGACGGGGCGGTGCGGCGGCGGCTCGGGCTGCTGCGTGGGCAGCGCCCGGTGCATGATCATTGCTGAGCTGGGGGCAGCAAAAGCCGGGATCAAAAACAGTGCGAACAGACGAGAACGTCCCATGCCACCTACTCCGCAGCCGATGTTGCGCTACGTACAATGGCGGCGTTTAAGGAAGGATCGCGGGCATATATAGCAGTTGAGATAATTGCCGGACGTGCGATAGACGGCCTTTGAGAGGTTGTGTGCGATCGTCGGCGAAGGTGGAATACGGCGTGCGATGCACCCGTGCGGGGCGAGGAAAAATGGCGGAAGCGAACCGTTCGACTGTCGGCGCGCCGGACGCGGCGGCGCTGGAGATCTTCCAGAACCAGTGGGATGTCTACCGTAAGTTTCTGGAGCACGATTACCTTTCGAACCGCGAGGCGTGCCGTGCTCTGAAGGCGTTCCTGACCGAGGACCTCGCACGCCCGTTCCATTTCCTCGACCTCGCCTGCGGCGATGCAAGCGCGATTGTGGCAACGCTCCGCGATACCCCGGTGCAAAGCTATCGTGGCGTCGATCTTTCCGCGCCCGCGCTGCGCATTGCGGAGCAGAACCTGGCAGCACTGGGGGCACCGGTGGTTCTCGACGAAGCCGATTTCACGACGGCGATGCGCGATCGCGCCGAACCGTCTGATGTCGTCTGGATCAGTCTTTCGCTGCATCACCTGGATAGCGACGGCAAGCTCGCCTTCATGCGCGAGGTGCGCGAAGGCATGCGCGGCGACGGCGTCTTTCTCGTCTACGAGCCGACGCGACGCAACGGTGAGGACCGCGACGGCTATCTCGAGCGCATCGACGAGGTGGGCCGGCGCGAATGGACGGCGCTCAGCGCCGACGAATACGCCGAAGCAATGAATCACATCCGCACATGCGATCTGCAGGAGACGGTCTACGGCTGGGCCGAGCTTGGCCTCGAGGCGGGATTTTCCTCGGCCGAGGAACTCTACAACTCACCGAGCGACCTCTTCCGGCTGTTTCTCTATCGCCCGTGAGAGACGAGGTGACGCGCGCCGCCGTCAGCCCGGCCGGCGCGCGATAATCGCAACGCTCTCCACGATCTCCGGAAAGAGCCCGTCCGGACAGAGGGCGAGCATGCGCTCGCGAAGCTCGGCCTCGTACGCTGCGCGCCCCTCGGCTCCGAGCGCCGAGGGCGAGTTGGCCGAAAAAGACAGCGCCCGGGCGACGATCTCATCGATGCGGGGCGTGCGTACATCGAACACGGATATCCGCGCCACCTCGCTGAAGGGGCTGCGCATGAGAACGCTCTGATGCGATTCGAACGCGTCGCTTTTACGCCAGCGATAGAATTCATCGAAGCGCCCGTGCCCGCGACGTGCCTCTTCGAACGCCCCGTGCCAGCGAAAGCCGCCTAAGTCGTGCACCTCGGTGTTGACGAGCGCGACAGCCCCGCCGGGCGCGATCAGCTTATCGAATTCAAGCAGCGTGGCCTCGCGATCCATCCAATGGAAGGCGCGGGCGATCGTGACGAGATCGAGCGGCGCGAGGGAAGCATCGAGATCGAAGGAGGAGCCGACGCGCCAATCGACCACGACACCGGCGGTTTGCGCTGCGCTACGGGCGGCATCGATCATCGCCGGATCGGCGTCGATGCCGATCACGGTGCCGGAATGGCGCGCCAGCAGCAGCGTGAGCGAGCCGGGGCCGCAGCCGAGATCGAGCACACGGAAGTGCGGTCCTAAGCGCGCCTCGCGCGCGAGCTTTTCCACGAGGCGTGCGGAGTAGGGCGGGCGGCCGTTGATGTAGTGCGGGATCGCGGAGGTGAAGCGATCGGGTACGAAGGGCGCGATACGCGTCACGGCAAGACCTCGCGAGCTGTGGGCAACGGCGCTTAGGTATGCCGCGGGATGAAGGCAAACAAGTCCGCGCCGGCGATAGCTGCTGCGGCGGATGCGCGTTGAAGCCGGGTCAGCCGGCCGACGCGCGCCGTCCACCGCGACCGCTTTCGACCTCCACCTCTTCCGCGCGCGCGGCGGCCGCATCACGGAGCAGCAGCGTCGCTTCGATCGCGGAAAGCCATGGCCCGAAGAACGCGCCCTGTGCCTGCTCGCATCCGGCGGCAATGAGGAACACGGCCTGCGCCTGCGTCTCGACACCGTCGGCGATCGTTTCCGCGCCCAGCTCGCGCGCGATCTGCACGATCGCTCGCACGGCCCGCGCGCACGGCGCTTCGCCCAGGGCCCCGGTGACGAGCGATGCGGGAATGCCGAGGCGCTGCACCGGCGCGCCCGCGATATACCCGATGGACGAATAGCCCATGCCGAAATCGTTGATGGCGATGCGGAAGCCGCCCTCGCGCAGGGCATCCAGCGTTGACGGAAAGCGCTCGATGGCGCGCATCAGCACGGGCTCGCCGAAGACGAGCTCGATGCACGAAGCGGGGATGTCGTAGCGCGCAAGGAACACCGCCAGTTCGCTGAAGAGCTCCGTCCCCGTCTTGAGCTGGCCATTGTAAACGCTGACCGAGAGCACCGCCGGCGCGACGCCGTGAGCGTGCCATTGCTGCAACTGCCGGCATGCTTCGTCCATCATCCACGTGGCAATGGCCGGAATGGTTCCCGTCCGCTCCGCGATGGGAAGAAAGATGGAAGGCTTGATGATGCCGCGCGCCGGATGGTTCCATTGCACGTGCGCCTTGAGGCCGACGACGCGACCCGTCGCGATCTGCACTTGCGGCTGATACAGCAGCTCCATCTCGCCGCGATCGATCGCCGTTTGTAGCTCCCGCGCCAGCAGCATGCGCGTGCGCATCTGGCTGTCGAGCTCGGAATCGTGAAATCGGCTGCAGTTGCGCCCGTCATCCTTGGCGCGATAGAGCGCCAGGTCCGCCTGTACCATGAGATCGGCTGGCGTCGTCCTCGCGTCCGCCGCCTGCGCGATGCCGATGCTGGACGTCACCGATACGTTCTCATGGCCGATACGGACCGGTCGCGCGATCGCCGCGCTGAGCTTCTCGGCGAGCGTCAGCGCATCGGTCGCCGCGCGCACGTTCCGCTGCAGGACGGCAAACTCATCGCCGCCGAAGCGGGCGACAATGTCGTCCTGGCGCACGTTGCCGCGCAGCCGATTGGCAATTTTGACGATCAGCGCATCGCCTGCGGCGTGGCCCAGCTCGTCGTTGACATCCTTGAACCCGTCGAGATCGAGGAACAGCACGGCGAAATCGATCTTGTCGCGCACGCGTTTCTGGAAGGCGGCCTCAAGAGCCTCCATGAACGTGCGGCGGTTGGCGAGCCCGGTGAGCGGGTCTTCCCGCGCGAGCGCCGCGATCCGCGCGTTGGCCTCGTCGAGCTGAAGGGCGAGACGCACATCGATCGTCAGGATCAGCATGGTTGCGCCGAGGAACAGTAGTGTCATTCCGGCGACGAGCACCGCCAGCCAGAATTGATCGATCTCCATGGCCGGCGCCGTGCAGATCGTCCCGGGTGCGAAGGTGGCGGCGGCCATGCCGGTGTAGTGCATGGCGCAAATGCCGGTGCCCATGGCGAGCGCGGCGAGGAGGCGCTTCCACATGATGGCCGCGCTGGCGTCGTTGCGAAGCCGGAAAGCAAGCGAGAGCGCCAGCGCAGAGGCGGCGATGGCGATAGCGAGCGAGGCGGCGACAAGCCACCCGTTATAGGTGGGCGGCGGTGCGACGTTCATCGCTTCCATGCCCATGTAGTGCATCAACGCAATGCCGACGCCCATGAGGACTGCGCCAGCGCAGAGATTGGTTGTGCTGGACACCGTACGCGCTACGAGATGCAGCGCGAATCCCGACACCAGAACCGCAATGACGAGCGAGGCGAACGTCGTCGCGAGATGGTACGACATCGGGATCGGCAGCGCGTAGGCCAGCATGCCGACGAAATGCATCGACCAGATACCCGCCCCCAGGGCGACAGCGCCTCCGGCGAGCCAATAGGCGCCAGCCCAGCCTTTGGAGGAAGCAATGTGGGCGGCAAGCGCAAAGGCGACGTACGAGGCCGCTACGGCCACGACGAACGACAGCCCTACGAGCGCGAGGGAATAGGTTCCTAGCATGTCCCGCTGATTTGAAGAGGTGGGCGTGCGGCTTCTAAATCGTGTTAATCAATGCTTGCCGATGCCCGCGGTCGGGCAATGGCGATCCTGGCACGGAACGATTTACGCGCCCTTATGCCGGCCGCATAAACACGGGGCAATCCAAGTCGCTGGGCAGGGGACAAAGACTATTTGTGAACGGGGCGCACGGCCGCAATGACATTCGTTTGCACGATGCCTTCCACGGGCGAAATGTCCTGCAAAATTACGGAATTTGCCGTTTGAGCCGTAGGGCAATCGAGCTGGGCGACGATCTTGTCGTCGGCGAGAACCACCACGTTGGCGAAGCGGCACGCGCCGAGATCGAGCGCCTTCAGGTGGCCGGCGACATCGCCGGCGTTCGCCGCACGCAAGAGTTCGATGAACAGGTAGACGTTGATCATGCCTCGGCTCCCTGCCGCTTGGCGCGTGCTGATGCACGGCAAACGTGCGGGAGCCGAAACGGATCCGCGCGAGCGGCGCGGGGATGCCGGGAGGGCTAAGGCCAGTCGAAGGCTTGGAGCGGTCTTAAGGCCGGGCCGGGCTTACGCCTCGGCGGCCTTGGCGCCGCGGCGCAGACCGGCTTCCTTTTTCAGGCGCTTGCGGCCGGCGGCCGTGTTGCCCTGATTGCGCGTGGTTTTCGCGCGCGGAATGGCGCGGCCCGCCTTCTTCTTGCGGGTCTCGACGTTGCGGAGGCTGCGTGTGCTGCTCATGGGCCTTAACCGGAATTTGATGGGCGCCGGCAGCCGGATGGCCCCGTAGGCGCGGAGGGGCTCCTCTAGGTCATCTTCGTCCGCGGCGCAAGGCCCGCAGCCGGAGGTGACATAAAACTGAAACAAGACTCCCGTAGCCGACCCGTCGAATTGCACCCCCGATTGGAGTGCGCGTAGCAGAGAACGGGCCCCGACGGCCCGCCAGGCACGGACGGAGACCCATGGCCTTGACCGAGGATGCCATTGCCGCGGAGGAGACCTCCCTGCGGCGCAGACGCAACCGCAGACTGCGCCAGGCCGTGCACCGCCACCGGGCGGGAACCTGGCAAGGCATCCAGGAACGGCTCTTCACCCTCGCCTTCAGCGGCCTCGTCTATCCCCAGATCTGGGAGGACCCGGCCGTCGACCTCGAGGCGCTGGAGCTCAAGGAGGACGAGCACCTCGTCGCCATCGCCTCGGGCGGCTGTAACGTCCTGAGCTATCTGGCGAGTGCGCCGGTCAACGTCACGGCGGTGGACCTCAATCCGGCGCACGTGGCCCTCAACAGGCTGAAACTCGCGGCCGTGCGTCACCTGCCGGATTATGCAGCTTTCCGCGCCTTTTTCGTCGACGCGAACAGCGCAGAGAACGTTGAGGCCTATTTCGATTTTCTGCGCGATCATCTCGACGCCCCCACGCGCAAATATTGGGAATCGCGCGATCGCCGCGGCCGGCGCCGCATCGGCTACTTCGCTGCGAACTTTTACCGCCATGGTCTGCTGGGGAATTTCATCGCCGCGGGGCATGTGCTGGCGCGCCTTCACGGCAAGAACCCGCGCCGGCTCCTCGCCGCGAAGACGCTAGAGCATCAGCGCGCGCTGTTCGAAAGTGAGCTTGCGCCTCTTTTTGCCAAGCGTCACATCCGCTGGCTGCTGGATAAGCCCTCGGCGCTGTTCGGGCTCGGCATTCCGCCCTCGCAGTTCGAAGCCCTGAAGGGCACCGAAACGAGTATGGCCAACGTGCTGCGCGCACGCCTCGAACGGCTCGCCTGTGGTTTCGATCTCAAGGAAAATTACTTCGCTTGGCAGGCGTTCGGACGCAGCTACGCCGCTGGCGATGAAGCCCCGCTCCCGCCCTATCTGCAACGCAAAGCCTTCGAGAAGCTGCGCCGCCGCACCGGCTATATGAACGTGGTGCACGCGTCCTTCGCCGAGCACCTGGCGAGCCGGCCCGCCGCGTCCGTCGATGCCTATGTGCTGCTGGATGCCCAGGACTGGATGACGGACGCGCAGCTTCTTGCGCTATGGAGCGAGATCGTGCGCACGGCTCGCCCGGGCGCCCGCGTCATCTTCCGCACGGCCGGCGAGGAGACGATCCTGCCCGGCCGCGTCCCGGACGCCATTCTTTCGCGCTTCGCGTACGATGCGCCGCGCTGCCGCGCGTTGACGCAGCGCGACCGCTCTTCGATCTACGGCGGCTTCCACCTCTATACACTCGGCATGTGAGGATGCGCGTGGACCACTCTGCCGCCGCATCCGCCGCCCACATGGACGCGATCTACCGCTACCAGCGATACGTCTATGACGTAACGCGCAAGTACTATCTGCTCGGCCGAGACCGGCTGATCGCGGAGCTTGCGCCTCCGGCACATGGCAGCGTGCTGGAGGTCGCCTGCGGCACGGGCCGCAACCTCATCGCCGCGGCCCGCCGTTATCCCGGCGCGCGCTTTTACGGCTTCGATATTTCCGCTGCGATGCTGG
>Ga0180221_1000750_pt1 | contig 25392 bp, 17 predicted proteins | sample eDN5th37CKraftMG_FD_151339 | JGI IMG/M metagenome (GOLD analysis project Ga0180221, IMG submission 151339) | Enriched Miracle-Growth compost microbial communities from Emeryville, California, USA - eDNA 5th pass 37_C Kraft MG (version 2) (version 2) ...
GAGCGGCTTTTCCTTGGCACGATTGCGGCCGGCGGAACACTCGGAATCCTGATCCCGCCCTCCATCAACATCATCGTCTATGGCGTGCTGACCGAGACGTCGATCCCACAGCTTTATCTGGCAGGACTGCTACCCGGCATCGTACTGGCGCTTCTGTTCAGCATTACGGTTGTCATCGCCTGCTTACTGCGCCCGAGTCTTGACGGATCCAGAGTCAAGACAGACTGGCAAGGCCGCTGGCGCTCGCTTCCCGACTTGGTGCCGCCGCTTTTCATCTTCATTGCGGTGGTAGGCTCCATCTATGCGGGCCTCGCCACTGCCACGGAATCGGCTGCCTTGGGTGTGCTGGCGGCCCTCGCCGTTGCCGCCTGGCGGCGGCGCCTGACGCTCGCAGTGATCCGCGAGGCCCTCGAGGGGACGATGCGGACAACGGCGATGATCATGGCGATCCTCATCGCGGCCTATTTTCTGAACTTCGTCATCACCTCAATCGGCCTGACAAATCAGGTGAACAACTACATAACCTCCCTCGGCCTTTCGCCGATGGAACTTCTCATTGTTGTCGTGATATTCTACCTGATTCTCGGCATGTTCATGGAAACGCTTTCCATGATGGTCGCGACGGTACCAATCATTGCGCCGCTTCTGATCAAGGCCGGTTTCGATCCGGTTTGGTTTGGGATACTTGTTGTGGTGCTCATGGAAACAGCCATGATTACGCCGCCCGTAGGAATCAATCTCTATGTCGTTCAGGGCGTACGTAAGCGTGGACGCATCGACGACGTCATCATCGGCACTGCACCTTTTGTGCTGACGATGCTGGCCATGATTGTGGCCCTGATCCTCTGGCCAGAGATCGCCCTCTGGCTGCCGCAGAACGCCTCGCGCTGAGCACAGCATCAGAGCGCGGGGTATCCTCTGCAGGTTTAGCTTGCTTTTCAGGACTTCCCTTGAAGAGCGTTGCGAAAGGCAAGTGGATGTCGGTCCTCCAGGCTGGCATATGGCGAAAGAGCAGTCTGCGTCATCGTGCCAGTTCTGCCCCGGCAGGGACTGTGCGGCGGTCGACTCGTGGTACCGGAGCCAGATCGCCCGCCAGAGGACGAGCAGTGGGCATGATAAGCCCTCCTGACTGTAGAGCTTCACATTTATGGATTGTGCAGGCCAGAATTGCCCTGCCCATCCTACGATGCACCCTTGGTAGAATGTCGGATCCGGCGCGCCGGTTGCCCTTGCTCCTGTGGCGCGATTATTGGGCAGAGGGGAGCCATGCTGGACGCCCAGCCCTCCGCCCAGCATCATGGAGATCGCATATCGATGCAGACTCTCGCTCCCGACCCTTTCGAATTCGAGCTCTTCCGCAATGCGCTGCTCTCGGTCGCTGACGAGATGGCGCTGACGGTGCACCGCACCACATACTCTTCAGTGCTGCGCGACAACCTCGACTACTCCACCGCCTTCTTCGACGCGGAGGGTCGGATGATCGCGCAGGGCTTTTCCCTGCCCTCGCATCTCGGCTCGATGCCCACCGCCCTCGCCGCGGTGCTTCGGCGCTTCGCGGGGGAGATCCGCCCGGGCGACGTCTATGCGTTGAACGATCCCTTCCACGGTGGCATGCACCTGCCGGATATTTTCATCTTCAAGCCCATCTTCGTAGAGGGCGAGCTGGTCGCCTTTGCTGGAACCATCTCCCACCACACTGATGTCGGCGGCCGCGTGGCTGGCTCCAACGCACCTGATTCGATCGAGATCTATCAGGAGGGCGTCCGCATTCCGCCGATGCGGATCTTCGAGGGTGGCAAACGGAATGAGACCTTCTTCGAGCTGATGGCGATGAATGTCCGCGTCCCCCGCATGGTGATGGGCGACATCCGCGCACAGCTCGCCGCCTGCCATGTGGCGGAGGTCGCCTTTACCGAGCTCTGCCGCTCCTACGGCATTCCCAAGGTCCGCCAGCTCACCGACGCCATGCTGGACCACACCGAGCGCCTGGCGCGCGCCGAGATCGCCAAGCTGCCCGACGGTACCTTCGCCTTCGAGGATTACCTGGACGATGACGGCATCGATCTCGGCAAGCGGATCGTGCTTAAGGTGACCGTCACCAAAAAGGGTGACAGCATCCTGTTCGACTGGACCGGCTCCTCGCCCCAGGTGCGCGGTGCGCTGAACGCCACCCTCTCCTTCACCAAGTCGGCCTCCTATTGCGGCGTGCTCTCGGTGACGGAGAACCCGATCCCGAACAACGACGGCGTGTTCCGCGCCATCGAGGTGATCGCGCCCGAAGGCACCGTCGTGAACTGCGTCCATCCCGCTTCCGTCGCAGCGCGCGGCCTGACCGGCTTCCGCATGGTGGATACGGTGTTCGGTGCGCTGGCCCAGATGGTGCCCGGCAAGGTCACGGCCGCCGGTGACGGCGGCAACACCAACATCTCGATCGGCGGCTACGACGCCGAGCGAAAGCCCTACATCTTCTGCGACTTCACCTGCTGCGCCTGGGGCGGCCGCGCCTTCGCCGACGGTATCGACGGCAATTCCCACATGTTCGCCAACATGGCCGGGCAATCCTCGGAGGTGATCGAGGCGGAGCAGCCACTCTTCGTTGAGTGCTACGAGTTCGTGGGCGACCGCGGCGGCGCCGGCAAGTTCCGCGGCGGCGCGCCCTATCGCCGCGCCTACCGCTTCCTCGGCGACGAGGCGACCATCTCGATCCGCTCCGACCGCCGCGATGTCCGGCCTTACGGCCTCTATGGCGGCTATCCCGGCGGCGTCTCGATGAACTACCTGACCCGTGCCGGCGGCGAGACGCAGGTCTATCCAGCCAAGTTCTACGACCGCCTGCGCCATGGCGACCTTTTCGTCCACGAGACAGCGGCGGGCGGCGGCTGGGGGGATCCGTTGGAGCGCGATCCCGAACATGTGCTGCGTGACGTCCGCAATGAGTTCGTCAGCCGCCAGGCTGCCCTGGAGCTCTATGGCGTGGCGCTGCTGCCCGATGGCCGCGCGGTGGACCGCCCTGCCACCGAAGCGCTGCGCGCCCGCATTCGTGCCGCCCGCGGCTGGCAGGAGACCCCTTATGTCCTGCGCGAGATGCCGCAGGGCCTGCCCCAGACTGCCGAGTGAACGAAGGCCATCGGAGAACCGGAGATGAGCAAGATCCGCGTCGGCGTTGATATCGGCGGCACCTTCACCGACATCTGCATCATGGATGCAGAGGGAGGCATCATTACGAAGAAAGTCTCCTCGACGGCGGACAACTATGCCCGCGCCATCAGCGAGGGGTTGGTCGAGACCTTCGCCGAGCATGGCATCGGCGCCGCTGAGGTGGCGGAACTGCTGCACGGCACCACCGTCGCCTCCAACGCCATCCTGGAGCTGAAGGGCGCCCGCACCGGGCTGATCACCACCAAGGGCTTCCGTGACATCCTGGAGTTGCGCCTGCTGCGCATGCCGCGCCTCTACGACCTGACCTGGGAGAAACCCCCCACCCTGGTGGAGCGCAGTTTGCGCCTGGAGGTGGACGAGCGAATCGATGCCAGGGGCGCGATCGTCCGGCCGCTCGACCCGGCTGAGGTGGAGGCGGTGCTCGACCGCCTGCTCGCCGAAGGCGTCGAGGCCATCTCTGTCTGCCTGCTGCATTCCTACGTCAACGACGTGCACGAGCGCATGATCCGCGACATCATCCGGAGAAAGGCGCCGGAGATGGTGCTCTCCATCAGCTCGGAGGTGCTGCCGGAGATCAAGGAGTACGAACGCACCTCCACGACCGTCATCAACTCCTATGTCAAGCCGGTGGTCGGGCAGTACCTGAAATCCCTCTCCGCCGACCTGAAGCGCATCGAGCTGAATGCGCCGCTATTGCTGATGCAGTCGAATGGTGGCCTGACCCCGGCCGAGGTCGCCGCGGAAATGCCGGTGAACATCATCGAATCGGGCCCCGCCGCCGGGGTGATCGGCGCACAGGTCCTCGCCCGACGCGCCGGCTTCGACAAGGTGATCTCCTTCGACATGGGCGGCACCACCGCCAAGGCGGCCCTGGTCGAGAACGGCGAGGTCTCGCGGGCCGAGGAATATTCGGTCGGCGGCGGCATCATGATCGGCTCGCGCCTGATGTCCGGCGCGGGCTATGTGCTGAAGGTTCCGGCCATTGACCTGGCGGAGGTCGGCGCGGGCGGCGGCTCCATCATCGCCATCGATGCCGGCGGCGCACCGCAGGTCGGTCCGCAGAGTGCCGGCTCCTTCCCCGGCCCCGTCTGCTACGACACCGGCGGCACCGAGCCCACCATCACCGACGCCAATGTCGTGCTCGGCTACATCAATCCGCTCCATCTGGCCGGTGGCAGCATCAAGCTGCACGCGGAGAAGTCCCGCGCCGCGCTGGAAGCGAAGGTGGCAGCACCGCTCGGCCTGCCGGTGGAGCAGGCGGCCTATGGCGCCCATCTGATCGCCGCCGCCAACATGATCCGCGCCATCAAGGCGGTCTCCTCCGAGCGCGGCCGGGACCCGCGGGACTTCGCCCTGGTCGCCTTCGGCGGCAATGGCCCGCTCTTCGCCGCCGCCATGGCCCGCTCGCTCGGCATCCGCAGCGTCATCGTGCCGCCGCAGGCGGGGGTCTTCTCCTCGGTCGGCCTGCTGCACTCGGATGTGGAGTATCACCTCTCCCGCACCTACCGGCAGCTCACTGGCGCGCTCAACCTCGCCGAGCTGGTCGCGGCCTGGCAGGCGCTGGAGGAGCAGGCGCGCACGAAGCTCGCCGCGGACGGCTTCGGGCCCGGGCAGATCCGGCTGCGGCGCTTCGCCAAGCTGCACTATCGCGGCCAGGCCTACGAGCTGTCGGTGCCGATGCCGGAGGGGCCGATCACCGAAGCAACTGCCGCCCGCCTGGACGAGGCCTTCGGCGACGAGCACGAGCGCACCTATGGCCACCGCGCCGAACCTGGGGAGCCGGTGGAACTGGTCAGCCTCAACCTCTTCGCCAGCGGCCGCCTGGACACGCCAGCCGGCGCCAAGTCCCGCACCGCCGCGCCGGTCAAGGCCGCCCCCGCCGAGCGACAGGCCTATTTCGGCCCCGAGCATGGCTGGCTCGCGACACCGGTTCTACAGCGCGGCCATTTGGCGCAGCGTGACTGGCAGGGCCCGGCGGTGATCGAGGAATATGATTGCACCTGTGTCGTGCCGCCGGGCATGCGGGTGCGACTCGATCAGCACGGTAATATCGTCATCGAGGCCGGCCTCGGCAGCTGAGCGGCGTAGGGAGAGGTACGATGGCCGGGTCGGTATTGGTCCTGGGTGCAGGGATGGTGGGCGTCTGCGTCGCCCTGCACCTGCGCCGCCGCGGCTTCGACGTGCTGCTGGTGGACCGCCGCCCACCCGGCGAGGGCGCTTCCTTCGGCAATGGCGGGCTGATCCAGCGTGAGGCGGTCGCGCCGCATCCCTTTCCCCGCACCCTGTCGGAACTGAGGCGCATCGCCGGGAACCGGCAGGTGGACGTCGCCTATCACCCTTTGGCGCTGCCCGGCTATGTCGCGCCCCTGCTCCGCTACTGGTGGCATTCCGAGCCCGAACGCTACCGCCTGGTGGTGACTGCCTATGCGCGGCTGATTGCCACCTGCCTCGATGAGCACCGCGCCCTGGCGGAACCAGCCGGGGCCATGGACCTGCTGCGCCCCGTGGGCTGGATGCGCCTCTACCGCCAGCAGGCCGCTCTGGAGGCCGCAATCGCCGAGGCAGAGCTGCTGCGGCGCGAGCATGGCATCAACTTCGCCGCGCTGGATGGGCGCGCCCTCGCCGCCGCCGAGCCGCATCTCCTGGCCGAGCGCGCGGGCGCCGTGCACTGGACCGATCCCTATGCGGTCAACGATCCGCATGCCCTGACGCTGGCCTATGCCGCCCTGTTCACCGCCGCCGGCGGTGGTTTCGCCCTCGGCGAGGCCGCCACCCTGCGCCGGCATGGGGCGGGCTGGCAGGTCGCAACGGCGGACGGGCCGGCCGAGGCGGCACAGGTGGTGGTGGCGCTTGGTGCAGCGGCGCTGACGGTCACCCGCCCTCTGGGCTATGCGCCGCCGCTGTTCGGCAAGCGTGGCTATCACCGGCATTTCGCGTTGCAGGGCAATGCGGTGCTGCACCGCCCGATCATGGACGTGGAGAGCCGCTTCCTGCTGGCACCGATGCGCGCCGGCATCCGTCTGACCACAGGTGCCGAATTCGCCCGCCCCGAGGCGCCGCCCACCCCCGTGCAGCTGGCGCGGGCCGAGCCGCTGGCGCGCGCGCTCCTGCCCCTTGCCGAACCGGTGGAAGCCACGCCCTGGATCGGCGTGCGCCCTTGCATGCCGGACATGCTGCCGGTGATCGGCCCGCTGCCCGGCCAGGCGGGCGCTTGGTGCGCCTTCGGTCACGGGCATCAGGGGCTGACGCTGGGGCCAACCACCGGCCGGCTGCTCGCCGAGATGATGGCAGGCGAGGCGCCGTTCCTCGAGCCCTCCCCCTATCGCGCCGACCGCTTCTGACGCTTTTCGGGATGGCTGGCTCTCCTGGAGCCTTTTGGGCCTGTGGCCGCAGGATCATGAGGCTCTGGGCCAGAACACACTGGACGATCTCACGCTGCTGGCACCGAGTCTCTTTGACAAGCCTGGGACTGAGGCATCGTCCGGCCTGATCGACGACGAGGATGGCATGCCCGCCAGGTGGCCTCGCCTCGCCGACCTTGGTGGCCGAGATTGGCGGAATGGTGCGGCCGTTGACCCTTTCGGCCTGGCATGGCAGGCAGGACCCATGCCGCAGCTCCAAGCCGCTCAGATCCCGGTCACGCCCTTCCAGCAGAACTGTGCCCTGATCTGGGACGCGGAAACCGGCCGCGGCACGGTGATCGACCCCGGCGGCGACGTGCCGCGCATCCTCGCCGCGCTGGACAAGGCAAGCTTCAGAGTGGACCGCATCCTCCTCACCCACGGCCACCTCGACCATGCCGGCGGTGCCGCCGCGCTGAAGCGCGAGTTGGAGACGCGGCAGGGCGAGACCGTGCCGATCGAAGGGCCAGACCGCCGCGACGCCTTCCTCCTGCAAGGCCTGACCGATCAGGGCGCGCGCTTCGGCATCGAGGGGCTGGAGAACGTGACGCCTGACCGCTGGCTGGCGGAGGGCGACACGGTCTCCGTCGCCGGGCAGGAGTTCGCGGTGCTACACTGCCCCGGCCATACGCCTGGCCACCTTGCCTTCGTCTCCACCGCGCTGGGAGTTGCGTTGGTGGGAGACGTGATCTTCCGCGGCTCAGTCGGACGCACCGACTTCCCCTATGGCGACCATGCTGCGCTGATCGCCGCCATCAAGGATAAGCTGATACCGTTGGGCGACGAGATCCGCTTCCTCTGCGGCCACGGCCCGGGCTCCACCTTCGGCGAGGAGCGCCGGTCCAACCCCTTCCTCAACGGCCGAGGCTAAGGTCCCGCTGTAGCTCTTTGCCGGAAGAGCCTCTTCCATCGCTCCGATGGCTCTGCGCCGCCTTGGCACCGTCAAATCCCTGGCCACGGGCTTCGGTACCAGCGCCTGCCCGCCGAGGGCCATAGGCGTCGATGAGAGAGGAGATCGGACGCCTGGAGTGCGGGTGCATGGGGCAAGTGCTGATGCTGCCCTGCTTTCACCGGAGGGCGTGAAGGCAGTTCTGGATCGGCGGCAGCCCGAGCACCTCGGGCAGCGGTTTGAGCCGCGACCTTAGCCTCCTTCCGGGGCTCTGCTCACTCCTCCCCCTTCTGGCCCAAGGCCGCAGAACAGAAGATTGTCGCGCCTTCGCTAAGGCCGGGCAGAGATCTCCGAGGCGCCAGCTCGGGGCGGAGCTTGCCGTGCTCAAGCGCGTCGAGCACGCAACTCAGCAGATGTCCGCCTACTGGGCACGCCATGAGGATCTGCCGGAGTTTGGACACGGGCTCTGGTATGGCGAGGGCACTGTAGCGCGCCTCCCACAAACGGCCGGCGCGGCCAATCGGACGGTCGACGAGGCGCTCGAGGATGCACCGCAGAGAGCCGTCGTGGCACAGCTCACGGCGAGCGATCTCCGGCCGTGGACTGCGCGCGACCCCGCCGGTCCGCTACACCGCCGCGGATATAGGCCTGGGGACTGCACCCCATATCGTGGCGAAACGCGTAGACGAAGGCTGATGTCGAGCCGTAGCCGAGTTCCATGGCTGTTTGCGTCACGCCCAAGCCACCGCCCATCAACTCGATCGACTTGAACACCCGCAGGCGACGCCGCCAGGAGCGCAGGCTCATGCCCAGTTCCGCCTCGAAACGACGCGCCAGGGTCCGCCCTGACATTCCGAGTTCCCGACCCCACTCTTCCGGCCCGCGCGGGTCGGCTGGGTCCGCGTAGAGGGTCTCACACAGCGCGACCAGCGCTCCATTGCGCGGCCAGGGCAGCGCACCGGCCAGGGGCGGCGCGCGCCGCAATTGATCGAGGATCAGACCCGTGACACGGCTGGCATAGCCGTCGCGGTCCTCCTGCCCCTCGATCTCGGCGGCCTCGATGATGAGAGCCCGCAGCAGCGGCGAGACACCGAACACGGTCGGGCTCGCAGGAAGGCCCCCGCCGGCTTCATCGGCGATCCACAGGCTGCGGAACTCCGCCCCGAGCAGCGACCCGACCCGGTGCCGAAGACCTGTCGGCAGCCACACGGCCTGTTCCGGCGAGATCACAAAGGACTGCCCCTCCGCGGCCACCGTCAGCACCCCCGAGATCGCATAGACAACCTGATGCCAAGCATGGGCGTGCTCCGGGAAATAGTGGCGCGCCGGGATGGACTGCGCTCGCACAGTCATGGGGCGGGGCGGCATCAGCCCGGGCGGCGCGGCAATCGTCTCCCATCTCACGGCGGAACTCCCGTTTGTCTTCTATTCTACATAATTTGGCAGTTGGTCGAAAGACGGCCACTGGGGAAGCCGATATGAGGCGGATGACCGAGGATGCTGGTCCCAAATGCGATGGATAGGGCCGCCACCGACGACAAAGCCCCCGCCCACAGGATGAGGACCCCGCCATGGCCCGCCTCGACCGCCGCGGCCTGCCGCTCTCAACCACTTCCGACCGCGCCGCGGAACGCTACCGGGACGGCGTGGATCTCCTGCTCTCCGCCTGGCCCGGCGCAGCGGAGGCCCTCGACGAGGCGATTGCCGCCGACCCGGACTTCGCCCTCCCCCATGCCGCGCGGGCGCGCCTGCATGCGATCCGCGCCGAACCGGCCGAAGCCCGGGCGCGGATCGCAACCGCTGCGGGGGCCGTCGCCCGCCATGGGACGGAGCGCGAGCGCAGCCACGTCGAGATCCTCTCCCTGGCCATCCACGGCAAATCGGCCGAGGCGCTGGAGCGCGCCCTCGCCCATGCGGACGCCTGGCCCCGCGACGTCCTGATCCTCTCGCTGCCGCTCGGCGCCTTCGGGCTCTTCGCCTTCTCCGGCATGGCGGATCACGACCAGGCGCGGGTGGACCTGTGCGAGCGCCACGCCCGGCACTTCGAGGCCGAGGACTGGTGGTTCCTCACCTACCAGGGATGGTCGCATACCGAGAACGGCGCGGTGGCGCGGGGGCGAGCGCTGACGCAGCGCGGCTACGAATTGCGCAAGGCCAATGCCAACGCCGTGCATGCCCTCGCGCACGCCATGTTCGAGGACGGCTCGGGCGCGGATGCGGAACGGCTGATCGCCGGCTGGCTGCCGGGCTATGCCCGCAGTGGCCCGTTGCATGGCCATATTGCCTGGCACTCGGCGCTCGCCGCGCTGGAGCGCGGCGACACGGCGCAGGCGCTGGCGATCTACGCGGCGCATGTGCAGCCCTCGGTCTCAGCGGGACTGCCGATCAACGTGGTGTCCGACACCGCCTCCTTCCTGTGGCGGCTGCGGGCCTACGGCCATGACGTGCCGGCGGGGCTATGGGAGGCGGCGGCGGCCTATGCCGCGCCGGTTTATCCCAAGGCCGGCTTCGCCTTCGCCGACGTCCACATGGCCCTGCTCGACGCAGCGACCGGCGAGCGGGAGGCGGTGGAGCGCCGCGCCGCCGCGCTGACGGCCCTCGTCGAAGCCGGAACCATGGCTGCCGGACCGGTGGTGCCCGCGATCTGCCGCGCCGCCCTCGCCTTCGCGGATGAGGATTACGCCGCCTGCGTGCGCCTGCTCGAACCCGTCGCGGCGGAGGCGGTGCGCATTGGCGGCAGCGGCGCCCAGCGCGAGATCGTCGAGGACACGCTCCTCCTCGCCCTGATGCGCAGCGGCGCGGCCGAGAAGGCGCGTGCGCTGCTCGACCGCCGCCTGCGTCGCCGACCCTCGCCGCGCGACGCTGCCTGGCGCGGCCAGGTCGCAGCCTGAGGAACAAGGCCATGTCCCACGCCGAAGCCGCCCCGGCGGAGCTGCTTTCCGCGGCCCAGCCCCGCTACGCCTCGGGCAACGTCGCCAGGCTTGCCATCGCGCAGGCGCTGGCCGGCGCGAATTCGACCGTCGTCTATGCGACAGGCGCGATCGTCGGCAACATGCTCGCGCCCAATAAGGCATTGGCGACGCTGCCCATCTCCATCTTCGTGGTCGGCATGGCGGCCTGCACGCTGCCGGCCGGCGCCGTCGCGCGGCGCCACGGCCGTCGTGCCGCCTTCCTGGCCGGGACGGGGTGCGGGGTGCTCGTCGGGCTGCTCGCGGCACTCGCGGTCGTGCTGGGTTCCTTCTGGCTGTTCTGTCTGGCGACCTTCTTCGGCGGCGCCTATGCGGCGGTGGTGCTGTCCTTCCGCTTCGCGGCGGCGGATTGCGTGCCGGCCGCGCGGCGCCCGCGCGCGCTCTCGCTGGTCATGGCGGGCGGCGTCTTCGCCGGGGTGATCGGCCCGCAACTGGTTACCCACACCATGGATCTGTGGCTGCCGCATCTCTTCGCCGCGACCTTCCTGGCGCAGGCCGGCGTGGCGGTGATCTGCGCCCTCGTGCTGCTCGGGGTCCGGCTGCCCATGCCCTCGGCCGCCGAAATTGCGGGCGGGCGGCCGCTTGCCGTCATCGCGCGCCAGCCGCGCTTCGTCATCGCGGTGATCTGCGGCATCGTCTCCTACCTGCTGATGAACTTCCTGATGACCGCCGCGCCGCTGGCGATGCGACTGTGCGGCCTGTCGCAGGAATCGGCCAATCTTGGCCTGCAATGGCACGTCATCGCGATGTATGCGCCGGGTTTCTTCACCGGCCGGCTGATCACCCGCTTCGGCGCGCCGCGCGTGGTGGCCGCCGGCCTGGCGCTGATCGCCGCTGCCGCCCTCGCCGGGTTGCTCGGCCAGGACGTCGCGCATTTCTGGTGGAGCCTGATCCTGCTCGGGCTCGGTTGGAACTTCGGCTTCGTGGGCGCCTCGGCGCTGGTGCTGGAATGCCATCGGCCGGAGGAGCGGACGCGGGTGCAGTCGCTCAACGACTTCATCGTGTTCGGGATGATGGCGCTGGGCTCCTTCGCCTCGGGGGGGCTGCTGACAGCCTATGGCTGGGACACGGTGCTCTGGGTGTCCTTCGCCCCGCTCGCCCTCGCCGTCGTGGCGCTGGCGGCCGGCGCCGCATTCCGCCGCCGCGCCGTGGTGGGCTGAGATGGCCAGTGCATCCGGGTCAGCGACCGGCGCGCCGGTCGCCGTCATCGGCGGCGGCCTCGCCGGCCTCCTCCGTGCGGCGGCTGCGGTCGGAAGCCGTCGCCGCAGAGAACCGTGCGGCCGCCACCGACATCTACAGCAAGGACAAGGCCTCGTTCCTCGAAAAGACCCAGGGCGCACAATCCAAGGACCTGCTCATCCGCGACGGGGACGTCCGTCTGGAGGATTGGGCAGCGGGCGAGATCGTGGGACCGCCTGCCGGTTGGGGCAGATCTGAAGGCAATCATCCGTTCGCAAGGCGCGAGGATTTGGAGCAAGGAAGCCCCCTTGCTGCATCTCGATGCCTGCCAATCCTCCGAATAGGTTGCGATCCCGCTTTTCCAGGGTCAGCCGGCTTGTAGCCATGGCGGTAAACGCACGGTGAATGGCAACAGAGAGTCTGCAGGCAGGGGGCGGCAAGGTGACGACTACATCACCGGCGACAGATTGCCGTCCACGTTGATCGCCGTTCCTGTCACATAGCCGGCGGCATCCGAAGCCAGGAAGCAGGCGACATTGGCGAACTCCTCGGCGGTGCCAACCCGACCCATCGGGATCCCCTTCCCCATATCGGCGAGGAACTCGGCATAGGACTGGTCATTCTGCTGCCGGGCATGGCGGCGGACCCACTGGTCGCTCTCGATGAGGCCGACATGCAGCGAGTTGACCAGGATGTTGTGGGGGGCGCCTTCGCCGGCCAGCACCTTGGTCAGGGCCATGCCCGCCGCCCGCGACACCGCCGTGGGGGCGCCGCCGGCCCTGGGCGCCTTCGCGCCGACGTTCAGCACGTTGATGATCCGCCCCCAGCGCCGCTCCGCCATCTGCGGCCAGACCAGCCGCGCCAGGCGGATGGCGGCGAACAGCTTGAGGTCGAGATCGGCCTGCCAGACCTCATCGGTGATGGTCGTGAAGGCACCCGTCTGTGAGGTGCCGGCGTTGTTCACCAGGATATCCACCTGGCCCAGCCCGGCCATGACCTCGCCATAGGCGCGCGTGACATCCTCGGCGCGGGAGACGTCGCAGGCCACGGTCACGACGCGGCCGCGCGCCGTCGTGCTGACCGCCTCCCGCGCCGCTTCGAGAACCTCCGGCCGGCGTGCCAGCAGCGCGACGTCCGCTCCGCTGGCTGCCATGCGGGTGGCGATCGCCAGGCCGATACCCTTGCTGCCGCCGGTGATCACGGCCGCCCGGCCGTCCAGCTTGATGTCCATATCCGCTTCCCCTCCGTTCGGACCGGCAGCCGAGCCCCCGGGCGGGACCTCGGTGCCGGACGCCGCAGCCGATACTCTCAGCGGCAATCCGCATGGCGGCAAGAGGTGCATCCCCCCGGAGTGCTGGCCGCAAGCCGCGTGCCATCTCCGCCGCGCCGAAGCGCGGCAGCGCTTCCCGGTTGGGTATTTGCCCCAGATCACCCGCGGCGCTTTTGCCGGCGGCAGTCCCAGGGCGGCCTCCGTTCCGCCTCCGGGAGTGACCGCAGCCTCCCGCTCTCACGTGGTCGCCTTCACGGGCAGCCGCTCTGATCCCCTGTCGGGTAAGAGGCAAAGCGCGGTCGGCTTCCAACCGCTCATCTTCGCCCGTGCCACCCGTTTCTGCTTACGTGCGCCTCGCTCAGACCAAGAGGAGGGTTGCACTTTCACCGGACCTCCCGTTCCATGCTGCAACAAAATTGGGAGACGCTTCATGATCCAAAGACGTTCCCTGCTCGCTGGGGCGGGTGCCGTTGCCGGCCTCGCCATGGCAGGGCCATCCCGCTTCGCCATCGCCCAGCCGGCTCGCCAGCGTGTCCTGAAGGTGGTCCCGCAGGCCAATCTGACCAGCCTGGACCCGGTGTGGACCACGGCGAACATCACCCGCAACCACGCCTACATGATCCACGACATGCTGTACGGCATGGACGCGAATTTCACACCGCGGCCGCAGCTGGCGGAAGGCGCGGTGGAGGAGGATGACGGCCGCACCGTCACCGTCACCCTGCGCGACGGTCCTCGCTTCCACGATGGTGAGAAGGTGCGCGCCCAGGACGCGGTCGCCAGCCTGAACCGCTGGATGAAGCGCAGCCCGATGGGCCAGAAGCTGGCGATGTTCGTGGATGAGCTGACGGTGGTGGACGACCGCCGCCTCCGCTTCCGCCTGAAGCGCCGCTTCCCGCTGCTGCTGAACGCCCTGGCGCAGGTGAGCAACAGCCCGCCCTTCATCATCCCGGAGCGGCTGGCCAAGACCGATGCCTTCACCCAGATCCGCGATACCACCGGCTGTGGCCCCTTCCGCTTCAAGGAAGACGAGTTCAACTCCGGCAGCATGGTGGTGTATGAGCGCAACGACGCCTACAGCCCCACCCCAAACGGCACGCCCAGCCTGACGGCCGGCCCGAAGCTGCCGAAGTTCGACCGTGTCGAGTGGCACATCATCACCGATGCCTCCACCGCCGCCGCCGCTCTGCAGACCGGCGAGATCGACTGGTTCGAGCAGCCGCCGCCGGAGATCCAGCTGCTGCTGAAGCGCAACCCGCAGATTTCCATCGAGGAGATCGACCCGTTGCCACTGGTGGGCGTGCTGCGCTTCAACCATCTGCACGCGCCGTTCAACAACAAGAAGATCCGCCAGGCGCTGCTGCCAGCCATCAGCCAGACGGACTTCATGAGCGCCATCGTGGGGCCGGAGCCCGACATCTACATGGACAATGTCGGTGTCTTCACCCCCGGCACGCCGCTGGCAACGCAGGTGGCGCTGGAGCCACTGAAGGGCCCGCGCAGCGTGGATAAGGCCAAGGCGCTGCTGAAGGAAGCTGGCTACAACAACGAACTGATGCGCCTGATCGGCCCGACGGACATCCTGGCCCCCTCCGCCATGACGCAGGTGGCGGCCGATCTGGTCCGCCGGCTGGAGTTCAACGCGGATATCGCGCTCAGCGACTGGGGTACGGTGGTGCAGCGCCGCACCTCTCGTGAGCCGGTGGACAAAGGCGGCTGGAGCATGTTGCTCACCTCCTTCTCGTCCTTTGACTTCGTCGATCCCTCAGCGCATTTCCCGCTGCGCGGCAATGGTGCAGGCGCCTGGGTCGGCTGGCCGGACGTGCCGCAGCTGGAGAAGCTGCGCGACGAGTGGTTCGTGGCCCCGGACCTCGCCGCACAAAAGAAGATCGCCGAGGAAATGCAGCGCATCGTTATGGACGAACTGCCCTACATCCCCGTCGGCGCGTACAAATCCATGACGGCGATCAACAAGAACCTGAAGGGCCGTGTGGCGGGCTTCGCCATCATGTGGAACCTGGAGCGGGCCTGATCCTTCCGGGAAGGAGGGAGAAGGCATTCTCCCTCCAGATATTAGTTCCTGGGGCCATCGTGACGGTTTGAGAAGGCTGTTCCTTTGCCTCCCAGGAGGCCAGTGAAGCACTGCGCCTCCTGACTGCCTGGCTATGAGACCTCCTCCGGCAGATCTCCTCCACCAGCGTCCAGCTCTTCGCCTGCCGCGAGGGCGGTTCGTTTGTCCGGCCGACACGGGCGGCGCGCGTCATTTCCATCGCGGCTTGGCTCGGCACCCGGCTACCCGCGGATTGGACGACGCACTGGTGCGCACCATCGCGATGTTTGAACTGACCTTCCTCACCGCTGGGCCAACGAGCCAGACCCTTGCCGTCGCGCTCTACTACTCCGTCTTCGCCGCCGATGTGCGGGCGACACAGTCGGGGGATGCGATGGCGGTGATCTCCATGGTCACGACACTCATCTGGCTGCTGATCGCGCTGCGCTTTGTCAGCCCGACGCAGATCTTGGCCCGGCCGAAGCAGCAGACGGTTCATTGACAGGAGGAGGGGGCAGCGCGGCATTTCCTGCCCCCGCTTCTGCAAGTTTGGTCGTCGGCTCGGGCAGGAGGTCCACCAGGGCGCGCAAAGGCGCACTCGCCTCACCCGACCACACGAGGTGCGTACGATTCCTGCGTAACCGTGCGGGCAACGGATGGCGGTCCACCGACGTACCCAGGACCGCCTGATCGAGCACCTCTGCCGGCACGATGGCCACGCCGGTTCCAGCTGCCACGCAGGCCACAATCGCATGGTAGGAGCCGAGGTCCAGTATCCGGCCAGGCGAGGCCCCTCCCTCCGCCAACCACTCCATCAGGCGGCGGCGGTAGGAACAGCCATGCGGAAATGCCACCAGCGTCTGCTCTCCCAGATCAGACGGCTGGCGGAGCGGAGGCCTACCGCGGGCGCTGATGAGCACCAGCTCCTCGTCGAAGGCGGGCACCGATGAGAGGCTCCCCACCTCGAAGGGCTCCGACACGAAGGCAGCCTCGACCTCGAAGCGCTCCAGCTGGCGGAGCAGCGTGCTGGTCGTGCCGGTCTGCAGTTCGATCGAGACATCCGGGTAGCGCGCATGGAAGGTCGACAGCACCGGCGGCAGTCTCGCGCCCGCCGCGCTTTCCAGGGAGCCCAGCCGCAGCAGGCCCCGCACGACGCCGCTTCGCAACTCCTGCTCGGCCATGTCGGCCATCTGAAGCAGCCGCTCGGCATGGCCCAACAGGGTGCGGCCCGCATCGGTGAGTACCAGGCCGCGGCCCTGGCGACGGAACAGGCTGACCTCCAGCCGCTCCTCAAGCTGCCTGATCCGGGTGGTGACGTTGGAGGGCACGCGATGCAGCCGGTCGGCCGCGCGCGTCACCCCGCCCTCCCGCACCACGCAGCGGAAGATATGCAGGTCATCGAGGTCCATTGTTCTCATACAGAGAACCGTACGCCTCGAAAATTCAGTATTCAATGCGGTTGGGAAGGTGTCTCATCCGGCCTGCTCATGACCAGCGAACACCTCCCCACCGCCAATCCTCCCCTGCCGACATGGCTCATTCTCGGCAGCGGCATCATTGCCCTCGCTGTCGCCATGGGCATCGGTCGCTTCGCCTTCACCCCGCTGATGCCGCTGATGATGCGCGACGGCACCCTGAGCGCCGCTGATGGCGCGGAATGGGCGGCGGCGAATTATGCCGGTTATCTTGCCGGCGCCCTGACCGCCGCTTGGTTTTCCAGTGACCCGCGGCGCGGCGTGCAGTTGTCCCTGATCGGCGTTGCGCTGACGACGCTGGCGGCTGCCTGGGTCGGCGGGGAAAGCCTGGCCCTCCTCGGGGCCGTGCTGCGGGCCGCCGCCGGTGTCTTCAGCGCTTGGGCGCTGGTCTGCGCGAGCAGCTGGTGCCTGGCCGAACTGGCCCGGCGGCATGCCCCGAGTCTGGGCGCCTGGATCTACACGGGGGTCGGTCTGGGCATCGCGCTGGCCGGCGCGCTGGCCTGGCTCGGCGGGCGCCAGTCCGCCAGTTGGCTGTGGCTGGAGCTGGGGCTGATCGCCGCGGCAGGTGCGGTGTTCGTAGGGCTGGGGTCGGGAGGCCGAGGCAAGGTGCCCGCATCGGCAGCGGCACACCTCTCGCCGACGGTCGCACCAGGCAGGAGGCAGGGGCATCGGGGGCTGATGCTGTGTTACGGCAGCTTCGGCTTCGGCTACATCGTGCCGGCCACCTTCCTGCCTGCCATGGCCCGGCAACTGGTCTCTGACCCGCTGGTGTTCGGGCTCACCTGGCCCCTCTTCGGGCTTGCCGCCGCCCTCTCCGTCGCCATGGTCGCGCAGTGGCTGTCGGGGTGGCCGCGTCGGCGCGTCTGGGCTCTCGCACAGGGCATCATGGCTCTTGGCACCGCCTTGCCGCTGGCGGTGCAGGCCCTCTGGGTCCTCGCCGCATCGGCCGTGCTGGTGGGCGGAACCTTCATGGTCGCCACCATGGCGGGCCTGCAGCTGGCGCGCGAGCAGCTTCCCGCGAACCCGACACCGCTGCTGGCCCGGATGACCGTCGCCTTCGCGGCCGGGCAGATCGCCGGCCCTCTCCTTGTTCGTCTGCTCGGCCCTGGCAGCTGGGCCGGCTGGGATGCCCTCGCCTGGGCCAATGCGGCCTCCACGGTGCTGCTGGCGCTCACCTCGGCCTGGCTATGGCGCGACGCCGAACCTGTTGTTTCCTCAACACCGAGGTAAGCGCGATGAACCCTGCGCCTTCGATGACCTCCGCCCTGCGCTTCCCCGAAGCAGGCCTGCCCGAACGGCTGGGTCCGCCGGCAAGGCTTGACGCCGCACAGCAGGAAGCAGCGGACGAACTGGTCAATGGCCCGCGCCGCGGCGTGTACGGCCCCTTCCGGCCCCTCCTGCACCGCCCGCCGCTGCTGCGCGCGGTCGCCAAGCTGGGCGAGAGCCTGCGATACGACGGCACGCTCGACGCGGCGCTGCGTGAATGGACGATCTGTGTCGTTGCGCGCGAGCTGTCCAACGTCTTCGAGTGGGACATGCACCTGCCGCTCGCGGCGGCAGCCGGAGTGCCGGCGGCGGCGCTGGCTGCCCTGGATGCCGGGCAGCCATTGTCGGATGACCTGCCCGCCGATCTTGCGCTCGCTCACGCGGTCACCCGCGAAGTTATCGGCCGGCACCGGCTGAGCGACGTGACCTATTCGGATGCACTCAAACAGTGGGGCGAGCCAACAGTGGTCGAACTGGTGACACTGGTGGGCTACTTCGCCATGGTGTGCTGGCTGATGAATGTGGCGCACACGCCAGGGCCGGCCGCCTGAGTTGACGCCGCTGCCCGTAGACAGCCTTTACGACTGCCGGGGGCGCTGATTCTGGCCTGACCGAGCCCGCCGTTGGAAGGAGCCAAGCGGCGTTCATGGTGCTAATGCTAAATGCCATGACAGGGGATCGCTAAGAGCTTGAGCAGTAAAGCGACTGCCTTGCTACGGCATCTTGTGGAACCGCACCGATGAGCTCACGCGCCAGAACTGTTGATCGTCTTGATGGTAAACGTGCCGCCTCAAGGCCCTCCACCCCCGCTGCCCTGCCTCAGCGCCGGGTCATTGCCCGGGCACGCGTACGCAGGGGCGCCCCATCTCGCACCGCTTAAACGGGAGGGGTACAATCATGCGTCTCGCCGAATCCATAAGGGCGCTGAACTCGAAGATTCTGAGCGCCGACAGCGCAACGTGCGCTCTGCGCAAGTGGTGCGACGACCACCGTATCGGCGGCGATGGCCCGATCCTTGCCAAGAAGCAGCCACACGTCGATATCGTGCAGCCGGGCGATGAGTTTCTCAGCGCGTTGCTGCCTGCGCCCGGAGAAGTCATCCAACATCGCCGGGTCACGTTGAGCCGGAGCGGCATCGCGCTGTCCGACTGTGATTTGTGGTGGATGCCGAGCAGGCTCGACGAGAGCATGACTGCTGAGTTGGACAGCACAGATATTCCCTTCGGCATCGTCGTCGCGCCGCTAAATCCAACACGCCACACACTCTACGAGGCAGTCCTGCCGACTGGCCACACGCACATCCTGGAGCACCGCGCGCTCGTCATCTCCGGCGTCTCCCCGCAATGGCCAATCGCAGCCGTGCGCGAACTCTACCGCAGGGAGCTGATCGAGCGGCCATGGAGACTGAACACCGCCACGCGCTCTCAACCACACAACAGTAGCGTATGAGCGTCATCGGCTTTCCGGAAGGAAAAGGGAGGGCGGTTGCACCGCGCCTTCCAGCCCCATCCTCATGCCTACTGACACGGCCATAGATCTGGAGATCTAGCGCCGGATGAGCTTCAGCTCATCGACTTGAGCGCCGGTGGCACCAGTGGATCAGGGCCAGCCAGCTCAGCCTCGGCTCGAGGCTGCTGGTGCGACTACGGAATATCTCCCTCTTGCGTATCTTCTCCGAGAGACAGCTCGCGCTCCCCTCCTCAAAGCGGTCATTCCGCTCTCGGCCAATTTGCGCCTTTGTGCCTGGGGCAGGAGAGTGCCTGCCCCCTCAGCGGCCTTCGTCCGAGAAGCTGGCAGTGAGTTCGGCGATGCGCTGCAGCGCCGCTGCCGGCAACGGGCCCTTCAGCACGGCCGCCAGCGCCGCCTCGAGCTCCTCCACGCTGGCCATGCCAACCAGGACCGTGCTCATCGCAGCTTGAGAGATGGCGAAGCGGATGGCGGCTTCCGTCAATGAAGCGGCGAAGCCTTCGGTTACCAATGACATCAACCGGGACGCCCGGCGGAGGTCGGCTTCGTAGGACTCTCCCGACCCCATCGGCGCGGGGGGTGGGCTGGCGACGGGGTGGCGATGCGCTGACCCGCTCAGGGCGCCGCCCGCCAGAACACGGATACCGACTGCCCCCATGCGCAACGTCCGCATGCGCTCGAGCAATCGCCCGTAATCCTGGGCCGGGTAGCCGACCGGCAGGACCGCGCCGGCCGAGGGGTTCAGCATATTGTAGATGATCTGGGCGCCACCGAAGAACCCGGCCTCGATGACCTGCTGCAGGGCAGCGGTCTCCCCCACCGCGGTCATGGCGGGCAGCCGCAGCTTGCCAGCGGCCTGCAGCGACTGGAACGCGGGCACCACCTCCTCCAGCACCTGGCGCACGCTCAGGTTCTCGCCACCGCCGTCCAGGGTGATCTCATTGTGCAGGTAGAAGATGTCCGCCTGCTCCCGCTGCAGCCGTCTCAGGCTGCCGTCGAGAGATGCCGCGATCGCGGTCGCGATGTTGCCGAACTCCTCCGAGCGCAGCCGGACCTTGGTGCCGATCAGGGCATCCTTCGCCCCAAGCTTTCGCAGGACCTTGCCCAGGTTCTGCTCCGAGGCGCCGTTGCCGTACTGCACCGCGGTATCGAAGTAGTTGATGCCGGCCTCCAACGCGCGGGCAACCGCGCGTTCCTGATCGGCGGTCGCGCCCCGCACCATCAGGCCGCCGACACCCCCGCACCCGAAGCCCAGGAGGGAGATGGGGAGATTGTCCGGGCCGAAAGGGCGTGTCTCGAGGGGCATCGTTTGCTCCCGCTGGCTGAAGGGTGGCCGTGGTGTGGAGCATAGTGCGGCCGAGCAGCCGGGCACGCCAGGGGCACACTCGCAGCCCCTGTCGAGGGGAGTCACGCCTCTCGTGCACCACAAGACGCCGGCTTCTCTCTCGACTTAAAGAACAAATTGAGAACATACTGCCTAGACCATGACCGCCGAATCGCTCCCTCCCTCAACAATCCGCCGGATGCGCGAGGCAATTCGCGCCCGCCCGGCGGGCTGCGTCATAGTCCGCGAAGCGGGCGGAATCGGGTCCGGGAGCGCCCCCGGTCACATGTTGCAGCAGATCGAAAGCGCCGGGTGAGGCCGCGCCATGCCGGTCTCGCCTTCCCCTCTGCAGGATCTGCGGGCGCGGATCGCCCGCATCGAGCGCGGCCTCACCGGCACGCCCTGGCCGGCGGTGTCGCTCTCCCCGTTCATCGACCGCCATCTGCCTGAGGGTGGCCTGGCCCGCGGCGCGCTGCATGAGGTGCTGGCCGCCGATCCGGGGGCTGGCCTCGCTTTCTGCGCCAGCATCCTGGGCCGCCTTACGGGGCCGGTGCTGTGGATCGCGCCAGCGGCCGACGCCGTCTGGCCCCCTGGCCTGCAGGCCCTCGGTCTCTGTGCCAGCCGGCTGATCCTGGCCCAGTACCGCCAGCCCGCCGAGGGGCTCTGGGCGCTGGAGGAGGCGCTGCGCAGTCCCGCCCTGCAAGGGGCGGTGCTGCAGATCCCGCACTTCGATCTGACTGCGGCGCGGCGGCTGCAGCTGGCCACCGAGGCCACCGGCAGCCTCGGCCTGCTGCTGCGCCCCCCCACGGCGGCCCGGGGCCCTTCCAATGCGCTGACACGCTGGCGCGTCGCCGCCCGCCCCGAGCCGCGCGCCCAGCCCGCCTGGCAACTCGACCTGTTGCGCTGCCGCGGTGGCCAGCCCGGCTCCTGGGTGGTGGTCGGCCCGGAACTGGCGGCTCCGCCATGAGCCGCCGCTATCTCGCCCTGCACCTGCCTTGGCTGGCCATCGACCGCCGGCGTCGGCGCAACCCGGCGCTGCGGGACCGGCCCGTGGCCATCTGGCATCAGGCGGGCAGCCGCCGCGTGCTGCAGATGGTGGACGCCCCTGCTCTCGCTCCGGGCCAGGCGCTGGCGGATGCCCAGGCGATCTGTCCGGAGCTGATGCTCTTCGAGGCCACGCCACGCGAGGAGGCGGCTTTCCTGGAGCAGTTGGCGCTCTGGTGCCTGCGCTTCACGCCGCAGGTCGCGGTTGATGGCACGGAGGGCCTGCTGCTGGAGGCCACCGGCGCGACGGCGCTGTTCGGCGGCGAGGCCGGCTTCCTGGCCGCCATTACCGCCAGCCTGCGCAACAGCGGCCTGCGACTTTGTGCCGCCATGGCGGGTTCCGCCGCCGCGGCGGCCGCCCTTGCGCGCGCGGATGGCATGGACCGGATCGTGCCGCCCGGCCAGGAGCTGGCGGCCATCGCCCCTCTGCCCGTGACCGCGCTGCGTCTACAATCGGAGATCCTCATCGGCCTGCGCCGGCTTGGCCTGCGCCGCATCGGGGATGTCCTGCGTCAGCCGCGTGCCCCGCTCGCCCGGCGCTTCGGGTCGGCGCTGATCGACCCGCTGCAGGCGGTGACGGGTCCTGGCGCCCTGCCCTTCCACTCCATCCGCCCGCCGGCCGCCTTCCTGGCTGCGCGCGACTGCCTCGAGCCGATCCTGACCCGCCCGGCCATCGAGCATGTCCTGGATGCGCTGCTGGGTGAGCTCTGCCAGGCCCTCTCGGCGGCCGGCCGCGGCGCCCGCCGCCTGACACTCCGCGCCTTCCGGGTGGATCGGGCGGTGCAGGAAGTCGTGATCGGCACTGGCGTGGCCTCGCGCGATCCGGCCCATTTGCGCCGCCTGTTTGCCGAGCGCCTCGACCGGCTCGCACCGGAGCTCGGCTTCGAGCGGCTGACGCTGGAGGCGAATGCGACCGACCCGCTCGAGGGCCTCCAGACCATGCTCGGCGGTCCTGGCGCGGTCGAGGGCCCGTCGCCGGTCCCCCTACTCGCTGAGCTTCTGGACCGGCTGGGCCAGCGCATGGCGGTGCACCGCCTAGCGCTGCTCGACAGTCACTGGCCCGAATACGCCGCGGTGCCAGCCGACCCCTTCGCGCCGGTCGCCGCGCCCTCGCCGGGGGAAATCCTGCCACCGCGCCCGGTGCGACTGCTGGCTGAGCCGGTCGCCCTCTTCCCGATCTTCGCGGTGCCGAACGGCCCACCAGTGCAGTTGCGCCAGGGCCGCGAATGTCATCGCGTCCTGCGCTGCATCGGCCCGGAGCGGCTGGAGCCGGAATGGTGGGGCGAGGACGCGGAGCGCCCGGCGCGTGACTATTACCGCGTGCAGACCGTGGAGGGTCCGCGCCTGTGGGTCTGCCGCCTGCTTGAGCCGGGTAGCGAACCCCGCTGGTTCCTGCACGGCTATCTGGCCTGAGCCATGCCATCCGCCTATGCGGAGCTCGCCGCGCGCAGCAGCTTCTCGCTGCTGGATGGCGCCTCACAGCCGGCCGAGCTGGTCAAGACCGCCAAAGCCCTCGGCCTGGCGGGGATCGGGATCTGCGACACCAACAGCCTCGCCGGTGTGGTGCGCGGCCATGTCGCGGCCAAGGCGCTTGGCCTGCCCTATCGGGTCGGCGCCCGGCTGCGCCTGCAGGACGGCCGCGAATACCTGGCCTGGCCGACCGACCGCGCGAGCTATGGCCGCCTGACCCGCCTGCTCTCCCAGGGTCACCGGCGCGCACCGAGCGGCGGATGCCGGATCGGCCATGTGGAGATGCTGGACCATGCCGAAGGCTGGTGCCTCGCCGCCATCCCGCCACCGCACCCGGATGCGGCCTTCGCCGCGCGGTTCCGCGCCGAGGTGGCCATGCTGCGCGACCGGCTGGCCCTGCCGCTCTTCTGTGCGGCGGCCTGGTTCTATGACGGGTTGGATGCGGAGCGGCTGGCCTTCCTGGCCGAGCTGGCCGGCGATGCGCTGCTGGCCTGGAATGATGTGCGCTACCACCACCGCGGCCGGCGGCGGCTCGCCGATGTGCTGACCGCCATCCGCCTCGGCCGCACCGTCGAGACCCTGGGCCGGATGGCCGAACCGAATGGCGAGCGCTGCCTCAAGAGCCCGGCGCGTATGGCGCGGCTGTTCGCATCCTATCCCGTGGCCCTGGCCAACACGCTCCGCGTGCTGCAGGCCGGTCAGGGCTTCTCGCTCGACCAGTTGCGCCACGAATATCCGGAGGAAATCCTCGAGTCCGGCCGCACGCCGCAGCAGACCCTGGCCGGCCGTGTCGCCGCCGCGGTGGCGGCGCGCTGGCCCGCGGGCGCGCCGCCCGACATCCAGGCCCGCCTCGATCATGAGCTGCGGCTGGTCGAACAGCTCGGCTATGCGCCCTACTTCCTCACCGTGCATGAGATCGTCCGCTTTGCGGAGGGCAAGGGCATCCTCTGCCAGGGGCGTGGCTCGGCGGCCAATTCGACGATCTGCTACGTGCTCGGCATCACCGCGATCGATCCCTCGAAGCACGACCTGCTGTTTGAGCGCTTCGTCTCGGCCAACCGCGGCGAGCCGCCGGACATTGATGTCGATTTCGAGCATGAGCAGCGCGAGGAGGTCATCCAGCACATCTATGATCGCTACGGGCGCGAGCGCGCGGCCATCGCCGCCACGGTGATCCACTATCGTGTCCGCTCGGCGCTGCGCGAGGTCGGCAAGGCGCTGGGCCTGTCGGAGGATGTCACCGGCCGGCTCGCCAAGGGCAGCTGGGGCCCGGGACGTGAGAAAACCCTGGCCGAAATTGCCGCCGCCGAGGGACTGGACCCGAGCGACCGCCGGCTGCGCCTGACACTGGAGCTGGTGGAGGAAATCCAGGACTTCCCGCGCCATCTCGCCACCCATGTCGGCGGCTTCGTGATGAGCCGTGGGCCGCTGGTCGAGATGGCCGTCATCCGCAACGCCGCCATGCCTGGGCGGACGGTGCTCGAATGGGACAAGAATGACATCGCCGCGCTCGGCCTGCTCAAGGTCGATGTGCTGGGGCTCGGCATGCTCTCCTGCCTGCGTCGCGGCTTTGACCTGCTGCGCCGCCACCACCGCAAGTCCCTGAAGCTCGCCAGCGTGCCGCGCGATTGCGAGGAGACCTACGCCATGCTGCGGCGGGCGGACTCCGTCGGCGTGTTCCAGGTGGAGAGCCGGGCGCAGATGGCGATGCTGCCGCGGCTCAGGCCGGAGCGCTTCTATGACCTGGTGATCCAGGTCGCGATCGTCCGCCCCGGCCCGATCCAGGGCGACATGGTGCACCCTTATCTGCGCCGCCGCTGTGGCCTGGAGCAGCCGGTTTATCCCGAGCCCTCCCCCAAGCATGGTCGGCCGGATGAGCTGAAGACGGTGCTGGAGCGGACCCTCGGCGTGCCGCTCTTCCAGGAGCAGGCGATGCGGGTGGCGATGGTCGCCGCTGATTTCACCCCGGAGGAAGCCGACAAGCTGCGCCGCGCCATGGCGACCTTCAAGCACACCCAGGGGATGACCGAGTACCGCGACCGGCTGGTCGGCGGCATGGTCCAGCGCGGCTATGACCCTGAGCTCGCCGAGCGGGTGTTCCGGCAGATCGAGGGCTTTGGCAGCTACGGCTTCCCGGAGAGCCATGCCGCCTCCTTTGCCCAGCTCGCTTATGCCTCGGCCTGGCTGAAGTGCCACCACCCGACCGTCTTTGCCGCCGCCCTGCTGAACTCGCAGCCGATGGGCTTCTATGCTCCGGCACAGATCGTCCGTGACGCGCGCGAGCATGGCGTGCTGGTGCGGCCGCTGGATGTGAACGCCAGCGACTGGGATTGCTCGCTGGAGCGGGAGCCGCGGAGCGCCGAGGGCTATGCGCTCCGCCTCGGGCTGCGCATGGCCGCCGGCCTCGCCGCCGCCGACGGCCAGCGTCT
>Ga0180221_1000754_pt1 | contig 25307 bp, 25 predicted proteins | sample eDN5th37CKraftMG_FD_151339 | JGI IMG/M metagenome (GOLD analysis project Ga0180221, IMG submission 151339) | Enriched Miracle-Growth compost microbial communities from Emeryville, California, USA - eDNA 5th pass 37_C Kraft MG (version 2) (version 2) ...
AGATCGACCAGGTTCACGGCGCTCCCGGCCACCCGCAGACGCAAGGGAAAATCGAACGCTGGCACCAGACGCTGAAGAACCGCATCCTGCTTGAAAACTACTTCTTCAAGGAGGACCTCGAAGCCCAGATTGCAGCCTTCGTCGAGCATTACAATCATCGCCGTTACCATGAGAGCCTCGACAATCTCACTCCCGCCGACGTCTACTTCGGACGCGCACAGACCATCCTGCTCGAACGCGAAAGGATCAAACGAGACACGATCAGAAAACGCCGCTTGAACCACCAAGCCAAAGCCGCTTAAATCAAACCCCAAACCGAGCCGGAAACTCCAATCTTCAAAAACACAAATAGTCTCAAATCATTCGACGACGGACACTGAGCGCTGCGCTGCCTTGTCTTGAACAGAGAAGTTCTGCGATGGCGAGGATTCACTTGCGAATACGAAGGCATGCTGGCGCGATGTGGGGCATACTTCGAGCAAGTTTGTCGAACAGCCCTCTCCCTCCGCCACTTGCCCCTGCGAAAGCGTTCTCCCGATCCGGTTGCGGCCGGATTTTTTCGTTGTTTTCGAGGGTTATGCGCGAGGGGCTGAACACTACACTTGCAGCCAGGTGGCCCGGAAGCGGTCTCTCAGGGCCGATATTCTCCGGACCTCATGACTGCGGCAATTTGGTGAACAGCTTGCAAGCTTCAGAAACTGTGGAGCTTTTTCGAGTCAATGGCTGAGCACTTCGACGCCAGGGGCGTTGGGCAGACGGGACCGGGATCGAACACGCAAGAGCCGATATCCTGCGTTCTGGGATGCACGCCAACAGAGCGACGCTCTGACTGCGGCACAAATGCTATGTGCTCCAATCCTCATGCGCCAGGGGCTCCGTGTTGAGCTCGTCACGAACGATCCGCCAATGCGGAAGCATCCGGTCCAGAAGGGCCACGAACTGCTCTGTGTGGTTGCGCTCAAAAAAATGGGCCAGCTCATGGACGATCACGTATTCGAGACACTGCGGCGGCTTCTTGATCAGTTCGAGGTTCAACCAGACTCGACGTGCTTCGATATTGCAGGTGCCCCATTTGGTCTTCATCCGCTTGATGCCCCAGTTCGGCGTTGTGATACCGTATTCCGCCGCCCAGCGCTCCATTAGGGGTCGCGCTCGCGCACGAAGCTCTCGCCGGTACCAATTGAGGAACACCCGTTCTCGAATGGCCAGATCACTGTCATCGCGCACATGGAGATCGATTGTCTTGCTGTTGCGAATCCGAACCTGCCCAGCCCTGGCTCCCCCGATCAGGTTCAGTCGATACCGTTGGCCCAGGAAGAAGTGGGTTTCACCTGATATATAGCGTCGCTCGGACTGGCGCGGCTGCGCCGCAAACTTGGCCTGCTGGCGCTTGATCCAGGCAAGGCGGGTGACAACAGCGAGCCGCACGGCCTCGTCGCCCATCTCTAGCGGCGCTGCAACACGGACCCGTCCGTGTGGCGGGTAGACCCCAAGGTGCAAGTTCTTGATCGGCTTGCGAACCACCTCCACCTCGAAGCCTCCCACGGACAGCTGGGCGGCGTCAGTACTCATCCTGACTCCACACCAGTTCAAAGATCACGTCGAGCTGCCCAGGGTCAGCTATGTGCTTCTTGATCGCGTTCCGCACCTCCTTTTCCTTGAACTTGTTGCCCCGCCACGAGTCCTTTTTGGTGAGGCGAATTTCTTCGTCGATCGCCAAAGCCAGGGCCTCGTCTCCATCAAGATTATCGAAAAGCGCGCGCTTCGCCTTCGAATTCAGCGCGGCTGGATACGAGGCGGCCGTTTCGGCGCCTTGCGCTTTCTTCGTGAGATCGACAATTTGCGCGAGGTATTCTTGATAACTCAGTGCGTCCCGCTTGCGCTGCTCGATCAGGGCATCCAGGAGTTCGGACATCTTCTCATAGTATTTCGGATTGATCGGCGTCTCGTCGATGATCAGCTTCCGGACGTTGTTCTCGATCGTCTCCGCCACGGCTTCTGTGCTCTGACGAATGCCCTGGGGCAAGGCGTTGACCGCATCCGTCCCCCTCTCAACGATAAGCTGGATCAGCGAAACATCGTCAAAGGCCGAGATCACTTCGCTTTCTTCGGCGCGGATATAGGTGTCGATCAGGTGCCGCATCGCCGGCTCGTACATCTTCAGATCGATATAGTCACCGCTCGACAGCTTCACCTCATTCCGCACCTTCTCGAAGTGATCGACATCCGCCTTGATACTGGCGACCTCGACCTCGGAGTAGCCGGCCTCGCTCATCTCGTTTGCCACATCGGCGTAGGCGCGCAACAACGAGGCCACCAGCCGATAGAGGGTTAGCCGCTTCGGCTCATTCTCCTTCAGCGCCTCCTTGTCGGCCGTGTCCTTTGCACAGAAGAAGCGCTGGTAGGCGAGGGTATCGCGAGGCGGCTCGACCGGTTCACAGAGAGCCCGGACAGCTTCCAAGGCCTCGTCCAGCTTATCGCGCGCCTTTTCAAGCCGATCCGAAAGCAGGCCCGCTACATCCGCCTTGTCATAACCATCGAAGACCTCGGCCGTGTAGTCCTTGATCGAGGTCTCAAGGCTCTTGAAGAGGTCCTTGTAGTCGATGATGTAGCCGTATTCCTTGTCGTCTCCGTCCAGCCGGTTCACCCGGCAGATCGCCTGGAACAGGCCGTGGTCCTGCATCTTCTTGTCGATGTAGAGATACGTGGCCGAGGGGGCGTCAAAGCCGGTCAGCAGCTTGTCCACGACGATCAGCAGTTTCATCTGCCCTGGCTCATCGATGAACTTCCGCTTCGCCTCCTTCTCGAATGCCTCGGGCTCCTTGCCCCCCAACATCTTGTTGTAGATATCGTATTGTCGCAGGCGTTCCGTCAGCCCCTCGCCGCTTTCCTCGCCCTTTATGTCGTTCGGCGACGGTTTGTAGGAGGTGACGATCGCGCACTTGCACGCCAGATCGGTCTTGTCGAACAGCTCAAAGAACTTGCACGCCTGATAGATGCTCGACGACACGAGCATGGCGTTGCCGCGGCCGCTTTGAAGCCGGTCCCGGGTCTCCATGTCCATCAGGATATCGGCCACGATCTTTTCCAGCCGCGACTGGCTGGACAGCACCTTCTGTAACGTGCCCCAGCGCTTCTTCAGCTGTGCCTTGGCCATATCGGTCAGGCCCTTGGTCTTGGCCTCGAACCATTTGTCGATCTTCGCCTGCGACGTGATGTTTTGATCGATATCCCGGGCCTCATAGCGCAGGTCAAGGACCACACCGTCCGACACCGCCTCGTCGAACTTGTAGGTATGGATATATGGGCCGAACACTTCGAGGCTGGTCTGCTTGTCAGCCTTCAGCAGCGGCGTTCCGGTGAAGCCAATGAACATCGCGCTGGGCAGAATCGCCTTCATCGCCTTGTGCAGATCGCCGCTCTGCGTGCGGTGGCACTCGTCAACGAAGACGAAGATGTCGCCCTTGGCCCGGAAATCCTTGGGCAGCGCGCTCTTCAAATCCTCGACGTAACCTTCGACATCCGCGTCGCTGTCCTCCTTGCCGCCAAACTTGTGGATCAGCGAGCACAGCAGCCATGGGTTCGTGTCGTTCAGCCGGGCGATCAGATCGGCGCCGGATTTCGTGCGCAGAATTTCCTCGTTGACCCCGTTGAAGACCTTCTCGATCTGCTCGTCCAACTCAGTGCGATCGGTGATCACCACCACCCGGCTGTCAGGCACGTTCTCGCGTATCCATTTGGCCAGCCATACCATCGTCAAGCTCTTGCCCGACCCTTGCGTGTGCCAGATGATCCCGCCTTCGCGTCGACGGATGTGGTCCTGCGCGGCGCGCACACCGAAATACTGGTTGTGGCGGCAGGTCTTCTTCACGCCGGCGTCGAACACCAGAAAATCGTGGATCAGTTCAAGGAACCGTGGCTTGGCACACATCTGGACCAGCGCGCGGTCCAGGGGGTTTTCCGGCCCGCCTTCCTCTTTCCATGTTAGCCAGTACTTCTCGGGCGTCTCGATGACGCCATAGCGCAGCCCCTCGGTGTCGCTCCCCGCCATGATCAGCTGGATGGTGGTGAAGAACGGCTGGATGAATACCGGTTTCTGGTTGTCGAGGCTCTGCCGGATGCCTTGGGACACCGATACGGTCGAGCGCTTAAGTTCCAGCACGCCCAGCGCGATCCCGTTGACATAAATCACCACGTCCGGGCGCTTGCCGAAGGATTTGTCGCCCGCGGGCTTCACCGCGACCTCTTCGGCGATAGCGAAATGGTTGGCCGCAGGCTTCGCCCAATCGATCAGCCAGACAGTGCGGGTCTGGTCGCCCACATCGGCCTTCACCTTCACCCCGTAGCGCAGCAGGTCATAGACCGCGCGATTGGTGTCGTAGAGGCTGCGAGACTGGTCGCTGGCCACCTTCGTCAGCTGCTGGATCGCGCGGGTGATCAGTTCGGGGGGATAACCCTGCCTTTCCAGGAAGGGGCGCAGATACTCGTCCTCAATGTTGCGGTTCGGGCGACCGATCTTGTCGGCGCGATCGATCCAGTTGCCGAGGTAGTCATAGCCCAGTGCGTTCCGAAACAGGTCGACAACGCGCTTCTGGGTTCTTCTCTCGATCTGGCCAACGGTGCTCATCGTGAACTATGCCTCAACAAAAACGCGGCGCGGCGCCCAGATCCAGCCTTCCGATGCCGGGGTGTCATCGGTCGGGGGTTCAAGGCGCTCGCGGTTCAAATGGAAGTCTCGGGCGATGCGGGCGCAGGCCTCGGCATCATGGATGTCTGCTTCGCGGCCGGTCTTCGGGATCGGTTCAGTTCCAACCTGCGGCCCGAGGCGGGCGCGGCAGAGCGACGGATAGGTTTCGATCACGGTCAGATGCGCGCCATCTGTCCAGATGCCGGTAGACAGGCGTTGTGGGGCAAAGCGGGCGACCACGTGCATCGCCTTCGTCGCCTGGCTGCCGATCATGTCCTTGATCGCCGACAGCGGCGTCACCCCTTCGGCCACCAGCCGCCGCTCTGTGTGCCGGAAAAGATAGGGGTTCGCTGCCGACCGACCGATCTGATCGACCGGGGTGCCATCCGCGATCATGCGGGCGAAGGCCTCGGGGAAACCGAGTGGCGCGTCGATGGCGAGCGTGGCACGCCAGGACTGGTCGGGCTTGTCCAGCTTGCAGAGCGCGAGCAGCGCGGCGAGGAAGTCTGCGGGCGTGGTTGCGCTGTTGATCGTCTCGCGCAGATTGCCGCGCCAGGGCTGGCAGAGGGTCTGACCCGCGTGATCCAGCACGACCAGCGCGTCGCGGCTGTTCGGATTCTTGTCGCAGTTCCAGCCGCCGACATCCCAGCCGATGAACAGACGCTCGTGATGGTCGTTACTCACCATTCAGCGCCTCACGAATTCATCAAGTCGACCGCGGCGACGATCTTGGAGATCTGCAGCGATGCCGATGTCCTCTCAGGGCCGACTGCGAAAACGAAGTCAGCCGGATAGTCCTTCGGCAACCAGTCGAGTTCATCGTTTTCCGCCAGCTCGACGTCGATCCACCGCCCGTCGTCTGAAAGCGCCGTAACCCGCTTAATCACGACCATCTTTCCGGCCTCTGTCAGCAGCCCGAAGGTCCAATGATCGGTCATCATTCTGGATGTGTACCAGGCTGGCAGAACCTCAGCGGCCGCGCCCGCGTCGGTTAGCATGGCGATCTTCTTCCGCGTGTTCTGCCACTCCCGCCAAGAGAAGTAGGCGGCCGCCCAGCCGGAGAGACCTCCGAAGACAACCAGCGCATCGACGACCCAACCGAAGCTCATACCAGCCGCACCTTACCGGTCAGCAGATTCTGCATCATGCCCTGCTTGATGGTGTGGGCCTTTTCGACCTCGGCTTCCAGCGCGGCGAGTTCTGCGTCCATGTCGGAGAGGATTTCGGCAATTGCGGTTTGCTCGACAATCTCGGGAAACAAGCCTTCAATTTTTACAAGTGTGGGCGGCCGAACTTCGAAGATGGTGCTGCCCTGTGCTTTTGACAAAAGTAACGGTCTGTTCAACGAAAACCAGTATTTCATAAATTGAACATGAGCCGAGCGAGGATCAAAGACGATGCCACAAATTCCCTGCTTTGTGGCAACTGGAATTCGGGCAACTCCAACCTCGCCAATAGTTGCACCCGTCGACAGTATCAAAGTGCCTGCAGGCCAAAGCTTCGCTGAGCAGCGAGCGAGCCCGGCCTCCGAGAGTGAATTCTTCGTTGTCCAGATTTCGGGCTTTATGTCGTCGATCACCACCCAGTGAACCCCACCGCCAAAATTCTGGAGATTCGATGTCGCTGGGGTACCTCCATCACCAATCGCGCTTATCAAGTCCCCCAGCGGCTTCACCTCCCACTCGCCCGAGAAGCCCGGCAGGCGGGTTTTGCCGGTGAGGAGCTGTTGCATGGCGGCCTGCTTAATGTCGCGCTTCTTGGCAATCAGCGCCTCCAACGCCGCAATCCGCGCATCCGCATCCGAGAGCGCGTCTGCGATGGCGTTTTGTTCAACGATCCTCCTCGGCAAGACAACGCGGAGCATCCGCTGGGCCGTGATCCCAATATAGCTTCGAGTTCCGCCACCCGACAGTAGTTTAAGGTGCTCTTGGAAAATGCTACCGTTAAAGTAGTGGAAGAGATAATCGCGACTGATCTTTTCAGGCATCCGAACGCGATAGAAGGTAACTTGAGGTGTCAGCATAATGTAGTCGAAGGGAATTTTCCCTACGATCGCTGTTTCCCCAATAGTTGCCTTGTGCGTTAAAAGAATGTCTCCACTTCGCGCAAAACCTTTCTGGAGGCTGTCAGCCTGCTTCCGCGATATGTGAGGGCACGTATCTAGGTCCAGCACCCCCTGATACACATGATTTGCCATTACAAATGGCACCCCAAAGTCCACGAAATCAGAAGACTTCGGATGTATTGCACCGTGGTTGCCATCCATAGGTTTCTCGATGACTCCTGACATAACTAAGTCATCAACCAACAATACATCCCAATCCTCGGGGACCAGTCCGATGTCGGTCTGCTTGTAGCCCGGCCTGATCTTCTCCTGCATCGTCACGCGGCGAACCCCATCCGTTTCAGATGCCCGGCGACCTTCGCGCCCAGCGCCTGCGCGCGATCCTCCAGCACCAGCAACGGCGCGGCATAGCGTTCGGTCAGCAGCTTCACCCGCCCGGCCAGCGCCTGGCTGACGCGATCGACCTCGGCCGCCACATCGCCCTGCACCCGGGCCAGCCACTTGTCCTTGACGATCAGCGCCTTCACCTGATCCTCGGTCAGCTTGGCGTAGTGCCTGACCGTGGCCTCATCCAGCGCCGCCTGCGCCTCCTTCATCGCCTTGGCCGCGGCCGCCTCGGTCTCGATCAGCCGCAGCGCCTGCTTGAGCATGGCGATCTCCTCGGCCGCATCGCGGTCGTGACGGATGTCCTTGATCCGGTCCTTGATCGACTTCGCGGTTAGCTTGCCTTTTTCCGTCTTGGCGTCGGCCAGCAGCCCATCCTCGCCGCCCTGCTCCTCGTCCAATTCCTCTATCGCGCGGGCAGCCTCCTCGGCCTTGGCTTCCAGCGCCTCCAACGCGGCCTTTTCGGCCGCGAAGAACCGGTCCACGATCAGCGCGGGCGGGATCAGTTCGGCCTTCAGCTTGCGCCGGCCCAGCGTGATGTCGGGCGTCTCGGTGAACTTGCCCTCGGCGTTCTTGACCAGTTCGCGGATCACACGCCCGGCCTTCCAGCCATCCTGCACGAGGATATAGACATCGTCCTGCATGACCTCAGACCAGTAGGTCATGAGGTGCTGATACACGTCATAGCCATCGATCAGCGGCACGGGCTTGAAGCGGTCCAGCAGATCCTCGGAGATCACGTGGATCAAGTCCTTCGGCTTGTCGCCGATTGCGATACCCCGCAGCCGGTCGATATGCGCCGCGCGCCAGGCGTCGAACACCGCGGTGACGGTATCGGCATAGGCGGCGAATTCGGCATGGTTCATGATCGCGGGCTTGACCTCGGCTGCCTCGACCTTGGGCGTCAGATAGCCGGGCCGGTCACCGGGGGCGAAGATGTCGTGGCGCACGGCGGGCATGACCTGCCAAAAGCCCTCCAGTGCATCGACATCGCGCACCGGGATGCCGCCCTTCAAGTGCGCCTCGATATCCTGAAGGTCCTCCGGTTCTGAGGCGTCGATGTAGCGGGGAATGTTGAGGTTGAAGTCGTTCTTCTCGATCTCAGCCAGCGGGACCATCCGCGAGTATTTGTCGATCTGCGTCTGCTTGGTGAAGGCGTCGACGATCTTGTGGATGTCCTGGCTGCGCAGGCGGTTCTTGTTGCCGTCTTTCACGAATCCCTTGGAGGCGTCGATCATGAAGATGCCGGTGCGGGCCTGGGCATGCTCCTTGTCCAGCACCACGATGCAGGCAGGAATGCCAGTACCGTAGAACAGGTTGGCCGGCAGGCCGATGATCCCCTTGATGTAGCCGCGCTTGACGATCCAGCGGCGCAGCGTGGACTCGGCGTTGCCGCGGAAGAGGACGCCGTGGGGCAGAATGACGGCGCCCTTGCCCGTCGATTTCAGAGAGGCGATCACGTGGAGAAGATAGGCGAAATCGCCGTTCTTCTCGGGCGGGCGCTCGCCTTCGACCATGAAGCGGGCGGTCAGGTTGGTCTTGCTCTCGTCGAACACGCCGGTCGACCATGCCTTGTCCGAGAAGGGCGGATTGGCGACCACGTAGTCGAAGGTCTTCAGGCTGCCGTCAGCGTTCAGGAAGTGTGGGGATGAAAGCGTGTTTCCCTTCCAGATTTCCGCGGTCGGACAATCGTGCAGGACCATGTTCATCTTCGCGAGCGCGCGGGTGGCGACGTCCTTTTCCTGGCCATAGATCGTAAGATCATAGGGCGCCTCGTCATGCGCCTTCAAAAGCAGTGAGCCGGAACCGCAAGTGGGATCGTAGATCGTCTGGTCGGCGCTGCGCGCGGCACCGATCCCGATCACCTTGGCCATGATCCGCGACACCTCGGACGGGGTGTAGAACTGCCCCTTGCTCTTGCCCGACTCGGTGGCGAAATGGCGCATCAGGTATTCGTAGGCATCGCCCAGAATATCGTCGCCATCGGCGCGGTTCTTGCGAAAATCCAGCTCCGGGCGATTGAAGATCGCGACAAGGTTTGAGAGGCGATCAACCATCTCTTTGCCGGTGCCGAGCTTCTCCGGGTCGTTGAAGTCGGCAACGTCGATCACGCCCTTGAGGTCGTTCGCCTCGGCCAGGTTGGCGATGATGATGTTGATCTTCTCGCCGATGTCCTTATTGCCGCGCAGCGCGACCATGTCCGCAAAACTGCCGTCTTCGGGGATTTCGATCAGCCCATCCGGGTCCCCGGAATACTTGTCGGAGACGTACTTCACGAACAGCAATACAAGGACATAATCCTTGTATTGCGAGGCATCCATTCCGCCCCGAAGCGCATCGCAGCTCGCCCAGAGAGAGCTGTAAATTTCCGACTTTTTGACTGCCATGTGGTCCTCGTTCTACTCTTTGGTGCGATCCGCAGCCTGTGAGGCGTTCCGACCTGCCTCTATAGTCTTCAATCGCTCGTATTCTTCAATCGCCATCACCACGACGACTTGCCGCCCATGCTTGGCCACGGCCACCGGTTCAGCTCGGGCGAGATCAATCAGCCGGCCAAAGCCGTACTTCGCGTCTTTCGCGCTCAGGGTCTGCATCTCACTCTCCGCCCTTGGCCTTGTGTATTTTTGGCCAATTTGGCCCAATGAAGCAATAGGAGTTGCTGCCCGGGATGTCGGAAGTCAGGAGGTCAGGTGTGACGGAAGGCGCTTGTCTGTTCGCTCCAGCTGGGCGGAAGCGGCTCGAGACATTGCGACAGCGTCACCTCCGGGCCCTGCTTCCCGTCCAGGATCGCCTCGACGATGTCGGGCGCGAGCAGCGTGAGCCGCAGAACGCGGGTCATGTAGGAGGGCGCGATGCCCTCGCGCTCGGCCAGTTCGGCGATGGTGGCGTATTCGCCCGAATCGAGCATCCGCTTCCATCGGAACGCACGGGCCAACGCCTTGACCAGCGTGCTGTCAGTCCGCTGCGATTGCGTGGCGCCCTCGGGCATCTGCATCTCCTTGCGCCCGCCGCGCTTCACGACCCGGAACGGCACGTGCAACGTTACGGTGTCAGGTATCGGCGCCCCGCGTGTCATGCTGCGGCCTCGATATCGCCGGCCAGCATCTCGCGCACGAGGCCGCTAAGGCCATCGACGCGCAGCCGTACGTTGAGTCCGTCCGCGCCGATATCCACGCGCTCGACCAGCAGCGCCACGATTCGCGCCTGTTCGGCAGGGAAGAGCTCGTCCCACAGCGGATCGATCTGCTGCAGCGCCGCGCGGGCGTCGACTTCGGTGACGTTGTCGGCATGGGCGCGCGCCGCCTTCCACGTCCCGGCCACGATCTCGGGCTGACGGAACACGGCGCGCAATTGATCGATGACGGCCGCCTCGATCTCGCCCGCGGGTACGCGGCCGACTGGGCATGTCCCGGCGCCATGCTTCAGGACAGTCTGGCTGACGTAATAGCGGTAGAGCCTGCCGCCCTTGCGCGTGTGGCTGGGCGAGAAGGCCGCGCCGTCCGGTCCATAGAGCAGTCCCTTCAGCAATGCCGGCGTCTCGGCCCGGGTTCGCGCCGCGCGCTTGCGGGGGCTTTCCTGCAGGATGGCATGGACGCGGTCCCACGTCTCGCGGTCGATGATCGCGTCGTGCTCGCCGGGGTAGCTCTCGCCCTTGTGGACCGCCTCGCCGATATAGGCGCGGTTGTTGAGCATGCGGTAGAGGAACTTCTTGTCGATTCGGTTGCCGTGCGGCGTCCGGATTCTGCGCTTCGCGACCTCTCGCGCCAGTTCCGTGCCCGAGCCGATTTCCAGAAACCGCGCGAAGATCCAGCGGACGTGCGCGGCACGCTCGTCGTCGATCACCAGCTTGCGGTTCTCCACGCGGTAGCCGTAGGGCGGCACCCCGCCCATCCACATGCCCTTCTTTCGGCTGGCGGCGACCTTGTCGCGGATGCGCTCGGCCGTCACCTCGCGCTCGAACTGGGCGAACGAGAGCAGGATGTTCAGCGTCAGCCGCCCCATCGACGTGGTGGTGTTGAACGACTGCGTCACCGAGACGAAGGTCACGCCGTTGCGGTCGAACACCTCGACCAGCTTGGCGAAGTCGGCGAGCGAGCGCGACAGGCGGTCGATCTTATAGACCACGACGACATCGACCAGCCCGTCCTCGATGTCCTCCAGCAGCAGCTGAAGGCCGGGGCGGTCCAGCGTCCCGCCAGAGATGCCGCCGTCATCATATTGATCGCGGACGAGCACCCAGCCCTCGGACCGCTGGCTGGCGATGAACGCCTCGCAGGCTTCGCGCTGGGCGTGGAGCGAGTTGAACTCTTGCTCCAGCCCTTCCTCGGAGGATTTCCGAGTGTAGACAGCACACCGCAGCTTGCGGACGACCTTCGATTTATCCCGCGGCTTCGTCACTTCCGCCCCCTGTGGTTCTTGAGGCCGAAGAACACCCAGCCGTTCCAGCGCGTGCCGGTGATGGCGCGGGCGATAGCCGACAGCGACTTGTAGGGCCGCCCCTGCCATTCGAAGCCATCGGCGGTGACGGTGACGATCTGCTCGACGCCCTGCCATTCGCGCAGGAGGCGCGTGCCCGTGATGGGGCGGTCGCGGTCGGCGCGGATGCTCCGCTTCTTTCTGTCGCCGCCGTCCAATTCCTCGCCCAGCCGTTCCAGCCGCCGGATGGTTTCGGGATTCAACCCGCCATAGGCGAGTTCCTGGATGCGGTAGGCCAGGCGGGATTCAAGGTAACGGCGGTTGAAGGGCGGCGGCTCGCTGTCGAACAGGTCGCGCCACTGTTGCTTCAGGTCTGGCGTTGGCGTGGTCTTCAGCGCGGCCAGGCGCGCGGGGACGGGATCGGGCTTGTTCATGCATCTCTCCGGTGAGTTGGAGTTGCATGAGGGCATTGGTCGCTGGACAAGTGTAGGCAACTTTCTCCGGTATCGTCAGATACTTCGCCACTTTCCCGCATCCGCAGCCGGACCAGCCCGAGCGCCAGCAGACCGCAGAGCTCGGTGCGGCGCTCGGCGGGCGTCATCAGGTCGGGCGGCAGCGGATTGGGGCGTTTCATGCGGCCGACCGCTCCGCCCGGCCAAGAACGGCGGCGGTGATCGCCCCACGGTTCCAGCGGAAGTTCAGGTGGCAGTTGGCTGCATATTTCGACAGGCTGAAATCCAGCCCGTTGGCCTCGTGCCCCGCGCGCTGCAGCAGCGCCATCTGTTTCATCGTGGCGGGGTCGTTCAGCCAGCGGCGGCTCTTGATCGAGGCGGTCCCCGTCTCAGTGGCGCGCAGGAAATCGTCGGCGGCGGCGAGCGCCTGCACCCGGGTGCCGATGGCAAGCGGCCGGATCGCCCTGCCTTTCGGCTGTCCGAGCGCGTGCCAGAGCGCGCCATCGTGGAACACGCCGGCCCAGCCATTGAACCCGCTCGCCATCATCGCCTGGCCGTCGCCATCCAGGTCGCACCAGGCGAATGGCGACCGTTCCAGCAGGTCGATCTCCATCATGTCGAAGGCGGTCAGCAGCCGGGCCTCGCCACGCTCGCGCGTGAAGACATGTCCGCAGAAATCACAGACCGATGCTCCAAGCGGCAATTCGGCCTCACAGGTCGGGCAGAGTTTCCACGGGGCCTGGCCGGGCTCGGGATCGTCCCCGTCGAGGTCGATCTCCTGTTCGAGCGACCCGTGCCGGAGCGCCGCGCCCGCGAAGTCGAGCACGATGCAGTCGGTCTTCACGACGCCCGGGAAACGCGCGGGATCGACACGGCGCAGGCCGCGCCCCACCGCCTGGATGAAGGTGCCCTTGTGCAGCATGGGTCGCAGGATGCCGATGCAGCCAACCGGCTGGCTGTCGAAACCTTCGGTCAGGACCATGCAGTTCGTCAGCACCTGCACCTCGCCCCGGTCGAACCGGGCGATAAGATCGGCGCGCACCCGCGAGGGCATGTCGCCCGAGATCGTCTCGGCCGTGACGCCGGCGGCGCGGAAGGCTTCTGCCACCGCATCGGCATGGCCGACCGTGGCGCAGAAAAAGATGCTGCGCCGGTCCGCCGCCTTCGTCTGCCAGTGCTCGACGACCGCCTCGTTCAGCACCGAGCGGTTCAGCACCTTGTCGGCGGCGCGCATGTCGTAATCGCCCGCAGTGGCCTCCAGCCCGGCCAGTTCGTCCTCGACGCCGAGATCGATGGTATAGGTGCGCGGCGGCACCAGGAGACCGCGCCCGATCAGGGTGCCGATCTTCAGGTGATAGCCGACATTGCTGAAGGTGCGGCGCAGGCTGCGCCCGTCGCCACGACCCGGCGTGGCCGAAAGCCCGAGCAGCCTGATCTCGGGGTTGAGTTCCCGTGCGGCGTCGATAACAGCCTGATAGCTCTGCGCGGCCGAACGGTGGCATTCGTCGATGACGAGATGCGAGACCGGCGCCATGCGTTCGCGCCGGTTGGCGCGGGCGAGCGTCTGGACGCTGCCGAAGACGATGCGGCCGCCCCAATCGTCCTGCTCGGCCTTGACCACCGAGGTGGTCATTCCGGTCACGGCCCCGATGGAGGTCCGGTTCTGATCGATCAACTCGTCCGTGTGCTGCAGAACCAGGACGCGGTCGTGTCGCCGGTGTTCCAGTTCCTCACCGATGTAGAAACCGGCGATGGCGGTCTTGCCCGCCCCGGTCGGCAGGACCAGCATGGTATTGCCGTGGGTGGCGGTGCGGTCGCGGGCGGCATCGACTGCCGCCCTCTGATAATCGCGTGGAATCATGACCGTCCCCCCCCTCAGCGTGCCCAGAAGGGCGCGGAGCCGGAGGACGGCGCGCCCGACTGGCCCATGCCGGTGTTCGACAGATGGGCGCCCGTCGCGGTGAACTGACCCTGTTGCGGCGGCTGCGGCACGCTGCCCATCAGGCGCGCATATTCGGCATGGTCGGCGCCGATGGCCGCCTTGATGACGTTGCGGCCGCTGTCCTCGGGCTTGTCCTTGTCGCGCTCGATGCCGATGCGGGCCACGAACTCGAGCCCGCTCAACTCGCCGAGGCTGCGGATCATCCGCGCCGCACGAGCGGCGTTCGACTGGTCGTCGGCGCGCACGCCCCGGGCGGATTCGAGGATGCCGCGGATCATCGCGCGACCGCGATTGCCGTAGGTGTCGTCACCCGGGTCGCCCGCAGCCTTTCCCCGAAAGCCGATGCGGGTGTAGATGCGACGCCGCGCGAAGGGCCCCTCCATGATCACCGCTTCGGTGTTGAGGTAGAGCGCCGGGCTGGTCTTGCTCTGGGTGAGCCAGCCCTCGGGCCCCGCGCCACCGGGGCGGATGGTCAGGCAGACCTTGGCCAGCGTGTTGGCCGGGATGAGGTCGAAAGCGGCGTCCTGCGTGTCCGCGCCGTTGAAATCCATGTCGCTCGCCATGGTCATGCTCCTTGCGTCGTCGAGGGGTTGGGTGCGGTGGCGGCCGCGGGCAAATCGAAGTTCAGGCGAGCTGCGCCATCGGGGCGCGGACCGCGGATCTTCGTCATGAGCCGCCCGAGATGGGCGGGCTCGATCATCGACAGCCGCCCGCTGCGGTCCTTGGCCGGCAGGCCGAAATCGTTGATGGTGGTGCAGATGAAGGCGCGGAACGCCTCGCCCTTCTCGGGGCGTAACTCGGTCAGGGTGATGACCTCGTCGACGATGCCGGGCAGTTCGATCCCGGTCTTCGAGCCCTCGATCTGCATCGAGAAGAAGGGCTTGCCGAAATCGTCCAGCTTGCGGTCCAGCAGCCCGACCAGCCAGATGTTCTTGGCGGGCGTGTGCTGCAGATGCGTGAGCCAGCCGATCATCTCCTGGCCGAGCAACCCGTAGGTCGCGCGGAGATCCGGCTTGCCGGTGCGGTCGGATTGGGCTTGGGATTGACCCTTGCACCACTGAAGGCAAATGCGAGAGGCGACGGAGATGCTGTCGACGAAGACGGTGTCGTATTTGTCGAGCTGGGTGGCGGGGCCGAAGGCGGCGCAAACCCGTGCGAAGTGCCCGGGCGCATAGGACTGGTCGTCCCGCATCGCCGGGTTGGCGCCGCCGATCCAGGCCGCGAGATCGCGGGCGACCTCCCAATCGCGGATGCGGATCTCGTCGCCGGGCCAGCCCTGAACGGCCAGCTCGCCCGCCTCGAGGTTCAGGAAGAGCGTGCGCTGCGGATCAAGGGTCAGCAGCTGCGTGGTCTTGCCGATGCCGGAGGTGCCCGTGAGCACCCCCTTGATGCCGCGCGCCTCGCGCAGGCGTTCGTCGGCCGTGATGATGCGGAGCGGCCCGCCGCCGAAGGGGGCGCTCACTTGCGGCCCTCCAGATCCCGCACAGCGGCCGAAATGGCGATGTCCGCACCACAGGCGCCCTGGCGGCGCGCCATCTTCAACACGTCGCCAAGCGCGCTCGTCAGCCGGTAGAGCTCGGATTGCTGCCGCGCCAGAGCGACAAGCGCGAACTCGATGTCGTCCACAGTGGCGCGCTCGATCGGCACCGCGCGGTTCGCCCTCTCAGACAGGGCCGGAACGTTGATCGTGTCGGGGATCGCCTCCATCCAGCTCGACTGGCGCAGGCGTTTCAGGGGGGAAGTCGTGAACATGGTGATGCTCCGTGTTTTCGTCGGTTGGTGTCCAGGGATCGTCGGGAAGACTGCTGCCGGGCCTGACGCCGCCCTGGAGCTTGCGGTCGGAGTGTTTCCCCGCGTGGGGGTGTTGCATTCCTCCGAGGGCCCGGCATGAAACTGGCGGGCCGGGTTATCGCCGGTCCTGTTGTCACCTACCGGCGAGCCTCCGAGACTGTCGGGGCGGTGCCGAGATATGCCGCGAGATCAAGCGCCTCGGCCGCCTTCCGGATGGTGGCGAGCCGCGCGTAGACGGTGCTCCTATGGATCCCGAGGGCTTCGGCCGCTTCCGTCGGCGACATGTCGATCAGCGCCAGCGCGAGGGCGCGGCAGGTCGGGGTCAGGCCAGCAAGGAGCCGCTGGACGTCCCGGACCAGCCCGAACGCCTCGTCTGGTGCGCGTGTGACGGCGGCATGCGGCATCACGCTGTCGGGCAGCGTTTCCGCGAGCGGCAGCATCTCGTCATCACCGCGCCCCTCGGCGGGACTGTCGAAGTCGATCCAAGTCCGCTCGGCCCGCAGCCGTTCGGTCGGCGCGGCCAGCGTGGCGATGCGGTTCGCCAGAACGCGGTCGGCGAAGGTGTCGTACTGACCGCGGGAAGGATCGAACTTCCCGTCCCGGCGATAGAGGTGCAGCCGCAGGTCCTGCTTGATGTCCTCGGCGTCCATTCCGGGGACGGAGCCCGAGCGGGCCAGCCGTTCGGCGCGAATGGTGATGTTACGGGAGACGCGCGAGTGCGCGTCGCAAATGAGGTGGAAACGCTCCATGAAGTTTCGCCTTCGTCCAGGTGGACGGGCACGCGGCCCGAGTGCCTGGCACCGGCGAAAATTCGTTGGAGGGCCTCGAAATCAGGGGGATCGGAAAACGAAAAACCCCACGAAACCTTGCGGCTTCATGGGGTTGGGTGGGATGGAAAAAAGTTCGGAAAGGGTCAGTCGTCGTCGACGAAATTTCGGTCGCGCTGGTCAGCGCGACCCTGACGCAGCGCACTTGCATCGACAAGGAAGCGTGCCGCGTAACAATCGTCCTCGGCCGTGAACGGATCGTCGACGATCCCGAACTGCGCCCTCAGCGCGGCGGCGAGAAGCTGGCGCTGCCGATCGTAACCGCGCTCAAACTCCCCCAGGATTGCGACCACGTCGCGCGAAGGACGACGTCCCTTGATGGTGGAGATCGGAAAGGACCGAGGCAATGCCCCGCCAAGCGCGGCACAAGCAAGGAGCAGCCGCCACTGGCGGTTCGGCCTGCCGTTCCGCTCATCCCGCATGCCGATCTGGTCCGGTTCAAGGCGCGCCGGAGCCTGCCCAAGATAGCTGACGTTGAGCACGGCCTCCTCGCGAAACGCGAAGCGCAGATCGGACCAGCGGGCATTTGCAGGCAGAGTCATCACCGGACGCCGGACGACGTCACCTGCGTCCGTCAGCGCCGCGATCTCGGGCGCGAAGAGATCGACAAGTGGCATGGCAGCGACGAATCCCTTGCGCGGTGGGGGGGCGAAGTCGAGGCATTCGGCCCACGTCAGAACACGCCCTCGCCGGGCCGCAAGAAAGGCCGGAACGTCCGGGTCAATCGCGCCGAGCGATGTCACCAGCAGGACGAATGGCAGATTGCGACGATCGAGGTCGAGGACGTCTGCCCGGCCGAGCGGCGCGCCCGGGCTTGTGAGCGCAGCGAACACCGGAAAACTCCGGCCGGCGGCAATGGCATGATCGCCGATGTGCAGAAGGACCGCCCCGCGCGAAGGCGCGGTGGGAACGACAAGGCCAAGCGCCGTGGCAATGTCGGCGAACAGCCTGCGGCGGTCGAGTTCACGGATGCGGATATCGTCGGGATTGATGTCGAGGGTTTCGCAGAGTCGCCCCGGATCGCTGCAGACGGCACGGACCAAGCCGCCGGCATGCCGCACGACGTGGCGCGGGCAATGCTCCCCGCCGGGCCAGGGACAGTCGATACGTTCTGCGTACTTGGAGGTTTCCGGAAGGTAGCGTTCGACCAGGGTCCAGCAATCGATCAAGTCGACCTTCCAGTCGAGCGTGTCGGTCGCATGACCGGGGACGCGCTCAATCGTCCTCCAGAACGCCGACGTCATCGTCCTCATCTCCGACGTTGGGGCGGCAGAAGCCCTGATCCTTGAGCCAGCGGTCGATCAGATCGCTGTCGGCATCACGGTCGTAGCGTGCGAGGCTCGGCGGGAGAATGGCAACCGTCCGCTCCTTGCCGTCTCCATCGAACTTGACCTTGAAAACGGCCCGGTCGATGGAACCGCCCGCAAGGCGCCGCTCCCAATTGTCGTCCCAGGCCATGAAGAGGTCGTTCGCCTTGCGCACCTCCTTCTCCTTGGCCTTTCCGCCCCAGAAGCGTTCGATTTCGATCAGGCGCACCTTGACGATCTCGGAGACAGTGTCGTTGTCGAGCGATTTCTCGCCCTTCTCCAGCAGCGGATCGAGGGTGAAGCGGTTCGAGCGATCGAAGTATTCCTCGTCCCCGAAGATGACCCCGCCGAACGTCCGCAGGTAGAGCTCGGTTTCGCCTTTCGTCCCTGCATTGACGGCAAGTTCGTCAGACTCGCCGTCATAGATGACGACGTCGTGCTTCTGCGGTCGGTAGTAGGCGATTCCCGATCCGCCATCATCCTGATGTCGCCCCTCGCGCCGCATCGGTTCGCCATGCCGGACCATGAACCATGTCTTCGTGCCGCGCGGAAAAGCGAATACCCGTGAGCCCTTGCCACGGCGCTTGCGGTCGAACCACTCGTCCATCCGCTCCTGCATGATCGCGGTCTGTTCGACGGTCGGATCCGGAGCCGGTCGCGGCTTGCCGCTGTGGCCCGCGAAGTAGATGAAACGCGAACGTGTGAATGCCACGGTCTCGGCATGCTGACGTCGCAGCAGATCAGGTTTCTGGAGCCAGATCTGCAGGGCGATGTCCGCATCGGATGGTTCCTCACCGGCCTCGATCGTGAGGCCAGCCCGTCCTGCCGCCTCGATCAGCTCCTCGGCGGTTTCCTTGGTCGCGGTCTCGTGCACGTAGAAAAGGGCGTCGACCATTTCGGGCGGCACGTTTTCGTCGGGCTTCATCAACACTGCAGCAAGATCGTCGTAGGGAAAATCCTCATCCGCTTCGACCGGAAGTTCAAAACCCCGCGCCGAAAAATATTCCGCCCACGTCGCGAAGAACTTCAGAAGGTGCTTCGGCGAAATGCTCTTGAGGCGATCAGGGTTGGTGAAGCTTCTCGGGTTGAATGACGCCATGCGCGACTCGGCTCCAGGGTGAATCGGGGAAAGTTCAGTCTATCGGCAGAGTTGTGAACGCACAAGTCCATGTTCCCGAAGTGTTCCGAACCGCACATCCGACAGTCAGAACAGTCAGCCGGTAGGTGAGGAGAGCATCTGGAGCTCTCCCATGACCACAATCCCCTTCGCGCGCCGCGCTGACATCCATCCATGCCCGCATGCGGCCCCGGCACATGAGGGCTGCGCATGATCGATCCCGATGAACGTGAACAGGCCGCGCTCCGCGCCGCCTTGAAGAACATGGCCGAACTGATGGCCGAGATCGGCTGGACCGCGCGGTTCGCCGACCTCAGCGAGGCGCAGGCGCTCGCCCTCGCCACCGCTGCGGTCGACGGCTTCCAGGAAGCGATGATGGCCAGCGCACACCGGCCCGATCCGGAGGTGCCGTTCTGATGGACGCCGGTTTCGACTTCAACCACCGGGAAAAGCCGCCGAGTTTCGCGGATACCGTCAACACCTGCATCGACACCGCCCTTGTCATGGAACAGGCAGAACGCCCCGCCCGGGACTATCTTGGGGGCAGCCGGCTGGGCGACATCTGCCAGCGCAGGCTGCAATACGAATACCTGAAGACGCCGAAGGATCCGGACGCCGGGTTCTCGGGCCAGTCTCTGCGCATCTTCGCGCTCGGGCACGTCCTCGAAGATCTGGCCATCGAATGGCTGCGCAAGGCGGGTTTCGACCTGCGCACGCGCAATCGCCATGGCGATCAGTTCGGCTTCTCGGTCGTCGGTGGTCGGGTCCAGGGGCACGCCGACGGCGTGGTGGTCGCTGCGCCGAACGGCATGGCGGTCCCGGCGCTCTGGGAGTGCAAGTCGGCCAACGCGAAGAACTGGCGCGAGATCGCGAAGCGCGGCGTCGCTAAAGCCAAGCCGGTCTACGCCGCCCAGATCGCGCTCTATCAAGCCTATCTCGGCCTGACCGAGACGCCCGCGCTGTTCACCGCGATCAACAAGGACACCTGCGAGATCTGGCACGAATCCGTGCCGTTCGATGCCGCACTCGCCCAGTCGGCCAGCGACAAGGCGGTGACGATACTGCGCGCCTGCGATGCCGGCGAACTGCTGCCGCGCCACACCGCCGACCCCGAACACTTCGAATGCCGGTTCTGCGCCTGGCGGGAACGGTGCTGGGCATGAGCGTATCGTCCGATAACACCGCGCCCGACGACGTCGCGCCCGACGCGGAAATGATCGCGATCTATGCCGACGTCGTCTTCGGATACTGCGACGGCTGGGTGCCGGTCCGTGCGTTGGCCGAGAAAGGCGCCGGCGACGGCCCTCCGCATGTCCCCTTCATCGAAGCGGACGCCACGCTCGCCGCGAAACTGGCGCTTCAGGCGACATGGGCGAGCGACGCCGGCATGGCCTTGTTCGTGGCGCCCGGTACGGTTGTGGCTCCCGGCGACGCCCGGGCGGAAAGCATCGTGCAAACGCAGGTGGTTCTCGTCGATCTCGACCATGGCGACATTGGCGCGAAGCGCGACCACCTCGTGCAGCATCTCGGATGCCCGACGCTTGAAGTGGCGTCCGGCGGTGTCACCGCCGAGGGCCAGCGCAAGCTGCACCTCTACTGGCGCCTGTCCGAGCCCGCCGAGGGCGATGACATCGCCACGGTCTGCCGTGCGCGGCACATGATCGCCGCCAAGGTCGGCGGCGATCCGTCCTTCCGGTCCGCCCACCAGCCGATCCGGGTGGCCGGATCGATCCATGCCAAACAGGGCCGACGGCGGCTGGTGGAGATTCTGCACCACGGCCACCGCGACTACGATCTGGGCGAACTGCTCGAGGCGATCATCGCCATGCCGCCGCTCGAAGGCGAGGCCGGGCTCGACTTCAACATGGCGGCCCCCGAGCGCGGCAGCGTGACCGAGCTTTTCGGCCGTCAGGTCCGCGAAGGTGGCGTCGACGGTACCACGCGCTTCGACGCGCTGTCGCGGGTGATGGGTTACTGGATCCGCCGTGCTCGCGAAGGCCATGTGCCGCGCGAACAGGCCTGGGAGGAAATCGTCTCCTACAACACGGCCCGCGTTGCCCCTCCCTGGCCGGAGGATCGGCTGCGCGAGGAAGCCGAACGCCTCTGGAAACGCGACGCCGCCCGCAACGGCGAGGTCGATGACGAGGATGACGTTCGCGATGGCGGGGGCCCTGCTGGCGGGGGGCATGATGGGCCAGTGCCGGTGCGCTTCACCGAGGATGCGCTCGCCGCAACCTTCGCAGCCCGCCATGCCGAAACTTGGCGCTACGTCGCGGGCTGGGGACAGTGGCTGACCTGGTCGGGCAAGTTGTGGCGGCGTGAGGAGACGCTGCAGGCCTTCGATCTGGCGCGGATGATCTGCCGCGAGGCGGCCGCGCGTGCCGGATCCGCAAGGCTCAAGGCCAAGCTCTCCACCGCCGCGACGGTTTCGGCCGTGGAGCGGCTCGCCCGTTCCGACCGCCGCCACGCGACCACGACCGAACCGTGGGACCGTGATCCCTGGCTGTTGAATACGCCGGGCGGTGTGGTCGACCTCCAGAGCGGCGCATCCCGGCCACATGATCCCGGTCTCTTCATGACCAGGATCGCCGGTGCGTCCGTCGCCGACACCTGTCCCGTCTGGCTGGGCTTTCTGGAGACCGTCACCGGCGGGGACGGCGAGCTGCAATCCTACCTGCAGCGGATGGCGGGCTATTGCCTGACCGGCGTCACCACCGAGCATGCGCTGTTCTTTCTTTACGGCACCGGTGCCAACGGCAAATCCGTCTTCGCCAACACCCTGACCGCCATCCTCGGCGACTACGCCACCGTCGCGCCGATGGACATGTTCATGGCCACGCAGGGCGATCGCCACCCGACCGACATGGCGGGGCTGCGTGGTGCGCGGATCGTGACCTCCATCGAGACCGAACAGGGCAGCCGCTGGGCCGAAAGCAAGCTGAAGGCGCTGACCGGGGGCGACAAGATCACCGCCCGCTTCATGCGGCAGGATTTCTTCGAGTTCATCCCGCAGTTCAAGCTGCTGATCGTCGGCAACCACAAGCCCTCCATCCGCAACGTGGACGAGGCGATGAAGCGGCGCCTGCACATGGTGCCGTTCACCGTCACCATCCCGCCCGCCCGGCGCGACAAGCACCTGGCGGACAGGCTGCTCGCCGAACGCGACGGGATCCTCGCATGGGCGCTCGAAGGCTGCATCGAATGGCAGCGGACGGGGCTGCGCCCACCGCCCGCCGTGATGGCCGCGACCGAGGATTACTTCGAGGCAGAGGACGCCATCGGTCGCTGGATCGATGAACGCTGCTCGCTCGGATCGCACCTGAGCGCGGCCACCACCACGATGTTTGCGGACTGGAAGGCCTGGGCCGAGGCGAACGGCGAATTCGCCGGCTCGGTCAAGCGGTTCTCGGAAGCCCTGATCGTGCGCGGGTTCGAACGCCACAACACCCGTGCGGCCAAGGGATTTCGCGGCATCGCCCTCAATGACAGCAACTCTGACCTTTTCTCGGGAGAATAGGAAAATGCCAATGGATTCAGATGGTGTGACGGATGTGACGGATCATACTTATATGACCGTTACGCGCGCGCATCTGCGCGCCTGTGGAGCGGATAAGGAACCATCCGTCACATCCGTCACACCCGTCACCGCCGCCCCCGGTCTTCAAGGCGTTGATGGAGTGGGCCGCTGCATCCTCGCGCTCGACCTCGGCACATCGACCGGCTGGGCGATCCGCGGCCATGACGGCCTGATCACCAGCGGCACCGTCTCGCTCCGCCCCGGTCGCTTTGACGGAGGTGGTATGCGCTATCTGCGTTTTGCCAACTGGCTGACCGAGATCGATCGGCTGTCCGGTCCCACGGCCGCGATCTATTTCGAGGAGGTCCGTCGTCACCTCGGCACCGATGCGGCTCACCTCTACGGTGGCTTTCTCGCCACGGTGACATCCTGGTGCGAACGGAAGGGTGTCGCCTATCAGGGCGTGTCGGTCGGAACCATCAAACGTCACGTGACGGCCAAGGGCAATGCCGGCAAGGAGGCGGTGCTTGCCGCCATCCGTGCGCGTGGCTTCAGCCCCGCAGACGACAACGAGGCCGATGCCATTGCCATCCTGCTGTGGGCGATCGAGACGAACGGGGGGCTGGCATGATAGGCATGCGGTTCACTCCGAAGGGCTACGGCGGTCAGCGCCGGGATCCCGAGCAGGTCAAGCGTGAAGGCTGGCAGGAACAGGGCATCCTCGCGGTCTCCGCCGATGACGACCGTCTCACTTGGCCCGAGCGCGAACTGGTGCGTCAGCTGGGCGAGAAGCTCTATGGTCCGCGCCCCTCGGAAAGGGAGGCACGCCATGGCTGACCGCATCTGGACCGCCGACGACGTTGCCGATCATTTCGAGGAGGCGTTCCGCACCTTGCGTAAGCTACCGCCGGTGAAGGTGCAGGGGTATTTCAACACCTGGCCCGAGATCGTGCGGACGAGGCGCGAGATTGCGTTCATGGAACCCGAGCCGATGCGGGTGTGGCCCTCGGCCGCGGCGATCACTCGGCTCGAGCAGACGTTCGACTGGGTGCTCTGGATCGAGGAGGCGGAGCGCAAGCTGGTCTGGTCGCGTGCGGCCCGCGTGCCTTGGAAGGTGATCAGCCATGAGCATGGCTGCGATCGCACTACGGCGTGGCGACGCTGGCAGCTCGCCCTCACCAAGATTGCGGCGCGGCTCAGTGCGCAGTGACTCCAATGTGTTGCAACACTTTTCCATGCAACAAACGAGGGCAAATCAGCTATAGTTTTGACTATGCTCGGGAGAGTAGCGCGCCCGCGACGGAGACGATCCATCGCGGGCGTTGTCGTTTCCAGTACTACCGTCACCATCATCAGCATTATCGACGAGATCAGCATCATGCCCGTTCGTCCTCCGCTCCATCGCCCGGTTGGCCGGCGCGAAAAGCGGGAGCGCGATCGGGACTACGCTCGCAAGCGGGATCCGCTGGCCCGTGCGCTCTATCGCTCGAAGCGCTGGCGAACGGAACGCGCCGCGTTCCTGCACGAGCATCCGCTGTGTGTGGAATGCGCGCGTCACAATGTGATCCGCCCGGCAAGCGTCGTTGATCATATCGATCCGCATGGCGGTGACGAGACGGTGTTCTGGGACCGCAGCCGCTGGCAGGCACTGTGCGCGTCGTGCCACGGCCGGAAGACGGCAGCGAAGGATGGCGGCTTCGGCAATGCCCGGCGCTGCTGATAGGCCCCCCGGGGAGGTCAAATCTCTGGAGAGTTCGACCCCAGGACCGCGCGCCACCAAAAGCGCATCCGTGGCCAAAATGAAGCATGGGGGGGTGCGCGGCTAAGATGTTGATTTCACTGGATACCGAAAATGACAATCGCTGAAACTGCGCATATCGGTGTTGATGGCATTGAGCGTCAGCTGGCCGTCGAATATCGCAAGCTTGATGATCTGGTTCCCTATGCACGCAATGCTCGCACGCATTCGGAAGGGCAGGTGGCCGAGATTGCCGGATCGATCCGCACCTTCGGCTTTACCAACCCGGTGCTGATTGCCGAGGATGGCACGCTGATTGCTGGTCATGGCCGCGTGCTGGCGGCGCGCAAGCTTGGCATGGATACGGTGCCGACGATCGTGCTGACGGGTCTGTCCGAGACGCAGCGCCGGGCGCTGGTGCTTGCCGATAACCGCATTGCCATGAATGCCGGCTGGGACGAGGAGCTGCTGGCGCTCGAACTGTCCGACCTGCAGGAGGCCGGCTTTGACCTTGGCCTCACCGGCTTTGCCGATGACGAGCTGCAGAACCTGCTTTACGGCAGCCATGACGAACAGGACGGGCTGACCGAGGACAGCGCCATTCCGCAGGTGCCGGTCACGCCGGTGACGCGGCGCGGCGATCTGTGGCTACTGGGTGATCACCGGCTGCTGTGCGGTGATAGCACCTCGCCGGAAGATGTTGGTCGCCTGATGGCTGGCGAGCGGGCGGCGCTGTTTGCCACCGATCCGCCCTACCTGGTCGACTATGACGGAACCAACCATCCGACAAAGAAAACCGCCTCGGCGCGGGCGAAGAAAATCGCCAACAAGGACTGGGGCGACGATTATATCGAGCAGCCACACTGGGATGATTCTGCCCAAGGACCGCAGTTCTACGAGGCCTTCTGCAAGGTGGCGATCGAGCATGCCATTGCCGAGGATGTGGCATGGTATTGCTGGCACGCCTCGCGCCGCCAACGCATGCTGGAAACGGTCTGGGATCAGTTCGATGTGCTGCATCACCAGCAGATCATTTGGGCCAAATCGCGCCCGGTGCTGACGCG
>Ga0180221_1000756_pt1 | contig 25218 bp, 23 predicted proteins | sample eDN5th37CKraftMG_FD_151339 | JGI IMG/M metagenome (GOLD analysis project Ga0180221, IMG submission 151339) | Enriched Miracle-Growth compost microbial communities from Emeryville, California, USA - eDNA 5th pass 37_C Kraft MG (version 2) (version 2) ...
ATCTCGCCGACCAGCCATTGGCTCGCGCCGCGCGACTGGTCCTGCTTTGCAGCGCGCTGGCGGTCGATATAGTCCGCGGCGATGGTGTTGGCGACCCGCGCCGCGAGATCGGGGTCGGACGCCTGGAACTCGATGACGATGACTCGCGAGCGGTCCACCGCATAGACCGTCAGCCGGTCGTAGTAAGCTTCGAGCGCGCGTTCCTCCGGCGACAGCTTGAATGGGTCGCGCGCCAGGCCGAACGCCGAGAGCACGGAGCGCAGCGGCGAGACGCCGCGCAGCATCGGGTCGAACTCCGGCCGCTCCGCCAGCTTGAGCTGGCGGATGACGTCGAGCGCGACCTCGCGCGACATCGCGACCTGGACCTCGTTGGCGGCCGCGTCGGGATCGCCGGCGCCGCCATCGCCGTTCTTCTCCGCCTCCGGCCGCAGAAACACGTTCTCGCGACTCTCGAACAGCACCCGCGCCTCCGACCGATAGCGCGGCGTGATGATCTCCACGGCCACAAAGGTTATCAGGGCGACGATGACCGTCGGCAGCAGAATCCACAGCCGCTTCGCCCACAGGGCGCGGCCGACCGCCCCGAGATCAATGTCACCGTCGGCGCGGGCGACTGCTGTAGCCGGCTGGGCTGGCATCGGGAAACTCCGGGAACCATCTCCCCTTGAGAGCGATCTGACCGGATTATGGTTTCCAAGGCGTTAATTCGGACTTTGCCGCACATTAAGAAGGTTTGACGCATTTTTATCAAGTGCCGTGCTTTACCGGCGCCATGTCAGGCCAGTCCCTGCGCATCGTTCACGTATTCCGGGCGCCGCTCGGCGGCCTGTTCCGCCATGTCGCCGATCTGGCAGCCGAGCAGGTCCGCAACGGCCAACAGGTCGGGCTCGTCTGCGATTCGACCGGCGGCGGCGCCCGCGAGGCCGACGTGCTGCGCGCCCTCTCCGATCAACTGCCGCTCGGAGTGCTGCGCATTCCGATGCGGCGGACCATTTCGCTTCAGGACATCGCGACGGCGCAACAGGCCCTCGCCCACATCGACAGGCTTGGTCCCGATGTCATCCATGGCCATGGCGCCAAGGGCGGCGTCTATGCGCGCCTGATCGGCGCCTGGCTCGGCATCCGCCGCGAGGTCGCGCGCGTCTATACGCCGCATGGCGGCAGCCTCCACTACGAGCCGGCTTCGCTTGCCGGCAAGATCTATTTCAACGCCGAGCGCGCGCTCGAAAGCGTGACCGATGCCATCGTCCACGTCAGCCGGTTCGAGGCCGATGCCTACCGCCGCAAGATCCGCCCGCCGCGTTGCGCGGCGCATGTAATTCCGAACGGCCTGCAGGCCGAGGAGTTTACGCCGGTTGCACCGGGCTCCGACGCTCGCGATCTCCTGTTTCTCGGCGAATTCCGCGACCTCAAAGGCATCGACGTGCTGATCGATGCCCTCGCGCTGCTCCGGGCGCGGGGCCTGCGCGTCACCGCCAACCTTGTCGGCCCGGTGGGCGGGCGCGCACCCTACGCCGCACGGGCGGAAACGCTCGGCCTGTCGGATCAGGTCGCGTTCCTTGATCCGATGCCCGCGCGCGCCGCATTCGCCACAGCGCGGGCTATCGTGGTGCCGTCGCGCGCGGAGTCGCTGCCCTACGTGGTGCTAGAGGCGATTGCTGCACAGCTGCCGATCATCGCCAGCAACGTCGGCGGCATCCCGGAAATCCTCGGCCCGTTCGCCGGCGACCTGGTTCCGCCCGGCGACGTCGGCGCCCTGGCCGACGCCGTTGCAGCGCTCCTGGCCGACCCTGCGCAGGCTGCTGCCGCAGCGCAGGCGCGACTTGACTGGATGGGCCCCCGTTTCCGCGTCGAAACCATGGGACGCGACATCATGGCCGTGTACCGAGAGGCTCTGGAGCGGCGTGCGCGGCATCGGACGGGCGCGGCCCGACCACGGTTTACGTTGCGTTAAGCAGTTCGGAACGAATGCTCGTTAACACTTCCTATCCCCCGAGCGGGGGCTGTCCGCAGCGGGCATCTTCGGGGTCTTGATTCCATGGTAGCCGTCAGTTCCACCGCTCCGACCGCTGACCATTCCACGACGGCGCCGCACCCCGGGCTTAGCCCGCTGGCGCGGGCCATCGCCGCCGAGCCGGTGGCGCACGCCTTGTCGCCGGTCATCGTTGTCGGCGTCGTGCGCCTGCTGGAATTCGCCGGGCTCGCGACGCTTGGCGCGCTGATCTTTCTCGCCGCCGTCGGTCAGGATGGCGTCGCTTTGCAATACGTCGCCGCCACCCTGGGCGTCTCCGCGGCGACGGTCGCGATCTTTCAGGTCTGCGACCTTTACACGATCGCCGCTTTCCGCACGCAAATCTATCAACTCGGCCGAGTCGCGGTAATCTGGACGCTGATTTTCCAGGCGGGCTTTGTCGTGCTGTTCTTCAGCAAGTTCGACATCGCCTTCTCCCGCACCTGGGCGGCGCTTTATTACCTTGCCGGCCTCGCCGTGCTGCTCTGCGGGCGCATCGTCCTCAACGCACTGGTGCGCCGCTGGGCACGCGACGGCCGCCTCGTCCGCCGCGTCGTCATCGTCGGCGGTGGTGCCGGCGCCGAATCGCTGATCGAGGCGCTGATCTCGGAGGCCGATTCCGACGTGCGCATCTGCGGCGTGTTCGACGACCGTGGCGATGAGCGTTCGCCGGACGTGGTCGGCGGCATTCCGAAGCTCGGCACCATCGACGATCTCGTCGAGTTCACCCGCCTTACCCGCGTCGATCTCATCCTGGTCGCGCTGCCGCTCGCCGCCGAACAGCGCGTGCTCTATCTGGTCCGCAAGCTGTGGGTGCTGCCCGTGGACGTGCGACTCACCGCGCACATGAGCAAGCTGCGGTTCCGGCCGCGCGCCTATTCCTACATCGGCAACGTGCCGGTGCTCGACATTTTCGACAAGCCGATCGCCGACTGGAACATGGTGCTCAAGTCCGCATTCGACCGCGTCGTCGGCGCCTTGGTCCTTGCCGCGGTATCGCCGATCATGCTCGCCGTCGCGATCGCGGTGAAGCTCGACAGTCCCGGCCCGGTGTTCTTTCGCCAGCGGCGCTACGGCTTCAACAACGAGCCCATCGAGATCTGGAAATTCCGCTCGCTCTACCACGACAAAACGGACCACGGCGCACAGACGCTGGTGAAGCCGGGCGACGCGCGCGTCACCCGCGTCGGCCGTTTCATCCGCAAGACCAGCCTCGACGAACTGCCGCAGCTTTTCAACGTGGTGTTCGCCGGCAACCTGTCGCTGGTCGGCCCCCGCCCCCATGCGTTCAACGCCAAGGCCGAGCACCGGCTCTACGAGGAGGCGGTGGACGGCTATTTCGCCCGCCACCGCGTCAAACCCGGCATCACGGGCTGGGCACAGGTCAACGGCTGGCGCGGCGAGACCGACACCCAGGAAAAGATCCAGCAGCGCATCGAGCACGATCTCTACTACATCGAGAACTGGTCGCTGCTGTTCGACATCTACATCATGCTGCGCACGCCGTTCGCACTGCTCAAGGCGGAGAATGCGTATTGACCGACGCTGTAGCCGATGCCCTTGTGGTGCGGCCTTCCGCGATCCCGGCCGGCATCGAGCGCCTGCAGAACGGCGTCCTGTGGCTGATCGGCTTCTCCGGCGCCTTCGTGCGGTGGGAGCCGGCGCCTTACGAAGCCATTGTCAGCCTCGGCATCGTCGTGTTCGCCGCCAGCGGCCTGAAGCTGCGGCCGATGCACATTCCCCTCATCGCCCTGTTGATCGCCACCACCGTCGCCTACGGCATCGGCGTGGTTCCGGTGATGGAGCGCGAAGGCACGGTGCAATGGGCTGCGGTGTCGTGCTTCATGGCCGCGTCGTCGCTGTTCTTCGCCATGGTCATGGCGGAGAACACCGAGCGGCGGCTCGCGGCGCTCATGACGGGCTATCTGCTCTCCGCGCTGATGGCGGCCTTCATCGGCGTCGCGGCATGGGCGCACGTCATCCCTAGCGCCGACTACTTCCTCATCAACGGCCGCGCCATGGCCACGTTCAAGGACGCCAACGTCTATGGCCCGTTCCTGATCCTCCCTCTGGCGATGACGCTGAGCCGCCTGATGGCGGGGCAATACCGAAGCTTCGTCGCCAACGCCGGCATCGTGCTGCTGATCGGCGCCGGTCTGTTCTTCAGCTTCTCGCGCGGCGCCTGGGGCCACTTCGTGGCCACGACCGTGCTCATGCTCGCGTTCAATTTCCTGACCGCGCGGTCCAACAAGGAACGCATCCGCATCCTGGTGTTCGCGGCCGCCGGTGCAGCGGCAGTCGCGTTCCTGATCGTGCTGGTGTTGTCGATCGATTCGGTCGCGGCGCTGTTCAGGGAGCGCGCCAGCCTGGTGCAGAGCTACGACGCCGGCCCGCAGGGCCGCTTCGGCCGCTACCTGCCGGGCTTCCTGCTGATGCTCGACAATCCCATCGGGATCGGGCCGATGCAGTTCACCCGCTACTTTCCCGAGGATCCGCACGACTCGTTCCTTGATGCGTTCGTCGCCGGAGGCTGGCTCGGCGGCACCACCCACCTCGCACTCATGGTGATGACGCTCGCGCTCGGCTTGCGCCAGGTGTTCGTGCGCACGCCGTGGCAGCGCGCCTATATCGCGATCTATGCCACGTTCGCCGCGGAGGTCGGCGAAAGCGTCATCATCGACGTGCAGCACTGGCGCCATTTCTACCTGCTGCTCGGCCTGATCTGGGGGCTGATGGCGGTGCCCCGCGCCGTTGCATCGGGGGATGAGCCTCACTATAGTCCCGCGCGTCTCGGAGCGTAGCGCAGCCCGGTTAGCGCACCAGTCTGGGGGACTGGGGGTCGCGAGTTCGAATCTCGCCGCTCCGACCAAATTCCTATTAAAATCAATGCAATAGGCATGATGCGCGAAATCGCGATCTGGGGTAGCTTCCCGGAAACGTCAGAGTCAGCATGCCGCAAACGCTGTTCGATAAAATCTGGAACGCCCACGTCGTGGCGACACGCGACGACGGTCGTTCGCTGGTCTATATGGACCGCCATGTGCTGGACGATGTCCGCACTCCGCATGCGTTGAAGATGCTCGAGCGGCAGGATCGGCACATCCGCCGCAGGGATCTGACGCTTGTGGTGCAGGATCACTCGGTCTCAACCGCTCGTGATCGTACCACGCGCATCGATAAGGCGGCCGATGCCTTCGTCGATGCGACCCGCGATGCCGCAGCAAAGCATGGTATCGGCCTGCTCGACGTCGGCGACCCCGAACAGGGCATTTCCCACGTCGTCGCGCCGGAGCTTGGCATGGTCCTGCCCGGCGCCACGCACGCCTGCGCCGACAGCCATGCGCCTACCGTCGGCGCGCTCGGTGCACTTGGCTTCGGCTGCGGCACCACCGAACTCGTGCATATCCTCGCGACACAGACAATGTTGCTGGTAAGGCCCAAGCAGATGCGCATCCGTTTCGATGGCCGTCTGCGGGACTACGTCAGCGCCAAAGACGCGATCCTGCATGCGATTGGCAGGCTCGGCATCGAGGCGGCGCAGGGCTATGCCGTCGAATATGCTGGCGAAGTGGTTAGAAACATGCTGCTCGAGGGCCGTTTCACGCTTTGCAATATGGGTACGGAATTTGGCGCCCGTACCGGCTATGTCGCGCCGGATGACAAGACATTCGAATGGCTTTACGGCAGACGTTTCGCGCCGAAGGGCAGCGATTGGGAGTGCGCCATGGCGTACTGGCGGAAACTGAAATCCGACGCCGATGCGGCATTCGATGCGGAGGTATCGATCGATTGCACCGATCTCGAGCCGCAGGTGACCTGGGGAATCGACCCGAGCCAGGTCATGCCGATTTCCGGCGTCGTTCCAGCCTCATCTGCCGTCAGCAGGGCGAATCACGACCGCGCGCTCTCCTATATGGGGCTCATGGCAGGGGCACCGATCTGCGGGACGAGAGTTGATCGCATCTTCATAGGCTCCTGCACGAATGCGCGCCTGTCCGATCTTGAAAGCGCCGCCGCCGTGGTCCGAGGACGCAAGGTGGCCGACGGTGTAAAAGCTATCGTCGTTCCGGGGTCGACGACGGTGAAGCGGGAGGCCGAGGCACGCGGATTGGACAAGATATTTCTTACCGCTGGTTTTGCCTGGGAAGAATCGGGCTGTTCGGTTTGCGCCGGGGGCAATCGCGATGGCCCAAAGCCCGGCGAACGCTGGGTCGCCACGAGCAATCGTAATTTTGAAAATCGGCAGGGCTTGGGGGTCCGCACGCATCTTGCCTCGCCGGCGATGGCCGCCGCCGCCGCCATCGCCGGCAAGATTGTCGACGTAAGACAGATGATGAGCGACCACTGATGCAACCGTTCACGACATTGACGGGCATCGCTGCGCCGCTGCTGCGCGACGACATCGATACCGACCAGATTTGCCCGGTGCTGCCGCTCCGCGTGCTTGAGCCGGATTACGCCGCCCAGTTGTTTGTACGGCTGAGAAAGCGGCCTGACAGGAGTGAAAATCCGGATTTCGTTCTCAATCGGCCGCAATATCGCTCGGCAAAAATGCTCCTCGCAGGCCGCAATTTCGGCTGCGGCTCTGCCCGCGAGAGCGCAGCATGGGCGATGTCGGCCTTCGGCATACGCTGCATCGTCGCGCGCAGCTTTGCGGAACTTTACCGCCGGAACGCGATCAACAACGGCATTCTCCCGATTGTCCTCCCAGACACACAGATGGATGCCTTCGAGGCGCATGTCTTGACGGTGAACGGGGCGCAGCCGTTCACCGTCGATCTGCTTCAACAACGGATAGTCTGCCCGAACGGCATGGCCATTCCGTTTGATTTCGATGCCACATATCGCGCCGTTTTGCTGCAAGGCCTCGACGAGATCGGGATCACGCTCCGGAATGCGCGCGATATTACGGCGTGGGAGCAACGCTGCCGCGAGACGCAACCCTGGCTTCAATCCATGGACATCACGCAATGAAAAGGACGTCTTCCATTACCGCTTGCGCCATTGTTGCGGCTGCCATTCTCTCCATGGCTTCCGCACAGGCTGAATCGACGAAGATAGTGGTCGGCAACGTACCTTCGCTGACGGGCGCGCCGCTCTATATCGCCAAGGAGAAAGGCTACTACAGCGAGGCCGGACTCGACGTGAGCATCGAATATCCCGGCTCTCCCGGAGACATGGCCGCGATGCTGGCGACCAACCGGCTGCAGGCGATCGGCTCGGGCTTCAGCGCGGGATTTTTCAATCTGATCGAGAAGAAAATCCCGGTGACAATCGTCATGTCGCGCGCAATCAGTCCGGTCAATCACTTCATCATGCTTTCGCCCGCGATGAAGGGCAAAATCAAAACGCCGAAAGATCTGAAAGGGCGCGTCGTCGGTATCGATGGCGCCGGCTCCGGCATCATGTACGAAGTCGATAAGGTTCTGGCGCAGGGTGGCCTCACCTTCGCCGACGTGGAGGTGAAATACATTCCGCTGACGCAAATACAGGTTGCGCTTTCGACGGGAGCGGTCGACGCGGCGATGCTGGTTTCCCCCATGCAGGATGTCGCGGCGGAAAAGGGATTGGCGATCCGCTGGATCAATACCGACGATGTCGTGAAGCCGCAGCCGATGCTTTCCTCAGTCATGCTCATGAATTCCGAGTGGATCGGAAAGAACCGCTCGGCTGCGGAAGCCTTTATCAGAGCCACGCTGCGTGGCACCCGCGATTATTGCCAGGCCTATCACCATGGCCCCAACCGCGCGGACGTCGTCCGCTATCTCGCGAAATATTCCGATCTGAAGGACGAGCAGATGATCGACCGCCTCGAATGGGGCTCGATGGACGTGCGCGGCCGCGTGCTTGAGGACAGCCTGAACGATATTCAGGATTTTTACCTGCGCGAGAAGCTCATCGCTCGAAAATATACCCGAACCGAGCTGGGGCCTCCCGATTGGATCACACGGATCGGCGACAGCCTCGAACCCTTCCAACTCGTTCATGACGATGGCAGGCCGGGATGCCGCGAGACGAGCAAATGAAATCCGAAATGGCAGACCTGATTGGGGTCGGTGGATTGCCTGTCCCCCGGCAGCGCCGGGGCTGACTCCTACCGTCCAATCATTCTCACCCGGTCTTCAGTGCCCACCAGATCGTGGCGGCGGTCATGGGCATCGGCAGGTCGAGAATCCCCTGGCTTCGGAGCGCGTCGCAGATCGCGCTCGTCACCGCCGCGGTCACCGGTGCGATGCCCCCTTCGCCTGCGCCCTTGACGCGAAGCCTGTTCAGCGCCGTCGGATCCTCGGTCCGCCGGGTTTCGAATGACGGCACGTCGTCGGCCCGGGCGATCCCGTAGTCCATGAAGGAGCCGGTGACGACCTGCCCGTCCTGGAACCGCACGCCCTCGAACAGCGCCTGGCCGATGCCCTGGGCGATGCCGCCATGGGTCTGTCCCTCGACGATCATGGGGTTGATCGCTTGGCCGACATCATCGACCGTCAGATAGCGGGTGATGTCCACCGTGCCCGTGCCCGGATCGATCTCGACCTCACAGATCGCACACCCGCCAGGGAACGCCGGAATGCGGCCGAAGAAGTCCTTGCTTGCCGTCAACGGCTGGCGCAGCTCCGGCGCTAGAGCGGTTCACAGCTTGTCTGAATCGAGTGGGATTCCCTTGGCGGTCGATTTGTGATTCAAGATGCTGGCTGGAATGGAGGCCAGCATCGGATGACCCGACCTCTTTCCAATGATCTGCGTGAGCGCGTTGTGGCAGCGGTGAGCGGCGGCGAGAGCTGCCGGTCGGCGGCGGCCCGCTTCGGCGTTGCGGTGTCCTCGGTTGTGAAGTGGTCGCAGCGCTATCGGGCGACCGGCTCGGTGGCGCCGGGCAAGATGGGCGGATACCGCAAGCGCCTGCTGGAGCCGCATCGCGCCTTTATCATGGAGCGGATCCGGCAGACCCCACACCTGACGCTGCATCGGTTGAAGGACGAACTGGCCGCGCGCGGCGTGGTCGTCTCGCACAACGCGGTGTGGCTGTTCCTGCGGCGCGAAGGGCTGCGCTTCAAAAAAAAGCCTGTTCGCCATTGAGCAGGCCCGGGCGGATGTCGCGCGCCGGCGCCGCCGCTGGCAGTTCCTGCAGGGCAGGCTCGATCCAAAGCGCCTGGTCTTCATCGACGAGACCTGGATCACGACCAGCATGGCCCCGCTGCGCGGCTGGGGACCCAGGGGCGAACGCTTGCGCGGCTTCGCCCCGCGCGGCCATTGGCAGACGCTGACCTTCCTCGGAGCGCTTCGCTGCGACGGGCTCACCGCCCCTTGCGTGTTCGACGGACCCATCAACGGCGAATGCTTCCGCGCCTATGTCGAGCAGCAACTCGTGCCGGTTCTCGAGCCCGGAGACATCGTCGTCATGGACAATCTCGGCAGTCACAAGTCGGCAGCGATCCGACGACTGATCAAGGCTGTGGGGGCGAGGCTTTGGTATCTGCCGCCCTACTCACCGGACCTCAATCCGATCGAGCAGGCCTTCGCCAAGGTGAAGCACTGGATGCGCCTCGCACAGAAGCGCACCGTCGACGACACCTGGCGGCAGATCGGTCACCTGATCGCCTCCTTCCACCCAGACGAATGCAGCAACTACTTCATCAATGCCGGATACGCTTCCGTCAAATTGTGAACCGCTCTAAGGGGCGACCCCGGTCTTCTCCGCCGCCTTGGCGGCATCCCACAGCGCGTCCATTTCCGCGAGCGTGGCGTCCTTGGGGCAGCGGCCCTGGGCCGCCAGCGCCGCCTCGATGGCGGCGAAGCGGCGCATGAATTTCGCGTTGGTCGCGCGCAGCGCGCCTTCGGCATCGGCATCGAGATGGCGGGCGAGGTTGACCGCGGCGAAGAGCAGATCGCCGACCTCCTCGGCCGCATGCACGCGATCGCCGGCGGCGATGGCCTCGGCGACCTCCGCGGTCTCCTCGTTGATCTTGCGGATCACGGCGTATGGATCGTTCCAGTCGAAGCCGACCTTGCTCGCCTTGTCCTGGAGCTTCTGGGCGCGCTGCAACGCGGGCAGGGCGACCGGCACCCCGTCGAGCGCGCTCGCCGGCGTCGCGACGCCGCCGGTGCGCGCCGCCTTCTCCTGTCTCTCCTGGGCCTTGATGCGGTCCCAGAGCCCCTTCACCTCGCCGGCGGCCCGCGCCTCCTCGTCGCCGAACACGTGCGGGTGGCGGCGGATCAGCTTTTCGCAGATCGCCTGGACCACGTCGCCAAACCTGAAGGCATCCTGTTCCTCGGCCATCCGGGCGTGGAACACGACCTGGAGGAGCAGGTCACCCAGTTCGTCCCTGAGGTCGTCGAGGTCGCCGCGTTCGATGGCGTCCGCGACCTCGTAGGCTTCCTCGATGGTATAGGGCGCGATGGTCGCGAACGTCTGCTCCAGGTCCCAGGGGCAGCCGGTCCCGGGCGTGCGCAGCGCCGCCATGATCGCGATGAGCCGGCCGATGTCCTGGGAAGGCTGCATGGGAAACCTCGCATGATGTCCGGCCACCGTAGCGGCCAGGGCCGGCCGGCGCGACCCGAGCGGCTGACATCGTCCACAGCGGCGTCGTTCCGAACGGATCGGATTCGCATAAGACATATTATGGAATATCTGGCTATGGCCAGATTGAACGGGACGCTTGAGCTTTCCGCGGCAATCGGCTGCGAAACAACGATTTTTCAGCCTCAATCCACCGTGACCTTCAGCCCGTCATACGCCGGCTCCACATGGGCCGGCAGCCGGCGGCGCAACGCCTCGTAGTCGAGATCGGAATGCAGGTTGGTCAGGATCGCGCGCCTGGGCTTCAGTCGCTCGATCCAGCCGAGCGCCTGGTCCACGGTGAAATGGCTCGGGTGCGGCGTATAGCGCAGCGCGTCTACGATCCAGAGATCGAGCCCTTCGAGCGCCGGCAGGCTCTCGGCGGGCAAATCGACGAGATCGCTGGAGTAAGCCATGCCGCCGAACCGGAAGCCGAGCGATTGAATATCGCCGTGGTCCTGGAGGAACGGCAGCACCTCGATGGTCCCGCCGTGGCCCTTGATCGCGACGGGCTGGCCCGGCGCGATGCGGTGCTCCGTGACGATGGGCGGATAGCCGCTGCCGGGCGGCGTGCGGAAGCAATACTCGAAGCGCGGCACGGTGACCCGCTCGGTCGGCTCGTCCATGTAGACGTCGAGGCGCTTCCTGTGGCGCAGGAACAGGCCGCGCAGGTCGTCGATGCCGTGGGTATGGTCGGCGTGCTCGTGGGTGACGAACACGCCGTCGAGCCAGTCGATGTTGGCGCCGAGCAGCTGCTCGCGCAGGTCCGGCCCGACATCGACCAGAATGCGCGTGACGCCGGCTTCGCCCACGCGTTCCACCAGGATCGCGCAGCGCCGCCGCCGGTTTTTGGGATTGTCCGGGTCGCAGTCGCCCCAGCCGAGCGCCGGACGCGGCACGCCGCCCGACGACCCGCAGCCGAGAATCGTCACCGTCAGCGTCATGCGGCGGCGGCGTCCGGCCGCGGCACCTTGGAGAACAGCCGGAAGAAGTTCTCCGTGGTCTGCCGCGCCACGTCCTCGACCGAGACGCCCTGCACCTCGGCCAGCGTCCTGGCGGTCTCGGTCACGTAGGCCGGCTCGTTGCGCTTGCCGCGGTATCGGCCCGGCGCGAGATAGGGCGCATCCGTCTCGATGAACACGCGCTCGCGCGGCAGGCTGGCGGCCAGCGCGCGCAGGTCCTCCGATTTCTTGAAGGTCAGGATTCCGGTGAAGGAGATGGAGAGGCCGAGGTCGATGGCGCGCTCAGCCAGCGCCCGGCCGCCGGTGTAGCAATGCAGCACGGCCGGGAACGCCCCCTTCCCCATCTCGTCTTCCAGAATGCGCGCGGCATCGTCGTCGGCGTCGCGGGTGTGAATGACGAGCGGCAACTGCGTCTCGCGCGCCGCGGCGATGTGGGCGCGGAAGCCGCGTTCCTGCACGTCGCGCATTTCCGAGGCATAGTGATAGTCGAGCCCCGCCTCGCCGAACGCCACCACCTTGGGATGGCGCGCGCGCTCGATCAGGTCCTCGGTCGCCGTGTCCGGCTCCTCGTCCACGTGCAGCGGATGGGTGCCGACCGAGCAGAACACGTCGGGAAACCGCTCCGCGATGGCGAGCACCGCGTCGTGCTGCTTCACGCGCGTCGAGATCGTCACGATGCGGCCGACGCCGGCGTCGCGGGCGCGCGCGACGATGGCGTCGAGCTCGCCGGCGAAGTCCGGGAAATCGAGGTGGCAATGGCTGTCGACCAGCATGGCGTCAGTCCGCCGGCTCGACGTAGCGCGGGAACACCGGCGCTGGCGGCGGCAGAGCCGAGCCCGGCGCGATGCGCGTCTTGCCGCCGAGCACCGCGAAATCGCGAGCATCGGCCGGCACGCCGAGGATGTCCAAGAGCTTCGCCGCCGAGGCCGGCATGGCCGGCTGCGCCAGGATCGCGACCTGCCGCAGCACCTCCGCGGTGACATAGAGCACCGTGCCCTGGCGCTTCGGGTCGGTCTTGGCGAGCGCCCATGGCGCCTCGCCGGCGAAATAGCGGTTGGCCTCGGCGACCACCGCCCACACCGCGTTGAACATCATGTGCAGCGCCTGCGTCTTCATGGCCTCGCGCGCCTTGTCGATCATGGCGTCGGCCATGGCGAGGATCGCCTTGTCGCTGTCGGTGAAGGCGCCGGGTTCCGGCAACTTGCCGCCGAACTGGCGCGCCACCATGGTCAGCGAACGCTGCGCCAGGTTGCCGAGATCGTTGGCGAGGTCGGCGTTGATGCGCGCGACGATGGCCTCGTGGCTGTAGCTGCCGTCCTGTCCGAACGGAATCTCGCGCAGGAAGAAGTAGCGCATGGGATCGACGCCGTAGGCGTCAGCCATGGCGAAGGGATCGACCACGTTGCCGACCGACTTCGACATCTTCTCACCGCGGTTGAACAGGAAGCCGTGCGAGTAGATGCGCTGCGGCACGGCGAGCCCGGCCGACATCAGGAACGCCGGCCAATAGACAGCGTGGAAGCGCACGATGTCCTTGCCGATGACATGCAGGCTCGCAGGCCAGTACGTCCTGAACGTCGCGCTGTCCGTGTCGGGATAGCCGATGGCCGTGAGGTAGTTGGTCAGCGCATCGACCCACACGTACATCACGTGCTTGGGGTCGCCGGGCACGGGAACCCCCCAGTTGAACGTGGTGCGCGAGATCGACAGGTCTTTCAGGCCGCCGCGCACGAAACTCTCGACCTCGTTGAGGCGCTCCTTCGGCAGCACGAAATCGGGGCGCTTATAGAGCTCGAGCAGCTTGTCCTGATAGGCGGAGAGGCGGAAGAAATAGCTCTCCTCCTCCACCCACTCGACCGGCGTCCCGGTCTTGATGGCGATGCGGACCTTGTGCTCGTTGAGCGCGGTCTCGTCCTCGGCGTAATAGGCTTCGTCGCGCACCGAGTACCAGCCGGCGTATTTGGAGAGATAGATGTCGCCGGCGGCCTGCATCTTCTCCCAGATCGCCGCCGAGGCGCGGTAGTGGCGCGGCTCGGTGGTGCGGATGAAATCGTCGTTGGAGCAGTTCATGCGCGTCACCATGGCGCGGAACTGCGCCACGTTGCGGTCCACCAGCTCCTTCGGCGTGATGCCTTCCTTGGTCGCGGTCTGCTGGATCTTCTGGCCGTGCTCGTCGGTGCCGGTGAGGAAGAACACGTCGCGACCGTCGAGCCGCATGAAGCGCGCGATGGCGTCGGTCGCGATCGCCTCGTAGGCGTGGCCGATATGCGGCGCGCCGTTCGGGTAGGCGATGGCCGTGGTGACGTAAAAGGGCGGCTTCATGACAATCCGTTAAACGGCCTTTGCGGCGAAATCAGCGATGAGCCGCATGAGCTATCAATGCCGGACGGCTTCCGCAAGCAAGGCGAAGGTGGAGAACACCAAGGGCTTGCGGTCGAGGTTGAAGGTCTCGCTGTCGCCGGCGGCACGGTTGAAGGCGTCCCAGGCGTCCGCCACCCGCACGTCCGGCCGGGCGTCGAGCCGCGTGCGCAGATAGCCGCGCACCGTATCGAGGAAGCCGTCGAACAGCGCGTCCTCCGCGCGGCTCAGCGCGTCGCCAAGCGCGTGCAGCGCCTGCGGATCGGTCGCCGGCAGCGCGGCGAGCAGCCGCGCCACCGTCTCGCGCAGGGCGAGCGAAGGCCCGTCGTGGAGCGCGATGGCGCGGCCGACGCTGCCCTCGGCCAGCGCGGCGGCCTTGCGGAGCTCGGCATCGGTCTCGGGAACGCCGAGCGAGGCCGCCGCGGCGGCGATGACATCCCCCTCGGCCAGCGGCCGCAGGGCGAGCTTGCGGCAGCGCGAGCGGATGGTCGGGAGAAGCCGCGCCGGCGAATGGCTCACCACCAGGAGCAGCGCGCGCGACGGCGGTTCCTCCAGGATTTTAAGGAGCGCGTTGGCGCCGGCGCGGTTGAGGTCGTCGGCGCTGTCGACGATGCAGACGCGCCAGCCGCCCTCGCCCGCGGTCGAGCCGAAGAACGCCGTAGTGCCGCGCACGTCGGCGACCGCGATCTCGGTGCGCAGCCGGCCGCTCTCGCCGGGCGTGCGCTCCAGCACGAGCAAATCGCCGTGGGCGCGGGCGGCGATGCGGCGCGCGACCGGATGGTCGGGCGCGACGAACAGGCTCTCCGCCGCCTGCACCGCGGGCGCCGCAGGGTCCGGATGCGCCAGCACGAAGCGCGCGAGACGATAGGCGAGCGTCGCCTTGCCGATGCCGGGCTCGCCGCCGATCAGCCAGGCGTGCGGCATGCGGCCGGCGCGATAGGCGGCGAGCATCAGGCGCTCGGCGTCGGCGTGGCCGTAGAATGCCGTCGTCTCGCGCGGAGCCGGCACCGCGCCGGCGTCGTCGTCCTCGCTCACGGCGCAGTCCTTTCGAGGCTCGCCGCGCCCATCGGATCGAGCCTGCGGCTGACCACGGACCACACCGTCTCGGCGACGGCCTCGGGCGTGCCCTGCGCGTCGATGACGACGCAGCGGTCCGGGTTTTCGGCGGCGATGTCCTTGTAGGCCTGTCGCAGCCGCTCGTGGAAATCGAGCGTCTCCCGCTCGAAGCGGTCGGCGGCCGCCGTCCTGCGGCGGGCGGCGGCGCGGGCGAGCCCGACCGCCGGGTCGATGTCGAGGATCAGCGTTAGGTCGGGCACGAGGTCGCCGACCGTGAGCCGCTCCAGCCCGCGGATGAAGCGCGGATCGACGGCGCCGAGCGCGCCCTGGTAGACGCGCGTCGAATCCACGTAGCGGTCGCAGATCACCCACGAGCCGTTTTCCAATGCCGGCCGGATCACGGCCCGCACGTGGTCGGCGCGCGCCGCCGCGAACAGCACGGCCTCGGCATCCGGCCCCAGCGGCTTGGCCGCGCCGGATAGCAGCACGTGGCGGATGATCTCCGCGCCGAGCGAGCCGCCGGGCTCGCGCGTCTCCACCACGGCGATGCCGAGCCCGCGCAGCCGTTGCGCCAGCAGCGCCGCCTGGGTGGATTTGCCGGTGCCCTCCCCGCCCTCGAAGGTGATGAAGCGTCCGTGCATCACGTCACAGCTTGCTGGTGCCACGGCTGATGAGGCCGATCACCAGCTCGCCGACCGCGTCGATGGCGCGGCTGGTCATGCCGCCCTTGCCGACATCCGCGCCGGCGCGCAGCGGCACCTCGAGCGCGACGATGTCGCCGCGCGACACGCGCAGCCTGCCGATCGGCTGACCGCGCGTCACCGGCGCCGGAACCGGACCGGTATAGACGATCCGGGCGGTGATGCGCTCGCTGGTGTTGCGCTGGACCATCAGGTTCACCGGGCCATCGCTGACGAGCGGCACCGAGCCCGCATCGCCGCCGAACACGCGGGCGGTGCCGATGGCCTGGCCCTCGGCGAACAACAGCCGCGTCTCGAACGAGCGGTAGCCCCACTCGATCACGCGCTTGCCCTCCTCGGCCCGCTCCTTGGCGGACTTGAGCCCGTTAAGGACCACGATCAGCCGCCAGCCGTTCTGCACCGTGGAGCCGACGAGGCCGTAGCCGCCGTCCTCGGTGAAGCCGGTCTTGAGGCCGTCGGCGCCGATCTCCTGGCTCAGCAGCGGGTTGCGGTTGAACTGGCGGATCTTGTTCCAGGTGAACTCCTTCTCGGCGTAAAGCGGATAGAATTGCGGATAGGTCCGGATGATGTGGCGCGCGAGCGTGGCGAGGTCGCGCACGCTCACCCGGTTGCCGGGGTTCGGCAGGCCGGTGGCGTTGGCGAAATGAGAATGCGTCAGGCCAAGCTCTTGCGCCCGCTTGTTCATCTTTTCCGCGAACGCCGGCTCGCTCCCGGCGATGCCTTCGGCGAGCGTGATGCAGCCGTCGTTGGCGGACTGGATGATGACGCCGTGCAGGAGGTCGCCGACGCTCACGCGGCTGTGGATCGGCGCGAACATGCTCGACGTGTGCGAGGGCGCCCCGCCCCGCCGCCAGGCGTCCTCCGTGACCTCGAACTCGTCCTCGAGCCGGAGCCGGCCGGACACGATCTCGTTGAAGACGACCTCCGTGGTCATCAGCTTGGCGAGGCTCGACGGCGGCACGGGCGTGTCGGCGTTCTTCTCGGCGAGCACGGTCCCGGTGTTGGCATCGACCAGGATGGCGTAGGGCGCGGCGGTCTGGAACTCGTCCTTCCTGGTGGCCGTAGCTGTCTGGCCCGCGGCAAGCGTGCCGCCGCCGACGACCGCAACGGCGATGAATCCCCAGAACGCACTTTGCCGGACGTGCTTTGTCATCGGACCCCGTGATCGGCTGGAAATCGCAACGGCACGCCGGGCGGAGAACGGACGGGCCGCTACGCTGATACAGCACCCGCGCCGAAAAGACGACAATCCGAGGGCGGTTCCACGGGCCATCAGCCGCCCGTTTTGTAGCCGACCACAAGAGGTTGATAATTTACAAGACAAATCAATCAGATGAAGAGTAATTCTGAAAATCTAGTATAGCCCGCGGGCGGTCGCCAGGATCGGCTGCCCGGAGGGCGCATAGGCGGACGCCGCGGGCGGCAGCGCCGAGCCGCCGAGCGCGCGGGCCTGCTCGTCGAGCGAGCGCGGAGCCAGCGCCGCAGCCTGGGACAGCTCCGGTTCCGAGGCCCGGGCCACGGCCTGGCGCGCCGCGGGCGGCGGAGCCATCGAGTCGTCCTGCGAACCGTCCTGTCCGAGGGTGTAGGGCCGGTCCTGCGGCAGCGGCACGTCGCGCAGCACGGCGGGCGTCGCCCCGCCGCGGGGCAGGAACGGCCGCGCCGACGCGAGACGGACCGCCGACGGCGCTGGGGCCGGCTCGCCCTCCCGCAGGGTGGCGGCGAGCAGCGTGTCGTCCGAGCCGTCGAGCGAGGCGCGACCCACGTATTCGACCCGCACCCGCGCCACGCCGGTACTGCGGAATCCGAGCAGCGCCGCGGCCCGGCCCGACACGTCGATCAGGCGGTTGCTGTGATAGGGCCCGCGGTCGTTGACGCGCAGGATGATGGACTTGCGGTTGCGCAGGTTGGTGACACGCACGTAGCACGGCATCGGCAGCGTCGGATGGGCCGCCGACAGGCTGTCCATGTCGAACACCTCGCCGTTGGCGGTGCGCCGGCCGTGGAAATCGTCGCCGTACCAGGACGCGAGGCCCTCGGCGACGTAGTGTTCGTCATCCTCGGGAACATAGACGCGGCCGCCGACCACATAGGGCTTGCCGACGCGATAGACGCCGCCGCCCTTCGGCACCGGCTCGCCATAGGCGACGACGCGCTCGCTGGCGGACACGCCGTAGCGCGGATCGATCCTGCCCGCGTATTTGCCGGAGGACGCGCAGTTGGCGAGCGCGACGCAAAGCCCGGCCGCCGCGCCGGCGCGCGCGAGCTGCCATGCCTGTCGTTGCCCAGAGCCCCCCATTCGGCCCCAACCCCCGAATTCCCAGTCATTCCTGCGTCCGGACCATGGCCGGACGACACTGTCTTGCCATCGGAATACGGCAAGTCCATGCCGAATGGCGGATTCGGCCAGAACAAGGCTAACTCGCCGTTAATTCAGGCAAAATCAGGGAAGCCCGCGGTTCTCTTTGTCGACCGGCAACAACGGCATCGCCGCCCGCGCCGTTTCCGGGGCCAGCCCTGCCTTGCAATGATGGTGGTCCTGCCCCATTGAACAGCACGCCGGAGAGGTGGCCGAGCGGTTTAAGGCACCGGTCTTGAAAACCGGCAACGAGGCAACTCGTTCGTGGGTTCGAATCCCACCCTCTCCGCCATGAGCATCTTGGGCTTTCGATAATTTTACGCGGTGTGTCACCGCCCGTTGCCATGCCTTGTGGACGACCTCCGAACAGTCGTACAGGGAGAAATAAAAAGCCGCAAAATGTCCGCGACCTAACGGACAAGGCCTGCAAGACCAGGAAGAGAATCAAACGACGAAGGGAGACGCTGCGCAGGAGGCAAGTATGCAAAACGTAGGATTTGACCCGGAGACGGTGGATTTCTTGCGAAACGTCCTGGATGAAGCCTGGAGCGCATTACCAGTCTCCAAAAGAGCGGCGACAACGAAATCGGCCCTCGCCGAACGTATCCTCAGGCGGGCGGCGACCGGGGAACGCGATCCGATCCGGCTGAAGGCCGCGGCGCTGATAGCGCCGGTTTCAGACATCGCGTGATCTGCGTGCGGGCGCTTCGCACGTGGGAGCCGGCTTCGTGCCTCCGAAGCCAAGCGGGAACCAAATCAATCAGACCCGTATCGCAATGTCGGCCGGCCGCGCCCGGCGCCGCCGCTGCTGCGTGTTGGCTTCATCGCGGAGCTGCAATACGCAAGCCGCGTTCGCGTCGGCGCCCTCCGGCATCTTCAGCGCGAAATAATCGATGGTTGCCCGTAAGCCGCTCTCGAGCGCGATCCGCGGACGCCAGCCGAACACGCTGGTAGCCAGCCCGATAACGGGCTTGCGCCGCTTCGGGTCGTCTTTCGGCAAGGCACGATATTCGATGCGGGACCGGGACCGGGTCTGCTTCAGGACGAGCCGCGCCAGATCCTTCATCGTGAACTCGTCGGGATTGCCCAGGTTGAATGGTCCCACCACGTCGGGCGGACTTTCCATCAGCATTTCCAGGCCGCCGAGCAGGTCCTCCACGTAACAGAACGAGCGGGTCTGCGACCCGTCGCCGTAAACCGTGATCGGCTCATTTCTGAGAGCCTGCACGATAAAGTTGGAGATCACCCGTCCGTCGTTCTCCAGCATCCGCGGACCGTAGGTGTTGAAGATCCGCGCGATCTTGATCGGCACCCCGTGCTGACGGTGGAAATCGAAGAACATCGCCTCGGCGCAGCGTTTTCCCTCGTCGTAGCAGGCGCGCGGTCCGATCGGATTGACATGGCCCACATAGGATTCGGGCTGCGGATGAATCTCGGGATCGCCGTACACCTCGCTCGTCGAGGCCTGGAGAATGCGCGCCCCTTTCCTGCGTGCGAGCTCCAGCGTGTTGTAAGCGCCGGCGACGCAGGTGCGGATCGTGCCGATCGGGTCCCGCTGGTAATGGACCGGCGACGCCGGGCAGGCGAGATTATAAATGCGGTCGACCTTTCCGGCCACGTCGAAGGGCTCGCGCACGTCGTGCTCGATGAAGCGGAAGTTCGGATGATTGACGAGAGGCCGGATGTTATCGAACGTCCCGGTGTAGAGATTATCGATGCACGTCACGACATGGCCGCGCTGAATCAGCTTGTCGCAGAGATGGGAGCCGATGAACCCGGCCCCTCCGGTGATCACGACGTTCAATCTTGTTGCGCCGCCCATTGCAGTCTCCCTTCTCGCGCGACGTCCGGACGGCACCTGCCGACTTTTCGAAATGCGCTGACCATTCGCGGTTGCAACGTACAAACGATTGTTGCGCGCGGCAGTTCCGGTGCGAAACGAATGGTGCAAAAATCCGCTAAGCCACCGCTTCGATCGTTGCCCGTCGCGCAGGCACGTCGGTCACCTCCCGGCAATACTGCTCCAGTTGACGGGCGCGATGCGCGGCGGTGTGCTCGCGCAGCACGCGGCGGCGCGCGGCATCGGCAATTTCCCTGCGCCGCTCGTCCGGCATGTCGCGCAGGATACGGACCACGTCGTCCGCCGCTTCGGCCACCAGGATTTCCTTTCCAGGCGCGAATACCGTTTCCAGTCCGGGCCAGCGGTCGCTGATGACGGGCACGCCGGCCGCCGCGGCCTCGAACAGGCGGACGCTCGGCGAAAAGCCGGCGCGTTTCATGTCGGCGCGGGTGACGTTCAACGTGTAACGCTGCCCGCTGTAGAACGCGCCGTGCTTTCCAGGCGGAAGGTGCTCGATGCGCTCGACATTGGATGGCCATTCGACCGTCGCGGGATATTGCGATCCTGCCAGCACGAAGCGCCGGTCCGGGAGACGGCGCGCAGGGCCGAGCAGCAGCCGCTCGAGCCCGGGCTGACGGTCCTCGCTATAAGTGCCCAGGTATCCGAGCGACCACGCCGGCTCGACATCGAGCGGGGCATGGAGCTCGGGATCTACCGAGCAGTAAAGCGCGCGGACGCACGGGCTGCCGTAGCGCTCCCGGATCAGATCGAGCGTCGGTCCTCCGGTAAAGGACAGGTAGAGATCGAACCGTGGAATGAGGCTGGCGCTGATATAGCCGGCGTCGCCGGCGGCGAGCCGCGCCAGGGTGACGGGGGTGTCGATGTCGTAGAATGCCGTAATGCCTCCCGCCGTCGTCGTCATCCAGTCGGCGAGCGCCGCTCCGTCCGGCACGAAAGAGCCCAGGACGACGAGATCGGCTCCGGCGATCAGCGAGCGGTGAAGCGCCGACAGCTCGCGAAGCGCGCGGTATAGCACGACGCGGCAGTAAGGTGCGCTGGGCATGTCGCAATGGTCACGATACCAGGGCACATCGCGTTCCAAGAACGTCACCTCGTGTCCCCGCGCCGCGAGAGCCTTGACGAGAGCCCGGTAGGTCGTGGCGTGACCGTTGCCCCATGACGAGGTGATCGAAAGCCCCAGGACAACGATTTTCATGCTCATTCAGCGGCCTCACTCTTCGCGATTGACAAATCGAGGATGGCGCTGACCTGCCGCGCGCGATGCGCGTAGGTGTGCTCGGCGAGGATGCGCCGGCGCGCGGCCTGCCCGATCCCGCGGGCGACGTGCGGCGTGAGCCGGTCCAGCGCCGCAGCGACGGAATCGCCGTTGTCCGCGACAAGAACCTCCTCCCCCGGATCGAGAAACTGCTCGATGCCGTCCCATCGGTCGGTGATGACGCAAGCCCCCGCGCCCGCCGCCTCGAACACCCGCGTGGGCGGCGAGAAGCCATAGCGCGCCATGCTGTCGCGGTTGATGTTGAGCGTGGCCAGCCCGGAGCAGAAGAAAGCATTGTGCGCGTTGCTCGAGACATGGCCCAGCCGGCGCACGTTGGCCGGAACGGCTTTATCGTCCCAACCGGCGCCGCCGAGCAGGAATTGCCTGTCCGGCAGCAGACCGGCAGGCTTCAGGAAGAACTCTTCGACACGGCTTTCGCGATCCGGCAGCCGGTTGCCGAGAAAGCCGAGATCGCAGGCATAGGACGGCTCCGGCTCCACCGGGTGATGGGTCCGGGGATCGACCGCGTTGTAGATCGGCACGCAAGCGCGCGCCCCGAAAGTCCTGTAGCGATCCACCACCGGCGCGCCGCCGCCATAGGTGAAGACCATGTCGTAGCGCGGGATCATGCGCCTGAGGTGATGGGACGGATTCTCGCCCATGGCATCGAGCGTGGCGGGCGCGTCCACGTCCCAATAGACGGCGATTGCGTTGGCCGCGGCATCCGGGATCGCGATGTCGAGCTCCTGATCGAACACGCCCACTCCACTTGCCTTGGCGATCAGATCCGCCCCCTTGGCCGCATCCGCCAGCGCGTTGCGCCAGCCGTCGTCGGACGCCGGATAGACCACCACGCGCGCCCAGTCGGGGTCGGCCATGTCCCGATGCTGCTGTCGCTCGAAGGCGTCGGGTTCGTAGAAGGCGATCTGGTGTCCGAGGCCCGCAAGCGCGCGCAGCAGCCCGCGATAATACGTGGCGGCGCCGTTCCAATAGGACGACACCAGGCTGGAGCCGAAGAACGCGATCTTCATGACGCCATCTCCGCGAAATCGCGCGCAGCGGCGTCGTGCCGAGTTCCCTTGAGGACGGCCACCTGAGCGAGCAACTCGTCTGCGCGATGCTCGCAGGTGTGGCGGCTGCGGACGCAGCCGAGCCCGACGTTCGCCATCTCCGCGGCCAGATCCGGATCGCTCCGCAGGAGATGCAGGGCTGCGGTCATCTCCTGCCCGTTTTCAACGCGCAGAAAGCTCCCGGCATCGAACAATCCCTCCGCGTCCTCCCACGGCGCGCTCACGAGCGGGATGCCGCAGGCCAGGGCCTCGAACACACGGATGGTCGGAATTCCGGGCAGCGCCTCGCGATAAGGGCGGCGCGGCACGTGCACCGTGATGCAGGCGCGCGCGAATGCTGCCGGCGCGCAATGATTGGGAAGCCATCCGCGATAGGAAATGCCCGCGGCTTCGAGACGCTCGAGCGCCTGCCGCGGATAGCGCACCCCATGCAGCCGGGCCCGCAGGCCCAACCTCGCAACGGGCCGGACAAGGAACTCGTCAAGCTCGCGGTCGCGCTCGCCGTCGCCCCAGTTTCCGATCCAGATCAGGTCGGCGTCCTTTTCGACGCCATCGCGCGAGCGGAACAGCGCCGTATCGGCGGCCTCGTGCCATGTCACGGCACGACGGCCCCAGCCGCGATGCACGTACATCTCCCGCAACACCTCGCCGAATGCGAGCACGGCATCGAACGGCTCCAGGTCGAAGCGGTCAATCTCGCCGGGAGACGACACCGCGCGATGGTGCGTATCGTGGAACAGCAGGAGGAAACGGCCGCCCTCAACCCGCTTCCGGCCGAGCCGCGCGATCAGCGACGGATCGTTCCATTCGTGCGCGATCACCACGTCGGCACCGTCGAGCAGCCTGTCGAGATCGAGCGCCGCGGGATCGTATGAATGCAGCATCACGCCGGGGACCAGATCCGCGCACTGGTCGAGCACGGCCGCGCCGCCGTCCTGGATGGCGTTGGTCCGGCTCCAGCCTTGCGCCGGCTCGCATATCACCACCGCGTGGCCCCGCCTCAGCAGCGCACGCGCGATGCCTCGCAGGAAGTGGGCATTGCCGTGGTTCCAGCACGAGGTGAAGGAATGATAGAAGAGGACGAATTTCATGCGAGCGCCTCCGCCGGGAGGCGCGCCGCCATGCCCGTTTCACGGGTGATGAGGCTGTCGTAGGCCGTCCGATAGGCCGAGACCATGCTGTCCGGGGAGAAGCGGCACGCGCGCTCGGCCGCGAGCCTCTGCAATCGGCGGCGCGCGGCACTGTCCTCCATCAGCCGGCTCAGCGCCGCTCCCAAGGCGATGGGGTCGCGCGGTTCCACGAAGCAAGCCGCGCCATCCCAGAGCTCCCGGAACGTCGGGATGTCGGACAGAACGAGAGCGCAGCCCGCGTGGGCCGCTTCCAGCACCGAGAGGCCGAAGGGCTCGTAAAGCGCGGGAGACACATAGATGGAAGCGCGGCGCATCGTCGCCACGAGATCGCGGCGCGACAGCGCGCCGAGCATGCGCAGGGCGGAGCCGGCGTCGCGTTCCGGGGTAGAGGCGTTGATGGCCCGGGGCCCGGCCAATACGATGGGCCAGGACGAAGTCCCGGCGATCGCATCAAGGATGGCAAGATTCTTGGCCTCGTCCCACAGCCGTCCGGCCGCCAAGACAAACGGCTCTTTTTTGGAAGGCAGAGCGATCTCCGCCTCCACTGCGTTGGCGATGACGCGGCCGCGGGTCGGCGGCTCATACAAGCGTTCTATCTCTTCGCGGAACGCTTCCGTCGGCGCGGTCCAAAGGTCGCAGGCGGCCAGCCCCTCGCGCACGGCGTCGCAATAGGTGCGCCAGCGTGGCTCGTCCGGTTCCGTTGCCCGGCAGGCGCGCCACCACGATCCGACGCACGAATGCGCAGTCACCACCACCGGCGCCGGCCATTCGGCGCGGGCTTCACGATAGCCATTGAGGTGGACGACATCCGGTCCGATGCGATGAGCCAAGCGCGCAAGCCGGTCCAGCGCGCGGGGTTCGTCCGCGCCGTCCGGGTCCATCCACTCCAGGACGAGATTGGTGATCTCGACGGAAAGTCCTTCGACGTCGGCTATTTCGGCCCATTGGGCGGGGCTCGGAGTCGGCCCCATCACCGCAAGCGTGACCCGGTCCCCTGCCCGGCACAGGCGGCGCGCCAGCGTCGTTGCGAAAACCCACACGCCGCCGACGGCGTCCGCCGTCATCAGCACATGCCTCGGCGGCGGCGTCATTCCTGGAGCTCCAGCTCGTGGAGACACCGGGGCCGGTTCTCCTGAACATCGCTGAAGCTCCGGAACTGTCGGAGATAATAGTCGTGGGCGCGCTCCCAGGCGGCGTCGTCCGGCTGGCCCCACAGCTTGCGATAATCCGGCGAGCCCGGATAGGGAAACAGCGGCACCGGATCGTTGGCCCACACGCCGCCGTCACGCATGCGGCCGCGCCAGCTTTGCACGAGCTCGTCGTCGTCCTGCGGCATCTCGATCAGGTTGGCCTGCACGAACGGGATGTGCTGCTTGGCCTTGAGCAGGCGTTCGGCGAGCTCGTCGGTGCTCATGCGGCAACGCTTGTCAAGAGACTCGCGGCCTTCGGGCGTCAGACTTTCGACTCCGGCTTCGACGGAGACGCAGCCCGCACGGCCCAGGAGCTCGATCATGTCGGGCTTCCACAGGTCGATCCGCGTCTGGACGCCGAACTTCAGTCCCCGGCCGACGAGCCCTTCGAGCAGCGGCTTCGTCGGCAGGAATATCTCGTCGATGAAATAGACATACTCCACGCCCTGCCGCTGCAGCCCGTCGATCTCCTGCAGCACGGCCTGAGGATCGCGCTTGCGGTAAGCGTTGCGGAAATTCTCTTTGGCGCAGAAGCTGCAGTTGTAGGGGCATCCGCGCGACGCCTCGACCTCCGCGCCCGGCGCCGCCGGATCGGCATCGAAGCGGTGGTGATGGTGACGATGGCGCCTGATCCATTCGTCGGGCCACGCCAGCGGCGGCTGATCGGTGAAGCGGGCCGCCATCGGGCCGCCGAGAACGCGCACCGCGCGGCCTTCG